>Ga0335081_10000733_pt1 | contig 53904 bp, 49 predicted proteins | sample Lox_Sample_35_FD_206713 | JGI IMG/M metagenome (GOLD analysis project Ga0335081, IMG submission 206713) | Soil microbial communities from Loxahatchee National Wildlife Refuge, Florida, United States - Lox_Sample_3.5 | ecosystem: Environmental > Terrestrial > Soil > Wetlands | place: USA...
GGGCCGGAGTTGTTCGTCGAGGCGACGGCAAAATCAAGCACTGACGCGGCCGCGGTGAAGCCGAGCATCGACAGCGGCAGGATCAGGATGGCGAGCATGGCCATCTTGACCTCCTTCGCCTCCAGTTTCTTGCCGAGATATTCCGGCGTGCGGCCGACCATCAGGCCGGCGATGAACACCGCCATGATGACGTACAGCAGAATGCCGTAGAGACCGGAGCCGACGCCGCCATAGATGACCTCGCCGAGCGCTATCATGCCCATGGGGATCATGCCGCCGAGCGGCGTGAAGCTGTCGTGCATGGAATTGACCGAGCCGTTGGAGGCGGCGGTCGTTGCGGTCGCCCACAGGGCCGAATTGGTAATGCCGAAGCGGACCTCCTTGCCCTCCATATTGGCCGGATCAAGCCCGAGCGCCGCGAAGTTCGGATTGCCGTGAGCTTCGGCCCAGTAGCAAACCAGGAGCGCTCCGAGGAAGATGACCGACATCGCGGCATAGATTGCCCAGCCCTGCCGCGCGTCCTTGACCATGCGACCGAAGGTGTGGGTGAGCGCCGCCGAGATCAGCAAAATGTAGACCACCTCTAGGAAATTGCTGATCGCGGTCGGATTCTCGTAAGGCACCGCCGAATTGGCGTTCCAGAATCCGCCGCCATTGGTGCCGAGCTGCTTGATCGCGATCTGCGAAGCCGCCGGCCCTTGGCTCAACGTTTGCTTTGCGCCTTCAAGCGTCGTCGCATCAACATACGCTCCCATGTTCTGCGGGACGCCCTGCCAGATCAAAATGAGGGCGGCGACAATCGACAGCGGCAGCAGGATGTAAAGCGTGCAGCGTGTCAAATCGATCCAGAAATTGCCGACCGTTTTGGCCGACGCCCGCGCGAATGCGCGAATAAGCGCGATGGCCAGCGCGATGCCGGTCGCCGCGGAGACGAAGTTCTGGGTGGTTAAGCCGACCATCTGGGTCAGATAGCTCAGCGTGCTTTCTCCGCCGTAGTTCTGCCAGTTGGTGTTGGTGGCGAAGCTAACCGCGGTATTGAACGACAGGTCTGCCGGAACCGCCGACTGGTCGGCCGGATTGAGCGGCAGCATCGCCTGGAAGCGCATCAGTCCATAGACGACGAGAAAGCCGGCCGCATTGAAAAGCAGCATGGCGACCGTGTAGGTGATCCAATGTTGCTCGCGATTCTTGTCGACACCGCCAAGCGAGTAAAGCACCGCCTCGACGGGTTGCAGCACCGGCGACAGGAAGGTGCGCTCACCTTCGAACACGCGGGCCATGTAGCGGCCGAGCGGCACGACGAGTGCCGTCAGCACCACGAAATAGATCGCGATTTGAATCCAGCCGTTGATTGTCATGACACGTCTCTCAAAACCGCTCGGGCTTCAGCAGAGCGTAGACCAGGTAAATCGTGATGCCGGCGCTGACAAGCGCGGCGAGCGAATAGTCGAAGATCATTGATGCCTCCTCAGAGCCGGTCGCAGGCGTAGGCGTAGCCGATCGACACCGCGAAGAAGATGAGCGCAGTGGCCACCAGGATCAGGTCCAACATTTGTTTGCTCCTTGCGAGACAATCGCAGCGCGCAGTCGATACGCTTTTCGCGACGCGAAGTTGACATGCCTCAAATTTCCAGAGAGTTGTCCGCCGCGTCTTTGCGCAGTCAGTTGCCACGCTCGGCATATGTTTTCGAGACGGGCCGACGATCAACGTTATAGGAATCCCATATAGATGCAGCGCAGCGACAGTTGCGCCGCAATAAGCGCAAGAGCATGCGGAAGTGGCCAGGTGGCGCGCCGCAAGCGCGTGTAAACCTTTCTTGCATTGACAAATTTTGACCGTTGCGGCGCGCACCAGGCGACCGAATCTTTATGCAGTTTCTATATCGCGGTCATTGCGTCCCAATCGCATTCCTATGGGGCGGGCGCATATGCTTTTGGCAGAAGCAGCCGAATACAAACGGAAGGTCAATTATGACCGGTTGGCAGGGGATTTTGGCTGCGGCGGCGCTGGGACTGGCGACGACGTCCTCGTCGTTTCTCGGCGCCGTGCTCGGTCTTTACGTTCCGATCTCCAAGCGGACGCTTGCCTGCATTCTCGCCTTTGCCGCAGGCTCGCTCATCAGCGCCCTCGCCATCGAGCTTGCATTCGAGGGTGCGCAGGACCTGCACCGTCACGGCTTTGCCGCCGGCTTGGCTTGGGCCTTTATCGGCGGCGGCTTCGCGCTTGGCGCAACGATCTACTACGCCGCCACGATCTATCTGGAGAAAAGAGGCGCGGCGGTTCGCTATCAGACGCGCTTCAATGAATACGCATTGGAGCGTAAGCAGGAAGAAACACGCGGCCTGATCGAGTTGCTGTCGAAATGCGATCTGCTGCGGCACCTTCCGCCGGAAGGCATCGAAAGCGTCCTGCCGTATATCCGCAAGCGCCACCTCAAGGCCGGCGAAATTCTGTTTCACGTCGGCGACCCGGGCGATGCGCTCTATGTTGTTGCCAAAGGCCAGGTGGACGTGCTGGCCGATTCTGGCGAAAACGCGCGGCCGATTGCGCGGCTTGGTGAAGGACATGCCTTCGGGGAAATGGCCCTGATCAGCGGCGGCACACGCACCGCGACCATACGCGCCGTCGACGGCACCGATTTGGTGGAGATCGCAAAGGACGATTTCCAGCATCTTATCGAGCAAGATCAGCAACTCGCTCATGCCGTCCGGCGGCTCAGCCATGAACGTGCAATCACCAATCTCAGCGCCGGCGGGCCTAATCCCTCGACCTGGGCCAACGTGGCGAGTGAAAGCCTTGCGCACCTGAGCCGCAGCGAAGCCAACAAATTGCTGCATGAGGCCGGAAAAGGCGCAGGGTTAGCCATCGTCTTCGGCAACGTCCTGGACACCATCCCGGGCTGCCTGGTGATTGGGTCCAAATTCAACGGTTTCGAAAGCCTGTCGCTTACGCTTATGCTCGGCATGTTCATCGGCGGCATCCCCGAGGCCGCTGCCAGCGGCGCGATGCTGACGCGGGCGGGCTACCGGCAGAATACGATCTTCGCCATGTGGTCGACGGTGGTGGTCGTCGGTATCATCGCCGCCGCCGCCGGGAAGGCCTTCATCGGCGGCTCCGACTCGCTGGCGGCGATCTTCGCCCAGGCGATTGCCGGTGGCGCCGTGCTCGCGCTCGTGTCCCATGCCATGATTCCCGAGGCGATTCACGGCGGCGGTTCGCTCACCGTGCTGCCGATCGTGGCGGGGTTCCTCTTCGCGCTGTATCTCGCCTTGTCGGCGAGTTTTATTTGACTCGCCTGCCCGCCCCGGAAATGCAGCCTTTATGAAATGGCCTCAAAACCTTTATGGGGCGCCTATGCCAAAGGCGGCCCAATCGTCTCGTTTCTATATGGCGTTTCGACCATCTTACGGGTGCGGTCGCTTCCTCGGCCGCTCCGTAAGGTGATGCCATGTTGCTCCATCCAAACGACGAGGCCGCGCGCGACCGTCTCCTTGAGAAGGTGCGTCTGGCAGAGGCGGTCACACCCGAGCTTATGTCGGAGATCGTTTCCGATGCCTGCGCGCGTCTTCCGCAGCTCAACAAAGACGGAAAGGCAGCCGCCAGAATCATCGAACTGATTCAGTCCTCCAGTTGGATCGACGTGGCCTTTGCCCTCATCGAGATCGAGCTCCCGGGCTGGAAGCTGCGCCGACTGGCCTACGACGAGGGCGAATGGCACTGCTCCCTCTCCAAGCAGCCGAACCTGCCGGTGGAGCTTGATGACGCCATTGATGCGCATCATGAGGTATTGCCACTGGCAATCTTGTCCGCGTTTCTCGAGGCGCGGCGCGACAGTGCTGCGCGCAAGAATCAAACTGTGCCGCAGGTCCGTTCCGCGCCGGCGCACGCCGTTTGCTGCGACAATTTTGCCTGAAAGTTTACCGGACCCGGAATGCCGCCTAATCCGGACATCCCGCACGATCTTGTTTCGGCACAGGTGCTGGTCCGCTTCCTCTTGCGGATCGTCATTCTTTCCATCTGTGCGGCATTGGGCAGACAGGGCTTCGGGAAAACAATCGAGCCGCTTCTGACCCTCGCAACTTGCTATTGCATCGTCGTCGGCGGCATCCGGTGCGAGGCGCCGCTCGGACAGGTACTAACTCATTACGACGAGGCAGCAGGCTATGCCCTAGGCGCCAGCCTGGCTGCGTGGATTGCATAACCGCCAAGGCCTGCTTTTTCGCGCTCTCCGCGCCGCAGCGCCTCATTCCCTTATGCTGCCTTTATAAAACGGTCGGACCGCTCGTCTCGATTTCATATGCGGTCATGAGCACATTCGCGGCACGCAATGAAAACCACGCCAGCCGCGAAAACAGCCTAACGCCCTCGCGACCGGCAAGACGACCTGGAGGACCCAGGGAGGCTCACAAGACGAACAACAAGGAGAGACCTCGATGTTTGGAACGTTCACCACTGCGTCCCGCAGGCAACGGGGCGCGTCGACACGGCACGGTTTGCTCAGCCGCCTCTCGGAAGCCGTCGATGCTTATGCAACGCATCGCATGCAGATGGCTGTCCCCGAGTTCGAGCAGCTCCGCGCCGAGCGCGAAATTTCGCGGTATCGCCAGCAGATGCGGCGCGCCGCGTAGCCAAGAGCGAGCGCCTGATGCTTTTTCGCCCCCCAGAAATACGTACACGACGGCAGACGAGAATGTCTGCCGCCGCGCATCTAACGGTGATCGATGCGCCGCAGACGGTGCCGGCCGAACCCGCGCCGATAATGACTTGGCCACAACGGCCTGATCCCGGCGTTCTTAGCGAATCCATCCCATTATTCTTCATCAGCCGCGACAGCGATGGGTTCTGGATCGCTTGCGAGGCCGATTTCCGAATCGGCGGCGTCTTCCTGAGCCAGCGCTCGGCTTTGCGCTTCGCTCAGCGTTGCAGCAAACCGACACGGTGCGCGACCATGATCCTGGAAGAACCCCACAATCTCGACATCGAAAACCGCGGCAACCGTTTCGTTGCACAGCTCCGTCCAGCGGTGCGGCTGCTGAAGCGTATTGCATCGAAGATACGTTCAATCGGCACATACTTGTCACGCGCTTACATCGAGGACCGCCTGCTGCGCGCGGCGCTGGAAGCCGAACTCTATCGCGGCCGATACAAGCATTCGAACAAGAACGACGACGATCTGCCGATCGTTCGACCATAGGTCCAGCCAATCATCAAAGGAGACCTTGTTATGCAAAAAGGCCAACCTCCCTCGTGTTCGAGGTCATCGATGTTCATGATCGGCAAGAACAGCCGCGGAAATTGGGTCGTCCAGGATCAGCGCGGAACTTGCGGCGGACTGTTTGTCGATCGCGTCAAAGCGCTTCGCTTCGCGCTGTTTGAAAACGGCAATAACCCGCAAGCCGTCGTGATGGTGCCCGGCGTACTCGAGCTTAATACGAGCGGTCATCCGCTCGCGCCGCATTCGCTACCATCCAATGACGGTGGGCAGCGCAAATTACAGGTTGCCTAGTTCGCTCTGATACAGTCGCAAGGTTCATGACGATGTCCGCCATCGGCCGGCACGTTTCGAAGCTATCCGGCTATGCCCCCGCCCTGCCGACGCCGTTCGACGCCGAGGGAACTGTCGACGCAGCCGCTTTTGAACGGCTGTGCGATCGCCAAGTGCAGATGGGCGCGACCGCTCTCGTGGTCTGTGGAACGACCGGCGAGGCGCCTACGCTGCGACCGGCGGAGCATCACGTCCTGGTCCGCATCGCGGTCGACATCGCGCGCGGCCGAATACCGGTGATTGCGGGAGCCGGCTGCAACTCCACCGCCCACGCGATCGAACTTACCAAAGACGCCGAAGCGGGCGGCGCGGACGCCATTCTGTCGGTCGTGCCGTACTACAACAAGCCTGTTCAGAGCGGCTTGTACGCGCACTTTCGCGCCATCGCCGAATCCACCGGATTGCCGATCATCCTTTATGACGTGCCGTCTCGAACGGCCTGCGCGCTTGCCGATGACACGGTGGCGCGTCTTGCGGAAATCCAGAATATCATCGGCCTCAAGGATGCGACGGCAGACATTTCCCGGCCCGCGCGACTAAGGCAGCAGATCGGCGCCGAATTCAGGCTGCTCTCAGGCGACGATGCGACCTCCCTGGGTTTCCTCGCGCAAGGCGGCAACGGCTGCATTTCGGTGACGTCCAATATCGCGCCGGGCCTTTGCCGGACCATGTTCTTGGCGCACAGGCAGGGACAAATCGCCCACGCTCAGCGATTGGCGTGTCTCACGGGGCAGCTGACCGCCGTCCTGTTTCGCGAGACGAGCCCGACTCCGCTCAAATATGCGCTCAGCCTCTTGGGCCTGATGTCACCCGCGGTTCGCTTGCCACTGGTCGAACCGAGCGAACAAACGCGGGCGGAAGTCGCAGCCATTGTGAAGAAAATGTCCGACGCCCATCCGGAATACCTGGTGGCAACGACCTCGCGTCCGCACAATCTCGAACAATGGCTGGCGAACGCATTAGGCTAGTCGTGGCGCGAAGCGGCCCGTCGGATGCGTTCTCGTTTATTATGTTAAGGTCAATACCTGACTCGGCCAAATCCTATGAAAATCGAAAAAAAGATGTCGCCTTTACGCAACGAGCGCGACTATTAAAGTGGCGTCTCATATTGCAGCTGGCTCATTGTATGTATCGAGCGAGACTTCTCGATTTGTAGAGCGTCGAATTCATAATTCGAATTAGCACCCGGCTCCGTCATCTCGGATGGGGCATTTTGAGATCCGAGCAAAGTTTTCCGAAATCCAATTAACGAGATTGCCAGAGGCATGTTCGCAGCATATCCATTTGACACTACCTGGGGCCAAGCTAGACGTTTGGCCGCGGCGGCGGCACGCCAAGCGGACGCGTTTCGAATGTAGCGCTAGTTCGCTTCAAATATATCGGACGCGCCTAAGCCAACAACGTGCCACGGCTGGAATTTTGACTATGCGCGGCGCCGTTCCCATTTCCGTTGAGCAGGCCGGCCGCGCTTTCACGCGCTGGGATGCGCTCGCCGTGCTGCTCACGCTCGGCCTTTTGGTGTTCCTCGCCGAAGCGAGCCGCCATCTGTTGCAACCACTGGCGGAATTGCAGCGGGCGCCCGTTTCGCTCGATCCACATTATCTGCCGGAATACGCCGCGCGCACCACCTTGCGCATGCTCGTGGCCTTGGTGCTGTCGCTGGCTTTCACATTCACCTACGCCACGGCGGCCGCCAAGAGCAAAAGGACCGAAGTGCTGCTGGTTCCGTTGCTCGACATCCTTCAGTCGGTACCGATTCTCGGCTTCATCTCGGTGACGGTCGTGTTCTTCATGTCGCTCGCCCCCGGGCGCGTGCTGGGCGCCGAATTCGCCGCCATTTTCGCGATCTTCACCAGTCAGGCCTGGAACATGGCGTTCAGCTTTTACCAGTCGCTGCGCACGGTGCCGGTAGAGTTGGTGGAAGCCTCGCGCACCTTCCGGCTATCGAGCTGGATGCATTTCTGGCGGGTCGAGGTGCCCTTCGCAATGCCGCAGCTGATCTGGAACATGATGGTGTCGATGTCGGGTAGCTGGTTCTTCGTGGTCGCTTCCGAGGCGATCAGCGTCGGCAACACGACGGTGACACTGCCGGGCATCGGTTCTTACATTGCGCTCGCGATCGAGCAGAAAAATCTTGCCGCGGTGGGCTGGGCGATCGGCGCCATGCTGGTGGTCATTCTGCTATACGATCAGCTGCTGTTCCGCCCGCTGGTGGCATGGGCCGACCGGTTCCGTTTTGAGCAGCAAGCCGGCGTCGCGCCGCCGCAATCGCTGGTGCTCGACGTGCTGCGCCGCTCGCGCATCGTGGCGACTTTGGTCGCGCCGCTGGCGCGGTTCTGGCAGCGAAGTTATCAGCTCTCGCGCGTGCAAGAGGCCGCCAATTCAGGGGCCGAGCCGAGCCGTCGGCGCTCGCGCTGGAGCGACTTTGTCTGGGCCGGTCTCGTCATTGCCATTGCTGTGTTCGCGCTTTGGCAGATCGCGCGTTTCGTGGCGGCGAATATTTCCTTGCCTGAAGCGGGCCGCGCCGCCGCGTTCGGCCTTATCACACTTGCACGTGTCGTCGTCTTGATCGCGATCGCCACCGTGATCTGGGTGCCGGTCGGCGTCATGGTCGGGACGCGGCCACGCCTTGCCCAACTGATTCAGCCGCTCGTGCAATTCCTGGCAGCGTTTCCGGCCAATGTGCTGTTTCCCGTCGTCGTGGTGGCGATTGTCGCCTTCAAGCTGAGCCCCGATATCTGGCTCAGTCCTTTGATGATCCTCGGTACACAATGGTACATCCTGTTCAACGTCGTGGCCGGCGCGATGGCGATCCCGTCGGAGATGCGCGACGTCGGCACCAACTTGCAGGTGCGCGGCTGGCTATGGTGGAAGAAGATCGCGCTGCCGGCTGTGTTTCCCTATTACGTCACCGGCGCCATTACCGCCTCGGGCGGCTCGTGGAATGCAAGCATCGTCGCCGAGGTCGCGTCATGGGGCGATACGCACCTGCACGCGTACGGCTTGGGCGCCTATATTGCGCAAGCGACCGAGGCCGGCGACATGCACCGTGTCGTGCTCGGCATCGCCGTGATGAGTATGTACGTGGTCATCGTCAATCGCCTGTTCTGGCGGCCGCTCTATTGGTACGCCGAACAAAAATTCCGGCTCGGATAAGAGGTCAGGGTCATGAGCGATGCATTGCTGCAAATTCAGTCGTGCTGCCAGGCGTTCCCGAAGCCGGATGGCGAGGATCTACTCGTCCTCAACGACATCAATCTCACCCTAAAGGAAGGCGAAATCGTCGGATTGCTCGGCCGTTCCGGGTCTGGCAAATCGACTTTGCTGCGGCTGATTGCCGGACTGGCGCAACCGATCTCGGGCACGGTCAACTATCGCGGCCATCCCGTTACCGGTCCGGCGCCCGGCATCGCCATGGTGTTCCAAAGCTTCGCGCTGTTTCCGTGGCTGACCGTGCTGGAAAACGTGCAGCTCGGCCTTGAAGCGCTGGGCTTGCCCGAGAGCGAGGTGCGCCAGCGCGCGCTTGCCGGCATCGACCTGATCGGCCTCGATGGCTACGAATCGGCCTATCCGCGTGAATTGTCCGGTGGCATGCGTCAGCGCGTCGGCTTTGCCCGCGCGCTGGTCGTGCATCCCAATATTCTGCTGATGGACGAGCCGTTCTCGGCCCTCGACGTCCTCACCGCGGAAACACTACGCACCGACTTTCTCGACCTGTGGATGGAAGGCAAGTTGCCGATCAAAGGCGTCGTCCTGGTGACCCACAACATCGAGGAAGCGGTGCTGATGTGCGACCGCGTGCTCGTGTTCTCGCGAAATCCCGGGACTATCATCGACGAGATCAAGGTTGACTTGCCGCAGCCGCGCAGCCGCCTGGAGCCCGCGTTCCGCGATCTGGTCGAGCGCATCTATGTCGCGCTGACCGCGCGGCCTGCGCCAACGCCGCCGCGCGCCGCGCCGGAGCGCATCCCCGCCATGGGAATCGACATGGAGCTGCCGCGCGTATCCGCCAATGCGATGGCGGGCTTGATCGAAGCGGTCGCCGGCAAGCCGTATAACGGCAAAGCCGACATGCCGGTGATCGCCAGCCAATTGCAGATGGAGGTGGACGATCTTTTTCCGGTCGTCGAAGCGTTGCAGTTGCTCCGCTTCGCCGAGGTCGAAGGCGGCGACATTCGTTTGACCGACATTGGCAAGCAGTTTGCGCTCGCCGGCGTGGATGACCGCAAGAAGCTGTTCCAGCGCCAGCTTCTCGCCCACGTGCCGCTGGCCGCGCACATCCGCCGCGTCTTGCAGGAACGCGCCAATCACACGGCGCCGAGGAGCCGGTTCCGCGATGAGCTGCAGGACCACATGACCGCGGACTCCGCCCTGCACACGTTGCGGTCGGTGATCGCTTGGGCGCGTTTCTCGGAAGCCTTCGCTTACGACGCCCGCTCCGAGACTTTCAGCCTCGACAATCCGACTTGAACCGACAGAGCAATCAAATGTCTGCAACGGGTCAGAAGCGGAGATGGCAGCACGTCCGCGTCACATCCGCATCTCCCCTGAAAGCGGACATCCATCGGCCGGCAGAAGAAAACGATCTGAAGTGGCCGACGAGATCGGCCGATAAGCCCGATTATCAGACATAGTCCGCAAATATTTTTCGCACCTAAATACGACGAGCAGTACGACATGTACAAAAGCTGCGTCTGTTAAGCGATTAGAATCCAACATGTTTCGTGGTCAGCTTATGACATCCATCATCGGGGCAATGCAGAAGCGGCGATCTTTCAACTGGTTCCCCATCATTCTCACGTCGCTATTCTAATCGTCACGGATTGCGGGCTTTTCCGCTCGCAATTTCTAACAGTGCGATGAGCCCCTTTAACAACTCGATAGGCGATGGGGGACAACCGCGAATGTGCAGATCGACCGGCACGACATCTGTGACGCCGCCCGCAACCGCGTAGCTGCCGGCGAAAATGCCGCCATCGGCCGCGCATGCCCCAACCGCGACGATCCATTTTGGGTCCGGCGTGGCGTTATAAGTACGCAACAGCGCCTCGCGCATGTTCTTCGTCACCGGCCCGGTGACCAGCAGCACGTCGGCGTGCCGCGGCGAGGCGACGAAATGCAGGCCGAAGCGTTCGAGATCGTAGAACGCATTGTTGAGGGCGTGAATTTCCAATTCGCAGCCGTTGCAGGAGCCGGCATCGACCTGGCGAATTGACAGCGAGCGACCGAGCTTGGCACGCGCCGCGCGGTTCAAGCTCTTGGCAAGCTCGGCCAGCGCCGCCTTATCCGGCGTGGGCGCCGGCTCCGTTAGCGGGCCATGGCTAAGGCTTTCGAGCAAGGTCCGGCGCATGATTAAAGATCGTGTCCCGAGTACGAGCCGTTGAACGATTTATTGCAGAGCGGGAAGTCGGCGACGATGTTGTCTTTGATCGCGACCTCCAGCAGCGGCCATTGGAACCAGGAGGCGTCGCGCAAGTGGCAGCGCGCAATGCGCCCCTTGCCGTCGAGCCGCAGCCATATCAGCACATCGCCGCGGAAAGCTTCCGTGACGCCCATGCCCTCGCAAATCCGCACGCTCGATTTTACCGGCACTCTCGTGTTCCCGTCGGGCAGACGATCGAGAATCTGCTCGATCAGCGCCAGGCTCTGCTCGACCTCGCGAATGCGAATCCAGACACGTGCGTTGACATCGCCGGCGTCGAGCACCGGCACCTCGAATGTGAGTTCGCCATAGGGCGCGTAGCCAAGATTGCGCCGGGCATCGAAGCTGCGCCCCGAGGCGCGCCCGACATAGCCGCCGGCGCCGAACTGGCGCACATAGTCGGCACGCACGATGCCGGTGGTGACGGTGCGGTCTTGCAGCGACGCGGTATTGTCGTAAAGCTCAATCAGACGGGGGAATACCCTGCGCACTTCGGCAAGCAACGCCCGCAAGTTTGCCAGCACCTTCGGCGCAATGTCGCGAGTAATTCCGCCGGGAACGATCGCATCCATCATCAGCCGATGGCCAAAGCACGCATCCGCCGCGCGCAAGCAACGCTCGCGCAGAATACCTGTCTGCGCATGCATCAACGCAAACGAAGCGTCATTGCAGATCGCGCCAATATCGCCAAAATGATTGGCCAACCGTTCGAGCTCGGCCATCAATGCGCGCAGGTAGACGGCGCGCGGCGGCGGCGTGATTTGCAACGCGGCCTCCACTGCCTGCGCGAAGGCATATGAATAAGCGACCGTGCTATCCCCGGATGTGCGGGCCGCGAGTTTTGCCGCGTCTTCAATCGAGGCGCCTGCCATCAACTTCTCGATACCCTTGTGCACATAGCCAAGCCGTTGCTCCAGCCGCACAACATGCTCGCCGTTGGCGGTGAAGCGGAAATGTCCGGGTTCGATAATGCCGGCATGCACCGGCCCGACCGGGATTTGGTGCAGGCCTTCGCCTTCGACGGGCAGAAAAACGTAAGGCTCGGCTTTTTGGGGCGCCTTTTGCTTGCCGAGCGGTTGACGAACATCCCAGAAGCCGAGATCGAGCCAAGGCCGCATGTCGGGCGAACCCACCGCCTCCAGCCCGAACAGACTGTGGATCGCGCGTTCGAGCCGCAGCGCCGGCGGGTGCTTGGCGGCCACGCTCGGATATTCGCCGTTCTTGCAATTGTAAGTCAGCACGGCGATGTCGCCCGCCTTCTCGTCGAGCAGCGCCATGTGCACGTCGCCCGCGTCACCCCATAGACCCAGAAGCGTGCAGCGGCCGCGTGCCAGAAGGTCGATTGCCTTCTTCCAGCCGGCATCGGCGACACTCGCGCGCGGCCAGGGCCGGTGCGCTTTCACCGTCTCGCCGTGCTTGATGCTCTCAATCAGAACCATGGCCTATCCCAGCAGCTTGGCGACATTCTCGAAGCCGGTGACCAACGCCGGCGGCATGTAGATACCGGCCATGAACACGATCGACAGATGCGCGAACATCGGCACATAGGAGGCCTGCGCCGGCGCGGTCGGCCCGCGCGGCTCCCCAAAGGCAATGCTGTTCAGCCGCAGGAAAAGGCCACCGAGCGCGATCAGGATGCCGAGCACCAGAATGACCGCCAGCCCAGGCTGCCGCGCGAACGTCGAGCTCACCACCAGAAATTCGCTCATGAAGATCCCGAGTGGCGGCAGGCCGGCAATCGCCACGACGCCGAGCACCAGGCCCCAGCCGAGCACCGGATTGGTCACCGTGAGCCCACCCATATCCGCGATCTTCTGCGTGCCCTTGACCTGGGCGATATGGCCGACCGCATAGAAGATCGCCGACTTGGTCAGCGAATGCATGGTCATGTGCAGCAGGCCGGCAAAATTGGCGAGCGGGCCACCCATGCCGAAGGCGAACACGATGATGCCCATGTGCTCGATCGAGGAGTAAGCGAACATGCGCTTGATGTCGCGCCGGCGGTACAGCATGAAGGCGGCAAACACGCAGGAGATCAGCCCCATGGTGACCATCAACGGCCCTGGCGCGATTGCCGCGGAGTTGAGCGCCAGCAGCATCTTGAACCGCAGCAGCGCGTAAAGCGCGACGTTCAGCAGCAAACCGGACAGCACCGCCGAGATCGGCGTCGGGCCTTCGGCGTGCGCATCCGGCAGCCAGGCATGCAGCGGCGCGAGGCCGACTTTGGTGCCGTAGCCGAGCAGCAGGAACACGAAAGCGACGTTGAGCAAAGCGGGGTCGAACTCGGCCGAGCGCGTCACCAGCACGGTCCAGACCATGGCGTAAAGTCCTTCGCCGATCACCGGGCGCGCCGCCATGTACACGAGGATGGTGCCGAATAGCGCCAGCGCGATGCCGACGCTGCCGAGGATAAAATACTTCCAGGCCGCTTCCAGCGCTTCGTGCGTGCGATAGATGCCGACCATCAGCACGGTGGTGAGCGTCGCCATCTCGATCGCCACCCACATCAGCCCGATATTGTTGGCCACGAGCGCCAGATTCATGGCGAACATCAGCGTCTGATACATCGCGTGATAGAAGCGAACATACGTGGGGGTCAGCCGGCCGATCTCGATCTCGTGACCGATATAGCTGGCGCTGAAGGCGCTGGTGGTGAAGGCGACGAAGGTGGTGAGCACGATGAAGACCTTGTTGAGGTCGTCCACGAGCAAATACGGCCCGGACTTCGGCTGCACCACAAACAGCGACACGGCGGTCGCAAAAGTAAGGAACGCCGCCAGCACATTGAGCCGCGCGGTCAGACGATAGCCGGGCAGCACCGCGAGCAGCGCCGCCGCAATCGCCGGGATCAGCAGAACGCCGGTCAGCGCGTCGAGCGTCATCGCCGCTCCCCGCGGAAACGGTCAAGTGCCTGCACGTCGACGGTGTCGAAGCGTTCGCGAATGCGGAACAGGAAAATGCCGATAACGATGAAGGCGATCAGCACCGAGAAGGCGACGCTGATTTCCACCACCAGCGGCATGCCCTTGGCGCCGGTCGCCGCCAACACCAGGCCGTTCTCCAGCGACATGAAGCCGATCACCTGGCTCACCGCATTGCGTCGCGTCACCATCATCAACAGGCCGAGCAATACCACCGCCAGCGCGAAGGCGAGATCCTCGCGCGCCAACGGATCGGCCTCCGCGGTCACTCGCAGCATCACCACCATGGACAAGGCGACCAGCCCCATGCCCAGCAGCATCGCGGGGCCGACCCCGACTACAGTCTCGATCTCGCGGTGGATGCCGAGCCGCACGATGATCCGGTGCAGCACTATCGGAATGACAATCGCCTTGAAGATGAGCGCGATGCCGGCGGTGACGTAGAGATGCGGTGCATCCTGAATAAAGGCCTGCCAGGCGACCGAGGCCGCCAGCACCAATGCATGCAGTGCAAATATATTGAGCAGCGCATAGAGCCGATCCTGGTAAAGCTGCATGAAGCTCACCAGCACCAGCGAGCCGGCGAGCAGATGGGCGATGTCAAAAGTGAGGCCGTGCATGGGCTAGAGACTCCCGGACACGAACAGCAGCAACGTGGCGAGCAAGCCGAGCATCAGCGCGGCGCCGAGGAAGGCCGGCACCCGGAACACCCGCATCTTGGCGATAGCCGTTTCGAACACGGCCAATAGCACCCCGCCGGCCGCGAGCTTGCCGAAATAAGTCGCGACGCCGACGGCGAGCGCCTGCGCGCCGGCGTCGGGCCCGGCGATGCCCCAAGGCGTGAACAGGCAGCCGATTACCGAGACATAAAGAAGCAACTTCAATTCGGACGACAAGTCGATGAGCGCCAGATGACGGCCGGAATATTCCAGCACCATCGCCTCGTGCACCATCGTGAGTTCCAGGTGCGTCGCCGGATTGTCGATCGGGATGCGCGCGTTCTCGGCGATCGCCACCATGATCAGGGCCAGCAGCGCCAAGCCGAGCGAGACCCGCAGGCCCACCTCACCCGACACCATGACGGCGGCCATGGTCGAGAGTTGGGTTGAGCCGGCGACCAACGCGAGCGTGAACACGATCATCAGCATCGCCGGTTCGGCCAGCGAAGCGATCATCACCTCGCGGCTCGAGCCGATACCGCCGAAGCTGGTGCCGACGTCGAGGCCGGCGAGCGCCAGGAAAAAGCGCGCGCTGCCGAGCAGCGCGATGATGGCGATCAGATCGGCCGACCAGGAAAACAACAGGCCGCTGCGGAAGGTCGGCACCAATGACGCCGCCACCCAGGTGCCGGCGAACACGATGTAGGGAATGACGCGGAACAACCACGATGCGCTTTGCGCCAGCACGACGTCCTTGCGCATGAGCCGGATCAGATCGCGATAGGGCTGCAACAACGGCGGGCCCTGCCGGCGCAGCAGCCGCGCTTTGACCTTGCGCACGAACCCGGTGAGCAAGGGGCTGAGTAGCAGCACCAGCACCATCTGCGCGCCCTGGAAGGCAAAATCGCGGATCAGGGCCATGTCGCGAGCACCAGCAGGAGCAGTACCAGCGCCGTGAACACCAGCGTAAGATAGCGGCGGATGGTGAGGAACTGCAGGACATTGAGCCGGTCGGCGGCGTATCCGATAAAGCCGGCAACCGGTGCGTAGGCAAAGTCCCAGATCAAGTCGCGAAGCTCGACAGTCAGACGCGCGGCCGACGTCGCGCCGGGCGGCGGCATCGCGCCGATCTCGCGCGCGTGGAACACCGAGGTGCCGTACACGCGGCGGATCGGCTGGGCGAAGCTCGACGCGGTGTATTGCGTCGCCGGACTAGGGTCGGGATACCCGCAATCCCAGGCCGCTGCGCGCCGCAGCCGATCAGAAGCGAGGCGGTGAATGGCAAAGACCGCGGCCGAGCCCGACAGCACTACGAAGATGAAGACGAGCAGGCCGTTATAGGAGCTGCGGCTCTCGGCGATCGGCACGATGGTCAGCCAGGCGAGGCCAGATTGGTGCGGCATGCTTGTGCCCACCAGCACATTGGCAACCGGCGCCAGCGCGTCGATGAATAGGCCGGGCAGCACGCCGGCAACCAGGCAAAGCGCGGCGAGGAAATACATGGCGGCGAGCGAGTTGCTGTCGGTCTCGCGCGCGTTCGCCGCTGCCGGCGTACGGGGGCGGCCAAGGAAACTTACGCCGAAGGCCTTGACGAAACAGGCCGCGGCGAGCGCGGCCGACAGCGCCAGCAGCGCGCCGACCGCCGGCACCAGGAATTTCAGGCCCCAGGACGGCAATTGCGGACTGAGCAGAATGGCCTGGAACGTGAGCCACTCCGACACGAAGCCGTTGAGCGGCGGCAGCGCCGAAATCGCCACGCAGCCGACCAGAAACACGAAAGCGGTCTGCGGCATGCGGTGGATCAGGCCGCCGAGATGCTCCATGTCGCGTTCGCCGGTGGCATTGAGCACGCTGCCGGCGCCGAAGAACAACAGGCTCTTGAACACCGAATGATTGAATACATGAAAAAGCCCGGCGGTGAGCGCGAGCGCCGCCGCCACTGCCATGCCGTTCGCCTTGAACGCGAGTGCGAGACCCAGCCCGATATAGATGATGCCGATGTTCTCCACCGTGTGATAGGCGAGCAGGCGCTTGAGATCGTGCTGCATCAGCGCGTAGAGCACGCCCATCACCGCGGTGATGCCGCCGACGGCGAGCACCACCATGCTCCACCACCAGTCTGGCGGACCAAGCAGGTCGAATACGATGCGCACGAATCCGTAAACCGCGACCTTGGTCATCACGCCGCTCATCAGCGCGGAGACATGGCTGGGCGCGGCCGGATGTGCGAGCGGCAGCCAGGCATGCAAGGGCACCACGCCCGCTTTCGATCCAGCGCCGACAACGGCGAGGATCAAGACGAGCGCCGCCAGCCCGGCCGAGGCATGCGTGGCACGGATGGCATCGAAGGCATAGTTGCCATCGGGACCGGCGAGCAGGCCGAAGGCGAGCAGCAGCGCCAGCGTGCCGAAGCTTGCCATCAGCAGATAGACATAGCCGGCGCGCAGGTTCTCGCGATCGCGATGATGGGCAATCACCAGCGCCCAGGAGGTGAGCGACATGAATTCCCACGACACCAAAAACGTGAACGCGTCAGCGGCAAGTACCACCAGATTCATGGCGGCGAGGTAGGCGGGATAGAACGGCAGCACGCGTTGCGGGCTTTCTTCGTGGCGGCCATAACCGAGCGCGAAGAGGCTCGCCATCGCGCCGCCGAGATTGACGACCACCAGGAAGAAGGCGGCGAGCGCATCGATGCGCAGATGTGCGCCGAGCCACGGCAGGCCAAGCGGCAGCGTCACGCCAGAGGTCGTCGCCGGATGGTCGAATAGGCCGAGCAGCGCATTTACGCCAAGGCCTGCGGTGATGATCAGGCTGGCGCCGTAAACGATGTTGGTCGCGCGCGGCCCGGCACCGAGGAAAATTGCAATCGGCGCCAAGGCCAGCAGCGCCGCCACGCCATAGAGCGCGTAGACAACCGTCATGACGTGGCCGTTTCTTTGAGCCGCACTCCGCGGCCGCCGCTGCTTGATGAGACGCCTTCGCCGATCAGCTCGATGCCGTTGGCGACAAGCGCATCGACCAGCTTCATCAGCGAGTCCACATTGCCGCGGACGACGCCGTTGCTCGCTTCCATGCGTTGGATGGTCGGCAGTGAAAGGCCCGCGCGCTGTGCCAATTGCCGCTGGTCAATGCCGAGCAAGGCTCTGGCGGCCTTCATTTGCGCGGACGTAATCATCGGAAAAGCGCGTTTTGCCAAACGAAGAGAATGATACATGATCCATTTATAATAACATGTCAAGCATTGGAAGTAATGTTTAAGACATCAGATATGTTTATTGCACATCGCTTTCCGGCCCCGCATTGTCGGCCCAAAATGCACAGGAACGGCGTGGCGTGATCCGCATCGGCATTATCGGGCTCGGCTGGTGGGGCAAGCAGATCGTCACCTGTCTTGCCGGCAGCCCGCGTTTCAAGATCGTGGCCGGCTGCGACATCGACACCGCAATGGCCGCCCCTTTTGCGGCTGCCCATGCATTCGACCTCATGGATGACTACCGCGCGCTGCTCAAGCATCGGCAGGTCGACGCGGTCGCGGTGGTAACGCCGCATGCGCTGCACGAGGAGATGGCGGTGGCGGCCTATGCCGCCGGCAAGCAGGTGTTCTGCGAGAAACCGCTTGCGCTGACAGCGGCCGGCGCCGAGCGCATCCTGACCGCCCGCACGAAGGCCGGTGGCGTGCTCGGCATTGGACATGAGCGCCGTTACGAACCCGCTCTGGAGGAGATGCAGCGGCGCGCTCGGCCGCATCCTGCACATGGACGCCAACGTCAGCCACAACAATTTCCGCAAGATGGATCCCTCGAACTGGCGGCGTGATCCCAAGCACGCACCGGCCGGCGCCTGGACCGCGCTCGGCATCCACCTTGGCGACCTGTTCGTGTCGCTCGCGGGCAAGCCTACGCGCGTTGCCGCGCGCACGGCGTCGCAGATTTTTCCGCCCCCGGCGGAGGATTTCGTGTCCGCCGAGATCGATTTCGAAACCGGCGCACGCGGGCGGATCACCTGTCTCTCCACCCCGCCGTTTTATGCGCGCTTCACGCTCCTATGCGATCAGGGTTGGGTGGAGGCGCAGGAAGGCGGCAATGTCGACCAGGGCATCCCGTCGAGTTTCGTTTACTGCAAACCGGATGGCAGCCGTGAGATGCGCAGCTATGATCACGTCAACACGGTGCGCATGAATTTCGAGGCCTGGGCGGACGCCATCGAAGGCCGTTCGCCCTATCGCTTCTCGACCGAAGAGCTGATGGCCAACATCCGCATTCTCGACGCGTTGACCCGATCGGCCGCCACCGATGGCAAGCCGATCGCGCTGTAACGCAGGCCGCACATGCAGCGCGAAAAAGAGCAGGTCGCTCTCTCCTCGATCGCAGCTTCGGCTGGACTGACGATCGCCAAGGCGGTGGTCGGCTTCCTGACCGGTTCGCTCGGAATCCTTTCGGAAGCCGGCCACTCTTTGATCGATCTCGGCGCCACGGTGATGACCTACGCCGCCGTGCGCGTGTCCGGCACGCCGCCGGATGAAGAGCATCATTATGGCCATGAAAAGTTCGAAGCGGTTTCGGCGCTGGCTGAGACGGCGTTGCTGTTCCTGCTCTCGGGAATGGTCATTTGGGAAGCGATCAAACGCTTGATCGAGCATGGCGGCCCCGAGGTCGAAGCAACGGTGTGGGCATTCGCCGTCGTACTCGGCTCGATTGTCGTCGATGCCGCGCGTTCGCGTGTCCTCACGCGCGTCGCCAAGGCGACCAAAAGCGAGGCGCTGGAAGCCGACGCCCTGCACTTCACGTCCGATATCGCTTCCTCGACGGCTGTTCTGATCGGCCTGATCGGCGTCCGCTTTTTCGGCGCGCCGTGGGCGGATTCGGTGGCCGCATTGGTGGTGGCGATGCTGGTTTGCGTCGCCGGCTGGCGGCTCGGCAAACGCACGATCAGCACGCTGACCGACGTGGCGCCCGAAGGTGCCGCCAAGAAAATCACCGCCATTGCCGCGAACGTCCCTGGCGTGGTTGCAGTGGGTCAAGTGCGGGCGCGCAAAGCCGGCGACAAGATTTTCGTCGAAGTGACCGTTGCGGTCAGCCGCCTGTTGCCGCTTGATCGCGTCGCGGCGATCAAAGATTTGGTGGCTGCCGCAATCAGACGTCAGATGGAGGGCGCGGAGCCGACCGTCACCACCGATCCGATCGCGCTCAATAACGAGAGCGTGCTCGACCGCGTGATGGCGATCGCCCGCAACCGCGCGCTGGCCGTGCACCATGTCACCGTGCACGACATCCAGGATCGGCTGGCGATCTCGCTCGACCTCGAAGTCGACGGCAGGCTCTCGCTGCGCGCCGCCCATGAGCAGGCGGACGGGTTGGAAAAAGCCATTGCCGACGAGCTCGGCGCCAGCGTCGAAATCGACACCCATATCGAGCCGTTGCAGCCGCACCGGGCGGCCGGGCGCGAAGCCCCGCCCGAGCGGGTCAAGGCGATCGAACTGGCGTTGTCGGAGCTGGCCGCCGATGGCCGCGCCATCCGCAATATCCATAACGTGCGCGTGCGCGAGACCGACGAGGGCGAGGTCGTCAATTTCCATTGCCGTGTCGATCCTTCGCTCACCGTGCAATCGGTGCATGAAAAGGTCGACATGCTGGAGCGCGCTTTGCGCGAGCGCTCACCCTCGATCAAGCGCGTGATCGGTCACGCCGAGCCTGCGCGCTAGGGGATGAGCACCGCTGCGCCTTGCAAGCGGCCGTCGCGCAGATCGGACAGCGCTTCGTTCGCTTTCGCCAGCGGATAACGCGTGATCTCGCTCTTGATGCCGGCCCTGGGCGCAATCTCGAGGAACTCACGCGCGTCCTCGCGCGTGAGATTGGCGACCGACATCACCTGGCGCTCTTCCCACAGCAGAGCATAGGGAAAGCTCGGGATATCCGACATATGGATGCCGCCGCAGACGACGCGGCCGCCTTTTTTCACTGCTTTCAGTGCCGCCGGCACCAAGGCGCCGACCGGTGCGAAGATGATCGCCGCATCGAGCGGCTCTGGCGGCAAGTCCTCAGAGGCCCCCGCCCATACCGTGCGGAGCGAGCGTGCAAAATCTTGCGCCGGCGTGTCGCCCTTGCGCGTGAAGGCATAGACGCGCCGCCCCTGCCAGCGCGCGACCTGCGCCAAAATATGCGCGGCGGCACCGAAGCCGTAGAGGCCGAGCGCCTCGCCCGCCCCGGCCATGCGATAACTGCGCCAGCCAATCAGCCCGGCGCAGAGCCACGGCGCGATTCCGGCATCGTCGCCCTGGCCGCCCAGCGGGAAACAAAACCGCGCGTCGGCGATCATATGCGTGGCGTAGCCGCCATCGCGCGTGTAGCCGGTGAAGATCGGCCGGTCGCAAAGATTTTCGCGCCCGCTGCGGCAATAAGGACAGACGCCGCAGGTTGACCCGAGCCAGGGCACGCCCACTCGCTCGCCCATTGTAAATCCGGTCACGCCGGCGCCAAGCCCCGCCACGCGGCCCACGATCTCGTGACCCGGCACCAAAGGCAGCTTCGGATGTGCCAGCTCGCCGTCTACCACATGCAGGTCGGTGCGGCAGACCCCACAGGCGGCAACCGCGATCAGGATTTCGCCGACTCCCGGCGACGGCACGGACCGCTCGCGCAACGCGAGCGGCGCGCGCGGGGCATCGAGAACCATGGCGTGCATCGTCGCCGTCATTCATCCTTCCAATTCGGCCGCAAACATCCTAGATCAAATCGCCATGCGTACCGATACAGCCCAGCCCGTCCGTCTCAAAGATTACCGCCCGCCCGACTGGTTGGTGGAAACCGTGTCGCTCGACTTCTCCCTGCATCCGACACGCACAGAGGTGCGCGCGACGCTGGCGTTCAAGCCCAATCCGCAGGCTCCGGCTGCGCCGCTTGTGCTCGACGGCGATGGCCTGTCACTCGTTTCGCTCAAGCTCGACGGAGCGGAATTGAAGCCCGACGGCTACCGCGTGACGCCCGATCAACTCACCATCGCGCAACCGCCGAACAGGCCCTTCACGCTTGAGATCGAGACGCTGGTCGACCCTTCCGCCAACACCCAGCTGTCCGGTCTTTATCGCACCAGCGGCAACTATTGCACGCAATGCGAAGCGGAAGGCTTCCGCCGCATCACTTATTTCCCCGATCGGCCCGACGTCATGGCGGTCTACAGCACGCGCATCGAAGCCGACAAAAAAGAAGCGCCGGTGCTGCTCTCCAACGGCAATCTCACCGAGAGCGGCGATATGCCCGGCGGCCGCCATTTCGCGGTCTGGCAGGATCCGCATCCCAAGCCGTCTTATCTGTTCGCGCTGGTCGGCGGCGATCTCGCCTGCGTCGAGGACAAGTTCCGCACCATGTCCGGCCGCGACGTCGTGCTACGCATTTACGTCGAGCACGGCAAGGAAAACCGCTGCGAATACGCCATGGATTCGCTCAAGCGCGCCATGCGCTGGGACGAGAAGGCCTTCGGCCGCGAATACGACCTCGATATTTTCATGATCGTCGCCGTGTCCGACTTCAACATGGGCGCGATGGAGAACAAGGGGCTCAACGTTTTCAACGACAAATACGTGCTGGCGACGCCGGATACCGCGACCGACAGCGATTTTGCCGGCATCGAGGCGGTGATCGCCCACGAGTATTTCCACAACTGGACCGGCAACCGCATCACCTGCCGCGACTGGTTCCAGCTTTGCCTGAAGGAAGGTCTCACGGTTTTCCGCGATCAGGAATTTTCTTCCGACATGCGCTCGCGCCCGGTCAAACGCATCGCCGACGTGCGCGGCTTGCGCGCCGCGCAGTTCGTCGAGGATGCCGGGCCCTTGGCGCATCCGGTGCGGCCGGAGACGTACAAGGAGATCAACAACTTTTATACGGCCACCGTGTACGAGAAAGGCGCCGAAGTCGTGCGCATGGTGCAGACTCTGGTCGGGCGAGAGAAATTCCGCGCCGGTATGGATCTCTATTTCGCGCGCCACGATGGCGAGGCCGCCACGGTCGAGCAATTCATTCAATGCTTCGCTGATGCGAGCGGCCGCGACCTGACGCAATTCATGCGCTGGTACAATCAAGCCGGTACGCCGCACGTGACGGTCAGCGGCCGGTACGACGCAGCCGCGAAGGCTTTCACGATCGACTGCAAGCAAACCGTGCCGCCCACCCCCAGTCAGCCGACGAAAGAGCCGATGGTGATTCCGCTCGCGCTCGGCCTGGTCGGCAAGGATGGCCGCGATCTGCTGCTGACGAATGGCGCGGGCCTTGAGCGCGGCGTGCTTGTGCTCGACAAGCCGTCGGCGCGCGTCACATTTTCTGGCATCGGCGAAAAGCCGGTGCTGTCGATCAACCGCGGTTTCTCGGCGCCTATCCGGCTCGACACCGATCTCTCCGGCGACGACCTTGCCTTTCTTGCCGCCCACGACAGCGATCCGTTCAACCGCTGGCAGGCGCTACAGACAATCTCCATGCGGCTGCTGATCGACAATGTTGGCCGCCTGCGCGCCGGCAAGCCGCCGCGCAGCGACGATAAGCTCATGGTGGCGATCGCCGCCATTCTGGAAGATGCGCAGCTGGAGCCGGCCTTCGTTGCGCTCGCGCTGGCGCCGCCGGGCGATGGCGACGTCGCGCGCGAGATCGGCCGCGATATCGATCCCGACGCGATCTTCCAAGCGCGCAAAATCTTGCGCGGCGAGATCGGCGAGCGGCTTGATGCCGCGCTCTCGACGCTTTACGACCGCATGACCGTTCATGGCGGCTATTCGCCCGACGCGGCCGGCTCCGGCCGCCGCGCGCTGCGCAATATCGCCCTCGATCTTATGGCCGCGACCGCCAAGCCCGATGCGATCGCGCGCGCGGCGCGCCAATACCAGTCCGCCGACAACATGACCGACCGCATGGCGGCGCTCGCCACTTTGTCGCTGCACGATGTGCCGGAGCGCACCGGCGCGTTGGCCGATTTTTACAAGCGCTACGCCGCCGATGCCCTGATCATCGACAAGTGGTTCTCGCTGCAGGCCATGGTGCCGGAAGCCGACACGCTCGAGAAAGTGCGCGGCCTTACCGGCCATCCCGCCTTCTCGCTATCCAATCCCAACCGCGTGCGCGCGCTGATCGGCGCCTTCTCGGGCGGCAACCCGACCCAGCTCAACCGCGCCGACGGCGCCGGTTATGATTTCATCGCCGACACCGTGCTGGCGCTCGATCCCAAAAATCCGCAGCTTGCCGCACGGCTTGCCACCATCTTCCGCACCTGGCGCACGATGGAAGCGGGCCGGCGCGGCAAGGCGGAAGCCGCCCTCAAGCGCATCAAATCGGCGCCAAATCTCTCGCGCGATCTTGCGGATATCGTCGAGCGCGCCCTCGCCGCGCCTTGACGGCGCACCCCGCCACCGCCTGTTACCTGTTGACCACACTGCGAAATCCGCAGGTAAGAAATTTTAAATATTTGTGGCGGGACTCTCGACAAATCACCGGCCATCGATTCCAATCGCCACTGATTCGGACAGCGATGCGGCACATCCTTCCGACAGGGCGTTAGGGGAAATTCCGAACGGAGGCCGTCTATGGCGCGCGCCGATGTGGCGAGTGCGTCTTCGCGTAGCGATTCTATCAAAGGCCTCGCGCAATCGATCGCCAAGCCGGCGTATCGGCGGCTGCTGACGGCGGAGCCGCTGCTGCGCCGCGCGGTGCCGGTGCTGATCATCGCCTTCCTCGCTACGATATGCGTCGGCGCTTTGGTGCAGGCGCTCGACCACCGCCGTCAGACGCTCAACGATATGGTGATCGCACTCGACGCGGCCGCCGAGCTTGCTGTCGAGCGCCTTCAACAGCCGCCCGCCGATGCCATCGAACGGCCACAGGAGGTTCTGGCGCGCGCGCTGCCGCCCTGGGCGACCGGCGCCGGACGGCGCTTCATCCTCACCAATGCGGAGGGCGTGGTGGCGGCCGCCACGCCGGCCACCGACGCCACCATCGGCCGCCGGCTGATCGACCTGCTCGGGCCGACGCAGCCGCTGACCACCTTCGGCGCCGGCGCCGGCGTCATGGAAATCACCCTGCCCGACGACACGCGCGCGCTCGCGACCGTGCGCATGGTCGCAGCGCCCTTCGGGCAAATCGCCGTGGTGCAGACGCGCAGCGCCGCGCTTGCCTCCTGGCGCTCGCTCACCACGCTGACCATCACGCTCTCCACCACGACCGGATTTGTCGTGCTGATCCTCGGCTTTGCGTTCCACTGGCAGGCCACGCGCGCGCGCGAAGCGGACGTCATCTACGAAACCGTCCGCAGCCGCATCGACACCGCGCTCAACCGTGGCCGCTGCGGCCTGTGGGATTGGGACCTCGCCCGCGGCCGTATCTTCTGGTCGCAGTCGATGTTCGAAATCCTCGGCCTGGAGGGCAAGGACGATCTGCTCTCCTTCGGCGACGTGAGCGCCTTGGTGCATCCGGATGACGTGCAGCTTTATGAGCTCGCCACCGAGCTGGTCGATGCCAAACTGACCTTCATCGACCACGCCTTCCGCATGCGCCACGCCGACGGTCATTGGATCTGGCTGCGCGCTCGCTGCGAGCTGGTGAGCCAGCCGCGCGAGCCCGGCCCGCATCTGATCGGCATCGCCGTCGACGTCACCGAGCAGAAGAATCTGGTGGAGAAAACGGTCGCTGCCGACTTGCGCCTGCGTGACGCGATCGAAACCATCCCGGAAGCCTTCGTGCTGTGGGATGCCGATAATCGATTGGTGCTGTGCAATTCCAATTTTCAGGAGCTGCACGATCTGCCCGATGAGGCCATCACCGTCGGCGCGTCCTACGAGTCGGTCGTAGCCGCCGGCCAGAAACCGGTGGTGCGCAACAAGATCGTCACCGCCGGGCCCGCCATTCCCGGCGCCCGTACGTTCGAGGCGCAGCTCGAGGACGGCCGTTGGCTGCACATCAGCGAGCGGCGCACCAAAGACGGCGGCTACGTCTCGGTCGGCACCGACATTACCGCGCTCAAGATGCACGAGGAGAAACTGGTCGATAGCGAGAAGCGGCTGATGGCGACCGTGTCGGACCTGCGCGTCTCGCAGCAGCGCTCGGCGGAATTGACCGAAAAATACGCCGCCGAAAAGACCCGCGCCGAGGAAGCCAATCAGGCGAAATCGAAATTCCTCGCCAATATGAGCCACGAGCTGCGCACGCCGCTCAACGCCATCATCGGATTCTCCGAGATCATGGAATCCAACATGTTCGGCCCGCTCGGTTCGGAAAAGTATCACGAATATTGCAGTGACATCCACAGCAGCGGCCAATATCTGCTCGAGGTTATCAACGACATCCTCGACATGTCGAAGATCGAGGCCGGCCGCATCCGTCTCGACTTCGAGGACCTCGCGCTCGATTCGCTGCTCAGCGAAGCCATGCGCGTGGTCTCGGCGCGCGCAGAAGAAAAACAGCTCAACGTAACTTCGCGGATATCGCCCGCTCTGCAGTTGCGCGCCGACCGCCGCGCGCTCAAGCAGGTCATGCTCAATTTGCTGTCGAACGCGGTGAAGTTCACGCATCCGGGCGGCCGCATCACGGTGCGTGGGCGCCTGTCCGGGGGATGCATCGTGCTCGCCATCGCCGACACCGGCATCGGCATCGCCAAGGACGCCCTCAACAAGCTCGGCCGGCCGTTTGAGCAGGTCGAGAGCCAGCTCACCAAGAGCCATCAGGGGTCCGGGCTCGGCCTCGCCATATCAAAATCGCTGGTTGAATTGCACGGCGGCAACATGCGCATCCGCTCGACGTTCGGCAAAGGCACGCTGGTGGTGGTGCGCCTGCCGCTCGAGCCGCACTGCCCGCTGCCGAAGGAAGAGGCCGCTTAAGGAGCTTTGCCGAGAATCCGCACGAAGCTCGCGCGCACCTTGGCCTGCGTCTCCATCAGCGTGACGTCGAGCGTGGCGAAGTCCGGCACGTCGGCGGCGCGCGCCAATAGGCGCAGGAGCCCCGCGCCCGCGGTCTTGGGGTCGAATGGGCCGGACAGGCATAGCCGCAGGATTTGCGTGAGGTCCTGATAAAGTTGCACGGCTGGCCGCAATACCTCGGCATCCTCCACCGGCAAAACTCGCAAGGCCCACGCCTTGTCGAGCGCGCGCGCCGTCGAAGTATCGAGGATTTCCGGTTTCTGCTCGGCGTGCGCGAGTTGCAGATATTGCGCGATGAACTCGACATCGATCAGCCCGCCGGCGGCATACTTGAGATCCCAGCGTTCGCGATCACCCTTCTCTTTGGCAATGGCGGCGCGCATTTCCACGACATCGCCCGCGATGAGGTCGGCATCACGCGGCCGTCGTAGAATATCGCGGATGACCTTCTCGACTCGCACTTTGAACGCCGGCGAGGCCGATACAACGCGCGCGCGCGTCAACGCCATATGTTCCCAGGTCCATGCCTCGGTGTCCTGGTAGCCGGCAAAGCCCGCGAGCTGGGTCGCCAACGGTCCGGCGCGCCCCGACGGACGCAACCGCATGTCGACCTGATAAAGCGCGCCGTAATTGGTCTGCGCGGTCAGCGCATTGATCAGCCGCTGCGTCAACCGCGCGAAATATTGCGCGCCATAAAGCGAGCGCGCGCCATCCGATTCCGGATGCGCGTCGTCGAAATCGTAGACCAGGATCAGGTCGAGATCTGAACTCGCGGTCATTTCAAAACCGCCAAGCTTCCCCATGGCGAGCACCGCGTTTTCCTCGCCGCGGATGTGGCCGTAGCTGGCCGCGAAATTATCGGCGACCGAGCGATGCACCGCACGGATCACCGCGGAGGCGAGCCGCGCAAAAGCCTCGCCCGCCTGCCGTGCCGTCACCGTGCCGGACAGAATGCGCACGCCGATCAGGAACATGTATTCCAGCCCGAACATGCGGATGCGCTCGAGCAAATCCTCGGCATACCGCGATTGCGACAGCGCCGCGTCGAGCCGCCGCCCGAGCGTCTCATCGTCCGGCAACGCGCCGAAAAAGCTCGGATCGACCAGCGCATCCATCACCTGCGGGTAGCGCGCAACTGTATCCGCGAGCCGCGGCGCAATGCCGAGCACCAACGCGATCAGCGCGATCAATTCGGGGTTCTGCCGCAGCAGCGACAGCAGCCGCGCGGCAGCATGTAGATTGGCGAGAAACCGGTCGAACGACACCAAAGCGGCATCTGGATTGTCGGTGCGCGCCAGTTGCTCGAGCAGCGCGGGCACCAGCTCCTGCAGATGTCCGCGCGCGGCTTCGCCATTGAGTGAGCGGTAGCCGCCGGTGAGCCAATTGCGCACCAAGGTCGAGGCCTCGAGCGGCTTGCGGTAGCCAAGCTCCGCCAAGCGGTCGAGCGTCTTGTGGTCGTCGGCGTCCGGCGGGAACAGCAGCGCCGGCCGCTCGGGGCCGGCCGGGGTCTTTTCGAACAGCCGTGCATAGTGGCGCTGCACTTTGCCGAGATGGGTGACAAGAACCTCTGCGAATGCATCGCGGTCGGCAAAGCCGAGAAAGCGGGCAAAGCGTTCGAGATCCTTGCGCTCGGCCGGCAGCGTCTGCGTCTGCTCGTCATTGACCATCTGCAGCCGATGCTCGACCGTGCGCAAAAAGCAATAAGCTTCCTTCATATCGTCGCGCGCGTCTTTGCCGATCCAGCGGTCCTCGCAGAGCTTGTCGAGCGTGGTCAGCGTATCGCGGTCGCGCAAATGCGGATTGCGCCCGCCGGCGATGAGCTGCTGGGTTTGCGCGAAAAATTCGATTTCGCGGATGCCGCCGTAGCCGAGCTTGATATTGTGGCCCTCCACCGCGATCTCGCCGTGTCCGCGATAGGCGTTGATCTGCCGCTTCATGGCGTGCACGTCGGCGACCGCGGCGAAGTCGAGATATTTGCGCCAAACGAAGGGCGACAGCTCGTTGACGACCGTCTCGCCCGCCTTGATGTCGCCGGCGCAGGCGCGCGCCTTGATCATGGCGGCGCGCTCCCAGTTCTGCCCGGCGCTCTCATAGTAGCTGAGCGCCGCTGCGGTCGAGATTGCGATCGCGGTCGATGCCGGATCTGGGCGCAGGCGCAGATCGGTGCGGAACACATAGCCGTCGGCGGTGCGCTCCTGCAGAAGCTTCACCAGCCGCTGCGTCAGCCGCACGAAAAGCGTGGCGTGCTCGGCGTCTTTCGGCAAGGCCGGCGCCGCCGGGTCGTAGAATACGATGAGATCGATATCGCTCGAATAATTGAGTTCAAAGGCGCCCATCTTGCCCATCGCGAGCACGATGTAGCCGCTGCCTTCCTGTGGCTGCGCCCTGTCTTTGGGCGCGAGACGGCCAGCGCGCACGGCCTCCGCCAGCACGAAACGCGCCGCCGCATCGACTGCGCTATCGGCAAGCTCGGTGAGCGCGCGCGCCGCCCGCATCACCGGCCAGACGCCGCCGATATCGGCGAGCGCGATCAGCAGCGCGGCTTCCGCCTTCATGCGGCGCAGCTGCCGCATCGCCTCGGTCTCGTCGGCCGCGCCTGCCGCCGCGCGGCCATGCTCGGCGAGCAGCGCGGCGAGATGGACATCGGGATCTGCGTTCAGCAGCCGCAGCAGCCGCGCGGGTTCACGGCTGGCCAAGTCCCACAAATAGGGCGAACTCTCGTTCAGGCTTTCGAGCAGCGTGGCGAGGATAGGATATCCGGCCAGCAACGCTTTCAGCTGCTTCGCCGCGTCCGGCGGCAGCTCGGCGCGCCATTCGGCAAGGCGCGCCCGCGCGGCCTTTGCATTGCTGAGCTGCGGTGCGGAGACGATGCGTTCGGCCAGCATCGCGCCGCGCACGCGCGCCGCGCGCGTCTTAGCCGCGCGCTTACGCGTCCCCTTCTTTGCCGGCGGGCTCATCCCGCACTCTGTAGCGGTCCTCCGCGCGGCAAGGCAATGACGCTTTTCAAGCCGGGATGATTGTCCTCCAGCGTCAGCTCGCCGCCATGCAGGCGCGCCACCGCCGAGGCAAGGCTCAGGCCCAGCCCGGAGCCCGGCTGCGAGCGGCTGCTCTCCAGGCGTACAAAACGCTCGACCACGTGCGCGCGGTCGGCTTCCGGAATTCCCGGCCCGGTATCGGCGACGGTGAGCATGATGCGGTCGCCGGAAGCGAGCGCGCGCACCACGATCTCCGGCGCGACGCCGTTGACGGCCCCGGCCTGCGGCTCGGCATATTTGATGGCATTGTCGACCAGATTGGCGAGCGCCTGGCTCACCAGTTCGCGATTGCCTTTGACGGGTGCCGGCGCATCGGCCTCGACCTTGAGCGCGATGCCTTTTTCCTCGGCCAGTGGCTCGTAAAGCTCGCCGATATCGTGGGCGATCTCGGCGGCGTCGAATTCACTCATGTCCTCGCGCGCCTGCCCGGATTCCGCACGCGCGATCATCAGCAGCGCGTTGAAGGTGCGGATCAGCCCATCCGATTCCTCGATAGTGGCGTCGAGGGCGGCGCGATATTCTGCGTCGTTATGCGCAGAGCGCAGCGCCTGCTCGGCGCGATTGCGCAGCCGCGTGAGCGGCGTTTTGAGGTCGTGCGCGATATTGTCGGACACTTCCTTGAGGCCCTGCATCAGCGCCTCGATGCGCTCGAGCATGGCGTTGAGGTTTTGCGCCAGCCGGTCGATCTCGTCGCCGGTGCCGGCGACCGGCAGCCGCTCGCTCAGATCGCCTGCCATGATCGTCTTGGTCGTCTCCGTCATCGCATCGACGCGGCGTAGCACGCGACGCGAGACGAACAACCCGCCGCCGAGTCCGAGCACGATGACGATGGCGACCGACCAGCGTCCGGCCGCGAGCACGATGTGATAGAGCCGTTCGCGCTCCTCGAGATCGCGTCCGACCAGTAGGCGGAAGCCGCCCGGCAACTGAAACACACGCACCAGCGCTTCGTGTTCCGGACGATTGGCGCTCTCGGCTTCATCGAGCCGGCGATAAACGGTCTCGGTCCAGCCCGGGCTGTCGAGGATGCCGGCGGCCAGCGCAGTGACGTTGCCGGCAAGCGAGTCGCCATTGAAGGTGGTGACGAGATAGAGGCTGGAGCCAGGCCGTCGCGCGCGCGCGTCGACCACGAGCACCAGCCGCCGGATGCCGCCCAGGCGGTATTGCTCGGACAGGCCGGTGATCTCGGCATTGACCGTGTCGGTGATCTGTTCGGTGATCAGGCGCCGGGTGTTGAGGGCGAAATAGCCGAGCAGGAACGCCGCGAACAGCGCGAACACGGTCAAATAGACCAGCGTCAGCTTGAACGTGGTGGTGCGAAAAAGTTTACCGAGCGCCGTCACGTATCATATATCCCGCGCCGCGGACCGTATGCAGAAGCGGCTGGGAGAAACCTTTATCGATTTTCGAGCGTAAACGCGAGATGTGCACGTCAATGACGTTGGTTTGCGGGTCAAAATGGTAATCCCACACGTTCTCCAGCAGCATGGTGCGGGTCACCACCTGCCCGGCGTGCTGCATGAGGTATTCAAGCAGGCGGAATTCGCGCGGCTGCAGGGAAATCTCCTCCTCGCCGCGGCGCACCTGGTGCGACAGCCGGTCGAGCTCGAGATTGCCGACCCGCAGCACAGTCTCTTCGTTGCGCGTGCCGCGGCGGCGCGACAGCACCTCGACGCGGGCAAGCAGCTCCGAGAATGAATAGGGCTTCGGCAGATAATCGTCGCCGCCGGCGCGCAGGCCCTTGACGCGGTCGTCGACCTGGCCGAGCGCGGAGAGAATGAGCGCGGGCGTCTCGATGCCCTTTTCGCGCAGTGTGCCGATCACCGACAATCCGTCGCGCTTGGGCAGCATGCGATCGACGATCAGCACGTCATATTCGCCGTCAAGCGCTATCGCCAGTCCGTCTTCGCCGTTATTAGCGGCGTCGGCGACATGGCCGACCTCGCGGAACGCCTTCACCAGATAGTCGGCGGCGTCGCGGTCGTCTTCGATGATCAGCAGGCGCATGGTGACCCGATCCGGTTGCGCGTCGGCCGTGCGGCCGGCGGCGCGAGTCCCTTGGATATCCGCATAAGTGGGCATCGGTCACACCAATTCCAGTCGATTCGGCGGCGGGTCAATCGCCGCCTCTGTCCCTCGTCCTCTTTCGCCCAGCCGAACCAGCCGTTGCCGGCACTTTTGCCCCCGTTTCGTACGCGAGGGGGTGGCGGATTTGGCCCGCCACCCCCACAACGACCCCACCCCAGCGGGGGCGACGGATGCCAGGGTTGGAGTTCAATGCGGAGGCGGCCGGACGCTGTTTGCGCCCGACCGCTTTCCGGAAAGTGCCGGGACGGGCATGAGGGCCGTCCCGGTGAGGTCGTACCGCCAACGGGGGCGACGGATGCTGGCAGCACGCCCCTAACTCGTTCAGCCGTTGCCGACCGGCAGCGCGACGAAGCGGGTATTGTCTCCCTTCTTCACCCGCATCAGCACGGTGCGCTTGCCGCCCGAACGCGCGTCGCCGATCACCTTGGTTATGTCGGCGGGCGTTGAAACCGTTTTGCCGGCGACTTCGAGGATGACGTCGCCGGTCGAGAAGCCGTGATCGGCGGCGACACCGGAGGAATCGACACCGGTGACGACGACGCCTTCGCTGCCGGCGCCCGCGACGCGCGCGGCCGGTGCGAGTGTGAGGCCGAGCTTGGCGAGATTGGTCCCGCTCTCGCTTTGTTGTTCGTTAGAGCCGGCATTATTGGCCTCTTGCTGCTTCGGCAATTCGCCGAGCGTCAGCGTGATCGTCTTCTCCGAACCCTTGTGCAGGACAGAGAGCTTGACCGAAGACTTCGGCGCCATAGAGCCGATGCGCTTGGCGAGGTCGCGCGCGTCCTTGACGTCCTTGCCGTCGACCGCGGTGATCACGTCGCCGGCTTCGATGCCGGCCTTGGCGGCCGGGCTGTTGGCTTGCGGCTCGGCGACCAGCGCGCCTTCCGCCTTCTGCATGCCGAGACTGTCGGCGATGTCTTTGGTCACCGGTTGGATCTGCACGCCGATCCAGCCGCGCGTGACCGAGCCATGGTCCTTGAGTTGGGCGACGACGTTTTTGACGGTATCGGCGGGAATATCGAAGGCAATGCCGACAGAACCACCCGACGGCGAGAAGATGGCGGTGTTGACGCCGATCACATTGCCTTCGGTGTCGAAGCTCGGGCCGCCGGAGTTGCCTTTGTTGACCGGCGCGTCGATCTGGATGAAGTCGTCATAGGCGCTGGCGCCGATATCGCGTCCCCGGGCGGAGACAATGCCGGCGGTGACCGTGCCGCCGAGGCCGAACGGATTACCGACCGCGAGCACCCAGTCGCCGATACGCGGGGTCTTCTCCGCGAGTTTCACGTAGGGGAACGGCCCGCCCTCTACTTTGATCAGCGCGAGGTCGGTGCGCGGATCGGTGCCGATCACCTTGGCGGTATGGGTTTTGCCGTCATCGGTGGTGACCTGAACATTTTCGGCCTTCTCGACTACGTGATTGTTGGTCACTGCGTAGCCGTCGTCGGAAATGAAAAAGCCGGAACCCTGGCCGGTGATCACGTTATGGCCGCGCGGCATGCCCTGCTGCGGCATGTCGGGCACGCCGCCGAAGCGGCGGAAAAATTCGCGCAAGCCTGGCGGCAGGTTGTCGAGATCGCCGGTGCCGGTGGTCTGCGAGCCGCCGTCAATCTTGACGCGGACCGAGATCACCGCCGGTTTGACCTTTTCGACGATGTCGGCAAAGCCGATCGGAGCCGGCAGCTTGTGCGCCTGTTCGGTCAGATTCTGCGCCCATGCGCCCGGATAGCGGACCGACAAATTAAATTCGGGCGCGACAACGACCGCAGCTACGCCGAGCCCGGCGATGGTGGTGGCAAGCAGGATGACGCGGCGGGCCGAAAGCACGCGGCGCCTTTTGGGGGCTTCAGGAGCGGGGGTGACGCTTGGGGGCATTCGGCAATCTCCATCTCGATTCGTTGAGCGCGGGTACGCGCTGTTTCAACGCCGAAGATGGGGAGGTGCGCCTTACAGCGTCCTGTCGGCAGGATTAAACTTTTGTAAGGTGGGGATAAACGTTTTGCTTCGAAATTCAGTAAGTTATGCGGCGTTTATTCGGCGTCAGGCTCAACCAAAGTCGCAAGCCGGCCCTGCTCGGCCGCGCTCAGCGCCGCCGGCTCGGTGCTGATAGATTTGCGGCGCCGGAGTGCCACAACCAGCCCCACCATGCCGGCCAGCAAGGCCGATGGCGGCAGCGCCCACAGCAGCAAAGTTCGCGGCTCAAAACGCGGCTTGAGCAGCACGAATTCACCGTAGCGGGCGACAAGGTAATCGAGCACTTGACGGTCGTTGTCACCCGCCGTCAGCCGATCGCGCACCAGCACGCGTAGATCATGCGCCAGCGGAGCTTCCGAATCGTCGATCGATTGGTTTTGGCAGACCATGCATCGCAGCTCTTGCGACAGATGCCGCGCGCGCGCCTCGAGCACCGGATCTTTCAGCATCTCGTCCGGCGTCACCGCCAGCGCCGGTGTCAGCAACGTCAACAACAAGGCGATGAACGCGAGACGACGCATGCTTTACTCCGCGGGCTGCAGCGCCGATTTTGCCGCCGGCTTTGGCGCGCCGACACGCAGGCGGCGGTCGGACAGCGATAACGCGCCACCGAGCATCATGATCACGGCGCCGAGCCAGATCAGCAGCACCATCGGCTTATAGTAGAGCCGTATGGCAATGCTTCCGTCGCTCTTGCTGTCGCCGAGCGAAAGGTAGAGCTGGCCCGGGCCGCGCGCCATCAGCGCCGCCTCGTTTGTCGTCATGCCGCGCGAAGCGAACGTGCGTTTCGATGGGTGCATTACGCCGATCAAGTCATCGCCTTTGCTGACCGTGAAGGTCCCGACCTCCTCGGTGTAGTTAGGGCCGGGCATCTGCTTGAGGCCCTCGTAGCGCAGGTCGTAGCCCGACAACGACACTATCTGCGACGGCTTGATCTCCATAATGCGCTCGGTGCCCCAGGCCGCGGCGCCGACGATACCGAGCAGCGAAACCGCAATGCCGAAATGGGCGACCGCCGTGCCCCAGCCGGAGCGCGGCAAGCCGGCGGCTCGCGCGCGCACGCTCGCAAGCGGCGCGCGGAACAGGCCGGTGCGTTCGGCAATATCGACTAGCGCGCCGGCCATCACGAAGAACGCAAGGCCAACGCCGAACGGCGCCAGCACCGACGTGCGGCCTTCGACGGCGAAGGCAAGGCCGATTGCGATGAGTGCCACGCCGATTGCCGCCATCAGCCGTTGCGTCGCGCCCAGGAGATCGCCGCGTTTCCAGGCGAGAAGCGGTCCGAACGGCATGGCGAACATCAGCACGAGAAATAGCGGCCCAAAGGTCAAGTTGAAGAATGGCCCGCCAACCGTGATCTTGGCGCCGGTCAGCGCTTCCAGCGCCAAGGGATAAAGCGTGCCGGTAAGCACGGTGAGGCAGGCCGTGGTGAGGAAGAGATTGTTGAACACCAACGCGCCTTCGCGCGATATCGGCGCAAACAGCCCGCCTTGCTTGAGCAGCGGCGCACGCCAGGCAAACAGCGTCAAGCCGCCGCCGATAAACAGCACCAGGATGGCGAGGATGAAGACGCCGCGGCGCGGATCGTTGGCGAATGAGTGTACCGAGGTAAGCACGCCCGAACGCACCAAAAAAGTTCCGATCAGTGACAATGAGAAGGTGAGAATGGCGAGCAAGATGGTCCAAATCTTCAGTGCATTGCGCTTCTCCATCACCACCGCCGAATGTAACAACGCCGTGCCCGCGAGCCATGGCATCAGCGAGGCATTCTCGACCGGGTCCCAGAACCAGAAGCCGCCCCAGCCGAGCGTGTAATAGGCCCAGTACGAGCCGCCGGCGATGCCGAGCGTCAGGCACATCCAGGCGCCCAGCGTCCATGGCCGCACCCAGCGCGCCCAGGCCGCATCGATGCGCCCCTCGATGAGCGCTGCGATGGCAAAGGAAAAAGCCATCGAGAAACCGACATAGCCGAGATAGAGCAGCGGCGGATGAACGGCGAGGCCCGGATCCTGCAGGATTGGGTTGAGCGATTGACCCTCGAATGGTGCCGGCTGCAAGCGCAGGAATGGGTTCGAGGTGAGCAAGATAAACAGATAGAAAGCGCAGGCGATCCATGACTGCACGGCCAATGCGTTGGCCTTCAGGCTCGCCGGCAGATTGCCGCCAAAAAGCGCAACCAGCGCGCCGAACAGCGACAAAATGAGAACCCATAACAGCATCGATCCCTCATGGTTCCCCCACACGCTGGTTATCTTGTAGATCAGTGGCATCAGCGAATTGGAGTTCTCGAAGACCGTGCGCACCGAGAAGTCGGAGGTGATGTAACAGGTCGCCAGCGCCGCAAACGACAGCGCGACCAAGCCGAATTGCATCAACGCCGTGGAATTGGCGAGCCCCATCAGCGCGGCGTCGCGCCGCTGCGCGCCGATTACCGGCACGACCGACTGCAAGAGGCCGAGCGCCAGCGCCAGCACCAATGCATAATGTCCGAGCTCGGGAATCATTTCGTCGCCCCCTTGGCGGTTTGCGCTTCGCCTTCCTGCCAGCGGCCGGATTTCTTCAACGCATCGACCACTTCCTTCGGCATATAGCGCTCATCATGCTTGGCGAGCACAGTGTCGGCAACGAACATGCCGCCCGACTCGAGCTTGCCTTCCGCTACCACGCCCTGCCCTTCGCGGAACAGGTCGGGCACGATACCCTGATATTGTACCGGAATATCGTGCTTGCCGTCAGTGATGACGAAGCGGATGCGCAGATTGTCGCCGCGCTCGACGCTGCCGGCCTTGACCAGACCGCCGATACGAATGCGCGCGTCGGGCGCAAGCTGATGCTCCACCACATCCGTGGGCGACTCGAAGAACACGATCGAGCCGCGCATCGCGTTAAGTACCAAGCCGACGGCGACTGCCAGCACGCCGAGGCTGCTGCCGATCAGGATCAGGCGTCGCTGCTTGCGGGTCATTGCGGCTTAACTCTCCAGTCCTAAGCTTTTAATGACGTCCTCGAGCTGGCGCAGCTTGCCGGGATCGCTGGCGAGCGCTTTGCGTGCGTCACCGGCCGCCGCCTGCGCCTTGTCGCGCTCGTTGAGCACCACATAGGCGCGCAACAGGCGCTGCCAACCGTCGATGTCATCGCCGTTCTGCTTGAGCCGATCGGCGAGCCGCGCGACCATGCCGTGGATCATCGTGGCGCGGTCCTGCTCGCTCATCTGCGAAGCGGCGGCGACATCAGATGCACTCGGACCGGGCGCGCCGGCCGCGGGCGGCACGGCTGCGACCGCGGGGGGTGCGCTCGGCGCCACGCCGATTTCCGCGAGCGATTGGCGCACGGTCACGACCCAGGGCGCGTCCGCCGGCGCGGACTTTAGCATGTCCTGCCAGATTTTCGCGGCCTTGGCGCGGTCGCCATCCTGTTCGGCAGCCATTCCGATGAAGTATTGCGCCTTGGGCTCCTTCGCATCGAGCGTAAGCGCGCGCTCGAAGACAGTCTTGGCGTCGGCGGTGACGATGCCATTCGCGGCGGCAGTCAGCGCCTCGCCCAGATCAGCTTGCCGGTCAGCGTTCTCACCGTCGAGCGCCAGCACCTTGCGGTACGCATTGACGGCGTCATCAAAACGTCCGAGTTGCAGATAGACCGGCGCCAGTACCGCATAGCCGCGCGCGTCGTCCGGATTTTGCGCGAGATGGGCTTCCACCTGCGCCACCAGACTGGCGATCGAGCGGTCGTTATGGATCGCGCGCAGCCGGGCTTGCAGCGGCTCGCCTGGCAATTGCGGTGAGCCGAGTGCAAGGTAAAGCGCGACGGCACCGATCGGCAGCAACGCCAGCCCGGCAATCGCCGTCAAACGCCGCCGCCACAACGCCGACCCGCCACTCGCCGGAATTTCCATTTCGGCGGCATCGGCCGCGGCAATCAACCGCCGCGAGACCTCGATTTTGGCCGCTTCCGCCTCCGCTTCCCCGATCAGGCCGGCGGCGCGGTCGCGCGCGATCTCGTCCAATTGATCGCGGTAGACCGCGAGTTCGCTCCCGGTCCTTTCGTCAGGCACGCGCGCCAACGGCCACAACACGGCGAAAATCGCCGCCGCCGTCATCAGCGCGAAAACGAGCCACAGGATCATGAGGCCATCTTATCCGCATTGGCCGCCTCGCGGGCGGCGCGGGTATGGGCATACATCACGCCCAATCGTGGCAGCAATGAGCAAGATAAGGATGCGGCGCCATGGCCCGGCGGAACGGCTAATGCTAGATTTGCGGCTGTTCCGACCGCTTTTAGGAGTCGCCCATGATTATCGCCGTCGTCACCTTCCGCCTGCCCAAGCCCATAACGCTCGCCGAGGCAACCGCGACATTCAAGAGCACGGCCCCGAAATATCAGGGTTTGGCGGGCCTGGTGCGCAAGTACTACTTGCTGAGCGAGGACGGCACCCGCGCTGGCGGCGTCTATCTTTGGGAAACGCGCGCCGATGCCGAACGTGTCTACAATGGCGAATGGCGCAAGATGGTCGAGGCGAAATATGGCGCCCCTCCCTCCGTCGAATACTTCGAATCTCCAGTAATCGTGGACAATCGCGACGGCTCGATCAGCGTCGCCGCCTGACGCTACCTCGCCCGCGCCGTCATTCGCTCGGCGGAACCTGCGACTTCCGCCGCCTTGGTGAGCAGCGCCGCATATTCGGTGCCGAACGCCTTGGCGCAGAAGCGCACCGCGGCATCGACCTGGGACTGTCGGAAGCTGCGGTCCACCTCGCCGGCGTGGCGCAGCCCGTCAAGGAGCGCGCGGGTTCCGCTGTCGAGATATTGCTGGATCTCGGAAAACGTCCGCTGCGTCATTTCATTGATGGCGAGCTCGCTGGCGAAGTAGCGGCAATTGCTGACGAAGCCGATGAGCGCTTCGGTCTCTGCCACTTCACTTGACTCGAGCGCGGAATTCGGACGGATCTCGGTCGAGGGCCGCGCCCGCAACAGCAGCCGCATCTTTCTGGGGGCTGACTCAATTTCGGAGCGCAACAGCTCGCCGATCTGCGCGCGCTGCGCGGCAAGCGCGCGCCCCCAGGTGCTGTCCACCGGCAGATCGAGTTCTGTACGCAGGCCGCGCGCGGCATCGTGAATGGACTTGAGCAGCGCGCCCACCGCAACGCCCGCGCCGCTGCGCAGATCGTCGCGCAACTCGCCCACCATGCGCTCAAGCTCGGCCAGTACAATGGTTACCGTCACGCCGTAATGCGTTTCGGCGACCCGCGCGGCGGTATCGCTGCCGGCCGCCTTGACGCCGAAGCGGATCGCCTGCCACGGCGCCGCCAGCCGCGCCATTACCGTCAGCAACGCATAGATGAATAGCTCGCCGTCGCGGGAGGTTTCTTCGATCAGCGCCGTATATTCGTCGAGCTCACTATTGGCCAAATTGGAAATCCGCAGCGGCAGATGCGCGGCAAGTGCTTCGAGCGCATCGCGCCCGGCCAGCACGCATTTCAATGCCGTGGCATCTTCCGCCGCGCGCGGCGTGCCGATTTGCGCCAGCACGCGGCGGCGGACCTTGTCGTCGTTTGCGCTCTCGGCAAGCGTCGCTGTGATTGCGGCGGCGGCCTTGTCCTGAAACGCACGAGCGAGTTGTTCGGCACTCGACTCGTCGCCGGCAAGCAAGGCCTCGTTTACGCCGTCGGCGAGCGCCTTGGCGTCCTTGGGCAAGACGTCGCGACGCACCCAAGTCCACAACATTTCGAGCGAACGGCGCGCGATGCGGCCGGGATGGGCGTGATCGGCGCGGTCGTCGACAATGAACGGCTCGATTGGCTTGAAGAATAGCCGAGCACAATGGCCGACGCGCGGAACGCCCTCGCGCTGATCGCGCACGATGCGACGCAGTTCTTGCAACACGAGATCGGTGCCGGACGCTTCGTCGCCGCGCAGCAGGCTGCGCTCGAACTCGCCGATCAGCAGCGCGCGTGCCTGCGGCGAGAGTTCGCGCAAGTAACTACGCAGCCGCTCGATGGTTTCGACGCCCGCCATCGCCGTCTGACCCGCGTTGCGATCACGCGTTGTGGTAACGCGGCGGGCGTTAACATTTCATTAAGCATCTTGAGGCCGATTTAGCTGAGCGGGGTCCAAGTGCCGTCCGGGTTGCGGCAGGCGGTACCGCGTGCGGTTTGCGGCCGGCCATCGATATAGATTGTCTCGGTATAGGCGCGGCAGTTGCGGCCGTTCTGCACGTAAGCCGGGCCAGGGACCACCGAACCGTAGCGGCCGCTGTCGGGGTTGCGCCAACCGACGGGCGCGCCGGACTGGCCACTCTCGAGCGCGTTCATCTCGGCCTCGTAGGCGCGCTTCTTGTCCTCGTCGTCGAGCGCGGCGCCGATGCGGTTGCCGATCAACGCTCCGGCTGTCGCGCCGATAAGCGCGCCTGCGACATGGCCGCCGGTGCCGCCGCCGAACGCCGAGCCGATAGCCGCCCCGCCCAGCGCGCCGAGCAGCGTGCCAGTGTTCTCCTTCGGTCCGCGCCCAGACTCCGGATCGCCCGCGCAAGCAGCAAGCATAAGACCGACAGCAGCGATGGCGCTGAACTTGGCGATGGACATTTCGACCCCCGGGAAATCGATACGACGGATTGCGGCGGCAATCGGTCTATCGAGATGGGAGGAAAATTAGGCAAAAGTCCGGCGAAATCGAAATCCGCCGACCAGCGAACCAATTTATGCTCTAGCCCGCCGGCAGCACCAGTTCCGCGCGCAGGCCGCCGAGCGGCGCGGTGCCGAGATTGAGTTGGCCGCCATAAAGCCCGGCCAATTCTACGACAATCGAGAGGCCGAGGCCCGATCCGGGCTTGGTCTCATCGAGCCGACTACCGCGCTGAGCAACCCGCTCGCGCTCGGAGGGCGACAACCCGCGTCCGTCGTCATCGACAACAATGCGCACGACCTGCGCGTTGGCACGGCTCTCGCGCACGACCTCGATCGCGACCCGCGACGACGCCCATTTGCAGGCATTGTCCACGAGGTTGCCGATCATCTCCTCGAGATCCGGCCGCTCGCCACGGAAGCGCACCTGCTCGTCGGCCCGCACCTCGATGGCGATGCCGCGATCGCGATGAATCTTCTCCATGGTGCGCGCGAGCGCGGTGATCACTGGACCGACCTCGGTGAGTGAGCCAATCACCGTCAGGCGCGCCGCCAGCCGCGCCCGCTCGAGATGGCGCGCGACCTGGTCGCGCATGATATCGGCTTGTTCCAGCACCTTTTCGGCCAGAGGATCGCGCGGCCGCGCCGAGGCCTCGTTCACCATCACCGACAGCGGCGTTTTCAGCGCATGCGCCAGATTGCCGACATGAGTGCGCGCGCGCTCGACGATCTCCTTATTGGTTTCGATCAGCGCGTTGGTCTCGCGCGCGAGCGGCGCGATCTCATCGGGAAATTCTCCGGCCAGCCGCTCGGCATTGCCCGAGCGGATGGCGGCGAGGCTGTCAGTGATACGTTTGAGCGGGGCAAGCCCGAAGCGCACTTGGAACATGGTGGTGAGCAACAACACCGCGGCAAGGATCGAAAATGTGATCGCCAGCGCCTGGTCGAAAGAGCGCGTCTCTTGCGTGATCTCGGCGGCGTCGCCGGCGACCGCGACGAGATAGTGGCCCTCGTCGCCGAGATCGACGGTGCGTTCCACCTGCCGCAGGCGTTGATCCTCCGGCGCCGAGACATAGCCCGAGCGCGAACCGTCGGGACCCGGCTTGATGCCGAGATCTTCCAAATGCGGCAAGCCGCCATCCCACAGCGAGCGCGAGGAACGCACGTCGTGCTTGTCGGGATCGAGCCGCGTCACTTGCCAATACCAGCCCGACAGCGGCAATTCGAACAGCGGCTCGCCCAGCGACTGCGGAAATTTGCCGTTGGGGTCTTCCGGCGCCGCAAGATCGGCCACCAGCGTACGCAGATAGACGGCAAGCCGGCGGTCGAAGGAACGCTCCACCGCGTCGCGATAGAGCGACGACAGCACGACGCCGGTAATCAGCAGGATGGCCGCGACCAAGGCGGTGGCCGACAGGAAGAGACGCAGCGCGAGGGAATTGGCGCGCATCTGAGTCAGCGCGCGTCAGGCGGCGACAATAGGTAACCGAGGCCGCGCACGGTCTGGATGATATCGACCCCGAGCTTCTTGCGGATGCGGCCGACGAACACTTCAATGGTGTTGGAATCGCGGTCGAAGTCCTGGTCGTAAAGATGCTCGACCAATTCGGTGCGCGACACGACGCGTCCGGTATGATGCATCAGATAGGCAAGCAACCGGTATTCATGGCTGGTGAGCTTGACCGGATTGCCGTTGACCGCAACGCGCCCGGCACGGGTGTCGAGCCGCACTGAGCCGCAAGTAAACTCGCTCTTGGCGTGGCCGGTCGAACGGCGCAGCAGCGCGCGCACGCGCGCCAGCACTTCCTCGAGATGGAAAGGCTTGGCGACATAGTCGTCGGCACCGGCATCGAAGCCTTGCACCTTGTCGCTCCAGCGGTCGCGCGCGGTGAGCATCAGCACCGGCATGGCGCGGCCGGCACGCCGCCAGGCTTCCAGCACCGAGATGCCGTCCATTTTCGGCAGGCCGATGTCGAGGATCACCGCGTCGTAAGGCTCCGACTCGCCGAGAAAATGGCCCTCCTCACCGTCGAAAGCGCGATCGACGACATAACCGGCGTCGGTCAGCGCGGTGGCGAGCTGGCGGTTGAGGTCGGGGTCGTCCTCGACGACGAGGAGGCGCAAGGATGTCTTCTCCGGTCAGCGGGCGCTGACGGGCTCGCCACTGGCGGCGTCAACGGTCGCAGTGAACACTTTGCCACTGCGGCCGAGGAGAGTCAGCACATAGAACAGTTTATCGCCATTGTGGCAAAGCCGTGCGCGCACCACTTCGGCATGGCGGCCGTGCTCACGCGGGGCTTTTATGGCCTGGGCGAGCGAAATCGCCTTGTGGGAGGCGACCGCCGCGCGCTGTTCGGTCTTGGTCAGGCAGGCATGCTGCTGGATGTCGGCGGCTTGCGCCGATGAGGCCAAAAGGCCGATCAGGAGAACGCAGGTCAATTTGGGGAAGACCGGCATGGCAGGAAGGGTAGCGGCGTGCCGGTGAACGCCAAGTGAACGCGAGGCTCGAATCTTTTGCCTGCGTCAGCTTTCGAAGCCCTCAAAAGTGGCGAAGGCCGAAAGCGGCTCGCGCGGGGAGCGCCAGCCATTGATCGGGGCGGCCTCATCGGCAAAACCGAGGGCCATGCCCGAATAAATCATCAGGTGATCGGGAAGTTTCAGAAACGAACGAATGGTGCGGTTGAATGAAACCCAGGCCTGCTGGGGACAGCTGTGCAGGCCGTAGCCGCGCGCCAACAGCGCCACCGTCTGTAAGTAGCCGCCGATGTCGGCCCACTGCGCGGGGCCGTGCGCTTTCTCGCGTGCGAAGAATAGCGCGACCGGCGCATCGAAAAATCGATAGTTGCGAGCGTATTGCTTGTAACGCGCCGGCTTGTCTTCGCGCGGGACGCCGATGGCTTTATAGAGCAGCTCGCCGACTTTGAAGCGCCGCGTCTTGTAGGGCTCGGACAGCGGCTCGGGATAGATCGTGTAGTCGGTGCCCTCGCCTTTCGGCAATTCCGCCGCCATGCGCGGCGCCATCAGCGCTCTCAGCTCATCGACGCGTTTGCCGGCGAGCGCATAAACGCGCCAAGGCTGCATGTTGCCGGCCGAGGGGGCGCGCGCAGCAGCCTCGATGATATCGCGGACGGTCGATTCAGGGATGGCGGTCGGCAGGAAGGCACGGCAGGAGTAGCGCGAAGCGACGGCTTCAAAAACGTCCATAGGCGGGCTCTCCACGGGAATCGCGGAGAGTGTGGCGGGTGGCGGGCGGCGAGGAAAGGGCCGTAGCCGTGGCCAATGATTTGAACCGCCCGACGCCGGGCGCGACCTATAATGGCAAGAACGGCCGGCAGAACTTCAGCCTTTAAGGGGCGAACGATGGTAAGAAAGAAAATCGCATTGACTCTCGCGCTGCTTGCCGGGTGCCTTGGCCCGGCTGCCGCCTTCCCGCTGGACGGCTGCAAGCAGCAGCGCGCGCAATATCCAGCCAATTGGAACGACACGTCGCGCGAAAAGCCGCTGTTCATCTGCGAGTCGCAACAGGACCGTTTCCGCGTCAAGCTCGGCGCGACCGACGCCGCCGGCCGCACCTTGATGAGCTTGGTACCGTTCGATCGGAACAATGGCGCCATTGTCGAAACCGGCCAGGACGTATTACGCATCTGGCTCGACCGGGAGCAGACCCAGCGACTTCATGACGGAAAATATTTTGCCACGATAGTGCGCAAGGAGAACTCGTGCTGGATCCGCGGCAGCCTCGGCGAAGACACCGTCTTTTTGATGGACAATGCCCATCCGCCCGCCGACAATCCTGACGAGGCCGGCTCGTTCTACAACAAGGCGCCGCGCTTCAGCACCTACGGCTCCAGTTACGTTCTATGTGAGCCGGTGAAATAGCCGCTACTTCCTCGCCAAGATCCTCGCCACCTTCTCCAGGCTGCGCCCGCCGAAATAAGCGGTGAGCACGATCATCGCCCATTGCGCCACATCGCCGGAGAGCGGATCGGTCGTGCCCCAGCCAAGAACTTTGTCGAAAACCACTACCTTCCAAACGTAAATAATGAAGGCGAGCGCAAACAGCGGCCGCGGCAGCGCGGTGTACCAGCGCCCCTGCTCGGCGATGACGACCTGCGCCGCCAGCTCGCGCTCGCGCTGTTCGACCAAAAGCTCGCGCGCAGCGAGATCGGCGGCGATCTTCTCCGACGTGTTCTCGGCGGTGAGCTTGGCGCGATAGGCGTCGACCGCCGCCTTGGCAAACGGTCCGCCGTCGTCGTCGGCTTCATTGGACGGCGTCTCCTGCTCGGGCCTGTTCAGCGCGGCGATCTCGCGCAGCGTGCGCGCGATGCTGGCGAGCGTGCGCGCGCCGTGCTCGGCCTCGATCTGGTCGGCGGGCGTGATTTTCCCGAGCACGCGCTCGATTGCGTCCATTTCGCGCTCGACCACGCTCTGGATGCGCAGCGCCAGCGCCAGGCGCTGCTGCGGCGAGACGGCATCGTCGCAGGCCGCCGGTTCGGCGCGCGGCTGCTCGGCCGGCTCCGCCGTCATCGCCATGACGGCGCCGCCGCTCAGCGCCCGCGTGAAATGAAACGTGGCGGTACTGGCGCGGCGTCCGCGCCAGCCGCCTTCCCTGGCGCGGGTATAGAAGTTCGAGCGCGACAGGCCGAGCATGCCGGCAATGTCGTCGACCGGCGCCAGCGTCTGTTCGTACAGCCGCTTGGCCTCGGCCAGCAATTCGGGATCGATCTCTTTCTTGGCGACCATGGCGAACTTCCCCCAAAACGAAAGCGCCGGCATCGCTGCCGGCGCTTTATCCTCGTCATGGCCGGGCTTGTCCCGGCCATCCACGCCTTTGCTTCTCGTCAGAAGACGTGAATGCCCGGCACGAGGCTCGTGCGCGGGCCGGCCGAAGGCCGGACCCGAGTGCCGGGCATGACGTAAAAAATCACGGCCATTCGCTAAAGGCGCGGCCCTAATACGACGTCCAGTAAGCCCCGAGCGCGATCATGAGAATGATGGCGGCGACCAGGCTGCCGACCAGCAGCTGCTGCAAGATCGGGCTGGCGGCGGGCGCGCGTTCGGGCGCGATCGCGCCCGGCTCGGCATCGGGTTCGTGCGTGTCGGCAGCCATCGCTCCCCCCTCTCATGGGTCGGTCGCGGGCAACAACGCCAAAGCCGGCGGGGTTGTTCCGCCGCTTCCCGGTCAAGGCGCAAATCTGGAGCGTGCGGAAACTATACCTAAGGAGCGGTACGCTGTCAACCCTTTTTTTGGCGATTATCCCCCACTTGACGGATAGGTTCGGACATGCTAGGCTGCCTTCAACATTGGAGAGCGGCCATGACCAAGCGTCCCAAAACCCTTTCGGCAGGCGGCTTTGACAAGCTTTTCCCGACCGAGGAAGCCTGCGACGTTTTCCTGATCGCCCGGCGCTGGCCGCACGGCGTCACTTGTCCGCGTTGTGGTTCGGAAAAGGTTTACCCGCTCCAGACAATGAAATTTAAGTGGGAGTGCCCGGATTGCCGGGAGGGCGGCGCTTACCGCTTCTCGCATCTCGTCGGCACCATCTTCGAGAACACCAAGGTAGAGCTGCGAGATTGGTTCAAGGTCATCCACCTGATGCTCGGCGCGAAGAAAGGCGTCAGCGCCATGCAGGTGCAGCGTCACATGGGCTTCGGCAGCTACAAGACGGCTTGGTACGTCTGCCATCGCATCCGCACAGCCTTGCAGGACAAGGAGTTCCGCAAGCTGATGGGCATTGTCGAGGTGGACGAAACTTTCATCGGCGGCAAAAAGAGCAACCGGCACAAGAGCAAGCGCGGCAAGCGCAGCGGCGACACCCGCAAGGCCGTCGTCGTCGGTGCTGTGGAGCGCAAGGGCAGCGTGGTTGCCCGCGTTCTGGACTCGCTTTCGGCTGTCGATCTGCAACGCTTCGTGCGCGAGACGGTCTCGACCAAAGTCAGCTTGCTGGCGACGGATGAACAGGTTGCCTATCGCGGCCTTGGCGAATATCCGCACAAGGCGGTCATGCACAGTGCCGAGCAATACGTCGTCGGCGCGGTGCACACCCAAACGATTGAAGGCTTCTGGTCGATCTTCAAGCGGTCGATTGTCGGCTCGTATCATAAGGTCAGCGAAAAATATCTGCCGCTCTACATCGCGGAATGTCAGTTCAAATACAACAACCGCGACAACGCCGACATCTTCGGCGCGGCGATAGCAGGATGCTGAGGCGCAAGAACTGGCGACCGCCTCAGACACCCGATGGCAGTCCCAGAAAGAAAGAGAAGCAGTTGGAATTGGAATTTTCATAGCGACGGAAACTTCCCAATCACCACGATTGTCTCATTGGCAGGAAAATTGTGGTGGCCCTTATATCGCGGCACGAAACCGGCTTTTTCCAATAGAGCCTTTACTGCCTGCACTTTTTCATTTTTTTCAGGATCGGTTCCGGCTGCGTATCCGAGAATTATACCGGATTGATTGGGAGAATATTCTGGATCGCCCCCTATGACTACGATGGCATCCCCAACTGCGTTCATCAGATCATAAGCAAGCGCGAGAGAGTCGGTCGGCGCTGCTGGCGTTGTCGCCAATAGGAGTGGAAAACCAAGCGGTTTTTTGGCAACCGCCTCTCTCAAAATTCTTATTTGTTCCGGTTTTATTGACCAGCCCCGCGCTGGTAGCCCTTGGAGTTGCCGTCGGGCTTCGTCACGTTGTTCTCTCGTGGCACTTAATTCAGTCGTGGCGTTAGTGAGCCGGACATTAACGGCGTCGAACGCGAGATAGGCCGCAACCAATAAAGCTGCCAGAGCAGCAAATCGGATTTGCTTATAACGCCCAGCTTTTGGCCAACGTTTATTCAGCCATTTTAGGCGTTTGGGATGTAGCCAGCTCTCCATCATCGGCTCCACCATCAGCACAATGCCGGTGACCAAGAGCCACCAATTTTCAAATAGCGCCCAGACGAACGTGAAAATTCGTGCGTACAGCGGATCAGCCATGTCCATATCTCCCCAAGGGCGATGCTACTGCCCCTAGGTTGCCGAGTCTCAAAATACCCCCAAATAGGGTATCCGTCAACTGAGGGATAATCGCCCTTTTTTTCCTAGGAATTTAAAGAAATTTGTAGCGGGCGAAAACCCCATGCGGCGGAAGGCCTTAGCGCGGCGTCTCGGAATGGCAGGCGCGCTGGCCCTCCTCCCAGAAGAAGCCGCATTTGCTGCAGCCGGCGGCACTCAAGGCCAGCAGCAGCAGGCAGAGAATCGCGATCACGCGCCGGTGCATGGCAAAATTCTACCGCATTGCCGGCTGCGCCGCGACCGGCCCGGCCGGGATTTTCGCCGGGTCGGCCGCGACCGGGGCGACGGCGCCGCGGCCTTGGCCGCCGTCAACTTGTGCTTTGCGGCCGGAATTATTATCTCGCCTGCATCGAAGGACCCGCCCTCATGTCCATCCGCCCCGTCAAACGCATCGTGCAGTCGCAGCCCACGCTCGAGGGCGCCGGCGTCAAGCTGCGCCGCGCCTTCGGCTTCGGCGACACCGCGGAGACCGATCCGTTTTTGCTGCTCGACGATTTCCGCAACGACCGTCCGGCCGATTACCTTGCCGGCTTCCCCTGGCATCCGCACCGCGGCATCGAGACCATCACTTACGTCTTGAACGGCACCGTCGACCACGGCGACAGCCTCGGCAATCGCGGCTCGCTCGGCTCCGGCGACGTGCAATGGATGACCGCCGGCCGTGGCATCATGCACCAGGAAATGCCGCAGGGCGACGCGCAAGGGCGCATGCACGGCTTCCAGCTCTGGGCCAATCTGCCCGCGTCGCTGAAGATGACGGCGCCGCGCTATCAGGACGTCAAAGGCGCCGAGATCCCCGAGATCGTCGACGACGATGGCACCCGCGTGCGCGTGGTCTGCGGCGAGTTCTGGGGCAAGAAGGGTCCCGTTGACGGCGTTGCCGCCGATCCGCGTTATCTCGACGTGTTCGTGCCGGCGGGCAAGCGCAAGACGCTCAAGGTCGAGGTCGAGCGCCACGCCTTCGCCTATGTGTTCGAGGGCAGCGGCAGCTTCCGCGCGTCTTCGCAGCCATTCGGCGTGCTCACCGAGAAACAAGTGGACGGCGAAGAGATCCTGCTGCGCGAGCCGGTCGGCGACCGCTCGCTGGTGCTGTTCGACCGCGGCGACGAAGTCACCGTGCAGGCCGGCGACCGGGGCATCCGCTTTCTGCTGGTGTCCGGCAAGCCGATCAAGGAACCCGTCGCCTGGTACGGCCCGATCGTGATGAACACGCAGCAGGAACTGCAGCAGGCCGTCACCGAGTTGCGCAGCGGCACCTTCATCAAGGCATGATCCGCTTTTAGCGGCGCGAAACCTGCATCACACCTGCCTCTTAGTTGGGCTTCCGCCCACCAAGCGGCAGGTGTACGATTTTCTTGTGAGAAACTTGAACCGGCCGCGACCGCTCCACGCAGATGGATAGCGCGACCGCACGGGAGGATTGCTATGACACGGTCGCAAACCGTTAGATCGCTATTGCTGGGAGTCTTCGCCCTCGCCGCCGGCGCGAACGCGCCGGCGCGCGCCGATGAGCTGCGCATCGGCTTCATCGCCCCGACCACCGGTATCTTTGCCCAGGTCGGCAAAGACATGGTCAACGGCTTCCAGATGTACCTGGACGATCACAAGGGCAAAGACGCCTTCGGCGGCGCCACGGTGAAATTCATCGTCGAGGACAACCAGGCCAAGGGCGACTTTGCGGTGACCAAGGCCAAGAAGCTGGTGCTGCAGGACAAGGTACACATGTTCGTCGGCGGCGTGTTGGCCTCCACCGGCTACGCGCTGGCGCCGGTGAGCACCGAAACGAAGACGGTCTATATCCCCTCGATTCCTGCGGCCGACGATCTCACGCAGCGCGAGGCGAACAAATACCCCTACCTCATCCGCACCGGCTGGTCGTCCTCGCAGCCGACTCATCCGATGGGACAATGGGCCTGCGATCAAGGCTACAAGAAAATTGCCGCCGTCGCCGCCGACTATGCCTTTGGCTACGAGCAGGTCGGCGGCTTCCAGAAAGCGTTCGAGGCCTGCGGCGGCAAGATCATCCAGAAGATATGGCCCCCGCTCGGCAACAAGGATTTCGGGCCGTATATCCCGAGCATAAAGGCCGACGCCGACGCGGTGTTCTCGATGATGGTCGGACCGATGGCGGCGCAGTTTCCCAAACAGCTGCGCGCCTCCGGCTACAAGAAGCCGATCATCGGCGGCGGCACCAGCTATGACGAGTTCGCATTGCCCTTCATGGGCGACGAGGTCATCGGTGACGTCTCGTCGCTGCAATACAGCGCCGCGCTGCAGACGTCGAAGAACGAAGCCTTCGTGAAGGAGTACCGCACCAAATACGGCAAGGTGCCGTCCTATTTCTCAGAGAGCAATTACACTACCGCGCAATTGATCGACGACGTCATGAAGCAGACCCACGGCAAATTCCCGGGGCCGGAAAAGTTCGTCGCCATGATGGCGGCGATCAAGATCGACGCGGTGCGCGGGCCGGTGTCGTTCGATGACATGCGCAACCCAATCCAGAACATCTACATCAAGAAGGTCGAGAAAAAGAAGATGTTCGGCTACGACAAGGAGGAGCTCTGGAACACGGTGATCAAGACCTATCCCAACGTCAGCCAGTTCTGGACCTACGGTCAGGATGCCTTCCTCAAGCAGCCGGTCTACAGCCGCGAATTCCCGCCCTGCAAATATTGCGAATAGCGGCAGCTAACTCGTCGCTGACTGACCACCCCGGCCGCGAGGCCGGGGTTTTTGTTGGGCAAGTGTGGGCCGCTCGCCGCGCGCTCGCTTTCGCGAGCGTCGTAAGCGGTGTTAGCATTCCGCTGCCGCAACAAAGGCCCGCATAAAAAGCCGCTGGCGGCCACTCAGGGAGGGAATAATGAATAAACTGTCGCGAATTCTTTCTTTATACCTTGCCGCCACCTTCGTGCTCGGCGCATCGATGCAGATGCCGGCGCAGGCGCAAGAACTCAAAATCGGATTCCTGGCGCCGCGCACGGGCATCATTACCCAGCTCGGCACCGACATGGTCAACGGCTTCCAGATGTACCTGGACGAGCACGACGGCAAGCTTGGCGGCGCCAAGGTGACCTTCATCGTCGAGGATGATCAAGGCAAGACCGACGTCGACGTCGCCAAGGCCAAAAAGCTCATCCTGCAGGACAAGGTCGACATGCTTGTCGGCGCGGTGCTGGCGCCGTCGGCTTATGCGCTGGCGCCGGTCTCGACCCAGGAGAAGATGCTCTATATCGGCACCGTCTCGACTGCCGACGACATTGCGCAACGCCAATCCGACAAATTTCCCTACACCGTATTCTCCACATGGGTGCCGTCGCAGCCGACACATCCGCTCGGGCAATGGGCCTGCGAGAATGGGTATAAGCGGGTCACGGCGGTCGTGGCCGACTACGCCTTCGGCTACGAGCAGCTCGGCGGCTTTCAAAAGACGTTCGAAGACTGCGGCGGCAAGGTCGTGCAGAAAATCTGGGTGCCGTTCGGCAACAAGGATTTCGGGCCTTATATATCGACCATGAAGACTGACGTTGACGCCATCTTCTCATTGATGGTCGGGCCGATGGCGCTGCAATTCCCCAAGCAGCTGCGTGCCGCCGGCAACAAGACGATCATCCTCGGCGGCAGTACGAATTATGACGAGTTCGGCCTGCCCTTCATGGGCGACGAGGTCATCGGCGACATCTCGGCGCACGTCTACAGCGCGGCGCTGCAGACGCCGGCCAACGAAGCCTTCGTCAAGAAATACCGCGCCAAATACGGCAAAGAACCGTCGTATTATTCGGAAGGCAATTACGCGACGGCGATGTGGATCGACAAGACGCTGGCCAAGTTCAAAGGCAAATATCCCGGCCCGGCTGAATTCATCAAAACGATGGCATCGATCAAAATCGACGCTCCGCGCGGTCCGGTGCGGCTCGATCTCGCGACCAAGAGCCCGGTCCAGAACATCTACATCAAGAAGGTCGAGAAGAAGAAGATGTTCGGCTACGACAAGGACGAGCTCTGGAACACGGTGATCAAGACCTACCCCGACGTTACCACGTACTGGAAATACGACCCGGCGAAATTCAAGGCGCAGCCGGTCTACAGCCGCGACTTCCCACCCTGCAAATATTGCGAATAGCGTCCGCAGGACGCGACAAACCACAGAACCCCGGCCGCGAGGCCGGGGTTTTTGCGTTCGGATCAGCGCCCGCCTGAAGGGCAGGTTTTCCTCGAGACTCCTTCAAGTTGTATTTCAATGTTGCTACAACCTCCAGTTCTATTGGGAGGTTGTCATGCGCAAACTGGTTGTGTTGGCGGCGCTGCTCTGGGGATTAGCTGCGCCGGCGGTTGCTTGGGGCCCGGAGTCATTCGATCGTCGCGGAGATCGCGCAGCGGCGGCTGTCGCCGCAGGCCGCCGCCATGGTGGAGCGCTTGCTAGGTCCGGGCGGTTCGCTCGCGGCGGTCGCGAGCTGGGCGGACAACGTTCGTTTCTTTCGCCCAGTGACCGCCAATTGGCATTTCGTCGACATGCCGATTGCCAGCACGACCTACGAACCGCAACGCGACTGCGAGCCTGATCCGAAGAAGGGCGATTGCGTCATTGCCGAACTCGACCGCCTGCGCAACGACCTGCGCTGCGCCAAAGACGATGCCGCCAAGCTGGAGGCTTAGAAGTTCGCCGTGCACTTCGTCGGCGACATCCATCAACCGCTGCACACGGTTGGCGACGCCGTCGGCGGCAACGCCATTGCGGTTGATGTCTTCATGCGCGGGCAAAAATCATGCAGCGGCAAATGCGATCCCGACCACATGCCCACCAACTTCCATAAGGCGTGGGACAGTGACTTGATCAACAAGATGGTGTGGGACTGGGGCGCCTACGTCGATCGTCTGGAGGGCGGCTGGCTCAAGAGCGCCGACGCCAAACATGAGCAAGGCGCCAACGCGCCCATCGATCACGCCACGATCGTCAACTGGGCGGAGCAGACGCACAAGGCCGCCGAACAGGTCTGGGAGCTGCGGCCCGCCAACAATGTGCTCGACGACAACTATCTCAATGCCGTGCTGCCCGTGCTCGACCGCCAACTCGGCATCGCGGGCTTGCGCCTGGCGCGGTTCCTCAACCAGGCTTACGCCTCGCAGAGCTGTCCGGTGCAATAGCCGCGACCGCTAATTCCTCGCGCGGTCACTCGATCGTCCGGCGATACTCGCTCGGCGATGCGCCGGTCATCTCGTGGAACGTCGCCGAAAACGAGCTGGTCTCGGCGAACCCCAGTACCATTCCCGCCGCAAGGACGGGGCTTTTCGCGCGGGTTAGCCATGTGCGCGCAGGCGATCTGTCGCGATGGCTTGCGGCATGTAAGATGGCGGCATGAAGCGTCTGCTTGTTGTCGCCGCCGGATTTGGGCTGATCCTGGCGGTTGCGATCATCGCCTACCAAGGTGTCGGCGCGGTCAGCCAAGCCTTTGCGGCGGTGGGCTTCGGTCTTGCTGCCGTCGTCGTCCTGCGCGCGTGCGAGCTCGCCGGCGCCGGCCTCGGCTGGTGGATCGTCTTCCCGCCTGATTCGCGGAGCCACCCGGTCTACGTCTGCATATGGGTGCGCTTCATCCGCGAAGCGATCAACACGCTGCTGCCGGTGGCGCAAGTCGGCGGCGAAATCGCCGGCGCCCGCCTGGTCACGTTCTTCGGCGTCGCCGCCGGGGTCGCCGGCTCTACCGTCCTGGTCGACATGCTGATGCAGGTGGTGTCGCTGTTTCTATTCGTCATTGTCGGCATTGGCATCCTTGCCATGTATGGCGCCAACGATGCGCTGGTCGGCTCGATGATGGCCGGCATCTCGATCATGGGCGTCACGCTCGCCGGATTTTTTTTCGCGCAGCGCTTCGGCGGCGCCAAACTGATCGACCGCGCCCTGATGAAGGCCGCGGAAAAATCCGGCTGGTCCTCGCTCGCCAATTTGGCGAGCCTGCATGACAATCTCGTGCGCATCTACGGCGACGTGCCGCGGTTCTTGTTGGCCATGCTGGTCCACATCAGCGTCTGGTTCTTCGGCGCGCTCGAAGTGCTGGTGGCACTCAACCTGATGGGTTATCCGGTTTCCTACCTCGACGCGGTAGTGATCGAGAGTCTCGGCCAGGGCGTGCGCGCGGCCGGCTTTCTCGTTCCGGGCGCGCTCGGCGTGCAGGAGGCGGGCTTCATCGCGGTCTGCGCGGTGTTCGGGATTCCGGCACCGGCGGCGCTGGCGCTGTCGCTGGTGAAACGTGTCCCGGAATTCGTGCTGGGCCCGCCGTTTCTGTTTGCCTGGCACGGACACGAGACGCGCGCCCTGACCCACAAGCCGCGCAAATCTTGAAGCGCGCTCAGAAGCGCATGAGCCAGGGCATTTCCTCGATCACGGCATGGATCGAGCCGGCATTGCCCTCGCGGCCGAGGGCCTTGGCCGCGGCGACGACATTGCCCGACCTCAGCGATTGCACCGTGTCATGCACCGACACCGCGATATGCTGCATCGTTGAGGCGTCGCGGTAGCAATCGATCATGCAGCGCGTGCAGCCGTCGCGCACGATCTTGCTGTCGTCGAAGTCGTAGATCGAGCACAATGGTTTTTCCCAGAAGTGGCAGCGCCACAGCTGCAGCTTCCAGTCGAGATAGAAGTAGCGATAGCCGCCGAGACAGGGAAACTTTTGCGGCTCGTTGCGCACGAAACGCT
>Ga0335081_10000734_pt1 | contig 53902 bp, 49 predicted proteins | sample Lox_Sample_35_FD_206713 | JGI IMG/M metagenome (GOLD analysis project Ga0335081, IMG submission 206713) | Soil microbial communities from Loxahatchee National Wildlife Refuge, Florida, United States - Lox_Sample_3.5 | ecosystem: Environmental > Terrestrial > Soil > Wetlands | place: USA...
ACCTCAGCGTCTCTCTCGCCGGCCAAGCTGTCGGACTCAAGGAAGTGGACCCCGGCATCTGGCTGGTCAGTTTTATGGAGTACGATCTTGGCTATATTGATCTGGAGGAAAAAACCTTGCAGCCCCTGGAGAACCCCTTCGGGCCAAAAGTGTAACCCATGTCTCCGGAACGTTCTGTTACCCATGTCTCCGGAACGGACAAACTGACTCGCAGAGGTCAGCACAGGACTTGAACCTAAGTCTCAGGTATGCTGTACTTCTTTCATGGCCGACGAACAGAAGAGCAGCAGCAAAGACATTATTCTGTGGATCATCACGGTCGCCCTGGTTGCTCTGGCGATCTTCTTGTGGCACGGACGACACTAAGCCTTGCATCAGTCCCGCCGATCAATTCGCGCCGGTCGCGCGTCTGGAACAGCGCGCTTCTCTCTCTTCGCCTCATGGCCGCTCTAGGCCTTCCGCCTTCCATCGGGTAAGATACTTCGGCTGCAGCCAGGGCGCTGCGGCCAACGTCCTCGAATATTTCTGCAATGAATCGCGAATATCACAAGGCCTATAGCCAGGAATTGCACCGTGACATGGAAGCGCTGGCCTTTGGCCATTCGGGCACGCCTCTACTCGTCTTCCCGACTTCGATGGGAAAGTTTTTCGAGTATGAAGATCGCGGAATGATTGGCGTGCTGGCGCCCAAGATTGAGCGCGGCGAATTGCAGGTTTTCTGTCCGGACGGAGTCGATACTGAAAGCTGGTACAACAAGGGGGTACATCCGCGAATCCGCGTGTTGCGGCATCTGCAATATGAACGCTACATCCTGCACGAGTTGGTACCGTTCATTCGCTGGAAAAATCCAGCTTCGCAACTGGCTGTGACCGGATGCAGTTTCGGCGGCTATCACTGTGTGAATTTCGCGTTCAAGCATCCGGACGTGGTCACGCACTGCGTCAGCATGAGCGGCGCGTTCGATATCAAACAGTTTCTCGACGGCTATTACGACAACGATTGCTACTTCAACAATCCGCCGGACTTTGTGCCGAATTTGTCCGACGACTGGTTTCTGAGCCGATATCGGCAGATGAAAATTGTTCTGGGCTCGGCGGACTGGGACATGTGCCTGGATCAGAACATCAAGTTTTCTGCGATCCTGAATGGCAAGGCGATTCCGCACTGGCTCGACGTGTGGAACGACAATTCGAAGCACGACTGGCCGCTGTGGCTGAGAATGGCGGGAAAGTATTTTTGACGTTTGGGGACTTGACGTTTTGAAAGGGCACGGCTTCAGCCGTGCCGCTAGGGCCTCATACCAGGGAGGCGGCTTTAGCCGCTGAGGTAAGTAAAGCAGGGTTCACCGCGCCTTCAGCCCGGTTCGGAACCACAACAATTCATACAACCGGTTGGGAATGACCGTTTTTAGAAGGGATTAGCAGCAAATGAAAAAAATCGGACTTTTATTCGGGATGGAGAATACCTTTCCTCCCGCCGTCGTCGAGAAGATCAACGCGATGAAGATCGACGGCGTCACTGCGGAATTCGTGAATATTGGCGGCATCCGCATGGATGAGCCGAAAAAATATGACGTCGTGATCGATCGCATTTCGCAGGACATCCAGTTCTACCGGGCCTGGCTTAAAAATGCCGCCCTGCATGGCACGATTGTCGTGAACAATCCGTTCTGGTGGACGGCCGACGACAAGTTCTTCAATTACGCACTGGCGCACAAGATGGGCGTCGCGATTCCTCCCACAGTGATCCTGCCGCACAACAAGCATCCCGAGGGCACGACCGACCGCTCCATGCGGAATTTGATGTATCCGCTGAACTGGCAGGAGATTTTCGATTACGTCGGCTTCCCTGCCTTCCTCAAGCCGTATTCCGGCGGAGGATGGAAGCACGTCTACAAGGTGCACTCGCCCGAAGAGTTTTTTCATCACTACAACCAGACCGGCGATCTCTGCATGACCCTGCAGCGCGGGGTCGAGTTTGACGAATACTATCGCTGCTATGTGGTCGGACAAGAAAAAGTCCACATCATGAAATACGATCCGAAGGCGCCGCATCATGAGCGCTACGTGAAGGGGAATCCGCCGCCGTCATCGCTGGCGCTGCGCGACCGCATGGAAAAAGATTCGCTGAGTCTCTGCCGCGCGCTCGGCTACGACCTGAACACGGTCGAGTTCGCGGTGGAGAAGGGCGTGCCCTACGCGATCGACTTCCTGAATCCAGCTCCGGACGCGGAGATCACGTCCGTAGGCCAGGAGAACTTCGACTGGATCGTGAATGCCGTGGCGGAGATGGCGGTGAAGCTGGCCCAGAGCGGAGCGAGTGCAGTGAAGGAGATGCGCTGGGCGGAATTTCTGCAAGGAACGGAAGCGGAGAAGTCCGCAAAGAGGAAAACCAAGGCGTAAGGCAAATCCCATTGTCATCCTGAGGAGCTCGGAAACGCTCCGAGGGATGACCAGCGGAAAGACTGAAATGCGCAAAGGCAAAGTGGCAAAGACGGTCGACGAGTATTTGGCAAACGTGCCCGAACCCGCCCAGGGCACCCTTCGCCACGTCCGTGCGGTGATTCAATCCGGCGTGCCCAAGGAAACCACCGAGGTCATCAGCTACGGCATCCCGATGTTCAAGTACAACGGCATGCTCGTTGGATACGCCGCGTTCAAAAATCACTGCAGCCTCTTCCCGACTGACTCGGGCGTGATCGACCAATTTGGCAAGGAACTCAAAGGCTATCGCACATCCCGGGGCACGATCCAATTCCCTTCCGACAAGCCGCTTCCTGACCCGCTGATCAAGAAGATCGTCAAAGCGCGAGTCGCCGAGAACAAGGAATGGGACTGACGCCACCGCGTCATCCCGAACGCCCACGCTTGGTAGACCCCCGACTTCAGTCGGGGGCGGCGAAGCCGTGGGCGGAGGGATCTCCCACTGACATGCCGGGACGTCCGGAGATCCCTCGCTCCGCGAAGACAAGCGCTTCGCTCGGGATGACGCCTTCGGCGTGGGTTGAAATTCACTGAAGTAATCCCGATCCCCACCTGATCCCCCGGTAGTGTTGGCAGGCGTTGTTATAATGTTTCCCGCCTAGTTCTTCCTGTCCGCCACGCTGCGGAAAGGGGTCAAGATCAAAATTCTGGGCTGAAATCTGCGGGCAAGGTGCCCGCTCACGCATATGTTGCCGACTTTCACCATCGGAATTGAAGAAGAGTATCAGACCATCGATCCGGTCACGCGCGACCTGCGCTCGCACATTCAGGTCGAACTTCTGGAAAAGGGTAAGAAGGTCCTGCAGGAGCGGGTCAAGGCTGAGATGCACCAGTCCGTGGTCGAAGTCGGAACCGGCGTCTGCAAGAACATTAAGGAAGCAAAAGCCGAAGTCAAGGAGCTGCGCCGGCATATCATCAAGTTAGCGCATGAAAACGGGTTGAAAGTGGCCTCGGTCGCGACCCATCCGTTTTCCGATTGGCGCACGCAGGAGATTCATCCCGACCAGCGTTACAAAAACATTGTTGAAGACTTGCAGCTGGTTGCCCGCGCCAATCTTATTTTCGGCCTGCATGTGCACATCGGGATCGAGGATCGCGAGACCGCGATCCACATGATGAATCACGCGCGCTACTTCCTGCCGCACATTCTCGCACTTTCAACCAATTCGCCTTTCTGGCTGGGCATGAATACGGGCCTGAAATCGTACCGCTGCAAGGTGTTCGACAAGTTCCCGCGTACTAACATCCCCGACTATTTCCCCAGCTGGGGCGAGTACGACAACTTCATCAAGCTGCTGATCAAGACCAACTGCATCGATAACGCCAAAAAGATCTGGTGGGATATCCGTCCGCATCCGTTCTTCAACACGATCGAGTTCCGCGTATGCGACATTCCGATGCGCGCCGACGAGACCATCGCGCTGGCGGCCCTGATTCAGGCAACCGTAGCCAAGCTGTACAAGCTGTATACCCAGAATCAGGGATTCCGCCTGTACCGCCGCGCACTTATCATGGAAAACAAGTGGCGTGCGGCGCGTTATGGGCTCGACGGCAAGCTCATCGATTTCGGCAAGCAGAAGGAAGTTGCCACGCGCGACTTGCTGCAGGAGTATTTGGAGTTCATTGACGACGTCGTGGATGAACTTGATTCGCGCGAGGAGCTGAATTACATCCACAAGATTCTGGAGACCGGCAGCGGCGCCGACCGGCAACTGCGCGTCTTCGAGCAGACCGGGGACCTGAAGAAGGTAGTCGACTACATCATCGAGGAGACAGAAACGGGGCTGGCCGAAACCGAAGAGCCGGTCGCCGTCCGACGCATAGGTTGATGACGACTTCTGTACGTTCCACCCGCACACAACTCAACAAAGTTCCATTTCCATCGGAATTCACGCCCGGCGCTCGCAATGCCGTGAATGTTTGCCTTCGCATCCAGCGCAATGAGCAGGTTTGCGTGATCACTGACGACGCCACGCTGGAAATTGCGGCATCTATCGTTGCCGAACTCGAGAAGCTGGGCGCGCCCTATCACGCGTGGGTTTTGGAAGAATTGGCGGATCGTCCACTGAAAGATTTGCCGCCGGAGATTCGGGAAGATCTGGAAAACAGCCAGGTCTCGATCTTCGCCGTTCAGGCACAGACCAATGAGTTGCGCTCGCGGATTCAGATGACCGATGTGGTCAACCGTCGCCGCATCCGCCACGCGCACATGGTCAACATTAATCGGCAGATCATGCAGGAGGGCATGCGCGCGGATTTTCAGCGCGTCGACCGGCTCAGTCAGAAAGTCGTCGAGATGGTGCGCAAGGCTTCCAAGATTCGCGCGAAGACTGCGGCCGGAACGGATCTGACGGCAGATCTGAACCCGAACTACAAGTGGCTCAAGACCAGCGGCATTATCTCTCCGGAAAAATGGGGCAATCTACCCGGCGGCGAAATCTTCACGACTCCGGGCGAAGTGAATGGGACATTCGTGATCGACGGAGTCGTTGGGGATTATCTCTGCGCAAAGTTCGGCAATCTTGCCGCGACTCCGCTTACGGTGCGCATGAAGGGGAACCGACTGACCGAAGCGCATTCGGAAAATTGCGAACTGGAAAATGATTTCTGGAAGTACACGCACACCGATGCGAACAGTGATCGCGTCGGCGAGTTCGCCATCGGCACGAATATCGACCTGAAAGAAGTGATCGGGCAGATTCTGCAGGACGAAAAATATCCCGGCGTGCACATCGCATTCGGCAATCCTTATGGCGCGCACACGGGAGCGGATTGGGATTCCACGACGCACATCGACGTCGTCGGGCGGAAATTCAATATCTGGGTCGACGATCAACAGATTATGCGCGAAGGAAAGTTTCTGATCGAGGCGTAGAAAAACTGCTCACCACAGAGGACTCTGAGTTCCACAGAGGGGTTTCTCTGTGGTGAATGTCGAACAGCAACATGGCAATGTCTGCGGCCAGCGCCGAGCTGCTCAAAAGAGCCTATGCGGCTTTCAACGCACGCGACATTCCCGCGGCGCTCGCCTGCATGAAATCGGACGTCATCTGGCCGAATGGCATGGAAGGTGGCATCGTCCATGGCCACGAAGGGGTTCGCGCCTATTGGACACGCCAATGGAGCATGATCGATCCACATGTAGATCCCATCAGCTTCACTCCCGACAGTGAAGGTCGAATCGTTGTTGGAGTTCATCAGGTCGTGCGCGATCTCTCCGGCAAAGTCGTCGTCGACCGCATGGTTGAACACCTTTATTCGATCGAAGACGGATTGATTCGCAGTATGGAAATCCGTGAGTAAGCGTTACCATACCTGTCCGGTATGATTTCCTCCCTTCGCTATCAGTTCAACGCGAACTTCAGTCAAGAAGAATACAAGGTGTTCTTGCGCCAAATCGACGAGGCCTGCGGAACGCACGTGCAGTTTCGCTTGTCGGAAACGCCGTGTTTCTTTCCCAAAGAATTGCTCACTCGCATGGCGGCGGATGGCGAGAACCTGATCCGGCAGTTAGTCGACAATCGCGTGTATCGCGCGAAGTCGGACGAAGCCGTGCCGGCGGAATTCAAAGTCCCGAACGAGCCCTCGCATCCGATGTTCGTGCAGGTGGACTTTGGGCTGGTCCGCGACGCGAAGGGAGAGTTGCAACCGAAGCTGGTCGAATTGCAGGCGTTCCCTTCTCTCTATGCGTATCAGTGCTGGATGGCACAGACGTATATGGACGTGTACGGCCTACAGTCATCCGGATTCCGGCTTCCAACGCCCGGCTCGCGGCTGCGTTATTTTCTCGGCGATCTGGAGGAGGATTCCTATCGCGAACTTCTTCGGCGGGCGATCGTCGGGGCACATGATCCCGAGAACGTCATTCTGATGGAGATCGATCCGTTGCATCAGAAGACGCTGCCGGATTTTCTTTTGACCGAGAAGCTGCTAGGCGTGCGGGCGGTTGATATCGTCTCAATCAAGAAAGAAGGCTCGCGACTCTATTACGAGCACGGCGGAAAGCGAGTGCCCATCCGCCGGATCTACAACCGCGCAATCGTGGACGAATTGCAGCGAAAGAATGTCAAGTTCGCCTTCGACTGGCGCGACGATCTGGACGTCGAATGGGCGGGACATCCGAACTGGTATTTCCGAATCAGCAAGTTTTCCATTCCTTATCTGAAGCACGAGTCCGTGCCCAAGACATGGTTTCTCGATCAGTTGAAAGAAGTGCCGGATGATCTTCAGAATTACGCGCTCAAGCCACTGTATTCCTTTGCGGGATTGGGAGTGGTGATCGCGCCCAAGAAAGAAGACATCGCGGCGATTCCCATGGACAAGCGCCAATATTACATTCTGCAAGAGCGGATGAACTTCGAACCGGTGATCGAGACGCCCTTCGGCGGAACCAAGGCCGAAGTGCGCGTGATGTATGTCTGGCTGGAAAAGCTGACGCCGGTGCTGACGATTATCCGCACGGGTCGCGGGCTGCAGATGGGCGTCGACCACAACAAGAACATGGAATGGGTTGGAGCGTCGGCGGGATTGTATGTGGATAATCTCAGCGGCTAGAGCCGCCTTTTGACGCCCGTTCGGCACGACCGAAGTCGTGTCCTGATACAAGGTATTTCACACTTTGTCCCACTTCTCGCAAAGACGGCGAGAAGTGGGGCACCCCATTTCTTTTTGGCGCTCCGACACTATCCCCTCTCCAACACTTCTTCGCGCGATACAGGTTCGAGTTTCCGGCTCATCACAATCCCGCCCACGAGCAGCAAGAGCGCAAGAACAATAAATAATGCGAACCATCCCCAATACTGCATGGGATGCCGCAGGACGCGCAGGAAGTGTCTACCGTAGCGTCCGGCCAGGTAAGCGATAGCGAAATAGCGCACTCCGCGGCTGAGCGTGACGAGCCCGATGAATCTTCCCTTGGGATAGTCCGAGGCTCCCGCCGCCGCGAAGAACATGCTCGTCGGAGATGGAATTGGAATGGCAGCCGATGCCATGAGCGTCCCGGTTCCCCAGCGTTGGAACAACTTCAGGAATTTTGTCAGGCTGCCCTTCTTGAATTTTTTGTCGAGATAGGCGGAGCCGGCGCGCCGCGCGACGCGGAAGGTTAAATAAGCCCCGAGAACCGAGCCTGCAGTCGCAGCGGCGGCGTACTCATACCAGAGCGGTTTATGAGTCGCCGCGAGAATCGCCGTAAGGATGTCAGGGCCGGCGAAGGTCGGAAAGGGAGTGCTATCGAGAATGGCGAGCAAGAAAAGACCGGCCGCACCAAGATGACGAAGCGTCGTCAGAAGGCTGGGACTGGCGGAGTGTCTTGGCCTGGGAGCCAGCAGGAACGGCATGCAGGCACTATATTAATTTGTTGTTGAGTCTACGGACATGCCTGGTTGTTCCCACTTCTCGCAAAAGCGGCGAGAAATGGGGCACCCCGATTGAACTTCAATGGCTCAGCCGATCTTCCGCACGATAGTCGTTTCCAGATCCCGGCCGTTGGGGCGCCGCAGGAACATCTTCTCGCCTTCGAAGCGGACGGGGACGGCAGCACCAGTGCCAAACTCTCCTGGAACGTACCCGTCGCAAGACTCGGGCTGGTACTCACCCACATACTGCACGCCGTTGACGCGGACGACGACCGCCTTTCTCCGCGGTGAGTTCGCCGCCAATTGATGCATAATCTCCTGTTCAGCCCGGCTCCAGTTTTCCACATCGCGGCCGGGGATCCTGCCGCTCTCGTAATAAATCTCTTCGGCGCGACGGCGAATCGCCTCCTGCAAATCCGCAAGAACAGGCGAAGGCGAATCCGGCAAAGACGGGTTTTGCATGCGAGGCTCCTACTGGAAAAACATAAGCGGACAGTACGCGGGCCATCCGAATTCCCAGGTCTCGCAAAAACGGCAAGACCTGGGGCACCCGCATCCACTTCCATGCTAGAACATCCAAACCGTAGCGGCGAGGTCGAGCATCATACGAAAGGACGTATGCGGATCAGTACGGGAACGGCGCACTTCATCCGTTCCAATGTGGACGTGCAGCGCTCGCGAATGCGAGCCTGCTCCTGCCAACCCTTTCAGCATAAGGCAATTGACCGGAGTCGGCAGGCAGCTTAACATTACCGCCGAACAGGTCGCCTTTTCTCATGATCGGCCAGCAGGTCTCTCATTACCGCGTCCTCGGCAAACTGGGGGGCGGGGGTATGGGCGTGGTCTATGAGGCCGAGGACCTGAAATTGGGCCGCCATGTTGCGCTGAAGTTCATTCCAGAGAACCTGGCGGGCGACCCCAAATCGCTGGAGCGATTCACCCGCGAAGCCCGGGCAGCCTCCCAACTCAATCACCCAAATATCTGCACCATCCACGGCATCGAAGACAACAACGGCCATCCCTTCATTGTGATGGAGAAGCTTGAGGGCGAGAGCCTAAAGCAGCACATCTCCGGCCAGCCGATGAAGCTGGAGGAAGTTCTGGACGTCGGCATCCAGGTCGCAGACGCGCTGGTGGCATCTCACCTGAAGGGGATCATCCATCGCGATATTAAGCCCGCCAATATTTATCTGACTCCTTCCGGACAAGTGAAAGTTCTCGATTTCGGCTTGGCTAAGCTAGTGCACAACATCGGCACGGATGAGGAAGGCGCGGATCTATCGCTCACGGCGGTTGGCGTGATTCCTGGAACGGCGGTCTACATGTCGCCCGAGCAGGCGCGAAGCGAACAGGTAGACGCGCGCAGCGACCTTTTCTCGTTCGGCGTCGTTTTGTACGAAATGTCCACCGGCAAAAAGCCATTCACGGGCGCGAACTCGCTGGTCACGCTCGACGCCGTGTTGCATGCGAAGCCGACTCCTCCGCGGGACCTGAATCCGAAGCTGCCGGTCGAGTTGGAAGGCATCATCGGCAAGGCGATGGAGAAAGATCGGAACCATCGTTACCAGAGCGCTGCAGAGATGCGTTCCGATTTGGCCTTGCTGAAGAAAGAGGCAGAATCTGGGACGGTCAAGACGCCTAGCGCTACGGCCAGGCTGCGGGCCGGAACCAGGACTTTCGGCAGGACGAATCGCCTGCAGACGTATTTGCTGATCGCCATGGCCGCGCTGCTGGTCACGGTTCTGACCTCGGTCGGGGCATGGTGGTACAGGCATCGCGAAGTCGCGGTCGCAGAGCAGCGCAACGCGATTGCGGTCTTGCCGCTGCAAAACCTGAACGGCGATATCAGTGTGGATTATCTGCGCTTCGCGTTGGCCGACGAGCTGACGAATGTCCTAACGTATTCACGAACATTGGATGTACGTCCGACCGCGGTCACACGCAGGTACGTGGCTCTTGACCTGGATCCGAAGAAAGTCGGCGTGGAGCTGCGGGTCGGACGTTTGCTGACCGGTTCGTTTCGCAAGCAGGGCGATCAGTTGCTGGTGACGCTCGAGGCGATCGATGTCCCAACCGAACGCCTGATCTGGCAGACGACGGTCGCGGAACGAACCGAAAATCTGATCGGCTTGCAGGAGCAGTTAACCAGCCAGGTCGAGCACGGATTATTGCCGATTCTGGGCGGAGGAGCCGGAGCCGTAGAAGCTGCGGCGTCGCGGCCAAAGAATCAGGAAGCCTACGATCTTTACTTGCGCAGCGTCGCCCAGCCGCATGATCCCAAGCCCAACAAAGAGGCGATCAAGATGCTGGAATGGGCGGTCGGAATCGATCCCAATTACGCGCCTGCCTGGGAAGCTCTGGGTCAACGCTACTACTTTGATTCTATCTTCGGCGGCGGCGGCGAAGAGATGTTCCAGAAATCGAATTCCGCGTATGAGCGGGCCATCTCGCTCGATCCGAGCCGGATCACGGCGGCCAGCCTGCTGATCGTGAACCGCGTAGAGCGCGGGGAACTCGGCCGCGCCTACGATGCCGCCAGCGACCTGGTGCAGCGACGTCCGCAGAGCGCCGACGCGCATTTCGCGCTGGCCTATGTTTTGCGTTATGCCGGGATGCTCGATCGATCAACGGAGGAATGCAATACGGCACGCCATCTCGACCCCGGCAACTTCAATCTGCGAACCTGCGCGTGGGCGTTCCTGGAAATGGGTAAAACGGATCGCGCGATGGATTTCGTTCAGCTCGATGCCGGATCGGAGTGGGCGGCGTGGGTGATCCCGTATATCCATCTCGCCGAAGGCAATGTTGCCGAGGCTCACGAGACGGCGAAAAACATGGGCAAGGGCCCTACCTATCATCGCGAATTGATGGAAGCCTGCACGGCGGCGCAACGCCCGCCGGATCTGGCGAAGATCGTGCGCGATACGGAAGCGTCGGTGCTGACCGAACCTGACGCCGAGTCCTGGTATCACGTCGGCGCATTAATGGCTTATTGCGGCCAAAGTGAGCCGGCCCTGCGCCTGCTGAAAGCCGCCGTCCAGCAGAATTACTGCGCCTATTCGGCGTTGCTGGATGATCCGCTGCTGAAAGATCTGCGCAAGGAGACCGCGTTCAATGAAGTGCTGACCGCGGCCAACAACTGTCAGGCTGTATTGAAAGAAGGCAGACAGTAATTTGGATGCGAGCCAGGAGCGCGATAGTTGCGGCGCAATGAACGCGACATTCCCATGTCTCGCAAAACCGGCGAGACCCTTCGACAGGCTCAGGGCAGGCTATGGGGCACCCCAATACAACTGATATATCTCTCTGATGCGGCTATTCACTCGACGTACTCTGCTGAAATCGTCGCTGGCGGGATGGGCGGCGTCGGAGGTCTCTGCGTTCGCGACGGAGACGACGTCGCGCAAAGGCCGCATTCATCAGTCCGTCTGCAAGTGGTGCTATCCCCGTACCTCGATTGAGCAACTGGCTGAATATGGCGCGAGTATTGGGCTGAAAGGCATCGATCTGCTGCAACCCGAAGAGTACGAAATCCCGCGCCGATACGGATTGATTTGCACGATGGGATACGCCGGTGGAGGAGAGATCGGCAGTGCCCTGAATCGTCCCGAAAATCATGCGGCGATTGAGCAGGCGTTCCGAATGAACATTCCGCGCGCAGCGAACGCGGGTGTGCCTAACGTGATTACGTTTTCGGGCAATCGCGCCGGTATGTCGGACGAGGAAGGCGCGAAGAACGCGGTTGCAGGCCTGAATCGCGTGAAAAAGATCGCCGAAGATCACGGCGTAACGATTTGCCTCGAACTGCTCAACAGCAAGCGAGACCATCACGATTACATGTGCGATCACACGGCGTGGGGCGCGCGAGTCATCGAGGAAGTGAACTCGCCCAACTTGAAATTGCTCTACGACATCTACCACATGCAGATCATGGAAGGCGATCTGATCGAGACGATCCGCAAAAATATTCAGTGGATCGGTCACTTCCATACGGGCGGTGTCCCGGGCAGGCATGAACTGGACGACACGCAGGAGGTGCAGTGGGATGCCGTCATGCGAGCCATCGCCGACACGGGATTCAAAGGCTACGTGGCGCATGAGTTCGTGCCGACGGGCGAACCGCTGATGTCGCTAAGGAAAGCGGTAGACCTCTGCGATGTATAAATAAAATTGTTGTGCGGTGGATGTGCCAATACATTCGCTGGCGTCATCCCGAAGTCCCGCGCTTTCACCTGCGGGACGAGGGATCTCCCTTGCATCCGAATGATGGGAGATCCCTCCCTCCGCCTCGCTGCGCTCGCCTTCGACTGAAGTCGGAGGTCTACAAAAAGCGGCTTCGCTCGGGATGACGCCTATCGGGAGCAAGACGGTTTCAAACAATTTGCGTCAAAGCGGCCTTAGGCCCCATCCTTGTAGCGTGAGACATTCTGAACCTTCTACTGGGCCGCGTGTGGGGCGCGGCTTGGCCGATTCTTTGCGGCGATTTCTCGGCGTCGCTGTTGTCTTTTCGCTGCTTGCGTTGGGGCTCGTCCTCGTGGCGTCGCCGCAGAGCAACCATGGCGGGAAGAGCGGCGAAAACAAAGACAGCGAAAACAAGAATTTCGTTTCGCTATCCACTCAAGCGGAAGTCCACGTCGATCACGTTCTGGCATCCCCGCCCGGCTTGCTCTATCAGGGCGTCCCCCCTGAGATTCCGCAGGATCAGGCGCTGGCTGGGTTGCGCCTGGAATTGCTGAGGCTGCACACGACGGCACGGCTGATGCAGGTAGTCGCGCATCCGGATGACGAAGATGGAGGCCTGCTCACGCTGCAAGCTCGCGGTCACGGCGTCGACACGCTGCTGATGACGCTCAATCGCGGCGAAGGCGGGCAGAACAAAATCGGCAGCAACTTGTCTGACGTTCTGGGTATTGTCAGAACCGAGGAACTGCTCGCCTCTGACCAGCATTATGGCGTGCAGGACCGGTTCTCTCGCGTCGCCGATTTTGGGTTCTCGAAGACTGCGCAAGAGACCTTCGAGAAATGGGGCGGGCACGACGTCGCACTCGGCGACATGGTGCGCGTGATCCGCACTTTTCGCCCCGACGTGCTGGTGGCGCGCTTTTCCGGCACGGAACGCGATGGTCACGGCAATCATCAGGCGTCGAGCATTCTGACCAGAGAGGCATTTCGCGCGGCCGCCGATCCGAAGCGGTTTCCCGAGCAGATCGCCGAAGGACTCCAGCCCTGGCAGCCGAAGAAGCTTTATATCGGCAATGTGTGTCCCTGGGGCTCGATGACTTGCCCGGACGAGAAATGGACCGTGAAGTTCAATACAGGGCAAGTCGATCCATCGCTCGGGATGTCGTACATCCAGTTTGCGATGGCCGGGCTGCGCCATCAACAGTCGCAAGGAGCGGCAAATTGGACCGTTGACCCCGGCGATCGCTTCACGTTCTACAAGCTGGTGGATTCAGTTCTGACTTCTACGCTAGATAAGAATGGGCATGAGCAGGATTTTTTCGATGGGATCGATACGTCGCTTCCGGGCATAGCTACGGCTTCCGAAAAGCAGGCGATTCCTCAACTCGACATGCTGAAGGTGATCGCGAACTTAATTGGCGAGGCCTCCGGAGCAGCCAAAACAGATGGAGCCTCGGCCTCCACGGCGCTGATGTTAACCATGTCTGCGCTCGAAGGTCTCAGCAAGAAAATCGAGAGCAGCAGCCTGCCCCCGGCCGATAAATTTGAACTGCTGACGCGAATCTCGAGCAAGCGCCAGCAGGCCGAAACCGCCGTGAATCTCGCGCTCGGCGTTACGCTCTCCGCAAAGGTTTCAGTCGACCCGAGGCGCGACACTCTTCCAAAAGAGTCCGAGGCGCTCACGACCGTTTCTCCGGGTCAGGAATTCCTGGTCGCCGTGACCCTGCACAATGGCTCGCAGCTTCCTGTCACGGTTGATCATATTGGGCTAGAGGTTCCATCTGGATGGAACACCATCAGCGGAAAATCCAGACCGGAGACGGTCAAGCCCGGCGATGATCTGCATGCCGACTTCCGCCTGCGCGTGCCGAGGGACACGCCCTACACGCGACCATATTGGCATCGCGATGATCCGAACACCGAGAGCATCAATCACATCGACAACGAGAGATACGCGACTCTTCCCTTCCCGCCGCCGGCGCTGAAGGCGAGCGTTGAATTTGCAGTCGCGATGAAGGCCGAATATCGGCGAAATCTGAAGCCGAGCACTGAATTCCCAGCCGCTGCGAAAGGCGAATTGCTCGCACGCAGCGAGATCAGCGCTGCGGTGATGACACCGTTCGTAGACGAGAACGGGAAAGAACGAGCGCGCACCCTCGCCATCGTGCCCACATTTTCAGTAATGCTTGAGCCGGGAACGCAAGTGATTTCGACTCATAACGGGTCGACAACCACCATCACGGTGGGCATCACAAGCAATGAGAATCATGCGATAAAAGGCGACCTGCACCTGGAATTGCCGCAGGGGTGGCGTGCGGAGCCAGCGCAGGCTGCGGTGGAATTTCAGCATCGCGGAGAGAAGAAAGACGTGCAGTTCAAAGTTTCTCCGGTCGAACTGCGACAGGAACGGGCGACCCTGAGCGCGGTCTTCGAATCGGGCGGTGAAAAATATAGCGAAGGCTATACGCTGGTCACGCGCGAAGACCTCGGCAGTTTCTATTACTATGAGCCGGCGCGGCAGCGGATCAGCATTGTAGACGTGCAGGTCCCGCATGACTTGAGAGTCGGTTACATCATGGGCGCGGGCGATGACATTCCTACGGTTCTGAAGCAAATCGGTATGAACGTCACGGAAATCCCAGCCGACAAGCTGGCAACCGAAGATCTCAGCCAGTTCGGCACGATTGTGCTGGGCATTCGCGCCTACGACACGCAAAAGGACGTCGTCGCGAACAATAAAAAGCTGCTTGGCTTCGTGGCTGCTGGAGGAACTCTCGTCGTGCAGTACAACACGAGCACCGGGGATTTCAACAGCGGCAAGTTTACTCCTTATCCTGCTGATCTGAGCCGCAATCGGGTATCGGTCGAGGAAGCACCCGTCACGATTCTCGCCCCGGACGATTCGGTCTTCAACTATCCCAACAAAATTGGCGGGCAGGATTTCGACGGCTGGATCCAGGAACGCGGCCTCTATTTCATGGATAAGTGGGACGATCATTTCAAGCCGCTGCTGGCGTGTAACGATCCCGGCGAAGATCCGCAGAAAGGCGGCCTGCTGCAAACACAGTACGGCAAAGGAACGTACATTTACACCGGCTACGCCTTTTTCCGTCAATTGCCGGCTGGGGTTCCGGGCGCCGTGCGGTTCTACGTAAATCTGCTTGCCGCAGGACATGAAAAGCAGTGACTAGTTGCTAGTGGCTAGCGGTTAGTACGATCAGACAGACATTGTCATGCTGAGCGAGGATTTTGCTCCGGCAGAGCGGAGCAAAACCGCAGTCGAAGCATCCCTGCCAGCGGCATGTCAGATGAGTAGGGATGCTTCGACTCCCGAATGACGATCGCATGCGATCATCATTCGTTCGCTCAGCATGACAGATTCTCCCCAAACCCGCGTGCCCAGTCCAGAAAGTCCAAAATCAGAATCTCACGGTCTCATCCGCGGCATGGGCCTGGGCAGCGCCACCGCGCTCAACATGATCGACATGATCGGCGTGGGACCATTCATCACCATGCCGCTCGTGCTGAGCGCGATGGGAGGTCCTCAGGCGCTCCTGGGTTGGATCGCGGGTGCGCTGCTAGCGGTGTGCGACGGGTTGGTCACAGCGGAACTCGGCGCGGCGCTGCCGGCATCCGGCGGCTCTTATCGCTATCTGCGCGAAATCTACGGTCCGAAAAAATGGGGACGCCTGATTTCTTTTCTCTTCATCTGGCAGGTTTCGTTCAGCGCTCCGCTTTCGATCGCGACCGGCTGCATCGGCCTCGCGGGATATGCAGCGTACTACTGGCCCGATCTCGAGACGGTCTACGCGCATTACGACGCTGGTCTGCACATCCCCTGGGCAGGAACATTGCAGGTAGGTTGGATCGTGACCCCTGGGACAGCGGTCGCTATTGTGATTTGCTTTTTCACCGTGCTGCTCCTATACCGGCGCATTACGGTGATCGGGCGGCTCTCGAAGATCCTCTGGTTCGGAGTCATGGCAACGATGGGCTGGATCATCATCACCGGCCTCGCTCACTTCAACATAGCGCGCGTGTTTGATTTCCCACCCGGCGCATTCACGCTGTCGCACGGCTTTTGGACCGGACTCGGCGGGGCGATGCTGATCGCAACTTACGATTACTGGGGCTACTACAACGTCGCATTCCTGGGAGATGAGATCAAAGACCCGGAAAAGAATATTCCGCGGGCGCTGCTGCTTTCCATTTTGCTCGTTGCCTGTCTATATCTGATGATGAACATCTGCATTTTGGCCGTGGTGCCCTGGCGGGAGATGGTGCAGGCGGGCCGGAATAACAGTGGACTGTATGTGGTGTCTTTGTTTATGCAGAGAGCGTATGGGCCCTGGGCAGGACGCCTGGTGACCGCGCTCGTCATCGTCACCGCGTTCGCGTCCGTGTTTTCGCTGATGCTCGGTTACTCCCGCGTGCCTTACGCGGCGGCCAAAGATGGCAATTATTTCAGTGCTTTTGCCAAAGTACACCCGGTTTACCGGTTTCCATATATTTCGTTGCTCGCCCTGGGAGTTGTCGCGGCGGCTTGTTGTTTTCTACGGCTCAAAGACGCCATTGCGGCGCTGGTCGTGATTCGGCTCATTCTGCAGTTCTTGGTGCAGAATGTGGGGGCGATCGTACTCAGGATTCGCCGCCCCGACCTGCCCCGCCCGTTTCGCATGTGGTTCTATCCTTTGCCGGCAATTCTTGCCAGTGCGGGATTTCTGTTCATCCTTTTCAAACGCGACAACTGGCAGAAAGAAATGCGTTACGCCGTCTTGATCCTCCTTACCGGAGTGATCATTTACCTGATTCGGGCGTGGAAACACTCCGAATGGCCGTTCGCGGCGACGCAGCAGGCCACGCTCAAGGAATCCTGAGGGAACGATCTCACGAGGTATGGCAGATCACATTACAGTTCCCTCGGTACCAAACACGCCTCACGCAAGCGCAGCCTGGGAACCGCTGCGGGAGCCGCTGTTTCGCTCGCTCTGGATCGCCGCGGTAGTTTCCTATACCGGCACGTGGATGCAAAACGTGGGTGCGGGCTGGCTGATGACGCAGCTTTCGACTTCTCCGCTCATGGTCAGCCTTGTGCAGGCCGCGGCGGCCATTCCAGTATTCTTGGTCGTGTTGCCTGCCGGCGCCCTGGCAGACATGATGGACCGACGCCGGCTTCTGCTGTTCACGCAAACCTGGATGGTCGTCGCGGCTGCCATCTTGGGAGTTCTGACGCTCGCTCACGCCGTGACTCCGTTCATGTTGCTGGCGTTCACGTTCCTGATGGGACTCGGAGCAGTGATGAACGATCCGGCGTGGCAAGCGATCACGCCGGAAGTGGTCTCGCCTGCGAGGCATGCCTCTGCCGTCGCGCTGAACTCGGCCGGATTCAACGTGGCGCGCGCGGTCGGCCCGGCACTCGGAGGGATTGTCATCGCAGCGGCGGGCTCGGGATGGTCCTTCCTGTTGAATGCAGCGTCGTTCCTGGGAGTTATTTTCTTTTTGTATAAATGGAAACGCGCACTGCACGAACCTTTGGCCAGAAGCGGAATCGTGCCAGCTGTGCTGGAAGGTATTCGCTACATTCGCGGCGCACCGCCGGTTCGATCGGTGCTGATCCGAACGGGCGCGTTCAGCGTGGGAGCGACTTCGCTGCTCGCGCTGCTTCCGGTCATCTGCCAGCCACATGGGGCGCAGGGATACGGCTTCCTGCTGACCTGCTTTGGCGCGGGTGCGTTAGCTGGAGCGGCTGTGCTGCCACAGATCCGTCTGCGATTTTCTCTCGATGCGGTGGTGGCCGGGGCTACAGTTTGTTTCGCCGCCATGACCTTCGCCGCCGGACAAGTCCGTATCTTCGAATGGCTCTGTGTAGTATTGTTTACGGCGGGAGCGGCCTGGATCGGCATTCTGGCCTGCTTTAACGTAGTCGCGCAGACGATGTGCCCGTCGTGGATGCGCGCCCGCGCGCTCTCGATGTACTTTTTAGTGTTGCAAGGCGGCATGGCTGTGGGCAGCGCCATCTGGGGCGAGGTGGCCGCCCGTCAGGGAGTGCCGGCAGCGCTGGCATGGTCGTCGCTGGCGTTGGTGGCCGGTTTGTCCACGATTCGACGGCATCGTTTGAGTGGCGCAGAGTTGCAGATGGCGCCGGCAGTCGTTCGTGATTAGATACAAAAGGGGGACCCATGAACACCAGAGTGGGAGTGATGTTGTGTGGACTATTGCTGCTGGCAGCGAGTGCGTTCGCGCAAGGCGATAAGCCGAAGCAGGGGCGCCACACCGTGACCGAACTCCTGGATCGAAGCGTCACCAATTTTGAGCACGAATTCATCCCTGCCGCTGAAGCCATGCCGGAAGACAAGTTCAATTTCGCTCCAACCAACGGTGAGTTCAAAGGCGTGCGGACGTTCGCCCAACAGATCAAGCACGTCGCGGCCGTCAATTACGAACTTGGAGCTGCGCTGCTCGAGCAAAAGCCTCCGGTCGAGATCAATGACGAGGCGGGCCCGGCTTCGATCACGAGCAAAGCGGACGTCATCAAATACGCGAAAGAGTCCTTCGAGTACGTTCACAAGGCGCTTGCAACCATCAATGAAGGAAATCTGACCGGCACGGTGAGAAGTCCTTTCGGCGAGGGATATGTTTCGCGCCTGGGCCTGGCGACCGCCGTTTCTTCGCACGGCTTCGACCATTACGGACAGATGGTCGTTTATCTGCGCATGAACGGCATCGTGCCGCCAGCCAGCAGAATCTAGGTCGGACCGTACTCGCCGTCTCTTCAGCGGCACTCAATGGCGATTGACTGGCAAACAATCTGGCTCACACTTGAACTTGCAGTCAGCGTGTCGATCATTCTGTTCGTGATCGGATTGCCGATCGCTCATTGGATCGCATTCTCTCACTGGCGCTGGAAGTTTCTGGTTGAAGCCTTTGTTGCGCTGCCGATCGTCCTGCCGCCTACTGTGCTCGGGTTTTATGTTTTGGTTGCGCTCGGGCCACATAGCCCGCTTGGCCGCTGGTGGATTTCGCTCACCGGACATACGCTGGCATTCACCTTTGCGGGACTTGTGATCGGATCGATCCTCTACAGCCTGCCGTTCGCGGTGCAGCCGTTTGCGGCATCATTTGCGGCCGTGGATCGCAAACTACTGGCCGCGTCGGCGACGCTGGGGGCGTCCACTCTGCGCACGTTCTTTCGTGTGATTGCCCCGCTTTCCGTGCCTGGACTCGTAACCGGGGCAGCTTTGAGCTTCGCGCACACGATGGGCGAGTTCGGCGTCGTGCTCATGGTTGGGGGAAATATTCCTGGGGTGACGCGCACGGTATCGATTGATATTTTCGACCGAGTTCAGGCTTCTGACTACGCGGGCGCAAACCAAACATCCCTGGTTCTGCTGGTGCTGTGTTTTGCGATTCTGGCGCTGGTGTACGGGTTCAATCGCAGGCTGCTCTTGCCGACTCCCATAAAATAGGACGCGATGAGCGACGCGCGCACGCCGGTGAACGATCATGTGAATACATCCGGGTCCTCCTCTACGGAAGCGCTCCTAAAAGTACAAATTCACAAGTCCCGGGAATCGGCAGGACGTGGTTTCGTCTTGGATGCGGCGTTTGAAGCCGCATCTGGATTCACGATTCTGTTCGGAGCTTCTGGCGCGGGGAAGACGACTCTGCTCGACTGCATTGCAGGACTGATCACGCCGGAGTCCGGACGAATCGCCATCGGCAGTCGCGTGCTCTTCGATTCCACCGCACGCCTCAACGTTGCGGTCTCAAGGCGGCGAGTCGGATATGTGTTTCAGAATCTAGCGCTCTTCCCGCACCTGACTGTAGAGCAAAACGCATCGTACGGCCTCACGCATTTGCCCCGCGCAGAACGGGAAGAGCGGATTCGCGCGATTCTTGAAAACTTCCGCATTGGACGGCTGGCGAGCCGCAGTGCCCGCGAAATCTCAGGCGGGGAGAGTCAGCGAACTGCGCTGGCGAGAACTCTGGTGACCGATCCCGAGGTGCTGCTTCTCGATGAACCGCTCGCGGCTCTGGACGCTCCGACCAAAGCTCAGATTATCGATGACCTGCGCGAGTGGAATCGCGCGCATCGGATTCCAATTCTTTACGTGACCCACAGCCGGGAGGAAGTGTTTGCGCTGGGCGAGTTGGCCCTCGTCCTCGAGGCCGGGCACATCGTGGCGACAGGCACTCCGCATGAAGTCATGACGGCTCCAATGCAGGAGACCGTCGCGCAGCTGGCAGGGTTCGAAAACGTATTTGATGCCGTGATTGAAGCGGTTCATCCGGAACGTGGGACGATGACGTGCCGTGTGGAGGGTGAGGGCGGGCCGCTGGTTTTGGAAACGCCGCTGGTGCGCGGCGGCGTGGGATCAGCTTTGCGCGTGGGCATTCGAGCCGGGGACATTTTGTTGGCGACAACTGCACCCGTGGGATTGAGTGCCCGCAACGTGATTCCCGGACGCATTCAGTCGTTGGTGCGGCGTGATGTGATCATCGTAGCGCGCGTGAATAGCCGAGTGGAAGTGGAAGTTCATCTGACTCTGGCGGCGCGCGATTCCCTGCAGCTTGAGCCGGGCAAAGAAGTGTGGCTGGTAATCAAGACGCACTCGTGCCATCTGATGCAGAGATAGGACCGCGCTACTGAAGTCCGGCATTCAGAATCTCTCCCCGCTCCATCTCGATAACCGCGACCCACTGACCTTTTCGCTCTGCGGAGTAAACGATGCGTCCGCCGAGAATCTGCGCTGCGGCGGCGGGCGGCAGGTCGCGGTGAAATCCGAAAAAGCGGCGCTTCCATTCGGTCCAGCGCCGCCAGCGATCGCCCGAGGAATGCGGCGGCTCATATTTCGTCGAAAAGACGAGCGCGACTTCATAATGCGAGCGAAAGTCCGCAGCCGAGAGAACCTGTTCCAGTGAGAAATCTTCGATACGCACGACCTGCACGGGGCGAGTCGTGTAGCCGAGCCATGGACGCGTCAATTCATCCGATGCTGGCCACGCAGTCAGAACGTGTGCCATCGGGTATCGCGCTTCGAGGAAGCGCTCGGCATCTTCGTGGAGAATGACGTAGTCGCGGTAGGCGAGATTATCTTCAGGCGAAAATCCGTAGGGCGGATTGTGAAACCATGCGATAACGAATGTGACCGCGATGACGCCAACGATGGCCAACCAATATCGAACTCGCCTGCGCAGAGTTGAGACGGCAACCATGATCACCAACGGCACCGCCGGAAGCATGTAGCGCGCCAGGACCGCACCCCCGATCAGCGCCATCGCGACGACATATGCCGCCACAACAACAAGGAAAACGATCTCCACGGGAATTGGGATCCGGGATCGCTCCACGCCTTTGTCTCTGAGCGGCGGAAGTAACATCGCCAGCGACATGGTAAAGGTCAGCAGCCACAGATGCAGATATCCGAAGGTTTGCCAGAGCCGCAATGCCAGTGCGAGCACGAAGCGCAGCGGATTCAACGTCGACGCTACGTTATAGCGAAAGAACTCCGGATTGCCGAAGACGTATCCGGTGCGCGCGAAATGGAAGCTGTACCAGCCGCCCAGCAGCAAGAGTGGGATCAAGAGACACAGAACGCATCGCCAAGACCGTTCATGAGTGGCGTCCCACAAACGCCGACGCCAATGCTCGGGCGCGACGAGGCAAAAGAACTCCCAAGCCGCCAAAGCGACCGGCGCCAGAATTGCAGTCTCTTTGGCGAGCACCGCAAGCGAGAACCAGCCCGCCATTGCCAAGCGTCGATTCTCGACATAGGCGAGCAAAGCCCAAAATGTGAGACCTGCCGCGGCTAAATCCACCTGCGCCATGGAGCTCTGCGCGAAAAATACCGGATACAAAGCTGTACACGCGGTGGAGGCGACTGCCACTTCTACGTTCGCCACACGCTCGGCCAACCGGAAGATTCCCAGCAACGAGAATGCTGAAATCACAAGCATAGCTGACCGTGAAACCAGTGGTGCGAAGCCAAAGCACTTCCACCACAGCGCGAGCCATGCAATCACGAGTGGAGGATGAGCGTTGGAAACCGTGGTGTGCGGAATCAGGCTCCCAGTCAGCAACAGATCGCGAGCGGCAGGAACGTAGTAACCGGCTTCATCCCAAAAATAAGGCAGCTCAAGGAGGGGCGCGTGTAACAGAAAGATGGCGATAAAAATGGCCGCAAACACCAGCGCCGGGTGCGGAGTCGATCGCATGCGAGGGCCATTCTACAAAAATGAAAGGGCGACCGTCGGGCCGCCCTCGAAATTCAGACTCTCAACTGCTCACAGCATCTTGAGGCTTGCTACCTTCATCGAATCTTTATTCATAGTTCCGGTAGCGGCCACATGGTGACCTTCATGTCCTTTGAGAGCATCCTGGTTCTCAACGGCAATGACTTTTTGATCGCCGTCGGTCACGATGACCATCTTCTCTCCGGCGGCGACGCACTTTTTCGTGCATTCCTCAGCACCGGCGTGGGCGCCCTTGGCTCCACATTTGGCGTCGACGACGTAACCGTTGACGGTTGCACTCTTTCCCATGTCGTCAAATGCGAGCACGGACAGGGTGAGCACGAAACATACGGCAAGACAGATCAGCAGAACTTTCCTCATGGCCGGTTGTTCTCCTTTTTAAATTCAGATTGCGGCCCCACACCGCAAGGTCTCAGCACGGAAGTCGCCGTAAGCGACGAGTCCAGGCTGTTTGGAAAATGAGCACGGGAACTATACCACAAGGAAAAGCTGAAATTGTCAGGTTGAATAAGGAATGGAGCCGTGTGCGCGACGATTGCTGCGCAAAGAACGCGCGGCGTCGCGCGGCTCGCGCAGGTCCCTCGCTACGCAAAAGCCGCTGCTCGGGATGACAATACTTATTTCCTTGCGGAATGATTCACGGTCTCGACGGGCTTGGCAGGAGCGGGCGGAACGTAAACATACTCTCCAGGCTTGGCGTAACCGAGTTGTTCGCGCGCTTCTTTTTCGATAGCGGTCTGATCGCTCTTCAAGCCCTGAATCTGCTGCGTGTAGCGATCGTTCTCCTGCTGCACCTGCATGATCTGCTTGCGCAGGGATTCGTAGTCGCCGCGCTTCTGCTTGTAGATAATCATCCCGTTAGCGCCGAACACAACATGCACAAACAAGCATCCGGCCAGCACCGCCACCGCGACAGTCGCGATTCGACGACGCAAGAGATAAAGGCGCGATACGAAAGGACGAACTATTTCGATCCAGGACTGGGCCAACGCTTCCGCCTGGGGAGCGTGCTCGGCCAGAGCACGCAGGCTGTCCTCTGGGCGTGGAAGCTTCGCTATTCGAGAGAAACGCTGCACCAAAATTCCTCTATTCAAAAATCCAATTCTTGGCGGCCGCACTGAGCCGCTCGAGTCCTCGTTCGCTGCGTGCCTCGCTGTACACGCGAACTACTGGTTCCGTTCCTGACAGACGATAACAAACCCAGGAGCCATCGCCGAAGACGAGTTTCAGCCCGTCTTTGCGGACGATCTCGCTGACGTCGTGTCCGCAGAACTCCTTCGGATCCGACCTCAACTTCTCAGTGAACTTCGCCTTCACTTCCCGCGTCAATCGGAAGTTTTCCCGTTGGGGAAAGAAGGAACCAACTTTGTTACTGATCGCCTTCAGCTGTTCGCCCAACGATTTGCCGCGCCGTGCCACAGCTTCGCAACAGAGCAGGCCTGCCAGGACTCCATCTTTTTCAGGCACGTGATGGCGAATCGAGAGGCCGGCGCTCTCTTCCCCGCCGATGGCGATCTTGTCTTCCATGATCAGCTCACCAATGTACTTGAATCCGACTGGTGTCTCGTACAGTTCCACGTCATGCGCCTGGGCAAGCGCGTTGATCAGGTTCGTGGTGGCGACGGATTTGGCAACGCCATTTTTCCAGCCGCGGCTCTCAACGAGGTAATCGAACAGAATTGCGATCACGAAATTGGGTTGAAGGAAAGTGCCGTCGCCGTCGACGATGCCGAAGCGATCCGCGTCGCCATCGGTGGCGATTCCGATATGCGCTCCGGTCTCGCGCATCCTCTTTCGCAGTTCTTCAAGCAAATGATCATCAGGCTCTGGAGCGTGCCCGCCGAAAAGAACGTCGCGGTAATCGTGAACCGTGGCAACTTGCACACCGGCGCTGCGGAGAAGGTCGTCGGAATAGCCGCGCGCCGATCCCCACATGGGATCGAAGGCTACTTTCAGGCCCGCTTTGCGAATGACTTCAAGATCAATGACTTCGCCCAGGCGCTTTAAATAGTCCGGTTTGGGATCAAGCGATTCTCTTGCAGGAGCAGAACTCGCGGCCTGAAGTGCGCCAGCATTGTCCGCGGCAGATATTTCCGCCTCAATCTTCTTGGTCACTTCCGGACGCGCGGGGCATCCATCCGGTGTGGAGAACTTGATGCCGTTGTATTCGGGCGGATTATGCGAAGCAGTGAAGTTGATGACGCCATCTGCATTGTGGTGAACGACGGCATAGGCAAACGCGGGTGTGGGAGCAGGTTCCGTAACCGCCAACGGCGTGATTCCGTGATCGCTGAGGACCTGGGCAGCCATCGCGCAAAGTGTTTCGCCCAGGAAGCGGGGATCACGGCCAACGATCACTCTGGCGCTCTTCGGCTTCTGCGATACGACATAGCGGGCAATTCCCTCGACCGCTCTCCTCACGTTCGCAAACGTGAACTCCTCGGCCATGACGGCCTGCCAGCCCGATGTCCCAAAACTGATTTGCGTTAGCATATGGGAGCCCGCTCCACGATAGACGAACTCCAGGCTCATGCAGAAGGAGTCGGAGCCGACGGCATTTTATATGACCAACAAGCGAATCGTCCTGTCCACAGCGGGATCAGAAGAGGAAGCCCGCAAGATTGCTCATCATCTCGTCGAGAACCGCCTGGCGGCTTGCGTGAACATCGTGCCCCGCGTGGAATCAGTTTACCGTTGGGAGGGAAAGGTGGAAGCCAACCGCGAGTTCCTGATGGTGATTAAGACCAGCACTGAGAAATTCCCTGAACTGCGCGACGCAATTCTGGAATTGCATTCGTATGATCTGCCGGAGTGCGTGGCTCTGCGGGTCGAAGACGGCAGCGCCGAGTACATGGAATGGCTGGAAGAGTCGTTGCGCAACGAATGACGAATCAAATAGCCCTCAAAGCCTGCTCCAGATCATCGAGGATGTCATCGACATCTTCGATGCCAACCGAAATCCTAACCATACCGTCGGTGATGCCAATCGCTTTCCGTCCTTTTGCTCCAAGGCTAGCGTGGGTCATGGTCGCAGGATGCGAGATCAGAGTCTCGACGCCGCCAAGCGATTCTCCTAACGAGCAGACGCGCAGCTTTTTTAGAAACTTGTTGGCGTTTTTCAGCGAGCCCGTTTCGAAGGTGATCATCGCGCCGAAGCCACTCATCTGGCGCTTGGCAAGAGCATGCTGGGGATGATTCGGCAGGCCGGGATAGAACACCGCCTTTACCTTGGTGTGTTTCGAAAGATAATCTGCAACCATCCTTCCGCTGCGATCATGAATTTCCATACGAGCGGCCAATGTCTTCACGCCACGCAGCACCAGCCAGCATTCAAACGGTGAAAGGATCGCCCCCGCAGCTTTCTGTAAGAAGGCGAGCTTGGCGGCATGCTCTTGGTGGGCGCAGACCACAACTCCGCCCAAGCCGTCGCTGTGGCCATTGAGAAATTTCGTGGTGGAGTGGACAACGAGGTCAGCGCCCAGTGCGAGCGGCTGCTGAAAGTAAGGCGACATGAAAGTGTTATCCACGACGAGCGCAATCTTGTGGCGGCGGCAAATCGTGCCCAGGGCAGCGAGATCGCTCAAGTGCATCAGCGGATTGGTTGGCGTCTCCACATAGAGCATCCGCGTATTCTTGCGGATGGCGCGCTCTACGTTGGCTGGCTCGGATGTGTCGACATATGAAAATTCCAGTCCGAACTCACTCATCACCTGGTTGAAGAGGCGCGGAGTTCCGCCGTATAGATCATTCCCGCAGACCACGTGGTCGCCGGCTTTCAGCAAGGTAACGATTGCATGAATCGCCGCCATGCCGCTGGCGAAAACCCGAGCCGCGACCCCGCCTTCCAAAGCCGCAAGATTCTTTTCCAGGCGGTCCCGCGTCGGATTCGTGACGCGCGAATATTCGTAACCCTTATTCTTTCCGATTCCCTGCTGGACATAGGTCGAAGTCGGATAAATTGGGACAGTCACCGCACCGGTCAACGGATCAGGCTCCTGGCCCGTATGAATCGCGCGCGTGGCAAAACCTAATTCTTTTTTTGTTTTCATGAAATGAGTCTGCGAGATACGCAGGGCTAAATGCCGCCCTCAAAGATTTTTTTCGACAGATACCGTTCTGCGGAATCCGGAATGATAGTGGCTACCCGCTTCCCGCTCCCCAACCTTTTCGCCACGGCGAGTGACGTAAACACGGCCGCGCCGCCGCTCGATCCTGCGAGCACGCCCTCCTGCGCGGCCAGCGATTTCACCATGCCAAAAGCCCGCTCGTCATTCACCATCATGACTTCGTCGCAGACTGAGCGATCAAAGGTCTTGGGAATGAAGCTCGCGCCAATCCCTTCGACTTTGTGCGGGCCAGGCGGTCCGCCGCCTAATATCGACCCCTGCGTTTCCACTGCAATCGCCAGCACTTTTGGCAATCTCTCTTTCAGGAACCGCGCGACTCCAGAGAATGTTCCACAGGTTCCACAGCCGAGGACGATTGCGTCGATCTTCCCCTCCATCTGCTCGAAGATCTCCAGTGCGGTAGTTTCGTAGTGATAGTCCGGATTGGCGGGATTCTCGAATTGTCCGGCCATGAATGCCCTGGGATCGCTGGCAACAACTTTTTTCGCTCGATCGATTGCGCCTTGCATGCCTTCGGCGTCAGGAGTGCGAGTGACCTCTGCGCCGAGCGCCTGCATGATGGTTACTTTTTCCTGCGAGAAATTTTCAGGGACGAAAAGGCGCACGTGATAACCGCGATTCACCCCGATCAGCGCGAGCCCAATACCAGTATTCCCCGCCGTGGCCTCGACGATCGTGCCACCGGGCCTCAGTTTGCCGTCCTGCTCGGCGCGGCGAATGATGCCAATGGCCGCGCGATCTTTCACGCTGCCGCCCGGATTCAAGTATTCAAGCTTTGCAAACACGTCGGCGGAGCCCGCCGGAACTAATCGTTTCAATTTCAGGAGAGGAGTTTCGCCGACCAGTTCGGTGATGTCGTCGGCGACACGCAAGGAGGACATTTCAGAGGTCTTCAAACGCACTCTACAGAGTAAGGGGCGAAGTCGGGATCGTCAATTCGGCGGAGTTCCGGGTGGTGGGCTGATTGAATTCCTTGTCTGCTGCGACGTCATCCCGATGGCCCGCGTTTTCGCCAGCGGGCCGAGGGATCTCCCTTGAGATGCAGCCGACGAGCGGGAGATCCCTCGCTCCGCCGAAGAGCAGCTCCGCTGGGGATGACGCCTGTCAATCGAATCGGACACTCGGAAGCCTCGGCGCATTCCCGAGTTATTCACTGGTTCGTTATAATGGCCCGCCGTTCTCCGGAGGACTCGCATGCGCCGCATCGCCGCTCTAATTTTGATCTCTGCCCTGATGTTACCGCAGTTTACCTTTGCTGCCGACGAGACTCCGCTGATCGGTTACGGACCGCGCGCGAGCCAGACAGAGCACGATTGGGAAACAAAATTCCGCGCCATTCCGGATCCGGCGAATCTGCGCGAATACATGCGCCGCCTGAGCGCACGTCCTCACCACGTCGGATCGCCGTACGACAAGGACAATGCCGAGTGGATTCTGGCACGCTTCAAAGAGTGGGGACTCGATGCTCACATCGAAACTTTCGACGTGCTTTTCCCCACTCCCAAGGTGCGGCTGCTGGAGATGATCGAGCCGACGAAGTTCACGGCCAAGCTGGAAGAGCCGGCGCTGTCCGTCGATCCGACTTCCAACCAGAAGTCGGAACAGCTTCCAACCTACAACGCCTATTCGATCGACGGAGACGTCACCGCGCCGCTGGTGTTCGTGAATTATGGAGTCCCGGAGGATTACGAAAAGCTGGAACAGCTCGGTGTGTCCGTGAAGGGCGCGATTGTCATCGCGAAGTACTATCACTCGTGGCGAGGAGTGAAACCGAAGGTCGCCGCCGAGCATGGAGCCATCGGCTGCCTCATCTACTCCGAGCCGCACGATGACGGATACACAGTCGACAACGTTTTCCCGCAAGGCCCGATGCGACCTCCCGACGGAGTGCAGCGCGGCAGCGTCATGGATTTTGCCTCCGCGAGCCCCGGAGATCCGCTGACCCCCGGCGTGGGTGCCACGCCCGACGCAAAGCGTCTGCCCATCAGCGAGGCGAAGAGCCTTTCCAAAATCCCCGTTCTTCCGATTTCTTATGGCGACGCACAGCCGCTGCTCGCCGCATTGAAAGGCCCGATGGCTCCGAGCGAATGGCGAGGGAGCCTGCCCATCCCCTATCACGTAGGACCGGGCCCCGCGAAAGTCCATTTGAAGGTTGCATTCAATTGGGACCTCAAACCGGTGAACGATGTGATTGCAAAAATTCCCGGCAGCATTGCGCCTGACGAATGGATCGTGCGCGGCAACCATCATGATGCGTGGGTCAATGGCGCTGAAGATCCCGTCTCGGGACAGGCTCCACTGCTCGAAGAAGCGCGCGCGCTTGGAATCCTGCTCAAGCAGGGCTGGAAACCACGGCGCACGATCATCTACGCCGCGTGGGATGGCGAAGAACCGATGCTGCTCGGCTCGACCGAGTGGGTTGAGGCGCATGCCGACGAGTTGCGCCAGCATGCAGCGGTGTACATCAACAGTGATGGCAACGACCGCGGCTTCCTCAGCATGGGCGGATCGCACAGCCTGGAACAGTTCATTAACGGAGTCGCACGCGACGTTGAGGATCCCGAAACCAAAATGACGGCATGGCAGCGGGTTCGATTGGCGCGTATTGCAGAGGCCAAGTCGGCAGAGGATCGCAAGGAAATCCGCGACCGTGCCGACCTGCGCATTCATGCGCTTGGCTCGGGAACGGACTTCACCGGATTCCTCGATCATCTCGGCATCGCTACTCTCGACCTGGGCTATGGCGGGGAAGACGAGCAGGGGATTTACCACTCTATTTACGACGACTTTTACTGGTACACGCATTTCTCGGATTCCGATTTCGTGTACGGCCGCGCGTTGTCGCAGACGATTGGAAGCTCGGTGATGCGTCTGGCGGACGCGGAAGTATTGCCCTACGACTTCGTCGATCTGGCAGACACAGTTCGGAAATACACGAAGGATCTGCAGAAGCTCCTGAAAGACAAGCAGGACGAGACCCGCGAGCGCAATCAGGAACTGGATGAGGGAGTATTCAAGGCGGCATCGGATCCGCGGAAGCCGACGGTTGCGCCGCCAAGGGAAGAGATTCCGCCGCACCTCAATTTCGCACCCATGGAGAATGCCGTGGACTCTCTATCCCGGAGCGCCGAGCGCTATCGCAAAGCGCTTGCGCAACGCCAAGGCGGGCTGGACGACAGCCAGGCCGCGACACTCAATGAGCTGAACGCCCGGCTGATTGAGAGCGAACGAAAACTCACTAATCCGGATGGCCTCCCGCGCCGGAGCTGGTACAAACACTTGCTCTACGGACCCGGTGTGTATACGGGATATGAGGTGAAGACGATCCCGAGCGTGCGGGAAGGCATCGAGCAAAAAAGATATGCCGAAGCAGATCAGGAAATCGCGCGGGTAGCGAAGGCGCTGGAAGATGAAGCTGCACTGGTCGATGCTGCCGCGCAAATCCTGGAACAAAACGGCCGCTGACCTAACCAGCATGTATTCCAACACCTTCGGGCTCCCCACTCAAGCCAAAATCAGGCTTGAGTGGGCCACCCTCCGTCACACAACTCATTGATTTCGAGTGAGTTCCTCATTCTCTCCAGCTGCGGGGAAATCTCCGCCATCATCGTTACCTCGGTCATTTGCAGATTCCAATCCCGCCTAGTACAAACGTTAACGATGTATACGTAACGATGTATATGAAATAGGGAAATTCCAAATACGATGCCCCTCCCCCATTCCCATTCAGTCAGGAGACTTATGTATCGCCGAATATTCGGCCTGATATTTGCGTCTTTGTGTATTGGCCAGGCCCCATCGCAAGCGCAGGATTTCAAGTTGTTTGACCGGGATGTTCAGATTCACGGATTTGCTTCGCAGGGATTCGTGCACACCAACGACAATAACTGGCTGACCATGAACACCAGCGGGTTTGGCAGCGGAGAGTTCACCGACTTCGGTGCGAATGCCTCAACGCAAGTCACCGACAAACTCCGCATCGGCGCGCAGATCTACGACCGCAACCTGGGTGGACTCGGCAAGTGGCATCCGTCGCTCGATTGGGCATACGCCACCTACAAATTCACTCCCTGGTTTGGGATTCGTGGCGGCAAGGTAAAGACCGTCATGGGCCTGTACAACGACACCCAGGATTTGGATTTCCTACACACGTTCGCGCTTCTGCCCCAAAGTGTCTATCCCACCGATCTGCGTGACACCACGCTGGCTCACGAAGGCGGCGATATTTTTGGCGACATTCCGGTGGGCAAGAAGTACGGCACGCTCTCCTATACCGGCTATGCCGGATACCGTAACGACAGCCAGTACAGTGGCTACGCTTACCTGGTGAACAGCGATGGCGCCCAGTTCAAGAGCTTCGGTGGCCTGCAATATGGAGGCGACCTGCGTTGGGCCACTCCGCTCAAGGGTCTGTTGGTGGGTGCATCGCGGATGAACGAAGACGTAACTTTGGACTTCCTCGCCGGACCTGACTACCGCTTAAACAGCAAGTCGGAGTGGACAAACCAATATTACGGCCAATACACCTGGAAGAAACTGCTGGTGGATACGGAGTACCGCCGCTATTGGACTGACCTGGGAATGCAGGGCGTCTCAATGATCCAGGAGGACGTCCGCGGCTGGTATGTGGCGGGTTCTTATCAGATTGCAAAGCGAGTGCAGGTGGGTTCCTACTTTTCACATTATTGGATCAGTTATCCAAACAACAGTCTTCTGTCCTCAGGTACCGGGCACGACTACGACAAAGTCGTCACGGTGCGCTTTGATCCGACCCAACATACGAACATCAAGGTGGAGGGTCACTTCATGGATGGGTACGGAATGCCGTACCAGTATCCGAACGGTTTCTATGGCGTGAACAACCCTCAGGGGCTGAAGCCGAACACCAACGCCCTGGTGATCAAGGGCGGATTTAACTTCTGAGGAAAATGCCATGAAAAGCAAAACAAGACATTTCAGAATTCTTATTGTTGCAGCGGGATTGATGACCTCTCTATCAGCCTTGGCGGCCGACGTGAAGATCATTGCCAATCCCAGCGTAAGAGCGGATTCGATTTCCGCTGATGAACTCAAAAATGTGTTCCTCGAGGAGAAAAGCTCGCTCAGTGACGGCTCCCACGTGGAACCGGTGCTCAGCAGAGGCGGATCAGCGCATGACGCGTTCGTGAAGGAATACCTGGGAAGAACGGACGCGAGTCTACAGACGTACTATCGGACACTTGTCTTCACCGGCAAGGGATCGATGCCGAAAGCCGAGCCGTCTGACATCGACGTGGTGGCCTATGTCGCCCGGACGCGTGGCGCCATTGGCTACGTCAGCCCGGGGACGAGTACGGATGGCGTGAAGACGCTGGCAGTTTCCGGATCAGAGGAACTCGGATCGAGGAAGCTGGTCAGGCGTATCGATCCAGTGTATCCAGCCGAACTGTACAAGAATCACATTGGCGGAATCGTGCGCCTGAAGGTGACGATCGCGGCCAATGGCAACGTAGAGACCGTAGACTTGCTCGGCGGGAATCCTGTTCTCGGGGAATACGCGATCGCGGCCGTGAAGACCTGGGTGTATGCGACTGCTTCGTCGAAGACGAAAGCTGAAATCAGCATCCCGTTTGATCCCAATCGTTAAAACGGGTCGCACTGGCGATGTTCTAAATCTCTTGGGGGATGCGCTTCTAAGCGCATCCCCTATTTTTTCTATTTGCCGCCCGCGCTCGCCGTCTGCGCGTTCGCGTAGTATCCGCTCTTGGTGCGCACGCTCAACTTGCCGTGGCCTTTCGCCTTGGCGTCGACGCGGACCTGGCGGAACCCGCCGGCGCCCCGCGGACTGGTTGGCTTGTAGCCAATCGCATATTGATTGCGGATGTCGCGTGCGATGGTGCGGCTGATCTCATCCACTTCGTCGAGGGTCTTGGGAAAGAAAGCGATTCCGCCGGTGCGCTCGGCGATGATTTCGAGCGCCTTCTTTGCGCGCCGCGGATGCTCTTCGTCGCCCAGAATTCCAATCGTGTAGACCTGCGGCCCATTCTCCTGCGACAACTGCTTCACCGCCTGTTCGAGCGTTTCGCTGCTGGCGTTATCTTCGCCATCGGTGACGACGAACAGAACTTTCTTTTCCAGGCGCCCGTTCTGTTTCAGGTGATCAGCGGACGCGACGACGGCGTCGTAAAGCGCCGTGCCACCGCGGGAGTCGATTTTATCCAGCGCTTCCTTGAGCTTCAGCAAGTCGTTCGTGAAGTCCTGGTCCAAGTATTGCTCGTCGTTGAAATTGACGACGAAGACTTCGTCCTTGGGATTACTGGAGCGCACCAGGTTCAATGCGGCCTGATTCACTTTGGCGCGCTTCTCGCGCATAGATCCGGAATTATCAATCAAGATCCCCATCGCCACCGGAATATCGATGTGATGGAAGGAGATGATGTTCTGCAACTTGCCATCTTCGTAGACGGTAAATGCCTCACGATCCAGGTTGGTGACAATGTGTTTCTTGTCGTCGACTACGGTCGCGTGCAGCATCACTTCATCGACATCCTTGCGGAAAACGAACACGCCCTGATCTTTGAGTTTCTGCTCGTCGAGATCCTGAGAATTCGCAGGCGAAGCAGCGGCGGGTGTCTGAGAACTGGATTGGGCGTCGTTTTGACTCTGAGGCGGGGCAGCCTGCGAGCGCGCGGGAAGCGGCGACAGTATTCCCAGCGAGATCAGCAACGTGAGAAAAAGCAGAACCCTCGCGGCCCTATTCCGCAGGCGCGTAATATCCCGTCCTGGCATACACCCGTAGAGGAGGCAATCCTTTCGGTGGCAACAGCTTCACTTTTATCTTACGCCATTTCCCGTCGCGCACGATTTTGCTAGGACGGTATCCCAGCACATATTGGTTGCGCAACTCGACTCCGATCTTGGTCGCAACATCGCCCAGATCGTTGGGATTGTCGATGGTGAAGGCGCGCCCGCCGGTCAGTTCCGTGATATCGCTAAGCAGTTGCGGTCCGAGCCGTTCTTCCATGGCCGACGCGTATCGGTCATAAATGCCGATGGCATAGATCATCACGTCGGCTTCCTTCACCATCGCCTTGATCTCATTTTCGGTATAGCGGCTATGATTGTCGCCACCGTCGGAAATGATGAGCAACGCTTTTTTCGGATACTTTGCCTGCCTCATTTTGCTGAGGCCCATGTAGATGGCATCGAGCAGGGCCGTGCGGTGCCTGGGCACCGCGAAAACCAGCTTATTCTGGATTTCATCCACAGAACTGGTGAAGTCGGTCACTTCTTCGGGTTCGTCGGAGAAGGTGATCATGAAAAATTCGTCCTGCGGATTCGCCGTCTTGAAGAACTCGACGACGGCTTCCTTGGCGCGATCCATCTTGCTGCTCATGCTGCCGCTGGAATCAAAGATAACGCCCAGCGAGACGGGAGCGTCTTCGCTCGAGAACGACCGGATTTCCTGTGCAGAACTGCCTTCAAAGAGCTGGAAATTCTCCTTTTCGAGGCCGGTGACCAACCGGTTCATGGGATCGGTGATCGTGACCGGAACCAGCACCAGGTCGACGTCGACCTTCATGGGGCGAATGTGGGCACTCAGGTCGCCAGCCGACGATAGCAGGTCTTCCTTGGGCGGTTCTTTGGGCTTTTCGGCCTCGCGCGACTGAATGTGGACATCATTCACATCAGTGCTCTGCGCCAGGGCGGGTAGCCAGGAATAGGAAATCGCAGCTCCTAAGAAGAGCGCGTGGAACCAGATAGAAGTTTTTCTTCGCAGGAGGGAGTGAAGGTCCCAAGCAAGGACCGTGGAACGTCGAACTAGGGCCTTGGGCCGAGGTGACCGACGCCGCTTTTCCGGGCGGGCCATAAATACCCCTATGCCGCGGATGTTAGCACAGCTTTCCCAGTGTGGCGCAGAGATTTTGTCAAAATCCGGAGACAAATTCCGCAAACCGCACGCTGGGCGAACACGCTAGATCGCGCGCCAGACGTGGCCTCCCCGATCTCTGCTGTTAACTTGTTACAATCAAAGGCTTCCCTATGGCCGACATACGTCCGTTCCGTGCTCTTCGCTATAACCTGCAAAAAGTTACCGGGCAGGTCGTCACCCAGCCGTACGACAAGATCACCCCTGCGATGCAGGAAAAATATTACGCAGCCAGCCCTTACAACCTTGTCAGAATCATTCTCGGGCGACCCGGACCGAGCGACAATCAGGTGGAGAACGTATACACGCGGGCCGCGGTCTGCAGCCGCGAATGGCGCCAGAATGGCGTGCTCGAGCAGGACGGCTCGCCTTCCATCTACGTTTACACGCAAACCTTCATTGCGCCTGGCGGCGGGAACTTCGAGCGCCGCGGATTTATCGCGCTTAGCCGCGTGGAGGATTACTCAGCGAAGGTGGTGTTTCGCCATGAGCAGACGTTGGCCAAGCCGAAGGTAGACCGCCTCGATCTGTTGCGCGCCACTCGCGTTCATTACGAGCAATTGTTTTTGTTATACGAGGATTCGGGCGAGATCGATTCTTTGCTGCGGACCTCGGAAGAACCAACAATCAAAGTGCGGGATGAGTACGACGTGATTCACCGCGTGTGGCAGATCGCGGATCCGATTGTGATTCGTTCCGTCCAGGAACGGATGCGTGACAAGAAGCTCGTGATCGCCGATGGTCATCACCGATATGAAACAGCGCTGAACTATCGCAACGAATGCCGCGCTCCCGGAAATTCTAACCCCGAAGCGCCTCATGAGTTCGTGATGATGACGTTCGTCAACATGAATGACCCCGGGCTCCTGGTTTTGCCCACGCATCGAGTAGTGCATTCGCTGAAGAATTTTTCGACGGAGGAGTTTGCGAAAGCCAGCCGTGAGTTTTTCGAAGCGGACGAGGTAGACGCCGCCATCGATGCCAAGAAAGCAAGTGCGCTGCTACGCGATCGCGGCAAGGCAGGGACGGCGCTTCTCGCAGTGATCTCGGACCAAGCGTTGCTACTGCATTCCCCTAAGAAAACGGCTGAGAAGTTCCTCTCCGGACTCTCTCCGCGGCAGCAGTCGCTGGACGTGGTTCAGTTGCACAAAGTTCTGCTGGAAGGAGTTCTGAAACTCAGCGAAGAGTCGATCCGTAATCAGGAGAATTTGTCGTACGTGCGCGACGCCAGTGAAGCGATGGAGAAGCCACGCACACGCAGCGCGGACGTCACGTTCCTCATGAATCCATGCCCGGTACAGAAAGTTCGCGATATCGCGTTTGCCGGAGAAGTTATGCCGCAGAAGTCCACCGACTTTTATCCCAAGCTGTTGAGCGGATTGACGGCGTATGCGTTGGACTAGAGTCAGGAGCGCCGGCGTCCCGCCGGCTGTGGCGCGGGTATCTCGCCCGCGCAATCGAGTGCTGAAAGCCTTCACCCTAGTCGTGGTCTGTTCCCTGCTGCTTTCCGGAGTTCCCGCGGATAAATATCTTTCGGTCTATTCGGTCGCGGCGAATTACTCGGTGCCGATCGTTCAGCGCGAGGGCCGCGACTACGTTGGCCTTCTGGAATTGCTCGAGCCTCTCGGCCGTGTGAACGCCAAGGCCGAAGGGGTGCGCTGGCGTTTGCGGTTCAATAATGTGGATGGAATGTTCTTTCTCGGCAAGACTCACGCCCGGGTGCAAGACCGCGATGCCGACCTCATCGGCAAGTTCCTGATGGAAAACAAGCGCGGCCTGGTGCCAGTGACCGCTCTCAGTTCCCTGCTGCCCCGAATCCTTGGAGGACCGGTGACGTTGCACGAGCAGTCCGACCGCCTGTTTATCGGAAGCGTCGGAACGCATTTCACGGCAGCGCTGTCCGGCGACAATCCCCCCCGCCTGGTGCTTCATTTCAGCGCTCCCGTGAATCCAACAATCGCGAACGAACCGGGAGCGCTGCGTATGACGTTTTCGCGAGAGCCGGTCGTAGCTCCGGCGTCACCCACGCTGACGTTTGGCAACAAGACCATTCCCTCGGCAATTTTCAGCGAGACTAAAGGCGCGGCAGTACTCACTGTGAATTCCTCCGTTCCGGTGATGGCGACGTTCGGAGGCGACGGACGAACGATCACAATTGCTCCGACCGGCGCTGCTGCGCAGGCCGCGACGCCTAATGCTCCCGCGAGCTCGGCATCTACCGCAACCCCACCTCCTGCGACGACTGCAGGCGCACCGCCAGCCACGGCTCCGCGCCGCTATTTTGCCGTGATTGATGCCAGCCATGGCGGCGACGATCGCGGTGAGACCCTCAGTTCTTCCCTTGTCGAAAAAGATGTGACGGTCGCGCTGGCTCGTAGTCTTCGCCAGGAACTGGAAAGCCGCGGCATCACCGCCCTGGTGTTGCGCGATTCCGACGCGAATCTCACGCTCGATCAGCGTGCTATTTTCGCCAATGCGGATCATGCGGCTATCTACATTGCGCTGCACGCATCATCGAGCGGGCGAGGGGTCCGTGTATATACGGCTCTGTTGCCCATCGGGGACAATGATCGCGGACCGTTCCGCTCGTGGACCACAGCGCAGCATGCGGCATTGCCGCTGAGCCAGAGTACTGCCAGCGCGGTTGCGGCGGAATTGCAAAGGCGGCAGGTTCCAGTACGGGCGTTGGCAGCGCCTCTGCGTCCTCTGAACAACATCATCGGACCGGCGATTGCAATCGAACTCGCTCCGCAAGGTTCCGATGTCACGCAATTAACGGCGCCCGATTATCAGCAACTTGTGACCAGCGCAGTGGCAACCGCGATCGTCTCCTCTCACGACGCACTCGGAGGTGCACAGTGAGTCTCGCCACCGAGGTGCAGACCCGAATTCCGCGAAATCTCCTCATCAGCATGGCGGTGCTGGTGCTGGCTGCCCTGGGCTTGAGCATTTATGCCTGGCATGTGCGCAAGACGGTGGTTGCCACTCCAGCCGTTCCGGTGAATGCGGGATCACTCGCTCCGCCTGTGGCCGGCCCCACGGAGCGGGTTACGTTGTTCGTGGCTCATGATGAGGACGGCACGCTGCGCGCCGAGTCGGCGCAGATTCCCATGCCCTCGGGCCGTCAACAGCGCGCCGATGAGGTGTTGCAGGCGCTGGTCGCGCGATATCTCGGGAAATCGTCGCCGCACGCGTTGGGTCCGGGATCAGAAGTGCGCAGCGTTTTCCTTGTCGATCCTGGCGCGGCGGTGATCGACCTCAACGCGGCCTTCGCGGATACACATCGCTCGGGAGTGCTGGTCGAGGAATTGATGGTGACTTCGCTGATCCAGACAATCGCCGCCAATACTCCGGGAATTTTGAAGGTGAAAATTCTGGTTGACGGCAAGGAAAGAGACACGCTGGCGGGCCACGCCGATTTGTCGGACTTTTATGATGTCACTGCGGTGAATCAGCTCGCGATACAGCTGCAACCGCAGTGAGCTGGGAATGCTGTCATTCCGAGCGGGGTGAGGAGTCTGCTGTTCGTGCAATCGGGGTGGCGTCAACCCGGACGCTGGCGTGGTTCAGCCAGCGGAGGGATCTCGCGTGGAGTGAAACAACGTGCCAGAAGCCGCTCGCCAGGTCCCTCGCTCCGCGAAGAAAAGCGCTTCGCTCGGGATGACGCCCGGGAATTGACTGAAAACAGATTCCTCGTCGCTGCGCTTCTCGGAATGACATCCTCCAAATAAACTTCTCGAAGTGGCTTTGATTTACAATCCCCGAGCATGTTCTATCGCTCCGACAATCGCGCGCCAGATCAGCTCCGTCCGGTGAAGATCACGCCGGAATTCATTACGACGGCGGAAGGCTCGGTCCTGATCGAGGTGGGCAATACGCGCGTAATCTGCACGGCTTCGATTGAAGAAGCCGTGCCACAGTTCCTGCGCAACACGGGCAAAGGATGGGTGTCGAGCGAGTATGCGATGTTGCCGCGCTCCACGCTGACCCGCACGCCGCGCGAAGTTTCAAAGGGACGCCAGAGCGGACGCACCCACGAGATTCAACGACTGATTGGCCGATCGCTGCGGGCGGTCACCGATCTGAAACGGCTCGGCGAACGCACCATCTGGATTGATTGCGACGTGATCCAGGCCGACGGAGGCACGCGCACGGCATCAATCACCGGAGCATTCGTCGCGCTGGGACTGGCGCTCGAAAAACTGGTCGAGGCTGGAACACTGACTTCGGTTCCTTTGAAAGATTTTGTCGCCGCCGTCAGCGTGGGCATTGTGGATGGCGAAATTCTGCTCGATCTTGCCTACGAAGAAGATTCCCGCGCCGATGTGGACATGAACTTCGTCATGACGGCAGGACACAAGCTGGTCGAGGTGCAGGCAACCGCCGAACATCAGGTATTCGACGAGTCGCAGCTGTCAAAGATGCTGACACTTGCTCGCCAGGGAGTGGAGCAACTCACTGCCAGGCAGCAAGCCGTGCTGCATACGCTGACACTGAAACAGTAGCGTCGCACTCACTGCATGTTCGCCGCATTGCAATTCCCCGGTGGCGCGTTCGGCGGCGGAGGCTCGGGCGGGGTGGCCCAGGGAACGTTGTCGAAATCGAAAAAGTCCATCAGATCAGGCTGGGCGGCGTCGCGGTTGGTCAGATGCGCCGATGGACCAATGAAGCGATTCTCGACGAACTTGATGACCGCGGTGTGATCCATGGGAATATGTGAAACGTAGTGCTTTCGGGTAAACGGGGAAATGACAATATTGGGCAGCCGAGCCCCAAGTTGCGCCCCAAAGCCCTGTTGCGCTGCTGCATCGCCAGGATTCGCTCCAGGATCCTGCGGCATCAGATCGCAATGCGTTGTCGCAATCCCTCCCGGTGCGAGGCATGGCATGTAGCCGTCGGGATTGACCGCAATCGTGCTGATGTCAGGAATGGTCCCGAGTGAACTATCGGTGTTCAAATTGGAAGATCCGGGCACGGGTGGTACGTGGTCATAAGGTCCTCCGGGTTCGTCGTAGCTGAGAAAGAAAACCGAACTGGACCAGGACGGGCTCTGCATCAAGGCATTGACAATCTTCCCGACCTGCTGCTGCCCGAGCAAAATGGACTGGCCAGAGCCGGGATGCTCGTCGCCGTGCCCATACGCGGCTTCGATGAAGGAGTAGCTGGGCAGGCTATTGTTAGCCGCATCGGTGAAATACTGGCTGAGCGGCGCAATGTGGTTCGGGTCGATGCAGAACGCGTTTGTAGAATCTCCAACGGCCTGCTGAGAGCCAATCGTGGGCGTTACACAGGCGTTCCCCTGGGTGTTCTTGTAGAGGTATTTTCTACCGTACACAAAATCAGTGAAGGTCGTAGACGGATATGCGTTGGGGTTTCCAGAGGGCCCGCAATCGCCATCCGCATCGGTGCAACCTCCGTTGGTAATGGAGTAATAAATCTTCCAGGACACCTTGTTTTGATCGAGTTCCTCGAAGATGGTTTCGATGTCCAGTTGCGAGGGAAGCTGATCGTCTTTGAATGGATCCCGAACCAGGCCCTGCGTGGTCCCGCCAGTTACCGTAGCAATGCGATTGGGAGTGCTTTTGCTGGCGACCGGAGCAAACCAGCGGTCTGAGATCGCGAACTGCGATGCCATGTAGTAGTAATAGTTGAGTGTGTCCTGATCGTAGTAGCCCATCGACCTCTGACCCGCCAAATCGGTGAATGAACCGTCGCCGAATCCCCCTTTTGCGTAGCCTTCCGCGGTATGCACGAAACCGTCCATCAGGATCGGACGCGTCAGGCTAAAGTTATAGCGGTTCACGTCGCCAAAACTTTCCAGCCATGCGGAAGTCATGTCGTCGACGCAAGTCGACGCCAGTTTAAACAGACCGAACGATTCTCCTTCGTCATTCACGTTCGTAATCTGGGAGAGCTTGTCATCGATCCCATCGACCGTGTAGGTATTCCCATCTTCGCTCTGCGTCCATTTATTGGCGGCGCGGTACGGATTGAGCATGCCGAAGTATGAATCGAAACTGCGGTTCTCTTGCAGCATGAAGATGACGTGATCAACGGACTGGAGACTGGCCTCTGGCGGCGCTGGGGACGAAGGATCTGGCGGCGCTGTCTTGCCATTTGGCAGGCCGGCACAACCGGAGAAGACCAGTAAGCTGAGCGTTGCAAAGATGGTCCACAGATGTCTAGGTCCCACCAGAGTCCCCCTTTTTGAGTGGCTGAGTCCGGAATTAGACGGCCGGATGAACAGAAAAGGTTGGTGCCAAAGCGCTAACGACCAGTGAATCAGAGCCTTGGAAACGGCTTCCTCAACTGGAAAATGCAGCCCGGCTTCCTTCGCCGCTAGGCACGGCGGGGCGAATCGCGAGCGTGTACATTCAGGAATTCCCATTCTGGAACCTTCCCAAAACGGAAGTCGCCAGATGGATTCTGTGCACCATTCTGTGGGCAGTAATCTTCTAACTCGAGCACACAAGCGCTACCCTCAGTCAATCTATGGGCATGGTTCGCAATATCGATCGGCGGCATGAGCCGCGCGTTGCCAGCGATCTTCCCCTTATGGTTTGGGGCATCGACGTCAGAGGCGAGCGCTTTCTGCAGGAGGCACGCGCCCGCGACATCAGCTTAAGCGGCGCACTGCTGTCTGGGCTCGATACCGATTTGCGATCCGGCGACGTGATTGGAATTCTTTACGCCGGCCGCAAAGCGCGATTTCGCGTCGTCTGGACTCGCTACGACGGGACGGGCGAGAAGATGCAAGCTGCGGTTCACCGCGACCCAGCAGATGAGTGTCCGTGGGAGGATCTGCTCTCAAACGAGGAAAACTGGAAGTCCTCGATCTCGGCTCCTGGCGAAGCCCACACGGAGTGAGTGCCCAGCCAATTCCGCCAACTGAATCTGCGTTCGTCTGGCCCGCCTGACCCCTGACAATTTGCCCTGTCTCACCCGATCCACACCGTCTTTGCATTCACAAATTCGCGGATGCCGACGAGGCCCAGTTCGCGGCCATGGCCTGAAGCTTTCACCCCGCCAAATGGAATGCGCGGGTCGGAGGCGACCATCTTGTTAACGAAGACCATCCCAGCCTCGACTTCGTTGACGAAGCGGTCGCGTTCTTCCTGGTCGTTGGTCCAGACGCTTGCGCCCAAACCGAAGCGGACATCGTTGGCCAGCCGAATCGCCTCATCCGCATTTTTCACCCGAAACACCGATGCCACCGGCCCGAACAACTCCTCTCCGTAGGCCGGAGAATTCTCCGGAATGTTCGTCAGCACGGTCGGAGCGTAGTAATTGCCAAGGCCTTTTAGAGGATGGCCGCCGGCCAGAACCCTTGCGCCGGCAGCGATCGTCTTCTGCACATCAACGTCAAGATCTTTCACGCCGTCAGGCGTGGCCAGCGGTCCGACATCCGTTTGCTCGTCAAAAGGATCGCCGACCTTGAGGCTTTCCATTTTGGCGACGAATCTCTTTTCGAACTCATCCGCAATTGGCTCGGCCACTATGAAGCGCTTGGCGGCGATGCAGGACTGCCCATTGTTTTGCACGCGCGCTTGCACCGCGGTATTCACGGCGGCATCGAGGTCTGCGCTCGGCATCACGATGAAAGGATCGCTTCCGCCCAACTCGAGAACAACTTTCTTGATTCGCTTGGCCGCTCCCATCCCCACTTGAATGCCGGCCTGCTCGCTGCCAGTCAAGGTGGCAGCCACTATGCGCGGATCGTTGAGCAAGGCTTCCACCCGGCTCGATCCGATCAGCAGCGTCTGAAAGCAGCCCTCCGGAAAACCGGCGTCGCGAAAAATGCTCTCGATCGCCAGCGCGCATTGCGGAACGTTGGAAGCGTGCTTGAGCAGGCCGACATTGCCAGCCATTAGCGCGGGCGCGGCAAACCGAAATACCTGCCAAAACGGGAAATTCCACGGCATAACGGCGAGAATCGGGCCGATCGGCAAATAGCGAATGAAGCTCCTCTTCGCGCCCGTCTCGACAATCTCATCGGCCAGAAACCGTTCGGCATTTTCGGCGTAATATCGGCAGCCAGTGGCACACTTGGCGGCTTCGGCAACGGCGGATTTCAAGGTCTTGCCCATTTCAAGCGTCATCAGGCGCCCGAATTTTTCCCTGTCACGCTCCAGAATCTCCGCCGCTCTCAGCATGCGCTGTGCGCGCAGGGGAAAAGGAGTCTTGCGCTCTTTCTTGAAGGTGCTGACTGCCTGTTGAATCTTCTTTTCAATCTCACTCTCGGCTAGCGGTGGGAATGTCTGGATAACTTCGCCGGTAGCGGGATTGACGCTTGCAATTGCCATGATGAGATTTCTTCCTCTGGATAGGAGTGTACAAGACGAGGTTGCTCCGGGTTAAATGCCGGAATGACGCGGCGAAGGCATTGCCTACTTCGATCTTGCGCGCCAGTCACGGGTTTTTGCGGTATGATTCGCTCACATGGCCAAGAAGCCCGCCAGCTTCGAAGTGACCTGCCCGTGCTGCAGCGCGGTGCTCAAAATTGACGCCCAAACGCGGGCCGTGATCGCACATACGGCTGCCGTGAAGCCCAAGACATTCGCGGACATGGAGTCTGCTGCCAAGGCCATGCGCGAGCAGGACAGCCGGCGTGAGTCCATTTTTCAGCAGTCGGTCGAAGCCCAAAAGCACGCCTCGGATCTGCTGGAGAAAAAATTCCAGGAGGCCCTGAAGAAAGCCAAGGAGACCCCTGACACCGGTAAGCCGATACGCGATTTCGATCTCGACTGATCGTGCAGACCCGCCCGGAGATGACTCGCCCGAGCATGCAACGTCCACTGCTGCTCGGCCATCGCGGAGCGCGCGCGGTCCGGTCGATTCAAGAAAATTCCCTGCTCTCATTTGATCGGGCTCTGGCCGACGGCTGCGATGGTTTTGAATTCGATGTCCGTCTTACTGCTGATGGCGAGGCGGTTCTCTGGCACGATGAGGCGCTCAATGGACTTGAAATCGCCCGCAGTTCCTCGAAATATCTCGCCGGATTGGCGCGGCTGGAGCAAGTTCTCGAGCGGTATAGGCACAGTGCATTTCTCGACATTGAACTGAAGGTTGCGGGGCTGGAGAGGCTGATTCTCTTGCTGCTCAAAAAGCATCCTCCGCAGCGCGGGTTTGTCGTTTCTTCGTTCTTGCCGGAGGTCTTGCGCAACCTGCGCGAGCGAAGCACCAAACTCCCCATCGGGTTGATCTGCGACACGCAGGCCGAACTACGCCGATGGAATGCGATCGATGTCGACTACGTGATTCCGCAGTATAAGCGGGTTGATGCAACCCTGATTCGCCAACTGAAAGCCGCAGGGAAGAAGATCTTCGTGTGGAGGGTAAACTCGGCGAAGCAGATACAAAGTTTCGCCGATGCGGGGGTAGACGGAATCATCTCGGACCATACAGAGCTTTTGTCAAAGCTGCGCACTTGAGCCATTTACATTCCGACGAATACGGGCTCGGGTTCGAGCCGCACGTCCCAGATTTCTTCGACTCGCTGCTGGATCTGATCCTTTAGCTCGAGCACTTCCGCCGCAGTGGCGCCACCCCGATTCACGATGGCCAATGTGTGCTTGCTTGAGATGCCGGCGCGGCCCGAGGAGTATCCGCGACTGAAGCCGGATTTCTCGACCAGCCATGCCGCTGAAACCTTCCTGTGCTGGGCGAGCGCGGGATAGCTGGGGACGACGAGGCCCTTCGCCGCAGCTCGCTCTTCCAGTTCGCGATGCTGTGCCTGGCTCAGAACTGGGTTCTTAAAAAATGAACCCGCACTGCGGGAGTCAGGATCGCCTTCCACAATCAGCATGCCCTTGCCGCCGCGGATGTGACGAACTGCCTCACGTGTCTCCGCCAGGTTCGGCCGAGTCTCGCGACCTTCGAAATGGCGCTTCAGATCAGCGTATTCGAGATGCGGTTCGGCTCCCGGCTGCAAAGCGAAAGTGACGCGCAAAATGATGAAGCGTCCACGCTCGGCCGAATTGAAAATGCTGGAACGATAAGCGAAGCCACAGGCCTCCGCACACAGTTCGCGCACTTGGCCGTCCTTACGATCGAATGCGGTGACCGAGGTGATCGTCTCAGACACTTCCTGTCCATAGGCCCCGACGTTCTGCACCGGAGTACCGCCGACGCTTCCAGGAATGCCGCTCAGACACTCGACGCCTGCACATTGGGCCACGACCGAGTGGGAGACGAACCGATCCCAGGATTCTCCAGCGCCTACCTCGAACAACACATTGCCTTCGCGCTCGCCCGGAAGTCGCTCGATACCACTGATAGCGATCCTCAAGACAAGACCGGGCCATCCGGAGTCGCTGATCAGCAGATTGCTGCCGCCGCCCAGCACGAATAAGTTGAGATTCCGCGACTGAGCAAACGCCACGGCCTGCTCAACATCGCTCAATGATTTCGCATCTACAAAAAATTGGGCAGGACCTCCGATCTTGAAGGTGGTCAGCGGCGCGAGCAAGACGTTTTCCTGAAGCAGCATCGCGCCTTCAATATACACAGCGAAGCCTCAGGGGCGACACGGTAGAATGTGGAGGGGAACTCATTCACAATGCCGATGTATCCGGAGCTGATGGTGATTCCGATGCGTGAGGAACTGACGCGTCTGGGTATTCAAGAGCTGCGCACTGCCGAGGAGGTCGATCAAGCGTTAATGCGACCGGGAACCGCGCTGGTCATCGTCAATTCGATTTGCGGCTGCGCCGCTGGACGAATGCGTCCGGCCGTCCGCATGGCACTGGGCACCGCCGCTCGTCCTGATCACTCATTTTCAGTCTTTGCCGGACAGGACAAAGAGGCGACCGATCGCGCCCGCAACTACTTCACCGGACAGCCGCCATCGTCACCTTCGATCGCAATTTTGCGCGATGGCGAACTCGTCTACATGATGCCACGGCGCGACATCGAATCCCGCGAGGCTCCCGCCATTGCCGCCGATCTGAAAGCATCGCTGGACAAGCATTGCGGAAACGCGGCGTCTTCCTGATTCTGTTGTCATTGCGACTAGCGAGCAATGCGAACGAGGAGGAACCTGCCTTATGGCGTCATGGAAAAGCAGGTTCCTCGCTTACGCTCGGAATGACAACTCTCTGTATTTCGAAATGAGTTCGGAGTTATTTCTTCGGGCTGGTCAAGCGGAACGCCTTCACCACAATCGCATTCGGCTGCACACCGACTGGAATCAAAGTGAGCAGCGAATACTCCGACGTTTCCAGCGTGCGATGCGGCTTGCGCTTTTGAATGATAGTCACGTCGCCGGATTCGGTATCGGCCACGAGCAGGTAATTCTGATCGGGCGTGAGAGCCAGGCTGTCGGGACGGCTGCCGACCATCAGTGTGGTGAGCCGCCGGCCCATGTCGATGTCGTAGACGGCGATGCTGTTTGACCCGAAGTTCGAGACGTAGAGGCGCGAATTGTCGAGCGTGACCACGCCGCGCGAAGGATGCTGGCCGATTTCCTGACTGCTGCCGACCTCGTCGTTGCCGGTCTCGACGATCGAGATGCTATCGGAATCGAAGTTGCACACGATCATCTCTCCGCCATCGGGCTTCAGGGTGAGGCTGACCGGAGTACGGCCGACATCGAGCAGCGCGAGCACGCGGTCGTCTTTCTGAACACCGCTTTTCTGCATCTCGTTCGTTTGGCTTCCGCTGGCCTCGGTGTGCTTTGTTTCTCCTGATGCGAGTTGAATCGAGGCAACCTGGTTCGATCCCGAGCAGGAGACGAAAGCTTTCGTTGAGTCGGGCAAAATTGCGATGTCTTCGGGCTGCTGACAGACCGGCAGCGTGGCGCGAACTCGCAGTGAAGCAGCGTCGATCACGGTCACGCTGTTGTCTCCGCGATTCGAGACCACCACCGTGAGACCATCCGGCGAAACGCGTGCCATTCCCGGCGAGGCGCCGACGCGGATATTCCCGACCACCACCCGTTTTTCCAGGTCGATCACGCTGACATCTGAGGAGCCCGAGTTGGCAACGTATCCGCGCTTGCCGTCGGCCGAAACGTCAATGAAATACGGCCGGCCGTGTACGCCGATGGTGGCGACCGCGTTGTTCGTCTCGGCGTCGATCACGCTGAGGTTGTTCGATCCCGCGTTCACAACGTAGATTTCGTTCTTCTTTGTGTTTGCCGCGATGCCGGTCGGTTCACTGCCGACGTGCAGCGTTTTGGCCAGCAAGAAGGTCCGCAGATCGATGACGCTCACCGTGTTGCTCTTGCCGTTCGAGACGTAAGCATACTCGCGGAATGAAGGTCCATAATCCGGCATGGATTGCTCGCGGAGGTACCACCACGCGAGTCCGCCCAGGATGGGGACGAGCACAGCGATGAAGAGGAGCTTGCGCAAGGAAATGTCGGGTTTCGAGAAGAAGAAAGCTTAGCAGAAACCGCGGGTCAATCATCCGGGCTCGCTCGTCTTCAACCTAGTGAGTCGCCGTCAAGTCAATCGGTTTGGGCGCTCCCGGCCAGATTACTCGCGCACGTACGACTTTACCCTCAGCACGAAATTCGATCTCTAGGGGAACCTCTTCCTCGACCGCTGAACCATTTTCCGCCGCGGGGTGAAATTCCCATTTGCTGATTGCCTTGGTTGATGCGGCTACAAGATTCTCATCTCCCTCAACCGCAGGAAAACCCGCAACGGTGCCATTCGTGTCAACAAGGACTCGCAGCCGGACTATCCCCTCCACCTTTCTCTTAACTACTTTCCTCGGATATCTGGGGAGACTTCGACGGTTGAGCGGCTTTAATAAGCTTGCATGCATAGTCGGAAACATCACAGGCGCCGGCTGGTTGGCAGTTTCAAGTCCAGCCAGGTCGGAACTGGTTGGATTGAAAAGGAATCTGCATCGCAGGAGAAGGCTGGGGCCGCTGAACTCACTGGGGAGCGGCGGAAACGGGCTTGCGACAGAGACAGCGCCCCACGCGGCACGATCCAGACCGGCAACGCCGGATGGCTCGGCCAGTTTTATGTTGGCAACACGGCCACTCTTCAGGATCTCAAACTGAATGACCACATTGTCACTCAGGGTTCTGTCTTCTTGCGGGATCGACTTGTACCACCCGTTGCGCACCTCGGAGGTAACGAGTCTGAGATAGGGGCCGAAGTCTACGCCCAGAGTATCGGAAAGAATTTCGACCTCTCCCGGACCCATTACTTGAACCCGAACTGGGCTGCGGTCCTGCACCGACGCGCGGGCTGCGTCCTCAATCTGCTTGCCGGCACTGGAAGTCGTCTGGATTGGAGTGGAGCTTTGGGAGGCCTGTCCGGCCGCGCTCAGAATGCCAATCAACAATGCTAGAAGTAGGTTGCGCATGCTGAATTCTCTACGGACCGCGAACCATTTTCTGCGCTCAGCGACATCGCAGGCCAGTATCTCAGCAGCCCGTCAGTAAAGGCGGAAATTCGTTTCGATCATTATCCCTACAGATACCGGTTTACCATCTTTCATGGCCGGTTGGAATTTCCAGCGGCGCACAGCCTCCACCGCTTTCTCGTCGAGACCATATCCGAGGCCTTTGTCCACCTTCACATCCGCAACTTCACCGGTCGAAGTGATGATGGCCGAGAGCGTCACATTGCCCTGGATTTTTTTCTTTCGCGCTTTTTCGGAGTATTCCGCTGACGGCATGTAAGTCCCATGCGGGATGCTGACTCCCCGGCCAGGGCGATAAACCGCTTCCGCTACACCGTTGACCACCACTGTCTGAGGGAAACTGGGCTGGTTACAGCAGGAGGGATCGTTTGCCGGCTTCTCCTGTGCGAGCGCAACACCAAAGGAAATGACAAACGCGAGAATGCAGAGCCGACGATGAGGAGAATTCACGCGACCTCCTGCACAAACTACTTGCTGACCGTGGCCGGTTGACTCACTTCAATTGCCGGGACGGTTCTTCCCAAGACAGCGGCAATCTGGCGGACCTGCGCCATCAGTTCATCGAACTGATCCGGGAACAGCGATTGCGGACCGTCGGATAGTGCCTCGTCTGGCTTGTTGTGAACTTCAACGAGTAGCCCGTCAGCCCCGACGGCTACCGCGGCGCGCGAAAGCGGAGTGACTTTGTTGCGCTTGCCGGTGCCGTGGCTCGGATCGACCACGATCGGCAGATGGCTCAGCCGCTGCACGGCGGGCACGACGCTCAGGTCGAGCGTGTTGCGGGTGTGGTCGGCGAAGGTGCGCACGCCGCGCTCGCAGAGGACGACGTTGTAATTACCCTCGCTCAGAATGTATTCCGCCGCCATCAGAAATTCTTCCAGTGTTGCCGACATGCCGCGCTTCATCAGCACAGGCTTGCGCGAGCGTCCGGCGCGCTTCAGGAGAGAGAAATTCTGCATGTTGCGCGCGCCGATCTGGATGACGTCGGCGTATTCTTCGACCAGATCGAGCGATTCGTGATCGATGGCCTCGGTGATGATCTTCATGCCGAAATGTTGGCGGATGTCGGCCATGATCCGCAGGGCTTCTTCGCCAAGGCCTTGAAACGAATACGGCGAAGTACGCGGCTTATAAGCACCGCCGCGGAAAAACTGAGCCCCAGCGCGATGCACGCGCTCGGCGACGGCAAAGGCCTGCTCACGGCTTTCGATGGCGCAAGGCCCGGCGATGATTGCCAATCCCTGGCCGCCAATGGTCGCCGACGATCCGGGAAACCGGATCACCGTGTTCTCTTCCTTTACGTCGCGGCTGACCAGTTTGTAGGGCTTGGAGACGGCAATGACTTCCTGGACGCCCGGCATCTCTTCGAGCGTGCCCTGTTCGACTTCGGCTTTATTGCCGGTGATGCCGATCGCGGTGCGCGTGGCGCCAGGCATCGGATGAGCGCGATATCCCAGCTTCTCGATTCTTTCGCAAACGGCGCGCACCTGCTCTTCGCTGGCCTGCGCCTTCATGACAACTAGCATGACTGCTCTCCTCGAACTCCCAAGTTTATCGTCTCCAGTAGCTTGCGGCAAATCGGACGGCTCAAAAGGCCTGCCAGTCACGGAGTTGGTCAGCCCGGCTTGCAAATTGAAATCTGAAAACCGAAACTGTCGTCATGGGCCGTTCGATGGCGCGGGAACAGGACATTCTTAATCGGCCCGCGCCGAAACACCGGCCGCGCCTAACTTCCCGCCGAATTGGAATTCATACCTCGTCGGCTGGTGGCGTGCAGAACGCTGCCGAGCGTGCGTATCGGTTGGGCTGCAACACACTTCAGATTTTCTCGTCGAGCCCGCGCCAGTGGGCGCCCTACGAACTGGGACAGCCGCAATGCGCCGAGATGAATCGCCTGCGCTCGCAATACGACCTCAAGCCACTGGTGATTCACACGAACTATCTAATCAATCTGGCAAGTTCTAACGAACTCTTCCTTCACAAGTCGGTGCAGGCCTTTCGAGGGGAGGTCGAGCGGGCTCTGGCGTTATGCGCGGACTATCTCGTGTTACATCCTGGATCGTTTCGCGGCGCGGATCGCGGGCGGGGACTGCTGCAAACAGCCGCAGCGATCGCCGCTTCAACCCAGGGACTCGATCTGGCACGAGGTGGGCTGACGATCCTGATCGAAAACACCGCCGGCGCCGAATTCTCTCTGGGCGGCAGTTTCGAGCAGGTCGCGGAAGTGTTGGAGCGGCTGCAGGGTATCGTTCCCGTAGCCGCCTGCATTGATACGTGCCACACGCATGTTGCTGGATATGACATCGTGAGCGAGAAAGGCCTGTACGAAACTCTGCTGCATCTCGATGCGACGATCGGATTGAGCCGGGTGAAAGTCTGGCATTGCAACGACGCCAAAGCGGCGCGCGGATCGAAGCTCGATCGCCATCAGCACATCGGCAAGGGGATGATCGGCAAAGAGACCTTCGGAATCCTGCTGAATGATCTGCGCCTCGCGCACGCGGCTTTCATTGCCGAAACACCGATTGATGAGCCGGGAGATGATCGCAGAAATGTGGCCAGCCTGAAAAGTCTGGTTCAGCCGTACCCTTGCAACAAACCGACAATTCTGTTATGTTAAACATGTTTAACATCATGCTTGGAATCCGCCTCGAACCCGATCTGGAGAAGAAACTGGACTCGCTTGCCAAAGAAACCGGCCGCAGCAAGAGCTACTATGCGCGCGAAGCGATTCGGCAATATCTCGAAGATCGCGAAGATTATTTGAAGGGGATCGCTGTGCTGGAGCGCCGCGAACCCACCATCAGCCTGCAAGAACTGGAGCAGCGGCTTGGCCTCTCCGAATAGGCCCTGGCGAATCGAAATTAGCCGCACTGCCGGAAAGCAAATTGCAAAGCTCAGCCGGGAAGCACAGAAATCAATCCTGCGGTTTCTTCGCGAGCGCGTACTCCCAGCCGAGAACCCACGGCAGTGGGGCAAGCCACTCCACGGGGAGAAACAGGGCCTCTGGCGGTATCGGGTGAGTGACTATCGCCTGATTTGCGATATTCGGGATGAAGCGCTTGTCGTCCTCGTTCTTGTGGTCGGTCATCGCAAGGATGTTTACCGATGATGTCGCATGGGCCTTGAACGTGAGGATCGTTGTAAAATCACTTACCTGAATTGCCTTTTTTATCATGCCAGCGCAAGACAAATCAGCGTCAGCCACGGAAGTGCGGAACGGAGCGAGTTCCAATCCCTTTGTCCCTTCTGACCCGAATCGTCCCGGCGACCGTCCCAACGACGAGCGCTACGACCCCAAGCGCGTAGAAAAGAAATGGTTCGAGCGCTGGCAACAGGATCCATCGCTCTACGCTGCTGAGACTCACACGCAGAAGAAAAAATATTACGTGCTTGAGATGCTGCCTTATCCCTCAGGCGCGCTGCACATGGGGCATGTGCGTAATTATTCAATCGGTGACGCGCTCGCTCGCTACATGTGGATGAACGGCTACAACGTGCTGCATCCCATGGGGTGGGATTCGTTCGGCTTGCCGGCCGAGAATGCAGCGATCCAGAACAACACGCCGCCGCGCGAATGGACGCTGCGCAACATCGTCAACATGAAGGCGCAGATGAAGCGCCTGGGCTTCGCCTACGACTGGTCGCGCGAAGTCACGACCTGCTTTCCCGAGTACTATCGCTGGAATCAGTGGTTCTTCCTGAAGCTGTACGAAAAGAGATTGGTCTATCGCAAGAAGAGCAAGGTTAATTGGTGTCCGAAGTGCGCAACCGTCCTGGCGAATGAGCAGGTCTTAAGCAACGGCTGCTGCTGGCGCCACGAAGATACCTTGGTGGAGCAGCGCGAGTTGGAGCAGTGGTTCGTGCGTACGACGAAGTATGCGGAAGAATTGTTGCGCGATCTTGACAGGCTTGAGGGCTGGCCGGAAAAAGTGCGCACCATGCAGCGCAACTGGATCGGCCGCAGCGAAGGCACGCTGGTCGATTTCAAGCTCGAGGGGACGGCCGGCCCTGCGGGCTCGACCATCACTGTATTCACCACGCGCGTGGATACGATTTTCGGAGCAACGTCGATCCAGCTTGCGCCGGAGCATCCGCTGGTTGCCGACTTCACGCGCTACAACCAACCGCTGGGTGAATCCGTGAAGCAACTGATCGCCGAGCAGCGCAAGGCCAAAGAGGCGGGCGATATCGGCGAAATCGAAAAACATGGCGTGAATACGTATCGCTTCGCCATCAATCCGTTCAACGGCCAGAAGATTCCCATCTGGATTGCCAACTACATCCTGATGGACTACGGAACGGGCGCGATCATGAGTGTGCCTGCGCACGATGAACGCGATTACGATTTCGCCAGGAAGTACAACCTCGAAATCCGGCTGGTGATTCTGCCGGCATCGAACGATCCCGAAGAGACGATGGCCGAGCCGAAGTTGCCCTTCACCACGCACGATGGAATTACGATCAATTCTGGTCCGTTCAGCAAATTGCGCTGCGATGAGGCCATACCCAAGATGTCGGCCTACGCGGAGGAGAAAGGCTTTGGTAAGGCGACGGTTACTTACCGGCTGAAAGATTGGGGCATCTCGCGACAGCGCTACTGGGGCACGCCGATCCCGATGCTCTATTGCGAGAAGGACGGTATCGTGCCAGTACCGGAGAAAGATTTGCCGGTGATCCTGCCGGAGAACGTGGAAATCACATTGACCGGCGGCTCGCCGCTGGGCCGTGTGCCGGAGTTCGTCAATGCGACGTGTCCGAAATGCGGCGGTCCGGCGCGGCGCGAAACCGACACGATGGATACGTTCGTCGACTCATCGTGGTACTTCTACCGCTACACCGACGCCCACAACGACCGTGCGCCATTTGACGGCAAGATCGCACAGTACTGGTTTGGCGATCGGGGGATCGATCAATACATTGGCGGCGTCGAACACGCCATTTTGCATTTGATCTATTCGCGCTTCTGGACGAAGTTCATGCGCGACTTGGGAATGATTACCAACGATGAACCGGTCGAGCGCCTGTTCACACAGGGCATGGTGATCAAAGACGGCGCGAAGATGTCGAAGAGTCTGGGCAATGTCGTCTCACCCGACGAAATGGTTGCGCGCTACGGTGCCGATGCGGCGCGCTTGTACAGCCTGTTCGCGGCTCCGCCCGACCGCGATCTGGATTGGCAGGATTCAGGGATTGAGGGCATTCAGCGATTCTTAGGGCGCGTGTATCGGTTCTTTGTGAGGAATGCGCAGCCGGATAATCCGGACGGGCGCCAGCCGGTTCCTTCGGAGTTGTCGCCGGAAGCCCGCGCCATTCAGCGCAAATTGCATCAGACGATCAAGCGCGTCAGCGACGACTTCCGCGGACGTTGGCACTTCAACACCTGCATCTCCGCCGTTATGGAGCTGGTAAACGCCTTGTACGCGGCGGAGGAGGCGATCGCTGCGAAGGCCGTTCCTGCGCAGTTTCTCGCCGAAGTTCAGCGGAATCTCGTGTTGTTGCTGGCACCGTTCGCACCCTATCTCGCACACGAGTTGTGGGAGATGCTCGGCCAGAAAGAATCGCTGCTGCGTGCACCGTGGCCCAAGTACGATCCGGAACTGGCCAAAGAAGAGGAAATCGAGATTCCGGTCCAGGTGAATGGCAAACTGCGTGGCCGTGTGTCCGTGCCTGCAGACTCGATCGAGGAATTTGTCCTCGAGCGCGCACTGGCCGATGGGAAGGTAAAGGCCGCCATCGCGGGGAAACAGATTGTGAAGAAGATTTATGTGCCCGGCAAGATGGTCAACCTGGTCGTGAAGTAATTTAAAAAACGGCCCGCACAGGGCCGTTTCCCTCACAAACCATCTTTATGAATGTTGCAGCACCAGGGCTTCGGTCCGGTTGCTGAAATCGATCTCGTCCACTCGCTGCTGATGATTGGGCAGCGTTTTCACGGTCACTGCGCTATACGGTGACTTAGCCGGAAGCTCCTTGAGTTTTGCCTGAGCAGAGGCAATGGTTTTGCCATGCTGCATGATGTTCACTTTCAGATTTGAATCTGGACCAGTCCACTCGGCCTTGTAATGGCCGGGTTGTAACACTGGACTGACCCCCACAAATGAGACACTCGGAAAAGGCACACTGTGCAGGGAAAGGAACTGCAGGTGGCAAAGAAACGAGTGGGTCGCTATCCGAAGGAATTCCGCCGTATGGCAGTCGAGCGGCTG
>Ga0335081_10000737_pt1 | contig 53750 bp, 46 predicted proteins | sample Lox_Sample_35_FD_206713 | JGI IMG/M metagenome (GOLD analysis project Ga0335081, IMG submission 206713) | Soil microbial communities from Loxahatchee National Wildlife Refuge, Florida, United States - Lox_Sample_3.5 | ecosystem: Environmental > Terrestrial > Soil > Wetlands | place: USA...
ACACATTCAACCAGACGATCGACCGACTCCAGGGCTTGATCCAGACCGAAAGCGACCGGGACAAGATGCAGCATCAGGTCATGGACCTCCTCTCCGTCGTGAGTACGGCGGCTGAAGGCGATCTGACGGTCAAGGCCGAAGTGACCGCCGACGCCCTAGGCTCCGTGGCTGACGCGTTCAACCTCATGATCACCGGTCTTACCAACCTTGTTACCCAGGCAAGCAATGTGGCCAGCGAGATCCAGCGCTCGACCTCGGAAATCCTGCAGTCGTCGGAACGCATGCGGCTGGGCACCGAGCAGCAGGCTTCGCAGATCATGGAAGTGTCGACGGCCGTGAACTCCATGTCCCATACGACGCAGCGCATGGCCGAGAACGCTGACGCCGCGACCCAGACGTCTCTCAATGCAACCCAGGCGGCGGTCAAGGGCGGAGCATCCGTGGCAGAGACGATCAAGGGTATGCAGCGCATCAGGGCTGCGGTGCAGACCACGGGGAAGAAGATCAAGGGACTGGGCGAACGCTCGCTCGAGATCGGGGCCATCATCGAAGTGATCAACGAGATCGCGACCCAGACAAACCTGCTGGCGCTCAATGCAGCAATCGAGGCCGCGCGCGCCGGCGAGCAGGGTAAGGGCTTCGCAGTCGTTGCCGATGAAGTGCGGAAACTGGCGGAACGCGCCGCCCGCGCCACGAAGGACATCACGGGGCTCATCAAGGGCATCCAGGTGGAAACGAGCGAGGCCGTGACGGTCATGGAGGAAGGAACCCGCGAAGTGGAAGAGGGAACCAGGCTGGCCGACCAGGCCGGTTCGGCGCTCCGCGAGATCGAGCAGATCGTGAAGCAGACAGCGACGCTCATGACGGACATTACCCGGGCCGCGACGGACCAGGTGAAATCAACGGAGAGCGTGGCGCACGCCATGGACAGCATCCTGAAGCAGACCCAGGAGACGACTCACGGCGTGCAGGACACGGTCTCCACGATCGGCAAGCTGGCCGAGCTCTCCAAGCGGCTCATCGACGCCATCGGCAGGTTCAAGCTCAAGGAAGGCATCATCAGACAGCCGATCGAACATGAGCTCCCTGAGCTGGAGGGCCTTCCGCCGGTGACCGAGCAGATCACTACGAGTGACGAGGAGATCAAGCTCGGCTTTGTCGAATAAACCCTATGGCTGCCCCCTTCGACAAATCAGGCATCATCGAGTTTTTTCTGATCGAGGCCGGTGAGCACATCCAGAACCTCAACAAGGGACTGCTGTCCCTTGAGAAGGACCCGAACGACAGTTCGATCATCGATGAGCTGTTCCGCGCGGCGCATACCCTGAAGGGTTCCGCTGCGATGATGGGCTATCAGGGGATCAGCGATGTGGCGCACAAGGCAGAGGACATGCTCGGACAGTTCCGGGCCGGGTCCATCCCGATCCAGAAAGAGACCCTGAATTTTCTCTTCGACAGTGTTGATGCAGCCAAGCTGATGGTTGACGGCGTGGCCGCAAACCAGGCTGAAGACCCCCTCGTCGTCAACAGCATCACCCAATCCTACAAGGACATCATCGCCAAGGTGCAAGCGGGAACGGGCCAGGCCGCCCCGGCCCCGACGAGTACGGAAAAACCCGCAGCCCCGCCGGCGAAACCGGCTCCGGAAAAGGCGGTCCAAGCTCCGGCAAAGACGGACGCTGAGATGGCTGCCCCGGCTCCGTCGAAGAGTGCTCCACCGCCTGCACAGGCATCACAGGCCAAGGACGACCTGGACCTCGCCTGGGAACGAACTTTTGAAATCGATGAAGAGGTCTCGGGAGAACGCATCGCTGACAGGGAGCCTGCAAAACCCCCAATGCCTGCACCGAAGCCGCCGGTATCAGCGCTGTCAACTCCGCCCGTGTCCGGCGTTCCTGCTGCCGTGGCCCCTCCGGCTCCGGGGCCCGAACCTGCTGCGCTGCCCAGGGAGGACGGGGCTTCCCTGAAGCAGGAGATCGAGGAGTCCAAGCGTTCCGGCATCCAGGAAAAGAGAGGGCTCGGGAGGCGGGCCTCCGACGCTGGGGAAGTCGAGAAGCAGTTCATTCGCGTCAACATCGAACGGCTCGACAATCTGATGAACCTCGTCGGCGAGATGGTCGTGAACAGGAACCGGCTTGCGCGCCAAGTGGAGTTCATCAAGACGCTCCGCGAGGAGCTGGCATTCAGCCAGAACCGGCTGCTGCATGAGATCAAGAAGTTCGAGGAGAAATACGAGTATACGCTTACGTACGGCACGGCGGAGCCGGAGCAGGTCGTTCAACCATCGAGCGACTTCATGGATCTCGAGTTCGACCGCTATGATGATTTCAACCTGCTTTCCCGGAAGCTCACGGAGATCACGAACGATATGAACGAGATCATGACCGAGCTTGCGGGCTTCTTCGACTCCTTCGAGCTCGACACGGCGCGCATCTCGACGATCACGACGAACCTTCAGGATGAGATCACCCGTGCACGCATGGTGGACGTGGACCGGCTGTACCAGATGTTTCAGCGGCCGGTGCGCGATCTGGCCGGGGAAGAGAACAAGCAGGTCAACATGGTGGTCTCAGGCGGCGAGACGAAGATCGACAAGACTATTTTTGAGATCATATCCGACCCGATGATGCACATGGTCAGGAACGCCATTTCCCACGGCATCGAGCCCGCCGAGGAGCGGAGAAGGCTCGGCAAGGAGCCGGTCGGTTCGTTCATCATGAAGGCCCGCCACGAAGGCAACAGCATCATCCTTGAGATCGAGGATGACGGCCGCGGCATGGATCCGGCAGTCCTCCGGCAGACCGCCGCAGACAAGGGGTTCATGAGCCCGGCCGAGGCGCAGAACCTCACCGACCTGGAAGCCCTGAACCTGATCTTCCGCCCCGGCTTTTCCACGGCACAGAGCGTCGGGAAGATCTCGGGCCGCGGTGTCGGGATGGATGTGGTGTCGACGCACCTCGCGAAGATCAACGGCAGGATCGAGATAAAGACCGAAAAGGGCGTCGGGACCAAATTCGTGATCAGGCTTCCGCTCACGCTTGCCATTGCCCAGGCGCTGATCGTGAAGTTCAAGGACCAGGAGCTGGCGGTGCCGATGAACCTCGTGGAGGAAACGACCCGGTTTTCCTTTAAGGATATTCAGCGCGCCGCCGGCGAGGAGATGGTGAATCTGCGCGGCACGCTCGTCAGGCTGCTCATGCTGAACGACCTGCTGAACGTCGGCAAGTTTCCCCAGAAAGAGGAGACGTTCCGGCACCCGACGCTCATCCTCGGCATGGCGGAAAAACGGATCGCCGTGATGGTCGAAGACATTGTCGGGCGCGAGGAGATTGTGGTGAAGTCCCTCGGCGATTACCTGCGGGGCGTCAAGATGTTCTCCGGCGCTACGATCTCCGGCGAGGGGAACGTCCGGCTCATCCTCAATATCGCGACGCTTTTCGGCGACGAGTCCGCAATGGCCGCCAAGGCGAGTTTCATCGCCGCCCGGGAGGCCATCTCGCCGGAGGCGGCGCGGCGCAAGCCCCGGGTCCTGGTTGTCGATGATTCGATCAGTATCCGGAAATATGTTCAGCGCTTCCTGGACCGGACCGGCTATGAAGTGGAGGTGGCGCCCGACGGCATGGAGGCGCTGAACATCATGGGCCGCGTCAAGTTCGATGCGGTGATCACCGATCTGGAAATGCCCGTCATGCACGGCTATGACCTGATTGCCGAGATGAAGCGCAATCCGGCGCTCATGAACATCCCCGTAATCGTGCTCACCTCGAGGGCCGGCGAGAAGCACCGGCAGAAGGCCATCGAGATGGGCGCGCAGGACTACCTGGTAAAACCCTTCGAAGAACAGGAAATGCTCGGGGCGCTCAAAAAGCTCCTGAGCGGCGCCACTCTGGCACACCGCGCATAAGCTCAAACCGCTATGGACGAAGGCAGACGTTTTTTGATATTATCACTGGACGGGGGGAGCTTCGCCGTTCCGATTACCAAGCTGTTGGAGATCACGCTTCCCCGCGAGATCCAGAAGGACGGCGGTCTCACCTCGATGTTCGAGGGCAAGGTCGCGTTCCGAGGAAAATCGATCCCGGTCCTGAACCCCAAGAAGATCTTCAATCTTTCCGGCAAGGCCGGCGGTGTCTTGCTCGTGCTCAAGGGTATCAAGGGCGTCATCGGTCTGCTCGTGGATGCAGTCGCGGAGATCATAGACGCCGATCAGAATCCGGCTTCCTTTCCGGCGGGGGTGCTGAACCCCGCGCTGCGGTATTATGCCGGCATTATCCGGCACAAAGGCGAGCTTATCCTGCTGCTGAATGAGGAAGGGCTGTTGCAATGACGAACAGCTATCTGTTGTTTCTGCTGTCTCAGCGGCTGTTCGGTGTCAAGCTTGTCGGCGCGATCGAGATCCTGCCCTGGCGCCCGTCCCGCCCGGTGCCGCTGTCCTATTCGTACGTTGAGGGCCTGCTGGACTACCGGGGAACCATCTATCCGGTCTATAATCTGGTTCAGCGCCTCGGACTGGGCAGGCCGGGGCCGATAGGGTTCACCGCCGATGCGGGAGGGGGCTCGACCCCGAAGGGCCAGAGCATCATTTTGCTGGAGGAGAACGGGAGGCCTTTTGGCATCGTCGTCGATACCGTCCTGAAAATGACGAAGCTGGAGGAGCAGGCGGCCGCTGCGGAAAAAATGCAGGGCATCAATCCCCGCTTCGTGAAGGGGCTTGTCTACGACGAGGACTATGAGGCCCTGATCCTCGATTTTGAAAGGTTGCTCCATGGCGATTAAGATATTGCTGGCTGACAAAAGCATCACCATCCAGAAGGTGGTGGAGATGCTTTTTTCGGGAAAAGAGTATGAAGTTCTGTGCGTAAGCGACGGGGAGACCGCGCTCAGCGAGGCGGGACGCTTTCTGCCCCACGTCGTGCTCGCGGACATCGACCTTCCGCGCGTTGACGGCTACAGCTTCTCGGGAAGGATGAAGCAGTCTCCGGCCCTGACAAAGACGCCCGTGATCCTCATGATGAGCCGCGACGATGTGTTCGACGAGGCGAAGGCCAAACAAGTTTCAATCAGTGATCATATCGCGAAACCTTTCGAGTCGCAGGAGCTCATCAGCAAAGTGAAGAAGGCTGTTGCCGCAGCACCGCCGGTGGCCGCCGGACCAGCCCCTGAGGCCGTGCGTCCGGCGCCCTCTCAGCCGCCGTCACCCGTGCAGCCGCCCCCCGTGCGTCCGGCAACGGTTCCGCCTGCTTCGCCGAAGGCCGCGCCGAAGCCGCAGGCCCCCTCAGATATTTTTGCCATCATTGAAGAAGCGCCCACCCAGGCCGATCTCAAGACAAAGCCCGGCGGGGGCGAGGAAGACGAGGGCGTGTACGAGGTCGAGCCCGTCGTAGAGGTGGAAGAGGAGCAGTTGCCCCGCGAAACGTCAACCTCCCTTCCGATCGGTGAGAAGGCCATGGAAGAGATGCGTGAGGGACTCGGCCTGGCGAGCAGGGCCGGGAAAGCGGACCAGGACATCGTGAGCTTTGAATCGCTCGATATGACGGTCAATGGGGAAAAGGAGTTCGCACCGGCCCCCGGCAAGAGACCCGCTCCGGCGGCCCGGGAGTGGACCCCGCCGGAACCGGCAACAGTCCCCGCTTCGGCCGCGGTGCAGCAGCCGGCGATCTCGGAGACCGACCTCTGGAACATGGCCGAGGCCGCGGTTTCGAAAATGGCGCGGGAGATGTTCGAGAAGATGCCGCCCGTCCAGCATCCGCCGATGCCGGAGGACGAGGTCCGGGGCATGGTCGAACGGACCGTCTCGCGGCTCGTCACAGAACAAATGGGCAGCATGGCTTCGCTCCAACCGCCAACGGTGTCGGAGCAGGAGCTGCGGCGCATGGCGGAAACGACAATCTCTTCCATGTCCAGGGAGGTGTTCGCAACGCTGCCGCCCCTCGAACCGCCCCAGATACCCCCGGAGACGCTGCGCTCCGCAGTGGAGGCCGCGGTACAGGGCTCCGTGTCCCGGATCGTGCAGGAGGTCGCCCGCGACATCATCGAAAAGGTGGCTTGGGAAGTCGTTCCCGATCTCGCCGAGACGCTTATCAAGGCCGAGATCGAGCGGCTGAAAGCGGAGACATAGCCGTTCGGATTGCGAAGTCCGGAATGGGGAGTTGAACCATCAGAGGGGACCTAGATCCCCTCTTTTATTTGGATGCAGTCAAAGGAGAAGTGCATGACATCACCCGAGCTGTCCAAAGCCTACGATCCGCGCTCCGTGGAGGAGAAGTGGTACGCCTTCTGGCTGGAGAAAGGCTATTTCCATGCCGATGAGAACGCCGGCGGGAGCCCCTATTCGATCGTCATTCCGCCGCCGAACGTCACCGGCTCACTGCACATCGGCCACGCCTTTGACAACACGCTCCAGGACGTTCTCATCCGGTGGATGCGCATGTCGGGCAGAAACACGCTCTGGATGCCGGGCACCGACCATGCGGGCATCGCCACCCAGAACGTGGTCGAGCGCCAGCTCGCGAAGGACCATATCGACCGCCACCAACTCGGCAGGGAAGCGTTCATCGAGAAGGTGTGGGAATGGAAAAAGGAGTACGGAGGGCGGATCATCAACCAGCTCAAGCGCATGGGGGCGTCCTGCGACTGGCAGCGCGAGCGTTTCACCATGGACGAGGGGCTATCCCGCGCCGTCCGCGAGGTTTTCGTCACGCTCTACGAGGAAGGGCTCATCTACCGGGGCGAGCGGCTGATCAACTGGTGCCCGCGCTGCCATACGGCGCTGTCCGACATCGAGGTCGAGCACGAGGACGAGAAGGGCAAGCTCTACCACCTCTCCTACCCGTTGAGCCATGACCACAACATACGGCTGACGGTTGCGACAACGAGGCCCGAGACGATGCTGGGGGACACCGCCGTTGCCGTCCACCCCCTCGATCCCCGCTACAAGGACCTGATCGGAAAGACCGTCGACCTGCCGCTCACGACGAGGCGGATCCCGGTGATCGGGGACTCCGTGCTCGTGGACCTCGAGTTCGGGACGGGCGCCGTCAAGGTGACGCCCGCCCACGACTTCAACGACTACGAGGCGGGCCTCCGGCATGTTCCGAACCTGCCCCGCATCAAGATGCTTGACGACAAGGCTGAGATCCTTCCCGAAATCCCCGATGTCCTCCCCGAGGTGCAGAAGCTCCTTGCCGGCAAGCCCGCCAGAAAAGCGCGCGGCGTCGTGGTCGAACTGCTGAACGAGCGAGGATATCTCGTCAAGACCGAGGACCACAGCCACTCCATCGGGAAGTGCTACCGGTGCAAATCGGTGGTGGAGCCCCTCCTCTCGCCGCAGTGGTTCGTGCGGACGCCGCCGCTTGCAGAGCCGGCGATCAAGGCCGTCGAGGACGGTCGAATTCAATTTTTCCCGAAGGGGTGGGAGAATACCTATTTCGAGTGGATGCGGAACATCAAGGACTGGTGCATCTCGCGCCAGATCTGGTGGGGGCACCGCATCCCGGCCTGGTTCTGCGACGACTGCGGCGTGATTACCGTGAGCCGCACTGATCCGGAGGCCTGTCCGGCGTGCAAAGGCGGGAATCTCCGGCAGGAAACCGATGTGCTCGACACCTGGTTCTCGTCGGCGCTCTGGCCCTTTTCGACGTTTGGCTGGCCCGACAGAACCAAGGCGCTGGAACTGTACTATCCGACCTCCGTGCTCGTCACGGGGCTGGACATCATATTCTTCTGGGTGGCGCGAATGATCATGATGGGGCTGCACTTCATGAAGGAGGTACCCTTCCGGCACGTGTACATTCACGCACTTATCCGCGATGCCGAGGGGCAGAAGATGAGCAAGTCCAAGGGCAACGTGATCGACCCGCTGGTGATGATCGACCAGTACGGCACGGATGCCTTCCGGCTCACGCTCACCGCCTTCGCGGCACAGGGCCGGGACATCAAGATGTCCCCGGAGCGCATCGAGGGCTACCGGAACTTCGCGAACAAGGTCTGGAATGCGAGCCGGTTCGTGTTCATGAACCTCGAGGACGGATTTGCCCCCAATCCCGAGCCCCTGACCCGGGACTCGTCCCTCGCGGACCGCTGGATCCTGTCGCGGCTGAATACGGTCGCGGGAGAAATCCAGTCCTCGCTCGCCGAGTACCGGTTCAATGATGCAGCCTCCGGGCTGTATCAGTTCGTCTGGCACGAATACTGTGACTGGTATCTGGAGCTCTCCAAGCCTGCGCTGAGCGGTGAACACGGCTCGCCCGGACGGAAAGCAGCCCAGACCGCGCTCGTCCACGTGCTCGAGACGGCGCTCAGGCTGCTCCACCCCATCATGCCGTTCATCACGGAGGAGATCTGGCAATTGATACCGCAAGGCGTGAGGCGGAAAGCGTCGGGGGAAAGGATCTCATCGATCATGGTGGCCGTCTATCCCGTGCCGGAGAATAGCCTGATCGACGCCGGGATCGAGCGGGACATGCAGATGGTGATGGACCTGATCACGGCGCTCCGGAACATCCGGGGCGAGATGAATATCGCGCCGTCGATGCAGATGGAGGCCATCGTCAAGGTGGAGAACGGCGAGCTCGGAGATCATCTGGAAAGGAGCTCCCCCCTCGTAACGGCACTTGCGCGGTTGAGCGGGCTCCGGATCGGTGTTGACGAGAAGAAGCCGAAGGCAGCGGCAACGGGCTTGATCAGGGGCGCCGAGGTGTATGTACCGCTCGAAGGAGTCATCGACCTCACCCAGGAACGCGACCGGCTGATGAAGGAGATCGCGAAGACCTCGAAGGACATCGAGGTGTTCGCGAAAAAACTCTCGAACAAGAACTTCGTTGACAAGGCGCCGAAGGAAGTCGTAGAGAAGGATACAGCGAAGCTGGAGGAATTCAAGGCCAGGCGCGATAAGCTGGAGCAGGGACTGAAGATGCTGGGGTAAGGTATTGTCGCCATGAACGCAAAGCTGAAGGACCTCATAGAGCGAGCATTGCAGGAGGACATCGGCGCCGGCGACGTCACGGGGGACTTGACGATTCCGGGCGACGCAACGTCCGCCGCCTCCCTGCTGGCGAAGCAGGAACTCGTCCTTGCCGGCATCGGAGTGAGCAGGGCGGTATTCAACCATCTGGACGAAGGGATACAGTTCACCGCCTTCTTCGCGGATGGAGACAGGATACCGGCGGGCGCGGAGATCGCGAAACTCTCCGGCGCTACGCGATCCCTGCTCAAGGGCGAACGGGTCGCCCTGAACCTTCTCCAGCATATGTCCGGCATTGCGACCCTGACCGCGAAGTTCGTTGAGCGGGTCTCGGGAACCAAGGCGCAGGTCCTGGACACGAGAAAGACGCTTCCCGGCCTGCGCGAACTCGAAAAGTACGCGGTGCGCATGGGAGGCGGGAAGAACCACCGCATGGGCCTCTATGACATGGTCCTGATCAAGGACAACCACATCAAGGCGGCGGGCGGCATCACGAAAGCGGTGGAGAGCGCCAAACGACGAGCGGGTAAGCTCACGGTCGAGGTGGAGACCTCGAATCTCGAGGAAGTACGCGAAGCGCTGGACGCAAAAGCCGACATCATCATGCTCGACAACATGCCGATCGACACGATGCGCGAGGCGGTCAAGATCATCAACGGCAGGGCGCAGGTTGAGGCGTCCGGCAACGTCACCCTCGAAACGATCCGCGGGATCGCTGAAACGGGGGTCGATCTTATCTCTTCGGGCGCCCTGACCCATTCGGCGCCGGCGGCGGATATCAGCATGAAGATCAAATAAAAATACTTGATCCGCAAAGTCGCGAGTGACGCTCAGAAATGATCTCCAGAATCTACTGCTTAAGCCTTCGCGTCGGTGCGCCTGAACGGTGAAACGATCCAAATGTACAAAGAGAGAATCCTGAAGCTCCTCCGGACGTCAAGGGGCGGATACGTATCCGGCGAACAGCTGGCTGCAAAGATGGGCATCTCGCGGACCATGGTCTGGAAGCACATCAAATCGCTGGAAGGAGAGGGGTTCGGCATCGAGGCAGTCCCCTCCCGGGGATACCGGATCACATCGGTTCCCGACGTCCTGAGAATCGAAGACATACGGTCCGGGCTTAAGACAAAGCTCATCGGCAGGGAGCTCCTTCTCTTGAGCGCGACGGAGTCGACGAATACGCTTGCCATGGAAATGGCGGCAAAGGGAGCGCCCGAAGGCGTCGTCGTCATCGCGGAGACGCAGACCGGCGGCAAGGGACGGCTCGGCAGGAAGTGGATCTCGCCCAGGGGGAACCTGTACCTGAGCGTCATCCTGAGGCCCGCCCTGCCGACCCACAAGGCGCCCCTGATCACGCTGATGGGCGCCGTCGCCGCCGCCCGTGCCATCCGCACGACCTGCCGGGTTCCGGCCTCGATCAAATGGCCCAACGACATTCTCCTGTCCGGAAGGAAGGCGGGCGGACTGCTTACGGAGATGAGCGCCGAGCCGGAGCGGATAAAACATGTCGTGCTCGGCATCGGTCTTGACGTGAACATGGAGATGAGCGAGCTTCCCGCGGACGTTCGCGGGCTCACGACGACCCTTGCCGTCGAAGCGGGAGCGCGGGTCGACCGCACAGAACTGGTGCGTCAGCTCCTGCTGGAGCTGGAGCGCTGGTACGGGGTGTTCCTGAGCAAGGAGAACGACGTCCTGCGGGAGTGGGGAGCGCTCAATGTGACCATCGGCAACCGGGTAGCGGTGAGCGGTCTAGGAGATGCGCTGCAGGGTCTCGCGCAGGGCATCGACAGCGAGGGCCGGCTGATCGTGAGGCAGGATGACGGGACCGTGCGGACCGTCGCCTCAGGAGACGTGACGATCCTCAAGAAATAAACAGCAAAGTCAAGGCTCGCTGTTTACACGAGGATGCGTCCCAATTAAACAATGTCGCATTGAAACCCTGTAACCTTTGGCCGTTTGAACACCCTTGCATATTTGGATCATGAAATAGGGCCATCCCCGGAGGATATGATGCTTTTAGCTATCGACGTCGGCAACACCAACGTGGTCATCGGCGTATTCGACAAGGAGGCCCTGGTTGCGAACTGGCGGGTGGGAACGAACAGCCAGATCACTTCCGACGAATACGCCATGATCTTCAAGGACTTGTTTCATTTTGCCGGCCTCGAGTTCGGGCAGGTGACGGGCGTCATCATTTCGACCGTGGTGCCGCCCGTCCTGACCGTGATGCAGGAGATGGCAAGGAAATACTTCCGCCTCGAACCGCTGGTCGTGACGCACGAGATCAAGACCGGTATCACGATACGGTATGATAACCCGAAGGAGCTTGGCGCCGACCGTATCGTGAACGCGGCCGCAGCATACCGTCTCTACGGAGGACCGCTGATCATCGTGGACTTCGGCACGGCGACGACGTTCTGTGCCATAACGAAGCTGGGCGAGTACCTGGGCGGCGCCATCACGCCCGGCATCAAGATATCGGCGGATGCCCTCTTTCAGCGGGCATCGAAGCTGCCGCGGTTCGAGCTTGCAAAGCCGCTGCGGGTGATCGGCACCGACACGATCAGCGCCATGCAGGCCGGAATACTCTACGGATATGCAGGGCTGGTGGACGGCATTGTGGAGCGGATGAAGAAGGAACTGTCCCCCGATGCCAGGGTCGTCGCCACGGGCGGGCTGGCCGAGCTCGTGTCACCGGAGACCAAAACAGTACAGGAAATCCGGCCGCAATTGACCCTCGAGGGGCTTCGATTGTTATATGAATTAAATAGCTGATTTTTCTCCGCAACTCCTTCCGCATGAAGTCGTACCACCGCACCGGGAAAAAGAAGCTTGCCCTTACCTTGACGACACGGGTATTTTATGATATTTTTGCAATACTAATGATCGCTGGGGTAACGGATGAAGATTCTTGTCGTAGATGATGAAGAGGGAGCCCGCGAACTCTTTCATACCATACTGACCGATGAAGGTTATGAAGTCGCGCTGGCGAGCGGCGGTATCGAGGCGCTCGCACTGTTCAAGGCCAATCCCTACAACCTGATCATAACGGACATCAAGATGCCCGAAATGGACGGCCTCCAGCTGCTGCAGGAGATCAGGAAGACGGGCGCGAAGACCGACGTCATCATGGTCACCGCCTACGGTGAGGTGGAAAGCTATCTCAAGGCCATGAGCCTCGGGGCCGCGGAATACATCAACAAACCAATCCGCATCAAAGAGCTGAAACGGATCGTACACAAGGTACTGACGGAGCAGAAGGCGAGGTCTGGCGGCTGATGTCTCGACTACGGAAAGACCCGGTCGTGGGCCGGTGGATCATCGTGTCGACAAAACGGCCGAAGAAGCCCGAGGACTATTCCTTCGAAGAGCCCCAAGATGATGTCACGCCTGCGGAATGCCCCTTCTGCGGCGGCAATGAAGCAAAAACCCCCCCTGAAATCATGTCCTTTCGCATGGAACGGACCCAGCCGAACACAACGGGCTGGTGGGTCCGCGTCATCCCGAGCAAATTCCCCGTCCTGGAGATCGAGGGCACGCTTGAACGTGAAGGCAGCGGAATCTACGACTGGATGAACGGCATCGGGGCGCACGAGATGATCGTGGAAGGCCCCGATCACGCCGTCCGGCTGGAGGAGCTTTCCGAGAACCAGGTCGAGAAGGTGCTCTGGGCCTATCGCGACCGGATCCTGGACCTGGAGCGGGACAGCAGGCTTCGGTACGTGCTGGTCTTCAAGAACCAAGGCTGGACCGCAGGCTCTGCGATCAACCATGCTCATTCCCAGATCATTGCGACCCCGATCATTCCGAAATTCGTGAAGGAAAAGCTTGACGGTGCGAAGTCATACTACGACTACAAGGAGCGCTGCATCTTCTGCGATATCATAAGGCAGGAGCTCTCGTCCCCGGAACGCATCGTGGAAGAGACGAGGCATTTCATCGTCATGGTGCCTTTTGCGCCGCGGTTCCCCTTCGAGACCTGGATCTATCCCAAGAAGCACGTCTGCTCCTATGTCGACGTTACGAAGGAAGAGATCATGGACTTCTCCCGAACGATCAGGAACACGCTCAGGAGGCTCGATAAGGTTCTGAACTCCCCGCCGTACAACTACATGCTCTACACCGCTCCGAACCGGGTGCCGCGGCGCGGTCACTGGCATACCCTGAACGATGACTTCCACTGGCACCTCGAGATCATGCCGCGCCTCACCCGCGTCGCGGGATTCGAGTGGGGATCTGGCTTCTACATCAATCCCACGCCGCCCGAAGATGCGGCCCAGTATCTGAGGGACGCGAAGGTGTAGTGCAAACGATACCGAAAATTTCCTTTTCAGTCCTCATGACAAAGCCGCGCTCGCAGGATCGCGGCTTTGTCATGTATTCGGCAAGTCTCTTGACGCCGCCTTAGGTGCTTCGCGCCTTCGTATAGTTCAGCATCCCGCCGGCCAGCAGAATGTCCATCTGCCTGGCGCTCACCGCGCATTTCAGGGCAAAGGTGTTACCGTTTGTCGCATCTTGCAGCGCGAGACCCCTGCCAGCCCGAAGCGCCGCTTTGATGTTCCCGATCTCAAGTCTGTCGCCGGCTCCGATAACGTCGTAATCGCCTTCGCTCGCGAAGGTGAGCGGCAGGATGCCGAAGTTGATGAGATTGGCAGCGTGGATGCGCTCGAAGGATTTTGCGATCACTGCCTTGACGCCGAGGTACATGGGACAGATTGCCGCGTGCTCGCGGCTCGACCCCTGGCCGTAGCTCGCGCCCGCGATGACAATGTTGTGAATGCCCGCCTTCTTGTTTTCGAGCGCTCTCGCCGAGAATGACGCGTCGATCCCTTCGAACACGAACGCAGCGTATTTCGGAATGTTCGAACGGTACTTGAGCCGCGAGCCCGCAGGCATGATGTGGTCCGTGGTGATCTTGTCGCCGACCTTGATCGCGGCAACGCCCCTGATCGCGTCCGGCAGCGGATCGGCCGCCGGGGGATCTCCGATGTTCGGACCGCGGAACACCGCCACCGACAGGGGGTCCCTGGCCGGCGGGAGGATCATCGAGTCCTCGATCCAGAACTGCTCCGGCATTGCGATCTCCGGATAGGGAATGCCCAGGTCGCGGGGATCCATGATGCCGCCCGCGAGGGCCGCGGCAACCGCCGATTCCGGGCTGGCGAGGAACACCTTCGCGCCCTTCGTGCCGGAGCGGCCCTCGAAGTTGCGGTTGCTGGTCCGGATCGAGACGGCGTCCGTTTTGGGAGCCTGGCCCGCGCCGATGCAGAAGCCGCACGTGGATTCGAGCACCCGCGCGCCGGCAGCGATGATGTCCGCCAGCGCACCGTTCTTCGCGATCATTTCGAGCACCTGCCGCGAGCCGGGCGCCACACCAAAGCTGACGTCCGGGAAGACCCTTCTCCCTTTTAACATCGAAGCGACGATCATCAGGTCGCGGTAAGAAGAGTTGGTGCAGGAGCCGACCATGACCTGGTCCACCTTCATTCCTGCAAGCTCCCGAACCGTGCCGATGCTGTCCGGCGAATGCGGCTTCGCCATCAGCGGCTCGACCTGGCCCAGGTCAAGGTCGATCACCCTGTCGTAGGTGGCATCCGCGTCCGCCGCCAGCGCCGTCCAGTCGGCATCCCTGCGCTGCGCCCTGAGGAACGCTCTGGTGACCTCGTCGCTCGGGAAGACAGAGGTAGTAACGCCAAGCTCGGCGCCCATGTTCGTGATGGTAGCGCGTTCGGGAACTGATAATGTCTTCACGCCCTCGCCGCCGTATTCGAGCACGGCGCCGACGTTGCCCCTGGTGGTGAGCATCCTCAGGAGGGAGAGAATCACGTCCTTGGCCGATACCCATGGCTTCAGTCGACCCGTCAGGTTCACCTTGACGACGTTGGGGCAGGTCAGGTAGAAGGGACCTCCGCCCATGGCGACGGCGACATCGAGGCCGCCCGCGCCGATGGCGATCATGCCGATTCCGCCGTTGGTAGGCGTATGGGAATCGGATCCCAGGAGCGTCCTTCCCGGCCTGCCGAAACGTTCAAGATGGACCTGGTGACAGATACCGTTGCCTGCCTTCGAGTACCGGATGCCGTAGCGGGACGCCACGGTCTGGAGATAGCGGTGGTCGTCAGCGTTCTCAAAGCCGTCCTGGAGGGTGTTGTGGTCGACGTAGCTCACAGACAGCTCCGTTTTCACGCGCGGCACGTCCATGGCCTCGAACTGGAGATAGGTCATGGTGCCCGTCGCGTCCTGGGTCAGGGTCTGGTCGATCCTGATCGCGATCTCGGTCCCGGCGTTGAGCGTTCCTTCCATGAGATGGGATTCCAGGATTTTGTGTACAAGATTTTTGCCCATGGGCGGACTCCTTTATCCGAATGAATGCCCGCACATTATAGAGAATGACGGCGCCCAAGGCAACTGGAATTTAGGAAGGCGCGCGATCAAACTGGCTCGATCACTGTTTCCCCCCTGGCAAAGACGCCGTCTCTATGCTATAGTTACTTCATAGTTGACCGGCAGAGTCACTCACGCATGCACGTCTAAGGAGGATTGTATGGTACAGAAGGCAAGCCCGAAGCTGACGGAGATGATGAACCAGGCGATCGCAGGAGAGCTGCAGGCAATCGTCCAGTACATGTGGCATCATATCATGGTGAAGGGCCTCAACTCGCCATCGCTGATGGACGTGTTCGAGGAGATCGCCGTGGAGGAGATGAAGCACGCGGAAAAGATCGCGGAGCGTCTCTTCTACTTCGATGTGAACCCCACGACCAAGCCCAATCCGATCGCGGTCGGCGGCAATGAAACGCAGATGCTCAAGGCCGACGTGAAGGCCGAAGAGGAGGCAATTACGTTGTATAAGGACATCATCAAACAGGCTGCATCGGAAGGCGATGAAACGACCCGCCTGCTCTTTGAAGAGATCCTGAGCGACGAAGAACGCCACCACGATACGTTCACGACGCTGCTGGGGCAGTAAGGCTTCGGGAAGAACGCGGGCGGACCCGCGACAGAGAGAACGACGACGATAGGCAGGCCTTCGGGCCTGCCTTTTTTGGTCTCCCTGACGCTGCGGTTATTGCATCACGGCATCGTGAATTCCTTTCCGGGGATGCGCACGGTGAGCACCGCACAGGGCGACTTCCGGACGACCTTTTCCGCGGTACTGCCGAAGAGCATGTGATCGATGCCGGTCCTGCCGTGCGTGCCGATGACGATAAGGTCGGCGTTCTGTTCCTTGGCGGTCCTGATGATCTCGACAAAAGGAACGCCCCGCATGACCATCTTTTCGACCTTGCTCACCCCGGTCGAAACCTCCGCGATCCACTTTTCCATTTCCTTCCAGGCACTCTTCTCCATGTCCTCAACGAGATCACTCATGGAAAGAGACGAGGGGATGTACCATTCTGCGATGCTGATGTCCTGGATCACGTAGAGCAGGATGAGCTTGGCATCGTAGTCGCGGGCAAGCGAAACGGCATGGTCCATCGCGGCCCGCGCCCCCCGGGAAAAATCGGTAGGAAAGAGGATGGTCTTGATCTGCATAAAGGCCTCCTTGAAAGGAACTTATTCTAGTGTAGCGCCTGACGGGCGGTCTGTCAAACGGAAAGGCCAGGTAGGGGCGTTCCGAGGCGGAAGAAGCGAAGGTCAAGTTCTACGAGGAAAGCGTCAGACAGTATCAGGAGCGGATCGAGACTGAACGGCGGTACCGGGTGGAAAAGGAAAAGCTCCTCATGGACCTGCATGACGGCATCGGCGGGATCACGACGAATATCAGCATCCTCTCGGAGCTTGTGCGGAAGGCGAAAGACCAGGAATCGGTCGGGAAGCTGCTGGCCACGATATCCCAGCTTTCGCGGGAAGGCATCGCAGAGGTCCGCGGCTTCATGCACAGCCTTGACAGCAGGGACCTCACGTGGCGGACGCTCGCGGTCGAGCTCCGGAACCAGGGCGCGAACATGATCAAGACGCACAATATCGGGTTTGCGATCGATGCGGATGTCCAGGACATCACCGAGCAGCCGGGCAGCCTCACCTGGGTGAACATCTTCAAGATCTACAAGGAGGCGCTGACCAACGTCATCAAGCATGCAAAGGCCTCGGAAGTCAGGGTCGGCTTCCGGGTCGCTCCCGAGGCAGTGCTCCTCACGATCCGCGACAACGGCATCGGCGTGAACGATGGCCAATCGGGAGGCAGGGGGCTTTCGCATATGAAAACCCGGGCTGTCGACATCGGCGGGACCGTGGCTATTTCGAACGAGAGGGGGACTGCCGTCAGGTTCATGCTTCCCTTCCCCTTACGATACCCTGCCGAGGGTATGGCAATTCAATGAAAACTGTGCTAAGGTGAGTTTATGCGCCTGGTGATTGTCGAAGACGACCCCATCCTCCTGGAAAGTCTCAAGCTGCTCCTGAGCGGCGAGTCGGGGATTACGGTGGCCGGGGGATTCAGCAGCGCCGAGGATGCACTGCGGTCTCTCAAGAAGGTGGCGCCCGACGTGATGCTTGCCGATCTGGGGCTCCCGGGCATGTCCGGCATCGAGCTGATCAAAAAAGCGAAAGAGGAAATGCCCCGGATCGAGATCATGGCCCACACGGTCTTCGAGGACCGGGAGAATGTGTTCTCCGCGATCAAAGCCGGGGCCTCGGGTTACATCCTCAAGGGCAGCACCCCCCGGGAGATCGTCGAGGCGATCCATGAGATCAACAAGGGCGGGGCGCCCATGAGCCCCAAGATCGCCCGGAAGGTGATCCACGAGTTTCAGGACGAGGCCGTCGGGGAGCTGTACATCCTGAGCCTGCGCGAACGGGACATCGTCAAGTGCATCGAGCAGGGGCTGACCTACAAAGAGATATCGCTGCGCCTGGGCATCAGTTCCCACACCGTGCATACGCATATAAAAAACATTTACGAAAAACTGCAGGCCAAGGACCGCGGCGAGGCCCTGATCAAGGCCCGCAAGACAGGCATCATCTGACCGCCTGAAGCGACCGGCCCTTCATGCTCCCAGTATTTCCCGTACATCCCTCCTTTTTTTCGACCCACCTTCCTGCCGCAGAGCGGGAGCCCCTACCCCGAAAATACCCCGACCGGGTTATTTACAGGGTGTCTCCGGACTGGTATGATTTCTCTTAGCAGGACAATGCACCGACGACAGCCTCTCATGGTCGGCTTTCTCCTGTCTGCTGGCGATGGGCGCCGGGGAGGTGTTTTTCTGATGGACGATGCTGGTGACAACGGTTTACACGACCTCAGGGCCAGCCTGGAGCGATACCTCGTGATGGACGATCGTGAGAAGGATCAAGAGACCCAAAAAGCCGTTCATCGTCTGCAAAAGAAGGTCCAGGAAATAGTGTTCCTGACCCATCCCGATCGGCGTCATTTGACCGGGACGAAGCCGGTGGGAAAGAAAGGGGAATAACCGGCTCCCCGGCATGACCTGTTGCAAACGATTTCCGGGCTGGTGCGATAATGCGCGTGCCTGCCCCCTCCTCCCTCAACCCTCTTCTTGCCTCATTACCACCGGGCAGAAGGGGTTTTTTTTTGCCGGATCCGGTTTCATCCCCGACGGATGTGCTCTTTCTCCAGCAAAAGAGGGGAAAAAGTAATTGACAATTCAGGCAGAGGCTGTTATAAATGTCCCCTATGCTTCAGGCAACCGAGAAGATATGGATGAATGGCTCGTTCGTTGACTGGGATGACGCGAAAGTCCACATCCTGACGCACTCGCTCCATTACGGTACGGGCGTTTTTGAAGGCATCCGGTGCTACAAGACGGATTCCGGCTCTGCCGTGTTTCGGCTCTCCGAGCACGTGAACCGGTTCTTTGAATCCGCCCATATTCTGCAGTTGGAGATGCCTTTCACCCGGGAAGCCGTGACGGAAGCGATCCTTGAGACCATCCGGGTAAACAAGATTGAGGCCTGCTACATCAGGCCCCTCGCCTATATCGGCTACGGTGCGATGGGGGTCTTCCCGAAGGAGAATCCAATCCAAGTCTCGATCGCGGTATGGCCCTGGGGCAGCTACTTGGGCGAAGAGGGGCTCCAGAACGGCATCCGCGTCAAGATATCATCGTTCATCAGGCCCCATGTGAACGCGACCATGGTGAGGTCCAAGACCACGGCGAATTATGCGAACTCCCTGCTGGCAAAGCGTGAGGCGCTCACGAACGGATACGACGAGGCGATGCTGCTCGACACTGACGGGTACATCGCCGAAGGAAGCGGCGAGAACGTGTTCATGGTGCGCAAGGGCGTGATCAAGACGCCGCCGCTCACTTCGATCCTCGAAGGAATCACCCGCGAGACGATCATGCAGCTCGCGGCCGAACGCGGCATGCGGTTGGTGGAGGAGCGGTTCACACGCGACGAGCTTTACATTGCCGACGAAGCATTCTTCACCGGTACCGCGGCCGAGATCACGCCGATCCGCGAGGTGGACGACCGGAAGATCGGGACCGGTAAACCGGGGCCGATAACCAAGGAAATGCAGGCGGAATTTTTCAAGATCGTTCACGGCCGGGAGAACCGGCATGCGGGCTGGCTTACCGCCGTTGCCGCGAAGCAGCCGGTCCTGAAGAAGTAGGCGCGGAAGAACGCGCGTCAAAAGGACACGGCCAGGCAGTACCCGCTGTTCCCTCAACCTGTCCAAGCCGGTGTCCCTCAGCTGTACAGCACAAGCGCGTAGTGAGTGCCGAAGTGGTGGAATTGGTAGACACGCACGTTTGAGGGGCGTGTGGGGCAACCCATGGGGGTTCGAGTCCCCCCTTCGGCACCAATGTTTTTCCAGGTCAAGGAATCCCTGCTGCAGCGGCATAGCTCATCCCGGCTCCCGGCCCTCATCACATGAAAAAGCATCTCCCGATACCATTCCTCACCGTCTGTGCGCTCTTCCTGTTTCCCGCTCTACTCAGCTCCCAGGAACCCGTCAAGAACCCCATCCCCGGAATCATCTCGGTGCCCCTTGCGAATGTACATGACCGGCCCGCGCCGAAAGCCGGCCTCAGCACGCAGGTCCTGATGGCGGATGAGGTACGTATCCTGGAGAAGCGGGATTACCGGTATCGTATCTCGATTCCGGACCAGGATGACCGGGAGGGATGGATCCAGCAGGAGGCCGTCTATATCCCGAAGGACAAGGGCCGGCACTACCTGAATCCCGAGAGGCCCTGGATCGTTATCGCGTCGCCGAAGACCGAGGCCTTGATCCTGGACAAGACCGGCGACCACAAAGTGCCGCTCTACGCGGGAACGCGCCTCCCGGTGCTCGAAAAAAATGCCGACGGCTACAAGGTCCAGTTTCCCGACCGCTCCGTCGCGATCATCGCTGCGGCAGACGTGATCCCCCTGCGGTCCCCCGATCCGATCACGAATACCACCTCGCCCGACGACATCGTACGCACGGCAAAAAGGTTCATCGGCGTGAGGCACGAGACCGGTGGTCTCGTGGCCCAGGGCATGGACAGCTACGGCCTCATCTATATCGTCTACCGGATCTACGGGTATCCGCTCGGCATGGACAGGGACTCCCTGAAGTCGAGGGCAGAGCGGGTGGCAAAGAAGGACCTGCAGCCCGGCGACATCCTGCTCTTCAACGGCGACGAAGGGATCTATCTCGGCAACGGCAGATTTCTCCATGCGGCGCGAAAAGGGTCGATACAACTTGCCGGATTGTACGACAGACGGTATGCCAATTCGCTTCAGACGGGGCTCAGGATCATCGGCGCCGAGACCGACCGGGACAAGACGCCCGCGGAGATGACAGCCGACGAGGTTCTGCTCGCGCAAGCGCGGGTCGCCCGCCTGCCCCTCGGAAAGCGCATTTCCTACTGGGCCGGCCGGTTCGTCGGAACGCCCTATGACCCCGACCCCCTCGGGCTCTACGTGAGGACGAACCGGATCGTGGCGGACGAAAAGGTGGACTGCATGTACCACGCCTTCCGGTCCGTGGAGCTTGCCGAGAGCGGCACGCCGGCAGAGGCCATCGACAGGGCTCTCTCGCTCCGTTTCATCACGCAGGGCAGGCTTGTTGACGGCTTGGTCACGAACTACGACCAGCGTTTCGAATACGGCGAGGACCTGGTCTTCAGCGGCAAGTGGGGCAGGAACCTGACCGCGGAGCTGGGCCCGACCAGAGCGATCGCCGGCACGCGCGGCAAGGGCGACGTTGACATCCTGCCGAAATCCGTTCTTGCCACGCGAATGTTCCAAAAGAAGCTTCAGGACGGCGACATCATCTACTGGGTCAAGGACCCGAAGAAGCGGGCTTCCGATGAGATCGTAGCCCACCTCTCCATCGTGCACATCAAGTCTGGCAAACCCTACGTCATCCATGCCGCGGGGAACAAGGACCGCAGCGGCACACCCGGCGGAGGGGTGGTCAAGGAACTGCCCCTTGCCGATTATGTTCGTACCAATCACTTCGTCGGTGCTTTCGTCACCCGTATCGAGCAGTGAACCTCTCCTCCCGCTTTTCGGTTTGACTCCCCGGTTTTTCTCTGCTATAACAATTCAGCCTATTACGAACGGGCGTGTCTCATCATGCGTGGGGCCTGGCGTTTCTCTGCAGGGCCGAGCGTCGCGTGCCATCCCGCGACTGGGCATCCCCACGGCTCCCGCGAAGGGGGCTCACCGGTCGCACCGGGAGGTTCCATGCTCGCCAAGGTCACCAGCGCTGCGGTACTCGGCATCGATGCCTACCCCGTCGAAGTAGAGGTGGACATCGCGAGCAGGGGGCTGCCGTTCTTCTCCACGGTGGGTCTTCCCGACGCTGCCGTCAAGGAAAGCAAGGAGCGCGTCCGCGCCGCGCTCAAGAACACGGGATTTGACTTCCCGCTCAAGCAGGTCGTCGTCAACCTGGCGCCCGCCGACATCAAGAAGGAAGGCTCGGCCTTCGACCTCCCGATCGCCATCGGGATGCTGATCGCCGAGGGCATCATCGCGCAGGAAGCGGTAAATGGGTATCTGATCGTCGGGGAGCTCTCGCTCGACGGCAGGGTGAAGCCGGTCCGGGGCCTCCTGTCCATGGCCGTGCTGGCCAAAAAGGCCGGCTACCGGGGCATGGTGGTCCCCGCTGACAATGCACGGGAAGCGGCGGTCGTCGATGCCGTGCCGGTTTACGCCATGCACACCCTGCCCCAGGCGGTCGAATTTCTGACCGGGAACGCCGCGGTCGAGCCCTTGAAGGTCGACATCCAGGAAGCCTTCGAGACCTATTCCGCGTACCAGGAGGACTTCTCGGAGGTAAAGGGGCAGGAGCACGCCAAGCGCGCCATCGAGGTCTCGGCCGCCGGGGCCCACAACATCGTGATGATCGGCCCGCCGGGTTCCGGCAAGACGATGCTCGCTCGCCGGATACCCTCGATCCTTCCCCGGATGAGTTTCGATGAGTCCATCGAAACGACCAAGATCCACAGCATCATGGGCCTGCTCAAGCAGGGCCAGCCTCTCATCGCGACAAGGCCTTACCGCTCGCCGCACCACACAATATCCGATGCCGGCCTGATCGGAGGCGGCCAGATTCCGAAACCCGGCGAGGTGAGCCTGTCTCACAACGGCGTGCTTTTCCTCGACGAACTGCCCGAGTTCAAGCGGAACGTGCTCGAAGCGCTTCGCCAGCCCCTCGAGGACGGACAGGTCACCATATCCCGCGCGGTCACGTCCATCACCTATCCGGCATCCCTGATGCTGATCGCTGCCATGAACCCCTGCAAGTGCGGTTTCCACGGCGACCCCCTGCACCAGTGCCTCTGCTCACCCCACCAGGTCCAGACCTACCGCTCGCGGGTCTCCGGCCCGCTCATGGACCGGATCGACATCCATATCGAGGTGCCGGCGATCAAGTTCGGCGAAATCGCTTCGGACGCCCCGGCCGAGCCGTCCTTGTCCATCCGCGAGCGCGTGACGCGGGCTCGGTCAATCCAGCAGGAGCGGTTCGGGAATGACGGCATCTATGCCAACGCGCACATGAAGCCCCGCCACATCCGCAGATACTGCAGGATTGATGAGCAGTGCCAGTCGCTCATGGAGAAGGCCATGAACAGGCTCGGTCTGTCGGCCCGCGCCTACAACAGGGTCCTGAAGGTCGCCCGCACCATCGCCGACCTCGAGGGGAGCGAGTCCATCGCCTCCCACCATGTCTCCGAGGCGATCCAGTACCGGAGCCTCGACCGGCGGGTGAGCTGACGCCGAAGGGCGGCCCCTGATGCCCGGGGAAAGCCGCAGGAAAAGACACGTCATGCTCCGGCCGCGCTCGACGGATGACCGGCATACCCTCCCAAAGTCCGAAAAATCCAGTTGACATGCCCTCCCCGGACAGGTAGTATCCTGAGCAAAATCAATTTCTTTCAGACAGCGTAAATGCTCTTCAACTCATTCGAATATTTCTCCATTTTCCTTCCCCTCACGGTCATCATCTATTTCCTGCTGAACCGGTGGCGCTATACCCGGGCTGCCACGGCCTGGCTCGTCCTGGCCTCGCTCGTGTTCTATTGCTGGTGGAACGTCAAGTATCTCGCCCTGATCCTGGCAAGCATTCTCGTCAACTACGGCGTCGGCTCGTCCCTCGGAAGGTCCGGGAAGGATCGTCCCGACGCCGGCTCCCGGAAATACATCCTCCTCGCCGGCCTCCTCTTCAATGTCCTGCTGCTCGGCTACTACAAATACACGGACTTCTTCATCGCGAACATCAACGCGCTCGCGGGCCTGGACCTGGCGCTGCAGAAGATCGTCCTGCCGCTCGGGATCAGCTTCTTCACCTTCACGCAGATCGCCTATCTCGTCGACACGTACAAGGGAACGGCCCGGGAGTACGATTTCCTGAACTACGGCCTGTTCGTGACGTTCTTCCCGCACCTGCTCGCGGGGCCGATCATCCACCACAAGGAGATGATGCCGCAGTTCGCGAGCATGCGGAACAAGGTCCTGGACTACCGGAACGTATCGCTCGGCCTGTTCCTGTTCTTCGTGGGCCTGTTCAAGAAGATCATCATTGCCGACGATCTCGCTCCGGTAGCGAACGCGGGCTTCGCGGCAGCATCGGCCCTGACGCTCGTCGAGGCCTGGGTCGCGAGTCTCTCCTACACGCTCCAGCTCTACTTCGACTTCTCCGCCTATACCGACATGGCCCTGGGCGCGGCCCTGCTGTTCAACATCAGGCTGCCGATCAACTTCGACTCGCCCTACAAGGCCCTGGACATCACCGACTTCTGGCGGCGCTGGCACATGACCCTGAGCCGCTTCCTGCGCGACTACGTCTACATCCCCCTGGGCGGCAACCGGCAAGGTACGCTCAGGACCTACCAGAACCTCATGGCCACATTCCTGGTCGGGGGGCTGTGGCACGGGGCGGGCTGGACCTTCGTCTTCTGGGGCTTCCTGCACGGTGTTGCCACGGCAATCCACCGGCTCTGGTCCTCGCTCAACCTCCGGATGCCGCGCCTGCTGGCCTGGTTCATCACGTTCAATTTCGTGAACGTCGCCTGGGTCTTCTTCCGGGCGCGGTCCTGGCCGGACGCCCTCAAGGTGCTGAAGGCGATGGCCGGCCTGAACGGAGTGATGCTGTCGTCCGATGTCGCCGGGAAGTTCGGATTCCTCAGGAACTACGGCGTCGCCTTCGGCCAGCTGTTCTTCAAGCCCATCCATCACAACGTGTGGATCCTTCTCGTCGTGCTGCTGATCGTCTCGGTATCGGCGCGCAACTCGAACGAGATGACCAGGGATTTCAAGCCGACGTGGAAAACGGTCCTTTTTGCTGCTGCGACCGCGATCTATGCGATCCTGAACATCAACCGGGTCACGGAATTCCTGTATTTCAATTTTTAACGATGAAGAGCGCTTATAAGAAATGGGTATTCGCCCTCGTCGGCATCTATCTCGTGTTCATTGCCCTGAACCTGTTCGTCTGGAAGCTCTACACCGAGGACATTCTCACGTTCAAGAAATACTATAACGGCGGGTTGGACCGGATGGGCTATGTCGTGGGGTCGAAGCACTACCGGAAGCCGGAATTCACCCTTGCCCGGAGGCACATCGAGAACGCGGACTACCGCGGCGAGCATGTGGACGTCCTCACCATCGGCGACTCCTTTTCGAATGTGAAGGACAACGGCAGGGACCCGCTCTACCAGGACTGGATCGCGTCGCTCCACGGGCTGGATGTCCTGAACGTCCAGCCGCTCCCGGGGGCCTCCGAGCTTGCGACGGCGGTGGTGCTGATGAACAGCGGGTACCTGGACCGGGTGAGACCCCGGTTTCTCATCGTGGAGACGGTGGAGCGGAACTGCGTGGGCGCCTATGCGGGCTCCTTCGACGCCAGCGAGACCAGGCCGCTCGCGGAGGTGGAACGCTATTACCGGAAGGCGGCCTACGTGTTCAATCCCCCGGACGTGGGGTTTCTGAACACCGGCAATTTCAAGTTCATCCTGTACAGCATTCTGTACCGGTTCTCGGACCGGGCGTTCTTCTCCGACGTCTGCGCGAGGGACATGAGCGCCCCCTGCTTCAGCGTGAAGAACGAGCGGAAGCTGCTGTTCTACCGCTCCGATGTGGAAAGCGTTCCGCTCGCAACGGAGCAGAACGTCCGGCTGTTGAACGATCATTTCAACCGGGTCTCCGACCTCCTGCGCAAGAAAGGGATCACGCTGTATTTCATGCCGGCTGCGGACAAATACAACATGTACAGCGGCTATATCGTGAACAACCCCTATCCGAAAAGCGTCTTCTTCGAGCTGCTCCGGGCGATGCCCAGGCGGTATGTTCTGGTCGATACCAAGGCCATCCTTGAAGGGGAGATCCGGAAGGGGGAGCGCGACGTCTATTACGCCGACGACACGCACTGGAGCTGGAAGGCCGTGAAAAAGATCGCCGAGAGCATGAGGTTCTGACCCCATGAGCTCTCTTCGCATGAAGACCGGCAGGATGTCCTATCAGCGCTGGGTGATCAGCCTGCTGCTCAGCGTCCTGGGCGTCATCGGCCTGGTCATTCTCATCAACTGCACCGTGGACGCCTACGGGATCCTGCGCACGGATTTCTCCCGGCAGTTCCAGGAGCCGAACGAGAACTTCATCAAGATGAAATACCTGCTCGGCCACAAGGACAAGTACGATTCGTTCCTCTTCGGCTCGTCGAGGGCGCTTCAGATCGACACAAAAAAAATGACGAACGGAGCCTGGTACAACATGGCATATTCCGAGGGGCTGCCGAATGAATTTCTCGACACCCTGAAGCTGATGCTGAAGGAGGGGATCCGCATCAGGAACGTGATGATCGCTTTGGATGAATTCTCCTTCGTCATCGACCCCGGCAAGCACACCAACGACCTCATGCGGCAGGCCCATTACCGGGTGTCGGGAAAGAGGCCTGCCTCCTTTTACAGCGAATACTTTGTCAAGATCAAGCGCTTCATTCCCTCGATCCGCGAGTACCTCAGGTACAACTATACCCGGGAAGGCAGGATGGCGTCCCGGAGGACCCTCTACGACTTCTATGATTCCGGCCGCGTGATCTGCACCACCTGCGACGACGAGATCGAGCAGGACGTCGAGAAGCACCGCCATGACCCCCGGTTCGAGAAACCGATCCGTTATTACGGCGATAACCTTGCGAACACCCTTGCAAGTTTGCGGGAGATCGTCGCCCTTGCACAGGAGCGGAACATCCGCCTGACCCTGTTCATCGACCCGATCCAGCGGACAACCTATCTGGGCGCCGACCAGGCCCTGCTGCTTGCCTTCAAGCAGGAGCTGGCGGGCATCAGCGATTACTACGACTTCAGCGGCCTGAACACGATAACGACCGATAATTACTATTACCACGAGACCTCCCACTTCCGGCACCTGGTGGGCGACATGATGCTCAGGAAGATGTTCGGGGCCCCCGGGGTCGTTGTCCCGGCCGACTTCGGCGTGCTCGTCACGTCCCGGAACGTGGACGGCCATGTACGGAAACAGCGTGAACAGCTCGAAGCCGCGGGGGAACGGCAGGAACCGGGACGCCTCGCAAGGCGAACGCGGGAGGAAGGCGCGCCGTGAGCGGACCGCTCCAGATAATCTGCGTGAAGAACGACGACGACGTGTTCCGCACGATGATCGGGGAAAATCCGTTCATGAACAAATACCCGGTCATCGCGTACGACAACAGGGCGGAGAACATCGGCATTCCCCGGCGGTACAACCACTTCATCGAAAGCCGTATGAACGAGGACTCCTGGCTCGTCTTCTGCCACCAGGACTTCGGCTTTGACGAGGACCCGATGGCCCGGCTCCGGGAGCTCGACCGCGACTCCCTCTACGGCCCGATCGGCGCCGTCCGCAGGCGTGGCCTCTTCGTCCGGGGAGGGAAGATCGTCCTGGAAAAGAAGGTGCTCCTGGGCCGGATCCGACAGGCGCGGGGCGACAACCGGTTCTTTGATCACGGCATCCCGATCACAAAACCCGTTCCCGTCGACACCGTCGACTGCTGCTGCCTGATCGTTCACGCATCGCTCGTCAAAAAGCACGGGCTGCGGTTCGACGAGAACCTCGGCTTCCATCTCTATGCCGAGGAGCTCTCCCTGAACGCCCGCGTCAACCACGGGGTCCGGACCATGGCCGTCCCGATGAACGCCCGGCACCTGAGTTTCGGGGACACCTCTCCGGACTTCCACCGCTCCCTGGACTACGTGCGCAGGAAGTACGCGGGAACAACGTTCGTGGGCACCTGTTTTTAATGCCGGGCTCCCGGTCGCATTCAGGTATCTTCTGCTATACTAACAAACATCGTTCCCCCCCGCATGGGGAAGTCAAAGGACGCACCATGAGAAACGACGAAGACCGCACCATTGAGGAACTCAAGAAGGAGCTGCGGGCGCTCCGCAGCAAGATCGCGGAGCTCGAATCCTCCGGCCGCGGGAGCCTGCACCAGGGCTGTCTCAATGGGCTGCCTTCGGCGATCGTGATCAAGGACCTCGAGGGAAGATACCTGTTTGTGAACAAGTCTTTCGAGCGGCTTATGGCCGCCGACGCAAAGGACCTCATCGGGAAGACGGCGGAGGCGCTGTTCCCCGCGGAGTATGCCGCCCGCATCAACGTGGACGATAAGCAGGTGCGGGAGACCAGAGGCAGGGTCACCGGTGAACTGTCCCTCCCGTTCCAGGGAAAACTTCACAACTTCACCCTGCTCAAGTTTCCCCTCTTCGACGAGAGCGGCGGCGTTTCCGCCGTCTGCGGGATATACCAGGACGTGACCGGCCAAAAGCAGGCCGAGGCCGCGGTGCGCGAGCGCGAGGCTGAATACCATGAGCTGGCAGAGAGCCTGAGCGACCCCTACTGCGCCCTTGACAACGAGCTCCGCTATACCTACTGGAACGGCGCCTGCGAGACCGTGAGCGGCATCGCCGCGAAGGATGCCCTGGGAAAGACCTTCACGGAGCTGTTCCCGGGGCCCGCGCATGCTTCTGTCGAGCGGCTCTACCGCGCGGTCCTCAGGACCGGAAAACGGCAGTCCCTCGTGACCCAGGAGAAGGGGGAAGGCCGCAGCCGCTTCTACGAGATCACAGCCTACCCTTCCCGCCACGGTCTGTCCGTGTTCAGCCGTGACATCTCGAACAGGATGCTGGCCGAAGAGTCCCTCCGGGAGGCGCACCGCCGGTTCCACGATCTGCTCGCGCATGTCACCCTCATCGCCGTGATCCTGGATGCGGACGGCAACATCACCTTCTGCAACGACTTCCTGCTGTCGCTCACGGGATGGAAGGTCGAGGAGGTGATGGCGAAGAACTGGTCCGAGGTGTTCATGCCGGACACGCCCGCCGCGTTCCCGGTCCCGCGTGATCCCCGTCATGACCAGGTTCCCGCTCATTTCGAACACCCGATCCGGACGAAAAGCGGCGAACAGCTGATGATCCGCTGGAACAATACTCTTCTGTACGACCTGCAGGGAGCGGTGACCGGGTTTGCGAGCATCGGGGAGGACATCACCGAGCGCAAGCGGGCGGAGGAGCTCCTGCAGATGAGCGAGCAGCGCTTCCGGATGGTCTTTGAACGGGCCGCCTTCGGCATGGTCGTGACGGACAAGTCCAGGCGCATCGTGAGCTGCAATCCGGCCTTTCAGCGCATGCTCGGTTATTCCCGGGATGAGCTCACGGGAAAGAGCGTGTCCGAGATCAGCGTTCCCGATGACGACGCGGAAAATATCCGCCTGCTGAACGCCGCGCTGGAACAGGGGCAGGAGCACTTCGGCATGGAAAAACGGTATCTCAGAAAAGACGGTACCGTGATGCAGGGCATGCTGACGGTGTCCGTGATCCGCCAGGGCTCCGGAGAATCGTGGATCCTCGGCTTCGTGGAGGACATCACCGAACGCAAACGGCTGGGCCAGGAACTGCTGAAGCTGCAGAAGCTCGAGTCGATCGGGATCCTCGCGGGCGGCATCGCCCACGACTTCAATAATCTCCTGACCGCGATCCTGGGCAATGTCACCCTGGCGAAGATGAGAGTTCCCGCCGATATCAAGGTGTCCCGCCTGCTGACCAGCGCCGAGGATGCCTGTGCCCAGGCAAAGGACCTGAGCTACCGGCTGCTCACGTTCTCGAAGGGCGGCGAGCCGCTCATGCAGGCCCTGTCCGTGCCGCGGCTCCTGAACGAGGCCGTTGCGCTCGCGCTCCGGGACTCGGGTGTCAAGGCGGAATTCGAGCTGCCTTCCGCGCTCCCTGCGCTCCATGCCGACGAAAGCCAGCTGAAGCAGGTGATCATGAATATCGTGACGAATGCCGCCGAGTCCATGCCGGGCGGCGGCATTGTCCGCGTCTCCGCAACCAGCACGGTCCTGGGCGCGGCCGAAGCGGTGCAGGTCAAGCCGGGGTCGTACCTGAGGATCTCGATCATTGACCACGGAGAGGGCATATCATCCGGGAACCTGCCGAAGATCTTCGATCCCTATTTCACGACCAGGGAATTCGGGAGCCGCCGGGGGCGCGGCCTCGGCCTTGCCATCTGCCATTCCATCGTGCGCAAGCACCAGGGAATGATCACCGTGGACTCCGAAGCGGGAAAGGGCACTTCCGTCCATGTTCTTCTTCCCCTCGCAGCGCCGCATGCGGAAGCGGCCCGCCTGCCGCAGGAAAAGCCGGCAACAGGGAGGGAGCGAAAACGGATCCTCGTGATGGACGACGAAGAACGGGTACGGACCATCGTGAAGGAAATGCTGGAATATCTCGACTACGAGGTGGAATGCGCCGGGGAGGGAGGCGAGGCCGTAGAACGATACCGGCTGGCCCGCGACCGGGGCAGGCCTTTTGAATTCGTTCTGCTCGATCTGACCGTACCCGTCGGCGCAGGAGGCCTCGAAGCGGTCAGGAGGCTGCAGCAGATCGACCCGGCCGTGTGCGCGGTGGTATCGAGCGGATATGCCGATGATCCCATCCTCAGAAACTTCCGGACCTACGGGTTCAGCGCGGCCATCGCGAAGCCCTATGACCTCATTCAGCTCAAGGAGGCGCTCCGCGCCCTCTGGCAGTAGGCAGGCGTGAGCCCTTCCCGACCGGGGAGCGGGGCCCGGGCACGATTGCCGTCCTGCTCCTGCCCCCGCCCCGATGAAGATCGCGCTTGAAAAGCGGCGCTAAATAAGATAGAACAGATCCATCTTCGGCACCGGCAAGGAGCGCTATGCAGGAAGCCCCCGATCCGCAGCAATCGTCCCCCCCTCCCGGCAACGGCAATAGCCTCTCGATCATTCCGCTTGGCGGCGTGGGCGAGATCGGGATGAACATGACCGTCCTCGAATGCGGGACCGACATTCTCGTCATCGACGCAGGGCTCATGTTCCCCGACGCCGAGATGCTCGGCGTGGACATCGTGATCCCCGATTTCTCCTACCTGCTCGAGAACCGGGACCGCGTCCGGGCCGTCGTGCTCACCCACGCCCACGAGGACCACATCGGCGCGCTCCCGTTCCTGCTGCGGGAGCTTCCCGTGCCGGTCTACGGCACGCGGCTGACGCTCGGGTTCGTGAAGGAAAAGCTCAGGGAGCACGGTCTCGATGCCTCGGCGGAGCTCGTCACCGTGAGGCCGCGCGAAGTGGTGGAGCTCGGCTGTTTCAGCGTGGAGTTCATCCGGGTGACGCACAGCATCGTGGACGGCGTCGGCCTGGGCATCACCACGCCCGCGGGCAGGGTCGTCCATACGGGCGACTTCAAGATCGACCCCACGCCCGTGGACGGCGAGGTGATGGACCTCAAGACCTTCGCCGAGTACGGCGACCGGGGAACGCTCGTGCTCCTGTCGGACAGCACCAACGCCGGCCAGGGCGGCTACACCTTCTCGGAGAAGGAGGTGCGGCGCGGGCTGGAGGACATCTTCGGCCGCGCCCGGGGCAGGATCGTGGTGGCCACCTTCGCCTCGAACATCCACCGCGTTCAGCAGATCATCGACGTCGCGGTCATGCACGGCCGCAAGGTGATCCTGAACGGCAAGAGCATGATCGCCAACGCCCAGATCGCGCTCGACCTGGGCTATCTCAGGATGCCGGCGGACACGTGGCTCAGGATCGACGCCCTCAGGAACCTGCCCGACGACCAGGTCGTCCTGATCACCACGGGAAGCCAGGGCGAGCCCATGAGCGCGCTCTCCCGGATGGCGGCCAACGAGCACAAGCACTTCCAGATCAGGAAGGGCGACACCATTATCCTCTCCTCCAAGATGATCCCCGGGAACGAGCGGAGCGTCACGCGCATCATCAACCACCTGTTCAAGCACGGCGCCGAGGTGTTCTACGAGAAGGTTTCCGAGGTGCACGTCTCGGGCCACGCCTCCAAGGAGGAGCTGAAGCTCATGCTCTCCCTCATCAAGCCGAAATACTTCATCCCGGTCCACGGGGAGTACCGCCACCTGGTCTATCATTCCCAGCTCGCGACAAAGGTGAACATCCCCGAGGAGAACATCTTCATCATCGAGAACGGCGTGGTGATGGAGTTCACGGAGAACAGCGCCCGCAGGGCGGGCATCGTGAACGTGGGGAGGGTCTACATCGACGGCAAGACCACCGGATCGGCTGCCGAGGGAGGCGTCGAGACCGTCGTGCTCAGGGACCGGATGAAGCTCGCCCACGACGGCGTGGTGATCGTGATCCTCGGCATCGAGAAGACCACGGGCAGCGTCGTCAGCGGTCCGGACATCGTGTCGCGGGGGTTCGTGTTCGAGGACGCCTCGCAGGAGCTGCTGGCCGAGGTGAAGGACGTGGTCATGGACACGCTCCTGGTCATGATCCCCGAGGCCAAGGGCGACTGGTCGCTCGTCTCGGCCCGGGTCCGGTCCGCGCTCAAGAAGTTCATCAACAAGCGGATGGAGCGCCGGCCCATGATCCTGCCGATCATACTGGAAATATGATGAAACAGACGCGGAGAGGGTAAGGCGGACAGGGGACGCGGAGACGGGAGACACGGAGACGGGAGACACGGAGACAAGCAGACGTTAAGGCAGTCGAGAGACGGTGAAGCGAGGCTGCTACGTCAGGGGCACGGGAGTCGCGGAGTGGGCAATATCCGAGGCCATAACGAGTTAGAGGTAGGGCAGGATGCAATGGATGCGGCCATGGATATCTTCGCGGTCACGAAAACGTTTCCTTCTGAGGAAAGATATTCCCTTGTCGATCAGATACGCAGGTCCTCCCGTTCAGTGCCGGCAAATATTTCAGAAGCCTGGAGAAAGAGGCGGTACGAGGCAGCGTTCAAGAGCAAACTGAACGATTGCGAGTCGGAAGCATGTGAAACGCAAACCCGGATTGAGCTTGCACTGCGTTGTTCTTACATCGAGAAGCAGACCGCGGAGAGCCTGGATCAGAAATATGAACACATCATGGCACGGCTCGTTGCCATGATTCGGGATTCAGGCAACTCGATTTTGCGGTAGTCATGTTGTCAGGCCTTTCGCCTTGTCGTTTCTACTCTGACCCCTTCGCTACTCGGTCACCGCGTCCGCTTTACGTTTTTCCCCGTCGCCCCGTCACCGCGTCTGATTTGCGATTTCCCCCCCTCGGTCCCTATTCCCTTCATGAACCGATGGCAATGAAGGGTCCCACCCTGAAGGCCTGACTTTTTTATCGCGCAAAGCCGCAAAGTCGCAAAGGGGACCCCAACCGCGTGGAGTTGAGCAGCGAACCCTGCAGGCCGACCTGTTCGACGCTGCCCACTACCTGATCGCGCTCGACAGGGACAACAAGGGCAAGCCGTACCTCACGCAGGCCTGCGACTGGTTCAAACAGAAGGGGATGAAGGTGTGCGAGAACCCGTAGGCCGGCTGCACCGAAGAAAGGCAGGAAGCGGTCCGAATGCCGGATTTTTTATTTCTTGACAAGCAGGGAAATGTTCACGATAATAAAACACGCCTCGATTCAAATACGTATATCGAATAACGAACGTTACCTTTCGTAGCATGTTTGCAGTGTCCGTTCGAAGAAATGCATCAGGATTCACTCATCGCCCTTCTGCAAAAAAAATTTATCGGGACGCGAAGTATCAAACGGGCCGATTTCCGCCCGTGAGGGGATCACAGCCATGGGCCTGTCTTCGGCAACAAAAGCCGGTATTCATAACCTGTCCCATCAGGACGCCTGTTCTCTTCTCGAACTGATCCAGGAGAGCCTTGCCTGCCACGATCTGGATGCGTTCAGGGGACTCCTTGCGAGATTGAAGACGTTGATGGCCTACGATGTCACCACGTGCCTTGTCTGCAAAAAGGGAATGGACGGGCAGATCCGGTCACTCGATATCGTCAATGAAAACTATCCCTCGGAATGGATCGAGCTCTACGTCACGAGAAATTACGAGCAGATCGACCCCGTTCTCCAGGAGAATTTCGCAAACTTCCGGATCCAATACTGGGCCGACACCTACCGGAAGATGCCGCCTCCGAAGGGGTTCCTTTCCCTCGCCCAGGACTTCGGCCTCGACCGCGGCTACACGCACGGAGTCCGGAGCTTCACCGGCGAAGAGGGGAGCCTGTTCTCCTTTGCCGGAAGGGCCGTGGAGCAGAGCGGCCGCACGGAAACCATTCTCGACGTCTCCATCCCTCATCTCCACCAGGCGCTCTGCAGGGCCGTCAAGTACGACCGGTCCCGGACAGCAGGCACCCTGTCGCTTCGGGAGAAGGAGGTGCTGAGGTGGATGACGCAGGGAAAAAGCACCTGGGACATTTCCCGGATCCTGCGCATCAGCGAAAGGACCGTCCACTTTCACGGTCAAAACATCAAGCTGAAGCTGAACGCGTCGAGCAGGTCCCATGCGGTTGCGATTGCCCTGGAAGCGGGGATAATCGAGTCGGCCTGAACCAGTCGAACAGATCCGGCCGTTTGACCGCGTTCATCGTTTCAAATTCATGCCAGTCCAGCATCACGGCGACGACCGTGACCCCGTCGGGCATCGTCGCGGGCCTCCCGATCAATTGGTAGGGAAAACCTTTGAGACAGTACAGACGGTATACCTTCAGCTCCGTTACCGCGTAGAGATATTGTATCCTGTTGAGCACGCACCACTGATAGACTCCCTTGAACAGAATCAGGGATATCCGGTGCACATCGAAATTGCCGGCCAGGTGATTGTGCCGCGCCTCGGGCGCAACGCATAACCGGGAGATCTCGGCCGTATCCATTTCCTTCCTTATCCGGTGCTCCGGGCCGACGAGAGACAGAAACTCCTTCTCCATCATGAACTGGCGGCCGGGCATGATGAGCCGGAGGAAGGAAACCAGCCTGTTACCCGCATCGAAGACCCCGAAGAAGACCGCGTTCCGGTCGTACTCATCAGACTCCATGGCATCGGTGGAGTGAAGGACCCATTTCAGCTCATCGCAGAAGATCCGGTGGCGCAGCCGGTAGGCCTGCGCCTTGTCCTTCTCCTCGATGAGGGTCCTCACCGTGAGATCCGCCTCCTGCAGTACGATGCTTCGATAGTCCATCCGACCCGTCACTTCCGGCAACATCCCGCCTGTATCTACAATCCGCATATTCATAGTTCCTCCTTTTTGGAATGATCTGACACCCATCAATAGCATCGAACGCGGGCAAATGCACCTGTCACTATTGACAGGTGACGTATCCGGGATTTCCTACTATAGTTTAAAGAGGAAACCAGCGGAGGACGCCGGGATGCATTGGCCGGAATCCGCACGAAGAAGAACGCCACGCGCAATAACACTTGTCCGTTCCCACAACACCCATTGCTAATCGACATCGTGAGGAGGTTCCGTGGGCGTCATCATGCAGGCGTTCTACTGGGATTGCCCCAGGCTGGAAGGAAAAGAATACGAGTGGTGGGACCACGTCAAGGGAAAGGTCCCCTCGCTGAAAGACGCGGGCTTCACCGCGCTCTGGCTGCCTCCCGCGAGCAAGGCCGCCAACCTGAGCGGCCCCTCGATGGGGTACGACCCGTATGACTACTACGACCTCGGGGACATCGCCCAGAAGGGATCGACAAAGACCTGGTTCGGCTCGAAGGACCAGCTGCTCGCACTGATCCGGGCCGCCCACGACAGCGGCATGAACGTGTATGCCGACCTGGTGATCAATCACAACAGCGGGGGGGACAGCGAGGAGCTGAACCCCCTCGACAATCAGAAGAGATGGACGAGGTTCATTCCCAAGAGCGGCAAGTTCAAGCGCGACTACACCTATTTTCATCCTTCCCCGTACGAACGCTGGGACCAGATGGCCTTCGGCGACATGCCCGACCTTTGCCACCGGAACCCCGCCGTGTACACCCATCTCATCGAATACGCGAAGTGGCTCCTGGAAGACATACGTTTCGACGGTTTCCGGTATGACTGCGTCAAGGGGTACGGAGGCTGGATGGTCCGCGCGATCCAGGAGCTGCGGGCGATCAGGAACGGAACGGTCTTGAAGCCCTTCGGCGTGGGCGAATGCTGGGACAGCGACCGCAGGATCTCTGACTGGCTCGACGAAACGAATGCCTGGTCCGACAACCCGGCAGGCGCCTTCGATTTTCCGCTGCGCTATCGCCTGAAGGACCTGTGCGACACCTACGGGTTCAGCCTGAGGAGCCTGGCCGAGGGCGGGACCCTCATGAAAGACAGGCCCTATCAGGCCGTCACGTTCGTGGAAAACCACGACATTGCGCGCGACGATCCGATCGTGAACGAAAAGATGCTGGCCTACGCCTTCATCCTGACCCACGAGGGTTACCCCTGCGTGTTCTGGCAGGACTACTACACGTGGGGACTGGCGCAGGCAGGGCTCAAGGGCGGGATCGATGCCCTCGTGCGGGTGCATGAAGACCACGCGGGGGGTGGAACATCAATCCTCCATTGCGACGACGACCTCTACATCATGCAGCGAAGCGGCATGGGCGCGCAAAAGGGGCTCGTCTTCGTCATGAACAACCGGGGCGATGCCTGGAACGGGGCAGGGGTAAAGACGCAGTGGAGCAACACGAGATTCGTTCCTGCGGCGTGGCGCGGAAGGGACGATGCGGGGATTCCGCAGGAGCAATGGACCAACGGCGATGGTTGGGGTGAATTCTACGCCCCGCCAAGAGGGTATGCGGTGTATGTGCTGGAGGGGTGAGGGTTTTGACCCAACATGAAAAAGCCGGAGGAAAGAATAGGGATGGTTAAGCCCGATGTACAGCAAATGCTCCAGGCGCGCGACGCCCTGATCGATATGGCCGGCAATCTGAGAAAGCTCAAACAGCAAAAGGTTGAGCAGCTCTCCATAGACGATATAGCAAAGATAAACCAGGCCATCGTCGATACGCTCAACAAAGCGTCAGCCGTGCACGCAAAAACCATCGGAAGCAGGGCAGGCAATATCCAAAATTGCATCTCCAGGATCGACGACGCAAAGAAAGCCCTGAGCAGCGCGGTGGACACTGCGGGGCGGGTCAAGAACGTGATGAAAATAGCCGAGCCTGTCGTACAACTGGCCTCGGCCGTCGCCCTGGGAGATGTGCAATCGATCATGCGTTCGGCCGGCGATGTGATTGACGCGACAAAGTCCAATTAACACGAGAAGCTTAGCACACTCTCCGGACACCCGGATGCTGAGAAAGTAACAAACGGCTCGGTAACAGTTTGAGTAGGCGCCGCTTACCTATGATGAAGAGACTCTCTGGGTCCCGCGTCCAACAGCCGAGATTTGATCGTGAGTTCCAATGATGATATGAAAAACATCCGCGCATTTAATCGCTGAATGAGCCAACCAAATGAAGGAGGACGAAATGGGACTGCGAACAGACCTTGATGGGCTCAGATTTAGAAAACCTGGCGAAGATACTGTCTACGTGATTGACCAAGGCAAAAAGCGTGGAATACCGAACCCAGGGGTTTATGATGCACTTTTTAAAACATGGGACAATATCCACCTCGACATTGACATCAATGCCATAGACGATGGGCCAGCCGTGGATCAAACAGCGATACTTTTCAGATGCTACGACAATCCTAAGGTGTTTTTGTTTGACAACGGAAAGAAAAGATGGATTGAATCCCCGGCAGTAATGGATAGGTTCCAGTTCAACTGGAATAGTATTCATGTTTGGAATACACCACTTAGTGCCATTGGATACCCTGATGGACCCACTATTACTAAAACAGGTCGTCCAGACTAGGAGGGCTTCTGATAAGTTTGATCAGCGGTCAATAATAGTTGCATCGGTTGCGGGTAATGCGCGGATGTTTAAAAAAACACAAAATAATTTTCATGCAGCGATATCGTGCAAGCAAAAGTTCAGCCGGCGACGCGATCTACGCTGCGAAAGTTAATTGACTTGTCAGGCTAGCCGCGTCAGCACGGACAACCTGTAGATAGAGTAACAAACGGCACGAAAACAAGATGAATAAGCCAGCCCTGTCTATGTCTCTGATGCAGATCTGATCCTTTTAACTTCGGGTATATTTGTCAACATCCTAGATTTGACCACGAGTGCGCTTTCAGCCGTGCACGCAAAAACCATCGGAAGCAGGGGAGGCAATATACAGAATTGCATATCCAGGATCGATGACGCAAAAAAAGCCCTGAGCAGCGCGGCGGACACCGCGGGGCGGGTCAAGAACGTGATGAAAATAGCCGAGCCTGTCGTACAACTGGCTTCAGCCGTCGCCCTGGGAGATGTTCAATCGATCATGCATTCGGCCGGCGATGTGATCGACGCGACAAAGGCTAATTAACTCTTGAAGCTCAACTCGTCCACTCGGCCGGCCGGGAGAGAGGGCAACAAAAATGCGGTAGCAGTTTGCAGAAGCGAACCTTGGATATGATGAAGACTTGAACTTCTTGAGTCCGGGCGCAGTTGTCAACATCCGAGATTTGTCGCCGAGTGTGACCCCTATTAAGGTTGGCAGGGGCCAAGCCCCGCACCTTATATCAGGGTTACTCAGTTAGCGTTTATTTGACCATAGGAGCATTAAGAGGGCGTTGCCCAGTCGTCGGCCTAGACCTGGCGGGGCAATATGTGATAAGAACGGGCCTGTCAACTTTCGCGGACTGCAGGGACTATCCGCACGTCGGGTGCGGTAGCAATCGCCGAAAAGGAGGCATTATGCGTATACGTCGCATCACATTCATCGCCGTTATCGCAGTGGTCGTCTTTGCAGCAGCAGCCGTAAATATTCATGCGGACCAGCCTGAGGCACGCTTCAGTCCCGATCGAATCCTGAAGGGCACAACTCCGACGATTATAATCACGCTGGACAAGAGCATCCAAAATCAGGAAGAGATCAAAAATATTCGATTAGGCGGACAAGTAGTCGACGTGAAACGGTCGGAGGGCAAGTTGTCCGTCCAACTTCCGAAACTCGACCTTGTAGGTCTGGCCGACGTTGAGGTCCTCGGCAAGGACGACAAGGTGGTGGCCGTAGGACAACTGAAATATGTAGAGTCCACGGAGAGAATCAAGGGAGTCTGGCTTCTCCTTCTATATGTTTTTCTCATCGTTTTGCCGCCGTCTATTTTCACTTTTTACGACATCAATAGGAGTTACGCGGAGCGGTCCAAAGTTCTCAACAAACTGGACGGGTGTAATGCGACCATCGACCAGATCAAGGCCCTCCTCGCGGACATGGACCAGGGGCCAACAGGCCTCACTGGGCTCACGCGAGGCATTGTCGCAGTGACGCTCATCCTCGTCCTGGCTATTGCAGTCTTCCACCTCGTCGTGTTCCCGCCCGGCAAGGTTCCCGACATAGCGGAGAAGCTACTCATGTTACTGGCCGGCACCTTGACAGCGATCACGGGATTCTACTTTGGTTCCAAGGCCGCCACTGAGGCCGCCAGCGCCACCAAGTCCGGTGACGGAAAGACCGGGGGTTCCGTAGTACCCACAGTGCCCACGATATCGCAAGTCGATCCGACCGAGGGAGCCAAGGCCGGTGACAAGGTCACGGTGACTGGCAAAGGGTTTGGCAAACAGCAAGGGAAAGGCATTGTGAAGTTCGATGAACAGAAAGGTGCGGTTGATAAGAAGGAAGACTGGACAGACACGTCAATTAAAGTCGCTGTCCCGTCCGGAATGTCACCTACACAAGTCAAGATCGTCGTGACGAATGACGACGGGAAACCTTCTGAGCCGTATCCATACAACATCATTCGCCAAAATTAAGGGTTTTAGGGACATTGTCTCCTGGGTTGAGTTTTTTTGCCTAATTAAGTTAAGCGCGCTGAGTGACAACGTCCCTATTTGTCCAAGCCTGAGGAACACGACGAAATAATGGTATAGAGAGAGGTCATTTTGATAGCAAGCGCTTTGAAATTGAATTTGTGAAGAGATCTTTTATAAGAGCTAAGATAAGGAGGATTTGCAATGAAAAAGATTTACCTGCCAGTCGCAGTAGCGCTTCTGAATTTAACATTTTTATCGACAGCTTTTGGTCTAGCATTGGAAACACTAGATGCAAGCACGATGAATAAAAAGCAGATTGAACAAAAATACGAAGAGAATAAGAAAAAAATTGCAGAATCACCCTCCAGTCCTCAGGAAAAAGAAGATCTGTCTAAAAAAAATGATCAGAACTATGAAGCCGCTCAGCAAAATCTAGAGATGTACGGGTTTAAATTTGGCATAGGGTTGTTGGGATCTCATTTCCATGGTAAATCAAGGGTTGTTGCGACGTCAGTGCAAAATGGCATAGTCTCCATTGATGAAGGAGATAACAATATATTAGGAGCAGTGTTTGAAACCCATAACTTCTTCGGACACATCACAGGACCGCTGTATTGGGGATGGTTTTTAGGTGTGCAAACGACAAATGACAAGATTGTCGAGTCCGCAATCGCCGGCCTAATGCTTGCTACAAAATACAAAAATAACCCTACCGACGGTGGCAGTTTCAATATCGGCTTTGGATTCATTATGGACCCAAACGCCCGGGTCTTGGCCGATGGGTTTGAGGCAGGCATGCCTCTACCAGCAGGTGAGCAGGGGGTCAGAACTAAGAAAGTAACAAAAACCGGATACGGAGTTGTCATCTCATACGGCTTTTAACCCCCCCCCGCAGGCGTTTGAAGACTTAACACCATTAGTCACGAGGGTATGAACGCGAATTACAGTTAATTGAGGAGGCCGCATGCAAATCGATTTTCATTACTACCTTATATATGGCTTGGCAAAGGAAGCAGCGTACACCGATGCAGATGCGGAAGTGCTCGCCTACGCGTCGCAATACGTTGACAACAACAAGGAACGCCAGTACGTCGTGTCGGACGAGTTTGGCCGATTTTACGTGGATTTCCCAAAACGAATCGAGGATGCCACGGAGATCACGTTCCCGATAATTACCCAAGGTGAGGATTTCACTTGCTTCGACCTTCATGTTCAGCGTTACGCCTATTGCCCCTTTCATTTCATTCCCGGGGACAACAAGGCGTCCATAAACGGGCACACAAACCCTCTCTGTACTGATGAGGGCTGCACCCGCTCGACGGCACTCGTCAATGCGGCAAAATCGCAAAATGATCTATACAAGCTCGGAATTGCTCTTCATACTTACGCGGATACATGGTCGCATACACGGTTCAGCGCATTTCATGAAGACTGGAACAGGGTCTACCACAACATTGTAAAAAACATCCCGCCGAATATAGGACAAGCCGAAGTCCTCACGATGCCGGACGAGATATCCACCACATGGAGGGACGAAAGGATCAACGAGGACATAAAGAATCGGGACCGAGCCATTCAGGCCATGGAGGCAATATTCGGCTTGATAAATAAAGGGTCCGCGAGTTGGAGTGGTGTAAAGGGAGCATGCGAGCAATTTGTCGGGGCTACGGATAGTAATTCGCGAATTAAACAGATACGAAACAAATACAGCATCCAGTTCGAATACGATGAAGACAAGTGGATCAACGAGGCGCTTAGTTTTATAAGAAACACCGGGAACATCCTTGACGCCACCACGATCCCGGGAGCACCTTTGCCGCGGCCGGGATTCGTCAACATCACTTTAAAAGACGGAAATGCTCACTGGATCAGATTTCAGCACGCGGCAAAAACGCAGCTTTCGTGGGTGCTGGATTCAGCGAAGTTTATTTAAATACCCGTGATGGCTGTTGGCATATTTTAATTGGCAGCTGGGAGAGTATATTAATATAGAAAGCGACGTTATTTTTAATTTTTTAAAGCCCTTGCCCTCATTCGGCAATGGGCTTTTTATCTTTTCGCCTTGATATTCCGAGCCGTTTATAATAAGCTTTTTTAAACGAAAGGGACGGGACTGCGGGAAGGGGAAAGGGAATGAAAAAGGACACGCAATGCGTTCATAGCGGCGGCATCTTCGACCCGGTAACCGGCGGGGTGAACACGCCGATCTACCCCTCTTCGGCCTTCGAGTACCGCGACCGGCAGGACGTTCCCTATCCGCGCTACTTCAACACGCCCAACCAGCGCGTCATCGTCGAGAAGCTCTGCAGCCTCGAAGGCGCCGAGGACGGCGTGCTGTTCGGCTCGGGCATGGCTGCGATCAGTACGACCGTCTGCGCCTTTGCCAGGGCCGGGGACCACGTGGTCATGATGGACGAGCTCTACGGGGGGACGCATTCCTTCGCGACCGACGCGTTCGCCCGGCTCGGCATCGCGCACACCTTCGCGGCCACGAGCGCCGAGGCCGTATGCGCGGCGATCCGCAAGGAAACGAAGGTCGTGGTCATCGAGTCCCCGACGAACCCGCTCCTGAGCGTTATCGACATCCGGAAGGTGGCAGCCTGCTGCAGGGACAAGGGCGTGGTCTCGATCATCGACAACACCTTCGCCAGCCCGGTCCTGCAGAACCCGCTCGGCCTCGGCATGGAGGTGGTCGTGCACAGCGGCACGAAGTATCTCGGCGGCCACAGCGACCTCTGCTGCGGCATAACGGTGACTTCAACCGAAAAGGCGAAGACCATCCGCGACCTTGCCAGGCACTTCGGCGGAGTCATGAACGCCCAAACCTGCTACCTGCTCGAGCGGAGCCTGAAGACCCTTGCTCTCAGGATGGAGCGTCAGACCTCGAACGCCGGCAGGATCGCGGGATATCTTTCGGAGCGGAAAGAAGTGAAGAAGGTCTTTTACCCCGGCCTCGCCGGTTCGCAGGGCCACAGCCTCGCCCGGTCGCAGATGACGGGCTTCGGCGCCATGCTTTCCTTCGAGCTGGACGCAGCCGTCAGCCCCGATGACTGCCTCCGGCGCTTGAAGCTCATCCGGCCTGCCGTGAGCCTCGGCGGGATCGAGACTACGATCTGCTCGCCGGCAAAGACGTCGCATGCGAAGATGTCGGCGGAAGAACGGAAACGGATCGGAGTGAGCGACGCGCTGCTGCGGCTGTCCGTGGGCATCGAGCACGTGGAGGACCTGATCGAGGACCTGGGACAGGCGATGGGGTGAAGAAAAAGATCCGACTCCATGAGGGCTTGATCGAGAGAATGGCGAGCATTTGACGGTCTGGCGTAATGCTTGTCACGTATCAACGTCCCCTGTGCTGCGCACGGGACCCTGGCAGGGGGCAAGGGAGGAAGAGGGAGCCGTGAACGCGCCCTTCAAGAGCGTTCTTAAACGGCTGGGCTGTACGGCGCTGATCGCGGTCGCGCTGCTTTTCGGGGCATCGGTCCGGAGAGCGATCGTCACGCCCGTTGAACGGCCCGCATTGCCGGCCGTTGTGAATGACATTACCCAACTCAATCCGATCGCGGTGGCGCGCATCATAACGCCGACAACGACCGAAGAGATCGTCGAAGCCGTTAAACGCAATCCCGGACCCATCTCGATCGGCGGCGGCAGGTACAGCATGGGCGGACAAACGGCGACGGAAGGCGCGCTTCACATCGACATGCGCGGGTTCAACAAGATCCTCGCGTTCTCTCCCGTTGCAAGGACCATCACGGTCCAGGCGGGCGCACGGTGGCGTCAGATCCAGGAACGGATCGATCCCTACGGCCTCTCCGTCCGGATCATGCAGACCTATGCGAATTTTACGGTCGGCGGGTCGCTTTCCGTCAATGCGCACGGCAGGTATCTCGGACAGGGGCCCCTTGTCCTCTCGGTGCGTGCGTTGAAGGTCGTTCTGGCGAACGGGGCGCTTGTCGAAGCTACCCCTGCCAGGAACCGCGAGCTTTTCTACGGGGTCATCGGGGGATACGGGGGCCTGGGCGTCATCACCGAGGCGACCCTCGATCTGACCGACAACGGCAGGGTAAAGCGCCGGCACCGGACGATGCCCCTTGCCGACTACCCGGGCTACTTCTTCCGGGAGGTTCGTGGATCAAAGGAGATCGTATTCCACAATGCCGATATCTACCCCGACGCGTACGACACGGTCCATGCTGTATCCTATGTGAAGACCGACGAACCGGCAACCGGACAGGAGCGGCTGATGCCGAGGGGCAGGAACTACTCCCTCGACCGCTTCACCTATTGGGTGATCTCCGAATGGCCGATGGGCAAGGCCATCCGCCAGTATATCGTGGACTCCCTGATGTACCGGGGCGAATGCGTGGAGTGGCGTAATTACGAGGCGAGCTATGACGTTGCGGAGCTGGAGCCGTCCTCACGCAGCGACTCGACCTATGTTCTTCAGGAATATTTCGTTCCCGTAGAGCGGTTCGACGAATTCGTTCCGAGAATGTGCGACTGCTTCCGGCACCACCGGGTCAACGTCATCAACGTCTCGGTCCGGCATGCCGAACGCGACCCGGGAACGATCATGGCATGGGCCCGGCAGGAGGTCTTCGCATTCGTCGTGTATTATAAACAGGGCACGGACAGCGCGTCGCGGGAAAAGGTCGCGGCCTGGACCCGCGAATTGATCGATGCGGCAATAAACGCGGGCGGCACTTACTACCTGCCGTATCAACCGCATGCGACCTATGAGCAATTCCTGAGGGCCTATCCCCGCGCGCCGGAGTTCTTCGCCCTGAAAAGAATGGTGGACCCGACAAACAAATTCCGGAACAAGCTCTGGGACAAGTATTACGACGCCTATCAGAGCACCGCACTTCCGGTCAGCTCACGGGTCGATCCGGCAGGCCTTCGCAGCCGAGCACCTGGTGAAGGGCTCGGGTTGGCAGGGAGAGAGGAGCGGCAATGGCACGGAAAAGAATAGCGGTCATCGTCGGAAGCCTGCGCAGGGACTCGCTCAACCGCAAAATGGCAAAGGCGATGATGAAGCTTGCACCTGATTCGCTCGAGCTCGAGATCATCGAGATCGGAGGGCTTCCGCTCTATAATCAGGACCTTGATAATGATAACCCGCCGGCAGTCTGGACCGAGTTCCGGGAGCGCCTGAAGAAGTTCGACGGGGTCCTGTTCGTAACACCCGAGTACAATCGCTCCATGCCCGGAGCGCTCAAGAACGCCATCGACGTGGGTTCCCGTCCCTATGGAAAGAACAGGTGGGCGGGAAAGCCGGGCGCGGTGGTGAGTGTCTCGCCGGGAGCCATCGGCGGATTCGGCGCGAACCACCACTTGAGGCAATCGCTGGTGTTCATCGATGTCCCCGCAATGCAGCAGCCGGAGGCGTATATAGGGAATGCCGCGAATCTCTTCGACGAGAGCGGCAATCTCACCAATGATTCGGTCCGTGAATTCGCGGCGAAGTTCATGCATGCCTTTGCTGCGTGGGTTGCGACCAACACCGCGGGCAAATGACCGGAGCGCATAGAAAAGAGTGTCAATTCCAAAGTCCGAGCCCGGATGGGCTCTTTGTAACAATCAAAAAGACGAGGTTCGCAGGTCCTCGCACCTGTATAAATCTCTTGTCACCTTTCTTGCGTGCCCAAGCAAGGTGACCCAAAGAAGGGCACCCGGCGACCATTCTTGTCCGTCATGCTCGGTCGTCCTCGGTACATTTCGGAAACTTGCCCTTTGGGCTTCGGACATCCGAAATGCTTCACCCTCGTCCTCGGTCACCTGCCGGGAATAGCCGCATGGGACTTCTGCAAGGCGCAGGGAAAGCAAGGCATTTAACCAAACCCGGCATGTCCCAGAAGTTTACCTCTGCGTCTTTGCGGCTTTGCGCGAGAAATAAGTTTAGCACTCGTTTATGGCCGCTGGGTGAAGCCCCAGAATTCATAAGGAAGAAGTAAGAGGCTGTAGGTGTTTACTTAATTCATCCTTCTTACTTCAGAAGGAGAGTATGCTATGGATCCCGTCGTTCACTTTGAGATGCCCTTCGAAGACCGTGTGCGCATGGCGAAGTTCTACAGGTCCGCATTCGGCTGGCAGACACAGATGCTTGGCGAGGAGATGGGCAGCTATGTCCTCGCGACGACCGTCGAAACCGGCGAGAAGGGGCCTACCAGGCCCGGTGCGATCAACGGAGGATTCTACCCGAAGAAACCCGACTGGCCAGCGCAATATCCGTCCCTTGTCATCGCGGTGGGCGATATCAAAACAGCGATCGCGAAGGTCGTCAAGGCGGGCGGCATTGTGCTTGGCGAGCCCATGGAGATACCCGGCGTGGGAAGCTACGTCTCGTTCACCGACCCCGAGGGCAACCGCGTAAGCATGCTGCAGCCCGTCCCGCGCAACTGGCATGCACCGAAGAAGAAAACGAAGAAAAAGATAGTGAAGAAGAAAGCGGCGAAGAAAGGCGCGGCGTGATCGAAAAAGGCAGTCCGGCGCCCGGCAGGCAAGCGGGTATAGGTAGCGGTTAGTTGAAGCGGAAAGACCAATTACCTCACATCAGGAGGAAGCATATGGATCGGAAGATGACAACCCAGGCTTCACTCGGCATAGTGGTCCTTTTCATTTCCTTTATGATCACGGGATGCAGCGGAGGAGGAGGCGGAGTCGGGTTCGTGGCTCCGCCCGCGGCCACCTATTCTGTCGGCGGCGTCGTAAGCGGACTGACCGGCACGGGTCTCGTCCTGACGAACAACGGCGGAGACAACCTCGCGCTTTCCTCCAACGGCACGTTCACGTTCCCGACGGGTCTCAGCAGCAATGCCACTTACAGCGTCGCCTCTGTGGCGCAGCCTGGAGGCAAGCAGTGCGTCGTCACCAGCGGGACGGGCACGGTCGGCAGCGCAAACGTCACCGATGTAGCCGTCGTCTGCACCGTGACCGACGTGACCAGCGGCCTGGCGGCCGAGTACCAATGCGACGGCAATGTGAACGATTCCGTGGGCAGCGCGAACGGCACGCCGAGCGGCGGCTTCGCCTATACGACGGACCGGTACGGGAACAGCAGCTCGGCATGCAGCTTCAACGGTACCGACGCCAAGGTCCACGTGGCCGGCGCCATCTCCGCGCCGGGCAGCACCGGTTTCAGCCTCTCCCTCTGGACGAAAACCACCAACACCACCTTCACGGGATCGATCGTCTACGGCAACTTCCTCTTCAGCATCCACGGATCGATGATCCTCACCGTGATCCCCGGTGCGACCATGAGCACGTCCATGACGTATTCGCAGAACACCTGGGCCCATGTCGTCGGGACCTATGATGACACAACGGGGCTGACCAAGCTCTATAAGGATGGAGCGCTCGTGTCGCAGGCCACGAAATCGGGCGCAGTAGGAGCGGCGTCCCTGACGTCGTTCGACCTCGGCCAGAACGCCTGGCCGGCGGCCTCCTACTGGAACGGCGCGCTCGACGACGTCCGGTACTACGGCCGGACGCTGTCCGCCGCCGAGGTGCAGCAACTGTACGACTACCAGAAGCCGGCGAGCCGCAAGACGTTCGTCACTGCCGCGGTGTTCGACGGGAACCTGATTGCCGCCGAAGGAACGCACAAGGCAACGGGGATCGTTGCCGCCGATGCCCTGTGCCTCAAGGACGCCGACTATCCCGGGACCGGTGTCTACAAAGCGTTCCTGGTGGATGCCGCAAACAGGGTTGCCTCGGTAAGCGCCAATGCCGGCGACGGTCAGATCAGGTGGGTCTTGAGGCCGAACACAACGTATTACCGGAGCGACGGCACAACGAAGATCATGACCACGAATCCAAAAGGCCTGTTCGCGTTCGGCGCGCTGACCAATGCCTTTGACCCGGCCGCGACCGATACTTATTGGACAGGAATGAACAGCGATTGGACCACTTATCCGAACACAAACGGCGGTGCGGATAATCAGAATTGTGCCGGGTGGTCGTACAACGCTTCCACGTCTTCACCCTATGGGACCTTCGGAATGGGAAACCAGACGGATGCTCATGCCATCTCTTTTTCATTTAATGCGTTTTGTAGCATCAAACAATACCATCTGGTCTGTATCGAGCAGTAACGGTTGCGACAAGGCGGGGCGGCACCATGCTCGGCGAGCCTATGGATATCCCCGGTGTGGGAAGCCATAGGTGCAGTGGTTCTATCCGTTGGTCACGCTCATGCAAGGAGAAAGACTCTACCTTCTTGGTTCCTGGAGGCAGCTTTCGTAAGGTGCCCTGAAAGGAGGTCGCATTCATGACATCGCAGCCCGGATCTGACGTCGCTGATAAGGCGCTTGAGCCGTTGTTTGCAACAAGCGGGTCTGATGACCTATCGAGCCACGCCTATCGGCAGTTGATCGGCAGTCTGGGCCTTGTATTCCCCCTTGCCCTCTGGCTCATCGCAGGCCTTCGACCGACCCGGGAACTGGCGCGATGGGATCTGCTCTCTTCGGTCAGCGCCTATTACTACACCGGGTCGGTGGCGGTCTTCGTTGGGATACTGGTTTCGCTTGGAGTGTTTCTTTTTACCTATCACGGCTATAAAAACGAGTACAGCAAACAGGATCGCCGGGCATCTATCATAGCCGGCACGGCCGCTATCCTGGTGGCGTTCTTTCCCACAAAGGCGCCCCTTGACTCGTTAGCGCCTTCCTGGTGGACTCCGGGAACGGGCAAGATACACTATATTTCGGCCGTTGTGCTGTTCTGCTCGTTCAGTTTCTTCTCGCTGTTCCTGTTTACGAAGTCGAAGCCTGACTCAGGGGAACCACTTACCAAGGGCAAACGGGTGCGAAACCGCATCTACATCTGCTGCGGGATTCTTATGGCGGCCTGCATCGTCTGGGCGGGCATAGCCTCTTTCCTCAATGCACCCATCTTCCTGCCCGAGGCGCTCGCTCTCGAATCGTTTGCCCTGTCCTGGTTGACCAAAGGCCGCGCAGACAGGACCGCGGTCAGCGTAGCCCGGCGGACCTTTTACTACGGACGCAATCCAAGACGGCTGGTCGCCGATATCCGGGGCGCGATTCGAAGTTAGCGGCCGGCATGTGCATTGAACGAGCCGGCCACGTTCAGGGAGGCCCGGATGTTCGCAGAGTGCAACGAAGTTTGGATCAGCTCCATAGCGATAGGGCGTCTCTTGTCACCTTTCTTGCGTGCCCAAGCAAGGTGACCCAAAGAAGGGCACCCGGCGACCATTCTTGTCTGTCATGCTCGGTCGTCCTCGGTACATTTCGGAAACAGCCTGCATTCGCGTAAACACTCATAAACGCTGGCCGCTGGCTCGCCAACCTGCGGGCTCGGACAGTCCGAAATGCTTCACCCTCGGCTTCGGTCACCTGCCGGAAATGATCGCATGGGACTTCTGCAGGTGCAGTGGTTCTGTTGTACCCCAGGCCCCGCATGTCCCCGGGGCGGCCAAGAGGCCCGGGGGGCACGACGGTTCCAAAGTGTTCTATTTTTATTCTCAAGTTGGAGGTTCCATGAAAAAAGCTCTTGCTCTCATGACAGCAGCGGCATTCGGATTTACGCTCGGGACGGCGTTCGCAGACGAGGCGACTGTATCGCCGCTCCAGCAGCAACCATCCCCGATGGTCGTGGCAACCAGCAAGGAAGAAGTGAAACAAATGGAAAAGAAGGAAAAGAAGCGCGAAAAGAAGGAAAAGAAGAGGGAGAAAAAGGAGAAAAAAAGGGAAAAAGAGCAGAAACTGAAGATCAAGGAGAAAAAATTGGAGGCAAAGTAGAGACGCTCCGTGTGAACCTATGATCTCCCTTTCGGACATCCAGACAGCGCGCGAGCGCATTGCTCCCTTCATCCACCGCACGCCGCTCATCCTTTCCAATTCGCTGAGCAGGCTCACGGGCGCCGAGGTCTACCTGAAGCTCGAGAATTTGCAGAAGACCGGCTCCTTCAAGGTGCGGGGAGCGTTCAACAAGCTCCTTTCCGTCGCGGAGCCGCGCGTCATCGCGGCGTCCATGGGGAACCACGCCCAGGCCGTGGCGTTCGCCGCGGGGAAGCTGGGGAAGAGCAGTGTGATCGTGATGCCCGAGACGGCGTCCCTGGTGAAGCAGGAGGCGACGAGGGGATACGGCGCCGAGGTGGTGCTCCACGGCGAGCGGTTCAGCGACGCATTGGAGTACGCCCTTACGCGGAAGGACGCGCTCTTCATCCATCCCTTTGACGATGACAGCGTGATCGCGGGCCAGGGTACCGCAAGCCTCGAGATCGCCGGGGACCTCCGGGACATCGACGCGGTCCTCGTTCCCGCGGGAGGCGGCGGGCTCCTTGCCGGGACCGCCGCGGCGATCAAGGCGCTCTCGCCCCGCACCGAGGTGATCGGGGTCCAGGCCGCGCAAGCGGCCTCGGCCTGCATCTCCTTCAGCGAGCACAGGGTCTGCGAGCGCGTGCCGGGGCCGACCATCGCCGACGGCATTGCCGTGGGCAGGGTGGGGGTCCGCACGCTGGAATACATGACAAAGTTCGTGGACGGCATGCTGAGCGTTGAGGAGGACGCCATTGCGCGCGCCATCCTGCTCTTTCTGGAGCGGAAGAAACTGGTGGTCGAGGGCGCCGGGGCCGTGCCTCTGGCGGCGCTGCTCACGAACGCCGGCCAATTCCGCGGCAGACGGGTGGTCCTCCTGGTGAGCGGCGGGAACATCGATTTCACGCTCGTGGACCGGATCATCCTGAAAGGCCTCGTGACATCCGGCCGCATCGGCGTGTTCTCGGTGGTCATCGACGACGTGGCCGGCAGCCTCCACGCGGTCACCGGCGTCATCGGAGAGCAGAAGGCGAACATCCTCGACGTGGACCACGCCCGGCTCGGCAGCGACGTGCCCATCGGCCGGACGAAGGTGGTCTTCACCGTGGAGGTGCGCGGGAAGGAGCATCTTGCCGAGGTGTTCGATGCGCTCCGGGAGAAGGGCTACGAGGCCGGAGCGGCATGAGGCGGTCTTGAAAGGAAACGCCATGCTGAAAAACAGCAAGGTCATCGTCATAGGGGGAAGCTCGGGCATGGGCCTGGCGACCGCAAAGCTTCTCGCCGCGGAAGGAGCGCAGGTCATTATCGCGTCGCGCTCGCGTGAGAAGCTCGACGAGGCCCTCCAGGTGATCGGTGACAATGCAGAGGCCCGGCAGCTGGATTTTTCGAAAGAAGATGCCGTGCAGGAGTTCTTCAGCCTGCTGGGCACTTTCGACCACCTGGTGCTCATGGGTGCGGGACTGCCCGCCTGGGGCAAGCTGTCGGATATTCAATCGCCCGTTCTCGAGAGCGCGTTCAAGACGAAGTTCTGGGGATATTTTCTGTGCGCCAAACATGGAGCGCCGCTCATCCGCAAGGGAGGGTCGATCCTCTTCACCATCGGCGGGGCTGCCCGCTCGGCAATTCCGGGAACCGCGGGGGTTGCGGCCGTGAATGGAGCGATCATGTGCATGGCCATGACCCTGGCAAAGGAGCTTGCGCCGGTCCGTGTGAATATCCTCTCTCCCGGCCTGGTGGACACCCCGGCGTACAACTGGATGTCCGCCGAAGAGAAGAAGACGTTCTTCAAGCAGATGGGAGGTAATCTCCCTGTGGGCCGGGTGGGTAAACCGGACGAGCTCGCACAAGCCGCGCTGTACCTGCTCTCCAACGGCTTTACCACGGGCGCCATCCTGGACGTGGACGGAGGCGGCCGGCTCCACTGAACGAAGAGGACTAACTATCGCGCGGGCCGGCGTCTCATCAGGTTCTCGTCGGGTTTTGTCAGCTTCACCGTTCCGGCCTTGTTTGGTAGTGTCAAAAGTTTCATGAAAATGAAGGAGTGAAAATGCAACCACACCCTGCACTCGCGGTTCCACTCGTAGTCGCTGGGCGCAGGCAGAGCGCACTGAGGAAAAAGGGGAAGAAACAATCTCTGTGTTCTTAAGTAATTTTGAAAAAACTCAAGATAAATAGCTGAGGAACCCGAAAGAGGACGCAGAGGGGAGGTGAAGAAATACTCCCGAACTTACTCAGATCAAATGCATTTCTCTGCGTGCTCTGTGGTTAAAGTTTGACATAACGCCTCGTTTAAGAAGGAGGTCAATATGAGAAAGGTCCAGACACTTGTACTCATTGCAGGTCTTTTGGTCTCGCTCGCGGCGAGCGCAGGAAATAAACAGGCTCCCAAGGTGATGCATAAGATCCGGCCGTTATCGCAAGACCTGGAAATTCAGCTGGCTCTCAGTGCGCTGCCGCCGCACCTCAGGGACAATGCAACAGTATATATCTTGAACCCTGATAAGGGCTTCGAAGTCGCCCGCGCGGGTACGAATGGGTTCCATGCCTTTGTTGCCCGGACCGGCGATGACACGTTCAGGGGGTCCTGGCCCTTGACGGAATACCGGGATGATATTCTCTACCCGGTCTCCTTTGACGCAGCGGGCGCCAAGGCGCAGATGCGGGTCTTCTTTGACGCGGCAGAGATGCAGGCCAAGGGCACTCCTCCCAACGAACTGAAGAAGATCATCCAGGACCGTTACAAAGCAGGATACTATAAAGCCCCGGAACGGGCAGGCATCTCCTACATGCTGTCTCCCGTGCTCCGAACGTACGCAAACCCGGACGAAAACGACAGCGTTATCACCCTGAACATTCCCCACGTCATGTACTACGCCCCGGATGTTTCCCAGGAAGACATCGGCGGCGCGAAACCCGGCGGCATGTATCCTTTTGTCATCATGCCCGGCCCCCATGGATACATGATCCAGCTTCTCGGCCAGACGGAAAGAGCGGCAATTAATAAAGAGTACGAAAAGATGCTTGCAAGGCTCTGCAAGATCAAAAAAGTCTGGTGCTTGCCAAAAGAGCAGGGTCTCTATTGACGCAAGCGGTGCTGTACAAGTCGGAAACCGAGAGGGGTGCAGCGGACACGCTCCTCAAAGGAAGCAGTTCGGCGGCGCGTTACCCGTGCAGCCTGACAAACACTCTAACTCGTTCGCAGAAAGGGGTCTTTCCATGCAACTGAACAAGAATCTCGGCATGCTCTTGACAGGTATCTGGCTCATCTTGACGGGGCTGATACCGCTGCTGCAGCTAAGTTTTTCGGGAATCGGTACGCTGATGGCCCTCCTCGCAATCGTCGCGGGCGTTTTGATCGCAATTGGGCGATAGGCGGGGGGGATAGAACATTCTTTCCAGCGTACCGCCGGCTAGACGCCGATGAGCATGCGTACCAGGTGCTTGCCCGTGGGGACCTTGAAGATGTCGAAGTCCTTCCCCGTCGCACCCGGGCCGACATAGGTGCCGAACATCCTGTCCCAGACGGTGAGGACAAAACCGAGGTTCTTGTTGGTCAGCCCCTTCGCCCCATGATGGATCCGGTGATAGTTCGGCGTGATAAGGACCTTTTCCAGGGGCCCGAGGTCCACCCAGAGGTTCGCGTGGATCCAGATGTTGACCACGACGCCGAAGGAGAACGCCGCGCCCGCTTCAGCGATTGACAGGTGAAGAAGAAAATAGATGATCACGATCTGGGGAACGGCGAAGAGGAAGAGGTGCGTTAAGCTCGTCCGCGCGCCGGAGAGCCACCAGATCTCCCCGATGGAATGGTGGAAGGAATGGGTGCGCCACAGGAACGGCGTGTGCATGGCCCGATGGACCCAGTAGAGACCGCAGTCGCCCAGGACGATCGCGAGCAGTATCTTTGCGGGGCCCGGGAGGCTCCGGAGGCGGTCCATCGACAGCACGGCATCCAGGTCGAGCGCGTTGCATCCGGCCAGGACCAGCCGCTTCGACAGCTCCCCCGCCACAATGACCACGAGGAGCGCCGCGACATTGAGCCCGATCTCGCTGCGCCGGTGCACGGAAAAGCCCGGCCGGCGCCGCTCCAGAAGATCGACGATGAACACGACAAGCACGAGGGTGGCGGCCTGGTAGAGTTGCTCCGGTTGGATCATGGCTCTCTTCTTCTCCCCGGAGACAACCCGGGACCGTGGGGGTCAAACTTGACTAGTTGTAGAAACAACGTTATATATGGTTAGAGTCTGGGATGAGATTATCCCATTAAAGCATAGAGAAAATCATCTTCAAGACTACTTAAAATAGCTATGAAGGGTAAATGATATCAGACTTCGGGCGTTCCGGCAAGCACGCACAGAGATTCACGGTTCCAAAGAGTATCGGTTGTTGGCCTGGATATCGCCAAGGGATGAAGCAAGGGGGCGGCGCGTTACCCGT
>Ga0335081_10000738_pt1 | contig 53745 bp, 46 predicted proteins | sample Lox_Sample_35_FD_206713 | JGI IMG/M metagenome (GOLD analysis project Ga0335081, IMG submission 206713) | Soil microbial communities from Loxahatchee National Wildlife Refuge, Florida, United States - Lox_Sample_3.5 | ecosystem: Environmental > Terrestrial > Soil > Wetlands | place: USA...
GGCGGCACCGGCAACGACACGGTCGATGCCAGCGGCCTGACCGACAACATCAGCGGCGCGCCGGTCGACGTCGTGTTCAACGGCGGCGGCGGCAACGACGTGTTCCACAGCGGCCCGGGCAACGACGCCTTCACGGACACCGGCAACGGCCAGGCGATCTACAAGGAAACGCTGTCGACCGGCGAGTTCAGCTACGCCAGCGGCAAGTGGACGGTGACGACGTCGAGCGAAGGCACCGACACGCTGCAGGGCGTCGACAAGGTCACGGACGGCACCGGGCACAACTACCTGCTGGTCAGCGCCGACAGCCAGTACACCACGCTGCAGGAGGCGATCGACGCCTCGCACACCGGCGACACCATCCTGGTCGCGCCCGGCACCTATACGGGCCAGTACATCGTCGACCCGACGCAGAACCACGGCGCCGACGGCATCTCGATCGTCGGCCTCGGCGACGTCACGATCGACGCGCCCTCCTCGCTCGTCAGCAATGGCAATTCGCCGACCAGCGGGCGCGACATCGATGGCCTGCTCACCGTCAGCAACGCCAGCAACGTCTCGATCGAGAACATCGACTTCAATGGCCTGCAGGAGGGCGCCGGCGCGACCGGCGCGAACGCCCCGACGCTGGTCGGCGTCGCCTATCTCAATGCGTCCGGCACGGTCGACCACGCCGACATCACCGGCATCCGCGACGACACCGCCGACTTCGGCGACCAGCAGGGCATCGGCGTCTACGTCTCCAACACGGCACCGGGTGCCGGACCGCTCAACGACTTCACGCTGACCAACTCGACCATCGAGGATTGGCAGAAGGGTGCGGTGGTCGCCGCCAATGCCAACGTCGACATCGAGCACAACGTCATCACCGGCGCGGGCGCGACCGACCTGATCGCGCAGAACGGCATCGAGCTCGTCGGCGACACCGGCACGACCTCGAACAACACCATCAACGAGATCGGCTACATCCCGACCGATGTGACCGATACCGGGATCTTGTTCTGGGACAGCAACAACCTAACGCTCGACAACAACTCGATCACGGGTGCGCTGTTCAACGGCGAGCTGGTGTCGCAGACCGGCATCTACGGCCTCAACTCGTCCGACATCACCATCCACGGCAACACGATCAGCAACGTGCTGGAGGGCATCGGGGCGTTCGAGGACGGCAGCGGCGCCTACGCGGGCACGTTCGCGCCGACCTGGGACATCGGGCCGACCAACTCGGTCACCAACTACACCCAGTACGCGCTCGACTTCGAGGCGACCGACACTTCGACCAACGTCCAGGCGGCCGGCAACTTCATGATTTCCGGCACAAACGGCAACGACTTCCTCCTCGGCGGCAGCGGGACCTTCACGGCCCAGTACAACACCGACACGCTGACGACGGCGAGCTTCAAGTACGACACCGTCAACAAGGACTGGGTCCTCACGACCGCCAACGAGGGCACCGACACGCTCCAGAACGTCGAGGTCGTCACCGACGAGAACGGCCACCGCTTCCTGCTGGTCGGCGGCGGCAGCAACTACACGACCATCCAGGACGCCGTAAACGCCGCGCAGGCGGGCGACACCATCCTGATCGCGCCCGGCACCTACACCGAGACCTCGCAATACGTGCCCGGCAATTTCCAGGGCCTCTACATCAACACGCCGAACCTGACGCTGCAGGGCTACAGCTCGCTCGACGGCACCGCCATCACGACGGCGGCCGCCGCCCAGCTGTACGGCCCGACCGTCATCGCGGGGGCGCAGAACGACTTCGGCGCCAACGACTGGATCGACCAGGGCGGCTCCGGCACCACGATCGAAGGCCTGCACCTCCAGGCCGGCGGCGAGACCGACAACAAGCTGATCGAGATCACGACCGACAACGTCACCATCAAGAACGACTTCATCGACACGTTCTTCAACGGCAGCGACAGCGGCGCGGCCGCGATCTACATCGACAACCAGGGCACGCCGATCAACAGCTACCTGATCGACCATAATATCCTGAACGAGGGCATCTACGTCGCCAACGGCGTCGGCACTGCGGCGGACGGCATCAGCACGACGCAGGTGATCTCGAACAACGAGTTCGAGGGCACCTTCGACCCGGTGAGCGGCAACGGCCGCTACGACATGGTGGCGGTGCAGGGCACGATCCCGGGCGTCCCGTGGCAACCGGATCCGGCGCAGGTTCCGACCATCGAGTTCAACACGGTCGACAACAACGAGTCGCCGTTCCTGTTCCGCATGACGGAAGAGAACACGGCGCTGTTCCCGACCGCGGCCGAGATCGCGACCTTCATCGGCGAGAACACCTCGGCGAGCACGACTTACGCGTACGTGCTCAACCCCGACGGCTCGCTGCACCTGATCCCGCGCACGGACGAGCCGGCGCTTTATTACGAGCTCACCGTCGCCAACAGCATCGACACGCTCGATGCCGGCTTCACGGCGCCGAACGGCATCTTCGGCAGCGACCGCGACACGATGGACCCGGGCGACACCATCATCGTCCAGGGGCTTTCGACCTCGGTCGAGGAGATCATCGTCACCGGCCTCACGGTCGATCCGACCGCGAGCTCGAACGGGATGACGTTCGACCTCGGCAGCGGCATTGCGACGAGCCTCGCGCTCGGCGACTATTCGACCGGTCTCGGCGCGAGCGTCACGGTCGATGCCAACAACCTCGGCGACACCATCACCACCAACGACGGCAGCGACACGCTCACCGGCGGCACCGGGATCGATACGGCCGTCTATACGCAGGCACTGACGACGTCCGATTTCACCTTCTCGTCCGGCGCCTGGCACGTCGCCAAGACGGGCGGCGCCTCCGACACCCTCACGGGCTTCGAGAAGGTTTCCGATAACGCCAGCCATGAATTCCTGCTGGTCGGCGGCGGCAGCCAGTACACCACCATCCAGGAGGCGATCGACGCCGCCCACACGGGCGATACCATCCTAGTCGCGCCCGGCACCTATACGGAGCAGGACGTCATCGACCCGACCAACGGGCACGGCGCCGACGGCATCTCGATCGTCGGCATCGGCAACGTGACGATCGACGCGCCGACGACGCTCGTCAAGACCGGCACGACGCCGTCGGGCTCACACGACGTCGACGGCATCTTCACGGTCAACAATGCGAGCGGTGTGACGATCGAGAATTTGACCGTCAACGGCCTGCACTTTGGCGACGACAGCCATTTCACCGCCGGCCAGAACAATCCGGAGCTCGTGGGCATCGCCTATCTCAACAGCACGGGCGGCACCATCGACAGCGACATCGTGACGGGCATCCGCGAGTCCGACGCCGGCATCGGCGACCAGCGTAACGTCGCGATCTTCGACCTCAACGGAACCAGCACGAGCATTCCGACATCGGCGCAGCTCGCGACGCTCAACACGATCACGATCGAGAACTCGACGATCGCCGACTTCCAGAAGGGCGGCATCGTCATCACCAACGCCAATGCCGACGTGCAGAACAACACCGTCACCGGCGTCGGCACCGTCGACCAGGCTCAGAACGGCATCCAAATCTCCGGCTCGACCGGCAGCGTCGACAACAACACCATCTCGAATATCGGCTACGTCAACAGCAACTTTGCGGCAACCGGCGTCCTCGCGTTCGACAACAACGACCTCACGATCGACGGCAACAGCTTCACGGGCTCGCTCGACGCCAACAACTTGGTGCTCGCCTCGACGGTCGGCATCTATGTGCTTGATCAGGACAATGGCACGATCGACGGCAACGCCATCCATCAGGCCGGCACCGGGATCGTCGCTGTCTCGGAAGGTGACGGGCTCACCGGGACCTGGGAGATCACCGGCAACACCGCGTCCGACGTACCGGCGGGCAGCCAGGGCATCTACTTCGACCCCAACCCGAACGGCGCAAGCACGACGTCGACGTTCACCGTGAACGGCACCGATGCGGGCGACGTGATGGCGACCACGGCCGGGACGGATAATCTCACGGGCGGCGCCGGCAACGACTTCTTCCTCGTGGCCAGCGGCAGCTACCTGACGAGCGGCGACTCGATCGACGGCGGCGGCGGCCACAACACCATCTTGTTCACCAGCACGACTGCCGGCGACACCCTCGTGGTCGGCACCAACGTCGTCAACGTCCAGGAGGTCGATCTCGTCGATCCCAGCACCTTCCTGCCCGACGCCGTGTCGAAGATCGTCGATGCCTCGGCCGACACGAACGCACTCACCTTCGTCGGCAACAACGCGGCCGACACGCTCACCGGCGGCAGCGGCAACGACACGTTCGACTTCACCGCTGCGCAGTTCCACGGCTTTACCCAGACCGTCAGCGACGTGGCCGGGACCAACACCCTCGCGATCACCGACACGACCGGGTCGATCACGATCGCGGACGGCGATTTCGTCGATCTCAGCAACGTCGAGACGCTGCAGATCGGCAGCTCGGGCAGCGCCACCGTCACGCTCGGCGCCGATGCGAGTGCCGACGTCGGCGGCGCCGGCAACTTGTTCACGCTCGACGACTCGGCCGGCACCGGCAGCCTGACGCTCGACGGCTCGGGCATGACCGCCAACCTCAAGGTCCTGCTCGGCATCGACGGCAACGACATCCTCACCGGCGGCGCGGGCGTCAACACCTACCAATTCGGCACGCCGCCGACCAACGGCAATGACCAGATCACCAACTTCACGACCGGGCACGATCAGATCGCGGTCTCGGCGGCGGGCTTCCAGGGAGGCCTGACGCAGGGCGAGGACGTGACCTCCGTGTTCAACTCGTCCGGCGACGCCACGTTCAACCCGAACAACACGGAGCGCTTCCACTTCGACACGACGAGCCACGCGCTCTACTACAGCGGCGACGGCACGACCGCCCACGAGATCTTGCTCGCCACCGTCACCAACGCGACGATCCACGCGAACGACATCCACGTCGTCGCCTGACGCAATCGTCGATCGCGCCGCGCGGGCGCGGTCGACGCGCCCGTTTCCAGGGAGTATTGAGGTGTTGCGCCGAGGGCCGCTGCCGGCGGCCGGCGCGGGAGATTCGTCGTGGCCGCGGCCAAGATCATGATCGCGACACCCGCCTATGGCGAGGTGTTCTACACGCCTTATGTCAGCAGCATGCTCAGCCTGACGCGCGAGCTGCAGAAGCGCGGCATCGACTTCGCGTTCAACGCGATCTCCTATTCGGAGATCGCCGAGAGCCGCAACTTCCTGCTCACCCACTGGTACGACAAGACGGACGCCTCGCACCTCCTGTTCGTCGACGCCGACATGGGCTTTCCGGCGGAGCTGATCACCGAGATGATCGATTTCGACAAGCCGCTGGTCGGCGCGGTCTATCCCAAGCGCGCGCTCGACGTGAAGAAGGTGGCGCAGCTCGCCGCCGAGGAAAAGGAGCCGGCGCGCGCCGTCACCAAGGCGCAGGATTTCGTGCTCCGTCCGCTACGCGGCGCCCGTGCGGCGAGCGGCCGGCAGGGTTTCATCCAGGTCGAGGCCTGCGGCTCCGGCATCCTGCTCATCGCGCGCGGCTGCGTCGACGCCATGCTCGCGGCGATGCCGCGCATCTCGGACACCAAGGCGAAGGCCACCTCCCCGCTCGCCAAGAACCTCGACCGGCTGATCCGCGCGTTCGACGTGCTCTACGTCAACGGCATGCGCCTGTCGGAGGATTTCTCGTTCTGCTATCGCTGGCGGCACGGCTGCAAGGGCGAGGTCTGGGCCAACATCGCGCACGAGATCGTGCATATCGGCCTGCAGCGCTTCAGCGGGACCTATCTGGAAAAGATCTCGGGCTCCGGCCAGGTCGTCGTGCGGCGCGGCGAGAGCACCGTGGTCACCGGCCGCCTGACGCCGCGCCTGCCGACCAAGCACTGACCCATGATGGCGCAATACGCGCCTCGATTTTTTGCTTGCGTCCCGTCGCGGCGGGCGGTATGGCAAAAAGTGCAGAGTTCAGAAAAAGCGCCCGGACGCCGGAACGGCGGCCGGGCGTTTGCATTTGCGCACTCACGCTCTCGCGGCAGCTTGAGCCGAAGAAATCGCGCTCCGCGCGGGACGCATTGTTTTTTTGATTGATCCGCATTGTTATTCCGCCGGTTCCGCATTGTTTCGCGCCGGCGGCGTTTTTCCTCGTGATTGCAATGGGTTCTATTGTATTTCGACCCATGCTCGCATTGTAAATCGCCTGTATTTTTGATGGCGGGGACGGGCGGCCGGGCGGCAGAACAAAGCCATGGCCGGAAAGCCGGGCAATTTCAATGATTCAACCGGCTATCTCGATTCCGCAGGGACGCAATGCGCTCTACAGCAGCACCGGCCGCCCGCTCAATCCGCCGCCGCCGAGGTCCGCCGCATCGGCGGCCGGCGCGATGGCGCCGTCCTTGCCGTCCATGGTCCGCTCGACATAGGGCGCCGCGAACAGCCGAACCCCCTGCCCGTCGATCGCGAACAGCGGCGCGAGATGCTTCTCGTCGCCGTCGCCGACGATCTCGGCGCGGCGGTTGTCGAGGATCAGCCAGCGCGCGTCGTGCCGCACCGCGAGGATCGCATGGTCCTCGCCGAGCGCATTGTTGTGCGCGAGCACGATGCGCAGGTCGCCGGCCGCGACGCCGGCTTCGCGCAGTGCCACGTACTTGGCGATCGCGTAGTCCTCGCAGTCGCCGCGCAGCGTCGCGAAGGTCGCGAGCGGCGACGACCACAGATCCGGGATGCCGTGCTGCTGCATGTCGGTCATGTAGACCACCGCGTCGTTGACGGCGCGGTTGACCGCCTCGAGCCGGGCGCGCCCGGCGAGGGCGCGCGCCGCGTCGATCACGGCGATGAAGCGCTTCGCGGCCGGCGAGCAGGCCTCGCGCGCGACGCGGCATTGCGCCATCGTGTCGATGTCCCTGGCGATGTCGATCGAGACACCGCGCCACTTCTGCCACAGCGCGCCTTCCGGCGCCCGGAACGTGAACAGGCCGAACGGCTCGCCGCTCGGCGCCGGCGCGACCGGCCGCGCGGCGTCGCTCAGCGTATCGGTGCGCGCCGCGAGCCGCATCCCGCCCGAGCCGAGGCCGTCGAGCTTGGCCAGCACCTTGTTGATGGTGAAGAAGCGGGCCGGCGCGACGACCGGCGGCGGCGCCGGGTCGCTGAGCTGCGGCAGCTCGATGCGCGGCACCGGACCGAAGCCGGTGAGATCGACCGGGTGCGGCTTGCGGGTCTTGGCCAGCGCAGCACCGCTCGCCGCGGTGAGCAGGCCGATCGCGAGGGCGGCGGCGAGAAGGTACGGCGCAGCGCGCCGGACGATCCCCGACGTCCCGACGTCGGCGGATACTTGGGCGTGCAACGTATTTCGCATCGACATGCCTCAGAAAAACTGGAGCATGCGATGAATACATGGGATTACTTGCAATCCGGTGCGACATAACCATCGGATTTACTTAGAAGTGTCGAGTATCCTGTAGTATTTCGCTAACCAAATCGCCCTGAGCGAAAATCTCCGAGAGATTTCAACAAGCTCGTCGTGGCGGCCGCGGGCGCGCCGCGACGTGGTGGCGCCGCGCGCGGGCGCGCGCTACGCGTTCGACCGGATGTCGCAGTGCGGAAAAAAGACCGGCGCCTATCGCTCGCGCAGCGCTTCCTCGCGCAGGAGCCGCGCCGGCTTGACCAGGTAGTCGAGCACGGTCTTGTGCCCGGTCAGCACCTCGACGGTCGCCACCATGCCGGGAATGATCGGCAGCGGATGCTCGGCGGTGCCGAGGTGGTTGGTGCCGGTGCGCACCGTGATGCGGTAGAAGGTCTCGCTCTTCTCGTTGTTCGGGCCATTCGGCTCGGCGATCGTGTCGGCGCTGATCCGCTCGACCTTGCCCTTGAGCGAGCCGAACACGTTGGAATCATAGGCCGAGATCTTCACCACCGCGTCCTGGCCCGGGCGGATGAAGGCGATGTCCTGCGGCCGGATGCGCCCCTCGACCAGCAGCGTGTCCTCGAGCGGCACGATCTCCATCAGGCTCGCGCCCGGCTGCACCACGGCGCCGATGGTCGTGACGTTGATCTTGTTGACGATGCCGTAGACGGGCGATTTCAGGTCGGCGCGCCGCACGCGGTCGCGCGCCGACTTGATGTTCTCATCCAGCACCGCGAGGTCGCCGCGCGATTTCGCCAGGTCCTCGTCGGCCTGGGCGCGGAACGACGCCGTCGCGTTCGCCTTGCGCGCCTTGACCTCGGCCAATTGCCCTTTCATGTCGGTCGCTTGGCGGGCGAGGCGCAGCCACTCGATTTCCGGCACCACCTTCTGGTCGTAGAGCTTGCGGGTGAGATCGACCTCGCGCGTGAGCAGCGCGAGGGTGTCGGTGAGCCGGGTTTCCTGCTGGCTGAGAACATTGAGGTCGTCGGCGAGCTTGCGCGCGCGCGTCTGAAAGACGCTGAGCTCGGCCTGCACGCTCGCCGGCGCCCGCTTCTGCAGCTCCGCCGGAAAATCAGGTTGCGCCAGGCCTTGCGTCTCCGCCTCGAGGCGGGCGACGCGCGCCGCCATGGCGTCGCGCCGCTCGCGCACCTCGCCGAGCTCGGAAGCGAACTTGGTGTCGTCGATGCGGGCGAGCACTTGATCCTGCTTGACGATGTCGCCCTCGCGCACGTTGATCGCGCCGACGATGCCGCCTTCGAGCGACTGCACGACCTGGATCTGGCGCGACGGCACGACGCGGCCGGCGCCGCGCTTGACCTCGTCGAGCACGGCGTAGTTCGCCCACACGAGCCCGACCGCGAGCAGCGCGAGCGTCGCGAACAGCAGCATGCGCGCGGTGCGCGGCGTGCGCAGCTCGACGGCGGCGCGGACGTCGTTGGCGAAGGCGAAGTCGGTCGCGTGCATGGCGTCCCTCACGCGGCCGGCGGTTCGGGCGCGCGGCGCGGGCCGCCCTGCAGCAGCGCGAGCACCTTGTCGCGCGGCCCGTCGGCGACGAGCTTGCCCTTCTCGAACAGCAGCAGGCGCTCGACGAAGCTGAGCAATGACAGCCGGTGCGTCGAGATGATGACGGTGAGGTTCTGCTGGGCGAGCGCCTTGAGCCGTTCGAGGAAATCCGCCTCGCTGCGCACGTCGAAATGCGCGGTCGGCTCGTCGAGGAACACGACCTTGGGCTTGCGGATCAGCACGCGGGCGAGCCCGATCGCCTGCTTCTGCCCGCCCGAGAGGCTCGAGCCGCCCTCGGCGATCGGCATCTCGTAGCCGAGCGGATGCCCGGCGATGAAGGCCTCGACGCCCGAGAGGCGCGCCGCGGCGACCACCTCCTCGTCGGTCGAAGCCGGCCGGCCGAACGTGATGTTGTCGCGCAGCTTGCCGTAGAACAAATCGGTATCCTGCAGAACGAAGCCGATGCCGGCGCGCAGATCCGCGGGATCGTATTGGCGCAGGTCGATGCCGTCGACCAGCACCCGCCCCTCGTCCGGCTCGTAGAAGCCGACCATCAGCCGGCCGACCGTGGTCTTGCCGGAGCCGACCCGGCCGATGATGCCGACCCGCTCGCCGCTGGCGATCTTGAAGGAGACCTTTTCCAGCGCGTTCTCGGCGCCCCTCGGATATTTGAACGTCACGTTGTCGAAGGCGATCGCGCCCTGCTCGATGCGGCGCGCCACGAAGGTTCGGTTGGCCGGCCGCTCGCGCTCGAGGCTCATCAGCCGGTCGATCGCCTTGAGCGAGACCACCGTCTGCGTCGCGCGCGTGATCACGGTGGCGATGCTGGAGATCGGCGACAGCACGCGGCCCGCCAGCATGCTCGCGGCGACCAGCGCGCCGACCGTGATGGTGCCGTCGATGACGAGGAAGACGCCGACCACGACCATCAGCAGATAGTTGATCTGCTGCGCCGAGCTCGCGGCAGTGAGCGCCATCGAGGCCCAGAAATGCACGTCCTCGCTCGAGCGCGCGGTGGCGGCGATCGAGCGCTCGAAGGCGGTCTGCATGCGCGGCTCGGCGCCGATCGCGCGCACCGTCTCCATGCCGGCCAGCGCCTCGACCAGCACGCCGTGGCGCGCCGCCGATTCGGCCTGCAGGCGCCGCGTCGCGCGATTGAGCGGACGCTGGATCAGGAGCCCGATGAGGATCATCACGGGCAGGATCGACAGCGGGATCCAGGCGAGCGGGCCCGCGATCATGAACAGCACGGCGATGAAGATGAGCGCGAACAGGAGATCGGTCGCCGCCACCACCGTGCCGGAGGTGAAGAACTCGCGCACCGAGTCGAAGTCGCGCAGCTGGTTGGCGAGGATGCCGACCGAGGCCGGGCGCTGCGCCATCTTCACGCCCTGCACGTGCTCGAAGATGTTGGCGGCGAGCACGACGTCGATCTTCTTGCCGGTCATGTCGATGATGCGGCTGCGCACGGTGCGCAGCACGAAGTCGAACAGGATCGCGATGGTGAGGCCGATCGCGAGCGCCGCGAGCGAGGAGATCGCGCCGTTCGGCACCACGCGGTCGTACACGTTCATGACGAACAGCGGCGAGGCGAGCGCGAGCGTGTTGATGATGAAGGCGGCGAGCGCGACGTGGCCGTAGTTCGACCAGAACCGCCGCACCACCGACCAGAACCAGTGCTCGCGCGGCAGGTCGCCGGCCGCGACCACGCGCGGGTCGGCGGCGGCGAGCGGCCGCACCAGGAAGGCATAGCCGAGATAATCGGCGGCGTCGGGGCCGAACAGCCGCGGCGCCGCGGCCGGGCCGTCGGAGGGATCGACCACCTTGGCGTGGCGCGGATCGGCGGCGCGCTCGAGCAGCACGCGCGTGCTGCCGTCGCGCATGACGAGGACCGCGGGCAGCACCAGCGCCGGGATCTCGGCGAGCGAGCGCTTGACCGCCTCGACCTCGAGCCCGGCGCGGCGCGCCGCGCGGTCGAACAGGGCGACCGACAGGCGGCCGTCGAGGATCGGCAGCGCGGCGATCAGCGCGTCGCGGCTGAGCGCCCGGCCGTGATGGGCGGCGAGGAAGATCAGGGCGTCGGACAGGGGATCGCCGGGAACCGGCGATGGCGCCGGCGCTTCCTGGACGGCCGGGCGATCCATAACGATTGGTTGAACGGACAAGACGACTGACCCTTTGCGACCCCTTGTGCCCCTGACCGCGTGCAGATGATACCGCCGTCAAATTGCGGCAATTCTTAAGGTCTTAGGGCAGGAGTCTTGCCGAACCCTGAAAACCATCAAGCCAGCGTCTGCCGCGCCCTGTCAAACGCTCGGTCGTGTTAACGGTACCGGCGGCGTCTGCGCCCGGAACCGCGGGCACCAGAGCACCTCCAAGGCGGCCTTTCGCCAAGACCGACGCGATTTAGCGCGCGCCGCCGGCCGTCAACGGCACGGACAGCATTCCGGCCGCCCAGTCCGTTCCGATCGAGGAAGCCTTGGGCGGCACCGGCGGCTCGCCCGGCCAGTGCGGCGGCCCACCCGTCAGGGCCTGGTTCGGGAAGCGCCGCTCGATGGCGTCGGTCGCGGTTTCGCCGCTATATTGCATCGGGCCCGTAACATAAGGGGTCGCCGGCACCGTGACGGGATTGAGCGGCTCCGGTCCCGATCGCGGCAGGTGGATCAAGATCGGCGGCAGCTTGGTCGGGAAGATGCCGAGCGGGATCGTCTCGAGCGGGGCCGCCTCGGACGGGACCGGAGTCTTCAGGTAGGAGAGCAGCTGGCCCATGGCGGCGAGAAGCTGATAGTCGGCAAAGACCGCGACCGCGCGGGTCGATTCGAGCGACACCAGCGCCACGTAGAGCTGGTTCTCGGAATTGAGCAGGTCGATCAGCGAGCGCTGGCCGAGCTCGTATTCCTTGGTGTAGGCGACGATCGCCTTGCGGTCATAGTCGACTTGCTGCATCAGCGACGCAACGCGACTGGACGTGATCGTGCGCGCGCCCCACGCCTTGTCGAGCGACTCGAGCGCGCCACGCTGCAACCGCGCATGCGCCATGGTGGCTTCGGTATAGCGTTCCGACGCCTCGGCGCGCTTCCAGGAGTTCAGCCCGCTGGTGAAGATGTCCCAGCTCAGCACGACCTTGGCGCTCTCGTCCGACTGGCGACCGAAGACCTGGTCGACGTTCTGGCCGCGCGAGGCGCGCGCCTCGAGCGAAACCTGCGGCAGGAAGTTGCCGGCGGTGCCGTGAAACGCGTATTTGGCGGCGTCCACGTCCGCCTGGGCGGCGCGGATCGTCGGGTTGAACTTGAGCGCGACCGCCAGCGCGTCGTCCTTGCTCGCCGGCATCCCGTTGAGGCGCCCGGGAGCGCGCAGATTGAAGGGCTCGATCCCAACCACCTTGCGGTAGGTCGCGCGCGCCGAATCGAGGCTCTGCTGGAAGTCGGCAAGCTGCGCTTGCGCGGCGGCGACGCGCTCGCGCGCCTGGTCGAGATCGCCCTCGCCGGACCGGCCGCCCTTGAAGCGCGCCTCGACATTCGCCAGCAGCTTGCGGTGCGCCGCGAGGTTGTCGGAGGCGACGGAAATCAACCGCGTGAAGCGCACCACGTCGATATAGGCCTCGGCGGCATCGAGCGCGGTCAGCTCGGTGCGCTCGTGCACGCGATACGCCGAGGCATCGACGCGGGCCGCCTGGCGCCAGATCTCGTTGATCGACGCCAAGCCGTCGAACAGCTTCTGGCGAACGACGACCGACGCGGTGCTGCCGTAGAGCGACTGGTTGTTTCCCTGCGGCGGCGGCGAGACGTCCATCTCGTTGAACCGTTCCGGGCCGGTGCTGGCGTCGATGTGCACTTGCGGCAGCAGCGTGGCTTGGCTTTGCCGCAGATTGGTCTCGGTGGCGCGCCGATCGGCGGCCGCTTCGCCGACGCCCGGATTGGAGCGCACCGCCTCCTTGATGGCGTCAAAGATCGTGAAGGCGCTGCCCGCGAACGCGGACCCGCTGCCGGCGCAGAGGATGATTGCGACCGGCAATAGACGTCTTGCTACCGACGCAATGTGCATTGCCCCAACTGCCGCGCGGCCACCGGTCCCGCGACACCCCGTTTGACACCCATTTGTTGGTACCAAGTAATTGACTTGGCGGCAATCTCGGCGGGCGTCATGTTCCACATCCGGAGGTGGAATCCGGAATTTGATTGTGGAATGTTGTAATCATGCACCACTCGCATGCTTGTCTCGCATCAGATCAGCTATCCCAATCCCACAATCTGAAAATATCATTATATTTCAAATAGATATTGAAATTGATCAATGCGTCACGCGAGAGGCCTTAATCGGTCACCAGCACCGGCTCGCGCCCGATCAGGCGCGCCAGCTGCCGCAGCCGCGCGAACAGCCGCTCTCCGGCGAGCGCCGCATGGCGGCCCCTGAGCTTCAGCTTGAGCTTGCCGCGCTCGACTCGCAGCGGCGTCAACGGCAGCACGCCGGGCATCGCCGACGACACCAGGTAGGCGACACGCATCACGGCGCCGAGAATGCGCGCGCGATCGATCATGCGCGCGGTCGCCAGCTCGCGCACCTGCGGGGCGAGATCGTCGTCGTTGAGCCCGATATGGCGGAAGAAGACCGCCAGCGCGAGAAACGTGCGGCCCGGATGGTCGATGCCGATGAAGGCCGCATGCGAGATGATGTTGAGCGACTGCTCGCCGCGGTAGTCGGGATGCGCCCGCCAGCCGATGTCGCCGAGCAGGCAGGCGGCGTGGCGCAGCCGCTTTTCCTGCGCGGTCTCCTCGATCCCGGTCGAGGCCATGAAGCGATCGGCCCATTGGGCGAGCTCCTCGCCGTGCCGCGGCGAGCGCGAGCGCAGCAGGTTGAGCTCCTGCGCGCCGGCGATCAGCGGATCGCGCTGCCGCTCGGCCTTGCCGAGCAGCGAATAGAGCAGCCCCTCGCGCACGCCGAGCGCCGACATCACGACCTGCCGCGGCCGCGCGACGCGCACGATGTTTTCCATGACCAGCGCCGCATAGGCGAGCAACGGCCGCCGCGCGTCGGCGACGATCTCGATCTGCGACAGCGTGCTCGGGTCGACGCGCTGCACCAGGCGGGAGAACTCGGCCGCCTCCTTGGCCGGGATGACATAGCCGTGCATCACGTGCAGCGGGTAGCCGGTCTGCCACATGTGCAGGCGGCTGAGCGCGCGCCAGGTGCCGCCCACCGCGTAGAAATTGCGGCCCCGCCCCGCCTTGAGCTCGCGCACGTCGGCGAGCGAGCGCTCGACGAAGCGCGCGGCGTTCTTCAGCGAGCGCGCCGAAATGTCCTGCAGCGCGAGCCCGCCGAGCGGCAGCGTCACGCCCGGCCTGACCTTGTGCCCGCGCACCTCGGCGAGCTCGAGCGAGCCGCCGCCGAGATCGCCGACGATGCCGTCGGGCTGATGCAGGCCGGAGACGACGCCGAGCGCGGACAGCTCGGCCTCGCGCCGCCCCGACAGCACGTCGATGCGGGTGCCGCAGATCTTCTGCGCCTCGGCGATGAAGGCGCGGCCGTTGCGCGCGTCGCGGCACGCCGCGGTCGCGATCGCCCACATGCGCCCGACCCCCATGGTGTCGCACAGCGCGCGAAAGCGCATCAGCGCGCCGAGCGCCTTCTCGACCGCGTCGGGCGCGAGCAGCCCGGTGGTCTGCACCTCGCGGCCGAGGCCGGCCAGCACCTTTTCGTTGAAGATCGGCGTCGGCGCGCGGGTAAGCCCCTCATAGGCGACGACGCGCACCGAGTTCGAGCCGATGTCGAACACCGCAATCGGCGGCCCGCGATCGATTCGACCCTGTGCCGGTATTCTGCGGCGCCGCCGGCTAGGCACGATCCGCCCGCCGGAGAAAGCTGCGAGGCGGGGATTCCGGAAGCGAATTGCCGCGGCCCGACAAGCTTGGATTGGTCATGAAGGGTTTGTGCGCGTTGAACGGCGCTTCGCCGTCGGCGGCCTAGATACGCGCGGACGCGCCGCCGGGCAAGAGCATCCCGGGCTAGGAACGATCGGTCCGCCGCGACAGGCTGCGCGGCGGCGACTCCTGCAGCGACTTGCCGCGGCCCGACAGGCTCGGATTGGTCATGAAGTATTTGTGGGCGTTGAACGGCTCCTCGCCGTCGGCGGCCTTGATGCGCGTCGATGTGCCGTCGGGCAGGAAGGTCCAGCTCTGCTCGTTGTCCTTGAAATTGGCGATCATGATCTGATCGAGCACCTGCTCGTGCACGGTCGGATTGAGAATCGGGCACAGCGCCTCGACGCGGCGATCGAGATTGCGCGGCATCATGTCGGCGGAGGAGATGTACACCGCGGCCTTGCCGTGCGGCAGGCCGTGGCCCGCGCCGAAGCAGTAGATGCGGCCGTGCTCGAGGAAGCGCCCGACGATCGACTTGACGCGGATGTTTTCCGAAAGCCCCGGCACGCCCGGGCGCAGGCAGCAGATGCCGCGCACGACGAGGTCGATCCGCACGCCGGCGCGCGAGGCCGCGTAGAGGGCATCGATGATCTCCGGATCGACCAGCGAGTTCATCTTCATCCAGATCGCCGCCGGGCGGCCGGCCTTCACGTGCTCGATCTCCTTCGCGATGTGCTCGAGGATGCGCGTCTTGAGATTGAGCGGCGACACCGCCATGCGGTCGAGCTGGTCGGGCTCGGCGTAACCGGTGATGAAGTTGAAGATGCGCGCGACGTCGCGCGCGATCGCCGGATCGGCGGTGAAGAAGGAGAGGTCCGTGTAGATGCGCGCCGTCACCGGGTGGTAGTTGCCGGTGCCGACATGCACGTAGCAGAGCGGCGCGGCGCCCTCGCGCCGCACCACCAGCGAGAGCTTGGCGTGCGTCTTGAGCTCGATGAAGCCGTACACCACCTGCGCGCCGGCGCGCTCGAGGTCGCGCGCCCAGCGGATGTTCGCCTCCTCGTCGAAGCGCGCCTTGAGCTCGACCACCGCCGTGACCGACTTGCCGGCCTCGGCGGCCTCGACCAGCGCGCGCACGATCGGTGAGTCGTTCGAGGTGCGATAGAGCGTCTGCTTGATCGCGATCACGTCGGGATCGCGCGCCGCCTGCTGCAGGAACTGCACCACGACGTCGAAGGATTCGTAGGGGTGGTGGACGATCAGGTCCTTCTGCCGGATCGCCGCGAAGCAGTCGCCCGCGTGATCGCGGATGCGCTCGGGAAAGCGCGGATTGTACGGCACGAACTCGAGATCGGGCCGGTCGACCGCCATGAGCTGGGAAAGCTCGCTCAGCGCCAGCACGCCGTCGACCATGAACACCTCGGCGTCGCCGACCGCGAGCGCGCGCTGCACCGACTGGCGCAGCTCGGCCGGCATGGCGGCGTCCATCTCGAGGCGGATCACCGAGCCGCGGCGGCGCCGCTTGAGCACGCGCTCGAACTGGCGCACCAGGTCCTCGGCCTCTTCCTCGATCTCGATTTCCGAGTCGCGCAGGATGCGGAAGGCCCCCTGCCCCTTCACGGTGTAGCCGGGAAACAGGCGCGGAATGAACAGGCCGGTCGCGTGCTCGAGCGTGATCAGCCGCGCGATGCCGCCGTCGGCCGGCGCCGGCAGGCGGATGAAGCGCTCGACCTTCTGCGGCACGCGGATCAAGGCGTTCATCGCCTTGCCGTCGCTCTGGCGCGCAAGGTGCAGCGCGATGGAAAAGCCGAAATTGGGGATGAACGGGAACGGATGCGCCGGGTCGATGGCGAGCGGGGTGAGCACCGGGAAGATGTGGCGCAGGAAGTAGTCTTCGAGCCAGGCGCGATCGGCCTTCTTGAGCGCCTCGCCGTCGACCAGCACGATGCGCTGCTCGGCGAGCTCGCGGCGCAGCTCGCGCCAGCGCGCCTGCTGGTCGCTCGCGAGGCTCGACACCGCCTCGCCGATGCGGGCGAGCTGCTCGGACGGGCTCAGGCCGTCCGGGCTCTTGTCGGTGATGCCGGCGCGCACCTGGCCCATGAGGCCGGCGACGCGCACCATGAAGAACTCGTCGAGGTTGTTGGCCGAGATCGACAGGAAGCGCACCCGCTCGAGCAGCGGATGCGCCGGATTCTCGGCTTCCTCGAGCACGCGGCGATTGAAATGCAGCCAGGACAATTCGCGGTTGATGAATCGCTCCGGGCCGTCGAGCGCGACCGGTCGCGCGGGCTTGGCCCGCGGCTCCGCGGCGGGTGCATCCGCTTGCGATTCGATTGGAAGAACAACGGCTTGTGCGCGGTCCGCCATGTCAGTTTCCGCCCTTTCGGGCATTGTTGCGGGGCAAGATGTCCTCGCTGTGACCATGCTGACACAGACAGCTTAACGCTCAGGTCAACAGATTCAACATCCGCGCGCGGCGAGATCAGGTCCCTGGCAGGTTTCGGCGCGCGGCCCCGGCAAGCAGCTCGGCGGCAAACTTGCGGTTGATCTCGCGCCGGTGGCGCAGCGCCACCCGGTCGAGCTCGGCGACGATCGCGCGCGCGGCCGCAAGCGAGCGCTCGATCCGGGTCATGAGATAGCCGATGAGATCGTCGTCGACCTTGAGCTGGCGATCGGCAAAAAGCTTGACCAGCACGGCGCGCAACAGCGTGTCGTCGGGCGGTGCAAGGGTCACCACCGGCAGGGCGCGCAGGCGCGAGGCGAGGTCGCGCAGCCGCACCGACCAGCCGCTCGGCGGCGTGCGCGCCGTGATCAGCACAAACGCCCCCTGCTCGCGCGCGAGATTGAGGAGGTGGAACAGCGCCGCATCCTCGCAGGCGTCTTCGTGCAGATCCTCGATGACGAGCGCGCCGGTCGTGAGCGCGGTCGGAACGCAGCCGGGCACGATCGCGTGGCTCGCGAGCGAGCGCGCGCCGGATGCCTTGGCCCAGATCGCCGCGAGATGGCTCTTGCCCGCCCCTTCCGGCCCGACCAGCGCGACCGCCGGCGCCGGCCAGTCCGGCCAGCGCTCGATCAGCGCGAGCGCCGCCTCGTTCGACGGGCCGGGCAGGAAATCCTCGCGGCCGAAGCGTTCGCTGAAGCCGAGCGCGAGCGGAAGCTGGCGCGGAAGCTCGTTCATGTCAGGCTGGCCCCGCCCGCATTCATGTGGCGCCACCATTCGCGCACATAGAAACCGACCGAAATCAGCGTCAATGCCGCAACCGTCCACAGCAGGATCGTCTGGAACGAATCGGCGTCGAAGCCGAAACCGAGCGCGGCAAGCACGAGGCAGGCGAACAGGATCTGCGCCGCGGTGTTGAGCTTGGAAACCAGCAGCGGCTTCACGGTCATCGGATGGCCGAGGAACCAGGCGAGCATCACGCCGCCGATGATCAGAATGTCGCGCGAGACGACGAGGATGACGATCCAGCGCGGGATCGCGTCGGTGACGCCGAGCGAGACGTAGATCGAGACGATCAGCGCCTTGTCGGCGAGCGGATCGAGATGCGCGCCGAGCTCGCTCGCCATGCCGAGGCGCTTGGCCAAGAACCCGTCGATCGCGTCGCTCGCGCCCGCCGCGACGAATAGCAGGAAGGCGATCTGCATCTGCCGCTGCGCGATCGCCCATACGACGATCGGCACCATGAGGATGCGGGCAATCGTGATCAGATTGGGAAGGTTCAAGCGAGGGCCCCGGACGGCCGCCCGGCACATGCTCCGGCGAAAGCTGGGGGATCGCTACCGGTTCACCGAACACCACATGCGCCAAATTCAAACGGCCCGCGCCGTGAAATGTAGCCTGCCGGGCGCGCTTGCCAAGGTGGCACACGGTTGCACGGCGGGCATTGCGCGGCGCGCGAATCCGCCGTACCACGCCGGCGAACCGCGAACGGCTGGGCCCTGCCATGCACGATACAGCGCGCCGGTTGCGTGCCGATGCCCGGCCGGATGTGGCGGCCGGGTGAGCGCATGGCGCGCCGCCGCGTCGCCATCCTGATTTCCGGGCGCGGCTCGAACATGGCGGCGCTGGTCGCGGCCGCGCAGGCTGGCGACTTTCCCGCCGAGATCGCGCTCGTGCTGTCCAATCGACCGGACGCCAAGGGGCTTGCCGCCGCGCAGGCCGCCGGAATTGCCACCGCGGTCGTCGATCACGTCCCGTTCGGCAAGGATCGCGAGGCCTTCGAGCACGCGCTGCAGCGCGAGATCGAGGCACACCGCATCGAGCTGATCTGCCTCGCCGGGTTCATGCGGCTGTTCACGCCGGGCTTCGTCACCCAATGGCAAGGGCGCATGCTCAACATCCACCCGGCGCTGCTGCCAGCCATCAAGGGCCTCGACACCCATGCGCGCGCGCTCGCGGCGGGCGTGAAGATCCACGGCGCGACCGTCCATTTCGTCGTGCCCGAGATGGACGCCGGCCCGATCATCGCGCAGGGCGCGCTCGCGGTGCGCGAGGACGACACCGCCGAGACGCTCGCCGCCCGCGTGCTCGCGATCGAGCACCGGATCTATCCGCTGGCGCTGCGCCTCCTCGCCGAGGGACGCGTGCGCGTCGAGAACGGGCGCTGCCGCATCGAGGGCGCGCGCGCCGACGATGCGGTCATGCTCGCGCCATCGATCGCGCCATGACGCCGAGGAGGCGGCCTGAGCGGGCGCTGCGCGACGGCCTTGGCGCAACAAAAAACCCCCGGTGAAACCGGGGGCTACGGGATGACCCGTGGACCGGAATACCGGTCGGGGCCGCGTTACGCGACCTTGAGGTTTTCCGCCGAGGTCTTGCCCCGGTTGGTGACCAGCTCGTACTCGACCACCTGGCCCTCGTTCAAGGTGCTGAGACCCGCCCGCTCGACCGCCGAGATGTGGACGAACACGTCCTTCTCGCCAGTCGACGGCCGGATGAAGCCGTAGCCCTTCGTCGGGTTGAACCACTTGACGGTGCCCTTTTGCATCGTCTGTCTCCTAGTCAGTCAGAACGTCTTGTGAACGCGCGCATGCGCTCGCTGCGATCCGCGCGACAACCCGGCTTTTGGAGGAAGTCCGATTCGAGAGCGCCAGTTTGGCAATCGACATGACGTTCAACGACGACGATTGGCATGGACGCACAGCGGGCGGATGGCCAAAATCCGATTGTGCGCGGAAGAGATACGAGAAATACGGCCGAAGCAAGGCTCCGGCCGCGAGCGGTGCCGATTCGAAACACCCGATGACGTGTTGCGCAATCGACACAACCCGCCAATTGTCGCAAATTCCTCGCCGCGTAAGCATTGACCGGACACGGAAAACCGGAAGAATCCCGCTCAGGCGCTTTTTGCATTGTCGATGGATGGCGGCTTCGCAGATTTCGGTTTCGCGCCCGACGATGACGAGGTTTTAACCGTGCGGTTCGATAGCGCCTCCGGCGTCGCGGCTGCGGCGCGCGACGTTCCATCCGTGGAATTTGCGCGGGCGCTGCGCCGGCTCGGCGCTGCCGCTCGCATCGTCGCGTTGATTGCGCTCGTCGGCGTGGCGACGCTGGTCGCGACGACATCGGCGAGCCGCGCCCAAGTCTGCGGCTACTGTCCGCCTTCTCCGCCGCCGCAGGTCGCGTCCACCTCCTCGGCGACCGGCTCCTCCGCCGACTATGCCCTGTTCGGCCTCGGCTCGAGCTACCTGCAACATCTCGGCAACATGGGCGGGCCCTCGTCGTATCACAGCCTGTTCGGCACCGGCCCCAATCCCGGCGGTGGCGGCGCACCGGCGCCGACCGATGACCCGCGTTATCGCGCCTGGACCGAGCTTTATGGTGTCGCGGCGCAGACCGGCGCGCAGAACTTCTTCCCGGGCGATACGCGGCGCACCTATGGCGGCACCGCCGGCATCGCCATGAACGTCACGCCCGATGCCATGCTCGGCCTCTCGGTCGACCAGAGCCGCACCGGCATCGACATCGTCGGCTTGCCGCAGCACGCCAACCTCGACCTCACCCAGGTCGGCGTCAACGGCTCCTACCAGATGGGATCGTGGACCCTCTCGGGCGCCGGCGTCGTCGGTTTTGCCGGCATCGACTCCAACCGCGACACGCCCTCCGGCCCGGCGACCGCCTCCTATCGGGCGAATCTCTGGGGCGTGATCGGCGAAGCCGACTATCTGATCGCGCTCGGCTCGGCGCGCGTCGTGCCGAAATTCGGCGCCGATTGGACGCAGACCCACGCCGACGCCTATGCGGAAATGGGCGGCATCGACGCTGTATCGGTGCCCGCCGCCGACGCCGATCGTGGCCGCATCTTTGCCGGGCTCGAGGTGGGCAACACCTGGGTCACCAGCACGACCGTGTTCGACCTCTCGGGCTATGCCAAGGCGATGGACATCCTCACCCAGCGCGTGCCGGCGCTGACCGTCACCGCGGTGAGCGGCCCGGCGACGCCCGTCACGGTGTTCGGCGTGAGCGAGTCGAAATACGGCGTCGATGCGGGCGCCGCCGCGTCATTGCGCCTCTCGCCGCTCGCGCGCCTCTATCTCTCCTATGACGGCAAGTTCCGCGACGGCTTCACGTCGCACGGCGGCACGCTCGGATTGGAGCTTCGCTGGTAGCTACCCCGCGAAGGGACGCAGCCACACCTTGTTGTCGTGAAACGCCGCGCCGCCATAGGGCGCGATCGCATCGGCGCCGGTCAGCGTATTGATGCCACGGCCGTCCGCAAACGCATGATTCGGCCAGATCGATTCCGCGATCAGCACACCGCGCCGCACCCCGTCGAACAGCCGCGCATGCAGCCGCACCTCGCCGCGCGCATTGCCGAGCACGACCTCGGCGCCGTCGCCGATCCCGGCGGCGGCGGCGTCGTCGGGATGGATCATCACCTCGGGGCGGCCGCGCTCCTTCGCTTGCGACGTCGCCGTCTCGGTGAAAGTCGAGTTCAGGAAATTGCGCGCCGGCGAGGTGGCGAGCCGGAACGGATGCGCATCGTCCGCCTCCTCGATCACGTCCCAGTGGTCGGGCAGCGCCGGCATGCGCGCATAGGGGCCTGACCGGTAGTTGCTGCGGAACGGCACGTTCGGCCAATCGGGCTTGAAGCGGAACTTGCCGTCCGGCCAGTTGAAGCCGCGCGCGTAGTGGGCGGTGGCGAAGTCCGGCTGGCAGTCGATCCAGCGTTTCGCCTCGAGCTCGCCGAGCGTGCCCCAGCCGGATTTCTGCAAGGTCCAGTCGATCAGCTCGCGCGGGCTCATGGCGAAACCGGGGTGGCGCGCGCCGACGCGCCGCGCCAATGCCGCGACCACCTCGTGGTTCGAGCGGCATTCGCCCGGCGGCTCGATCAGCTTCGGCCCGAGCAGGATGTGCTGGTTGCCGCCCGACTGATAGACGTCGTCGTGCTCGAGGAACATGGTCGCGGGCAGCACCACGTCGGCGACCTGCGCGGTCTCGGTCATGAACTGCTCGTGCACGCACACGAACAGATCCTCGCGCGCAAAGCCGCGCTTGACCTTGGTCTGATCGGGCGCGACCGAGACCGGGTTGGTGTTCTGGATGAACAGCGCCGTCACGGGCGGCCCGTCGAAAAGCGCGTCGGCCTCGCCGGTGAGGATCGCGCCGATGCGCGACTGGTCGAGCATGCGCACCTTGGCGTCGCGCGCGTCGAGCCCTTCGATCATCGTCTTGTTCCAGTGGTAGATGTCGGCGTTGTTGTGGAACGCGCCGCCGCCCTCGTATTGCCAGGCGCCCGTCACGGTCGCGATGCAGCTCGCCGCATGCATGTTGGCGGCGCCGTTGCGCGAGCGGGCAAAGCCGTAGCCGAGGCGGAAATAGGCGCGCTTGGTCGCGCCGACCAGGCGGGCGAATTCCTCGATCGTCGCCACGTCGCAGCCGGTGATCGCCGCCGCCCATTGCGGCGAACGCGCGCGCACATGCGCCGCGAGCTCGCGCGGCGCGTCGCTGAAGCGATCGAGGAAGGCCCAGTCCGCCCTGCCGTCGCGGAACAGGCAATGCATCACGGCGCAGGCGAGCGCCCCGTCGGTGCCCGGCCGCACCATGACGGCGAGATCGGCCTGCGCCATGGTCTCGTTCATGTAGACGTCGACCGCAACGATCTTTGCCCCGCGCTCCTTGCGGGCGCGGACTGCGTGGGTCATCACGTTGACCTGGGTGTTGACCGCGTTGGTGCCCCAGATCACCACCAGGTCGGACTTCGCCATCTCGCGCGGATCGGGCCCGGCGATCTTGCCGGTGCCGGCCGCAAAGCCCGTATAGGCGGGATTGACGCAGATGGTGGAATGGAAGCCGGAATATTTCTTGACGTGGCGCAGCCGGTGGATGCCGTCGCGCATCACGAGGCCCATGGTGCCCGCATAGTAGTAGGGCCAGACCGTCTCGGGGCCGTGCTGGTGCTCGGCGCGCAGCAGCTTTTCGGCGACGAGATCGAGCGCATCGTCCCAGGAGATCGGCGCGAACTCGGCGCTGCCCTTCTCGCCTTTGCGCCGCAACGGCCGCAGCAGCCGGTCCGGATGGTGCACCCGCTCGGCGTAGCGCGCGACCTTGGCGCAGACGACGCCGGCCGTGTAGCTGTTGTCGGGCGCGCCGCGCACGCGGCCGATGGTGTGGGCATCGAGAACCTCGACCTCGAGCGCGCAGGTCGAGGGGCAGTCATGCGGGCAGGCGGAGGCGCCGATGCGCGTCGCGCGTGCGGTGGAGCGGACGGTCTGGTTCATTCGGCCGGCGCATGCTCCTTCCTGGTCTCGTCCTTGGTCTCGGTCTCGGTCTTGGTCTCAGCCTCGCCCGCCCGGCTCGCGCGGCTCGCGGCGCGCCGGATCAGGCCCCCCAGCAGCACCACGATAGCGCCTGTGATGCCGAGCGCAATCTGGAAAACATCGAGCCCGAAGCGGATGTCGTGATGGCGGGTTGCGCCAAGCAGGCGCGAATCGATGCCGACATCGACATGGGCGACGGCCGCAAGATGCTGTTGCACCATCGGATCGGTCGCGAGCAGCCCGCCCGCGACCCATCCCAGGATGGCAGCGCCGACCCACACCACGATCGGAAAGCGCTCGACCAGCGCCAGCACCAGCGCGCTGCCGCCGATCACGATCGGGATGCTGATGACGAGGCCGAGGCCGAGCAGGATGTATCGCCCATTGGCGATCGCCGCGACCGCGACCACGTTGTCGAGGCTCATGACGATGTCGGCGACGACGACGATGCGCACCGCCCGCCACAGATCCTTGACGGCGTCCGGCGTGCCCTCCCCGTCATGGTCGCCCGGACCCGCGAGCCGGATCGCGATCCAGACCAGGATGAGGCCGCTGACGAAGCGCAGATAGGGAAGCTGCATCAGCGAGGACACGACCGCGGTGAAGACGATCAGCAATGCGGCGGCGACGCCCGCGCCGATCAGCATGCCCCAGAGGCGCTCGCGCCGCGGCAGCCCACGGCAGGCGAGCGCGATCAGCACCGCGTTGTCGCCGGACAGGAGGCCGTTGATGACGAAGATGGAAAAAACCGCCCACCAGAATTGCGGTGAGGAAAGATCCGCCGAAAGATCGATGCCGCCCAACGCGTTCTCCTGAGCCCCGGTCAACCCGAGCCCCCGGGCCCCTCGCCTGGCAAATATACAGGATTACGCGTTACGCAATGCCACGAGATCAGGCGGTCCCGTCGCCCTCTCAGCCGACGATGTCGTTGCCGGCAAAGAACTGCGCGATCTCCTGGGCGGCGGTGTCGGGCGCGTCCGAGCCGTGCACCGAATTCTCGCCGATCGATTTCGCATGCACCTTGCGGATCGTGGCGGCCGCCGCCTTGGCGGGATCGGTCGCGCCCATCACCTCGCGATATTTGGCGATGGCGTTCTCGCCCTCGAGCACCTGCACGACCACGGGTCCGGAAATCATGAAGTCGACCAGCTCGCCGAAGAACGGCCGCTCGCGATGCACGGCATAGAAGGTCTGCGCCTGCTCGCGCGTGATGCGCACGCGCCGCTGCGCGACGATGCGCAGCCCGGCCTGCTCGATCATGGCATTGATCGCACCCGTGAGATTGCGCGCGGTCGCGTCCGGCTTGATGATCGAAAAGGTACGCTCGATCGCCATCACTGATGCCCCTTACTGAAGCCCTGCAAGAACGCCGACTTGGTGCGGCGGGCTTATAGCGGCCGCGGCTTGGCGCGGCAAGATCGCACCGCTGGCAGATCGCACCGCTGGCAGATCGCACCGCTGGCGATCGCACCGCTGGCGATCGCACCGCTGGCGAGCGCGGTCTCAGAACTTCTCGACCCACGGCCGCACCTCGATTTCCCAGCTCCACGCGCTGTTCGGCTGGCGCAGCAGATGCACGTAGCTTTGCGCGATCGCGGCGGGATCGAGCATGCTGTCGGGCTTGTCGGCGGGCTCGACGCGCCGCTCCGAGCGGATGCCGCCGTCGACCACCACATGGGCGACATGAATGCCCTGCGGCGCAAGCTCGCGCGCCATGCTCTGGGCGAGGCCGCGCAGCGCGAACTTGCCCATCGCGAACGGCGCCGACTGGGCGTAGCCCTTCACGCTCGCCGAGGCGCCGGTGAAGAAGATCGCGCCCTTCTTGCTTGGCAGCATGCGGCGCGCCGCCGCCTGCGCGACATAGAAGCCGCCGAGCGCCGATACGCGCAGCGATTTCTCCACCTCGTCGGCATCGAGATCGACGAACGGCCCGCGCGTGCGATAGCTCGCATTGTAGGCGACGACGTCGGGCGCGCCTTGCGCGTCGAGATCGGCAAACAGCCGCTCGACGTCGGCGCGGCGCGAGGCGTCGCAGGCGAAGGCCTGCGCGCCGACCTCGGCCGCGAGCGTGCGCAGGTCGTCGGGCGTGCGCGCCGCGAGCGCGACCGCGAGCCCCTCCTTGGCGAAGGCGCGCGCCAGCGCCGCGCTCAAGCCGGCACCCGCGCCGACGATCAACGCCTTGCGAAACTCCGTCCCGGCCATGGAATCCGTCCCTGTTGTCCGCTATGTGAATACCGTGAAGTTGCCGCAATTCCTGCTCACCTCATAGTCACATTTCGATTAGGAGACGAGTTATGCGAAGCATCATTGCCTTCCTTCTCGGCATCGCGGTGACGATCGGCGCCGCCTATGTGCACGATACGGCCGTCGCGGGCCCGACCGACAAGCCGCTGGTGAATTGGGACCGGTTCAGCGGCGTGACGCACAGCGCGTTCGAGGCCGCGCGCAATGAGTGGAACAGGCTGACGAAATAGGCGCCGCGCTCGGGGCGGCAAAGCGCGCCGCAGCAGGCCGCGGCGCGCCGGCGATCGATCCGCGTCAGGCCGGGCTCGCGGCATCGCGCGCTTCGGTTTCCCGGTGGCGCAGGGCGGCGACGATCTCCTGCTTGGCGAGCCGCGTGCCATCGTCGCCCTCGATCAGCAGCGCCGTGCGCCCGCGCCCATTGACGTGATGGGCCCAGCGCATCGCCTCGTCGAGCGACACGAGCTCCTTGAACAGCCGCAGCTCGAACGGCTTGGGCACATCGGCGCCGTGCGGACCGCTGTAGACGCGAAAGCTCATCGCTGCCTCCTTGCTTGGCGAGTTCCCTTATCTGCAGAACAAGCAGCGCGACCGCATGGTTCCGGCGCACCCCGGGCGACAGGATCGCAGCGATGGGATCGTGCAGGGCTCGGCGAGTGCCCAAAAGGCAGGCACCGGCGGGCGCCGTCAAAGATGCCGCTGTCGGCTCAGACGATCGAGCTTGTGCTGGAACCAGGCGCGGTGGCGGCCCGCGTCCATTTGGTGGATTTCGCGCGAAATGTAGCTGATCGATTGGGCACTATCGCCGTGACGGCCGATCAGCGCGCCGACAGCCCCGACCGTCGCGGGAAACGCCGCCAATGCGACGGCCACCACCAGCAATGCAACGACGAGCCACTTCATCCGTCGCCCCCGACTGATTTGCGCACTATAACACGTCAATTGCGGCAGCCGCGAGGGGGCACTCGCTGCTTGTCCCCGGCCATCCGGCTCGCCGGCAACGGGTTGTCGTTCCAGGGAGATTTCGATGCGCGCTGCCTATTACGAAGCCAACGGAGCCGCCGCCGGGGTGCTGCGGCTCGGCGAGGTCGCAACACCCGAGCCGGGTCCGGGCGAGGTGCGCGTCAAGCTTGCGACCTCCGGCGTCAACCCCTCGGACGTGAAGTCGCGCGAAGGCCGCACGCGCAAGATCGCGTTTCCCCGCGTCATTCCGCACAGCGACGGTGCCGGCACCATCGACAAGGTGGGCAGCGGCGTTGCGCCATCGCGCGTCGGCGAGCGGGTGTGGGTGTGGAACGCGCAGTGGAAGCGCGCCTTCGGCACCGCCGCCGAATACGTGGTGCTGCCCGCCGCGCTCGCGGTGCCGCTGCCCGGCCACGTCGGCTTTGCCGACGGCGCCTGCCTCGGCATTCCGGCGATGACCGCCTACCACGCGGTCGCGGCCGCCGAGGTCGACAGCGCCGCGACGGTGCTGATCGCGGGCGGCGCCGGCGGCGTCGGTCACTACGCGATCCAGTTCGCCAAGGCGCGCGGCGCCGGGGTGATCACCACGGTCAGCTCGGACGAGAAGGCGAGGCTCGCACGCGCCGCCGGCGCCGACCACGTGATCGACTACAAGCGCGACGATGTCGCCGCCGCCGTCATGGACGTGACCGACAAGGCCGGCGTCGACGCCGTGATCGAGATGGATCTCGCGGCCAACGCAAGGCTCTATCCGGGGCTGCTGCATGCGCGCAGCCAGGTCGTGGTCTACGGCACGGGCGCACCGGAGGCCGCCGTGCCGGCCCAGTTCCTGCTCGTCAACGCCAACACGATCAAATGGATCTTCGTCTACGAGCTGACCGCCGCCGAGCGCGCCGCCGCGGTCGGCGCGATCACCGAGCTGATGCAGCAAAAGCGGCTGATCCACAACGTGGCGCTGACGCTGCCGCTCGGCGAGCTCGTGCGCGCGCACGAGGCGGTCGAGCAGGGCAAGACGCCCGGCAACGTCGTGGTGACGCTGCCCTGAGCTCCCGTCATCGAGAGGTCAGCCCATGTCCCGCTTTCTCATCGTGCTCGGACTGATCATCCTGGCAAGCGGCCTGCTGTGGCCGCTGCTGACGCGCCTCGGCCTCGGCCGCCTGCCCGGCGACATCGTGGTCCAGCGCGGGAACTATTCGTTCTACTTTCCGTTGGCAACCTGCATCATCGTCAGCGTCCTGCTGAGTGCGGTGTTCTGGCTGTTGAATCGGTAAGGCGGTCGAGCCGGGCGGGCTCCGGTCGATTCTTGATTTTCGTATCTCAGCATGATACCAAAGATGGCCGCGCCGGTGGCTGCTGCATGATCCGATCGTTTCGTGGCAAATTCGCTGAGACAATTCTGCGCACGCGACAGGCGCCGAAGGGTTTCCCGGCGTCGATCGCGATGGTCGCGCGTCGGAAGCTCATACAGTTGGACAACGCCGGCCTGCTCGGCGACCTCGCGGCCTCACCTGGAAATCGGCTCGAAGCCCTCAAGGGAAACCTCGCAGGCAAGCATTCCATCCGAGTGAACGACCAATGGCGGATCGTCTTTCGCTGGACGAAGTCTGGTCCCGAAGAGGTTGAGATCGTGGACTATCACTGAGGAGTTGGAGCATGGTCAGAAAACTTCCCCCGATCCATCCCGGCGAAGTGCTGCGCGAGGATTTTTTGCGGCCGATGCGGCTCACCCCTTATGCCGTCGCCCGGGCATGCGGCGTGCCGCGCACTCGGATCGAGAGACTTGCCCGCGAAGAGAGCCCGGTAACTGCCGATACGGCGCTTCGGCTGTCACGCTACTTCGGGACAACGCCCCATTTTTGGATGGGCATGCAGACGCAGTACGACCTGGAACGTGCCGAGGACGACGTTCGCGGCGAGTTGCGACGGATCGAGCCGCGCAAGCTGGACGCCGCCTGAGCGTCCCGCCTTACATCCGGAACACCCCGAACCGCGTCGGCGGGATCGGCGCATTGAGCGTCGCCGCAAAGGCGAGCGCGAGCACGCGGCGCGTTTCGCCCGGCGCGATGATGCCGTCGTCCCACAGCCGCGCCGTCGCGTAGTAGGGATTGCCCTCGGTCTCATATTGCTCGCGGATCGGCTGCTTGAACTCCTCTTCCTCGACCTCCGACCATTTGCCGCCATCGGCCTCGATATTGTCGCGCCGCACCGTCGCGAGCACGCTCGCGGCCTGCTCGCCGCCCATCACCGAGATGCGCGCGTTCGGCCACATGAACAGGAAGCGCGGGCCGTAGGCGCGGCCGCACATGCCGTAGTTGCCGGCGCCGTAGGAGCCGCCGACGATGACGGTGATCTTCGGCACCTGCGCGCAGGCGACCGCCGTCACCATCTTGGCGCCGTCCTTGGCGATGCCGCCTGCCTCGTAGTCGCGCCCGACCATGAAGCCGACGATGTTCTGCAGGAACAGGAGCGGGATGCGGCGCTGGCAGCACAATTCGACGAAATGCGCCGCCTTGAGCGCCGATTCCGAATAGAGGATGCCGTTGTTGCCGAGGATGCCGACCGGCATGCCGTGGATGTGCGCGAAGCCCGTCACCAGCGTCGTGCCGTAGAGCTGCTTGAACTCGTCGAATTCGGAGGCGTCGACGAGGCGCGCGATCACGTCGCGCACGTCGTACTGCTTCTTGAGATCGACCGGGACGATGCCGTCGATCTCGTCCGTCGCATAGGCGGGCTCGCGCGGCTTCGTCAGCGCGATGTCGATCGTCTTGCGCGCGTTGAGATTGGCGATGCAGCGCCGCGCCAGCGCGAGCGCGTGGCGGTCGTCCGCGGCGTAGTGATCGGCGACGCCCGAGCGGCGCGCATGCACGTCGGCGCCGCCGAGGTCCTCGGCGCTCACCACCTCGCCGGTCGCGGCCTTCACCAGCGGCGGGCCGCCGAGGAAGATGGTTCCCTGGTTGCGCACGATGATGGTCTCGTCCGACATCGCCGGCACATAGGCGCCGCCCGCCGTGCACGAGCCCATCACGACGGCGATCTGCGCGATGCCGGCGGCCGACAGGTTCGCCTGGTTGTAGAAGATGCGGCCGAAATGCTCGCGGTCGGGAAACACCTCGGTCTGGTGCGGCAGGTTGGCGCCGCCGGAATCGACCAGGTAGATGCAGGGCAGCCGGTTCTCGCGCGCGATCTCCTGGGCGCGCACATGCTTCTTCACGGTCATCGGGAAATAGGTGCCGCCCTTGATCGTCGAGTCGTTGGCGACGATCGCGCATTCGCGTCCTTCGATCCGGCCGATGCCGGTGATCAGCCCGGCGCCGTGGATCGCATCGTCGTACATGCCGTTGGCGGCCAGCGGCGACAGCTCGAGAAACGGCGCGCCCGGGTCGATCAGCGCCGTCACGCGCTCGCGCGGCAACAGCTTGCCGCGCGCGAGGTGGCGCTCGCGCGCCCGCGCCGGGCCGCCGGCCGCCGCCTCGGCGCGGCGCGCGTCGAGCTCGGCGACGAGCGCCCGCATGCGCTGCGCATTGGCGCGAAACTCAGGCGCGGCCGGGTCGACGCGCGAGGCGAGAATCGTCATGTAGCCCTCCCGCCGCAAAGGCTGCCCCGGTTACGGCGCAAACGCAACGCGGTCCGAGCCCACGCGCCGGTACTGTCGGCGGAACCGGACACTGCCTGTGCGGTTGTCGATCCATCAGTCGGGCGGCGATCGCGACTCGCGCGGCCTGCCGAAGCAGAAGCAGACCGAGCGCCGATCTTCTAAGGATCAACCAAGAGCGGCTTCGGCCGCTCTTGTCGTTTGTGGATTGCTGACCAGCTTGATGACCTGACAATTCGTTCATTCGCGCCGGCGGTATCGTGATCGCCGCGTCACCGCGACGGCCACTCAGGTTGCGCCGCAGCAGCACGAACGCGCGCGCCATCCGGAACCGATATAGCAGCATTTCGTTTCGCGTATGAGCCATCCTCGGAGGATGGAAAGGGAGCGCATCCGGCAATCAGAAGGCTGAACGAGAAACCGGAACCGGAGGGCGCAAGGCGAATTGATGGCTTGGAGTTTGCGCGGGGGTTGACACGACAAAACGCGCAACGGAGACCCACGATGAACAAACGCACATTGATGATCGCGACCGCCGTCGCGGCGCTCACGCTCGGCTCGAGCGTGGGCTTCGCCCAGGCGCCGCGTCAAGGCGAGTCGCACATGAACCCGGCGTCGAAGAATGCGCCGGCGGAAAAGATCGCGCCGAAAGCCGACACCGGCACGCATGGTGCCGTCGGCCTGCAGCCGAAGAACGTGCCCGCGACCCACATGGGCCAAGCGCCGGGCAGCGAGCGCAACCGCATGGGCGAGAACGCCCAGCCCAAGACGAAGCGCGAAACCACCGGCCAGGCGCCGAGCGAGCAGCCCAACATGCAGCGCTCGACGCCGAAGTCGGACCGGCTCAATCATGCCGCACGGCCGGATGAGCGCAACAATGCGCGCATGAACGAGCGCAACGAGCGCAACCGGTCGACCACCGGCCAGGGCACCATGGAAAAGAGCCCGATGGAGAATCGCAGCGGCGCCACCGAGAACCGCAGCGGCACCGCCGGCGGCGCGCATGCGGCCGTCAGCCTCAGCGCCGAGCAGAAGTCCAAGATCCACCGCATCATCATCGGCGAGCGCGGCGCGCCGCGCGTCGGCCATGTGGACTTCTCCGTGAACGTCGGCACGCGTGTCCCGCGTACGATCCATCTCGCGCCGGTGCCGCAGGACATCGTGGTCATCGAGCCCGAATGGCGCGGCTTCGAATACTTCCTGGTCGGCGACGAGCTGGTGGTGGTCGACCCCGCGACGCTCGAGATCGTCGCGGTGCTGCCGGCCTGACGACATGCCCATCCGCTGAAACAAGAAGGGGCGGCTTCACGGCCGCCCCTTTCGCGCTGCGAACACAGGGTTTGGCGCCGCCGTCAGGCGCGCACCTCCTGGCGCTGGAAGACCACATAGCCGCCGACGAACAGCACGAACACGCCGCCGATCAGCGCCACCGCCTGCGGCCAGACGATCGCCAGGCTTTCCGACAGCGGCAGCGGCGCTCCGGGGACCGCGCCCTGCAGCTGCTCGACAAAGACCGCGCCGAGCGCACGCGTGTCAGGCGACAGCAGCGTCGTCGCGGCCTCGACGAACAGGTAGCTCGGCGAAACGCGCCTGAGCATCTGCGCCCATTCGAACGTTTCCGGCGTCTGCAGCCCGAGCAGCGTGTAGCGCGGATCGGGCGGCGCGATCGTCGCGGCGATGCCCGGCGCGATCAGCGGCCACAGCAGCGTCAGGAAGAGCCAGACGCCGAGCGCGACCAGCACCGCGGTCGCGGCCGAGCGCGTGACGATCGACAGGAAGATCGCGAAGGCGAGCCACGTCCCCGCATAGGCGAGCGTGATCACGAGGAAGGTGAGCGAGCGCGCGACCTCCTCGGGACTCGGCGGAATCCCGAGGAAGTAGATGCCGAGACCGACCACCAGCAGCCACAGGCAGACCAGGCAGATGCCGAGCGTCGCGAGGCCGGCGAGGAATTTGCCCATCAGCAGCGCATCGCGATAGATCGGCTGCGACAGGATGCGCGACATGGTGCGCCGGTTGTGCTCGCCGTTGATCGCGTCGAAGCCGAGCGCGATCGCCATCAGCGGGATGAGAAAGCTCAGGATGCCGAGGAGCGAGACCACCGTCGACTGGCTCGAGGTGAACAGCTTGAGCAGGACGAAGGGGTCCTCGGGAACGTTGTCGCGGATGTACGCGATGGAGAAATACACCACCACGCAGCCGACGATGAAGGTCAAGAGCTCGAGCACCACCATGCGGATGCTGGAGACATGGTCGGACAGCTCCTTGACGAAGACCGTGCCGACGCCCTGCCAGGGGGATCCTTCACGCCGCATCGCGCGCGCCCTCCCCGGGGCTCGTTTGCTGCTGGAAGAAGCGCGAATAGATCGTCTCGAGACTCGGATCGTCGACCGAGAGCCGGCGCAGCGCGCCGTTCGCGGCGACGACCGCGCGCGCCGCATCCGGCCGCACGTCGCGGTCGGCGATCAGCCGATAGCGGTCGCCGCCGACGCGCTTGACCGAGCTCACGCCCGGGATGGCGCCGAGGCGCGCGTCGAGGTCGGTCGCCGAATCCGCCTCGACCTCGACCACGAAGCCGGCGCCCAGCACCTGGCGCGCCAGAGCCGCGACCGGCCCCATCAGCACGATGCGGCCGCGCTGGAAGAGCGCGACGCGGTCGCACACGCGCTGCACCTGGTCGAGCATGTGCGAGGACAGGAGCACGCTCACGCCGACGCGCTTGAGGCTCTCGATCATCTCGAGAAACTCGATGGTCGCCTGCGGGTCGAGGCCCGAGGTCGGCTCGTCGAGGATCGCGATCTCGGCGCGCTTCATCACGATCTCGGCGAGGCCGAGCCGCTGGCGCATGCCGCGCGAGAAGGTGCGCACCTTCTTGCGCGCGACGTCGGCGAGCCGCACGCGCGCGAGCGCCTCGTCGATGCGCGCCCCGCATTCGCGCGGCGCGATGCCCATCAGCCGCGCCGAATAGGCGAGATTGTCCTCGGCCGTGAGGGTGTCGTAGAAGCCGACCTGGTCCGGCAGGTAGCCGACGCGCCGCTTGACCGCGAGCGGATCGCGCACCGGATCGTGGCCGAGCACCTCGATGGTGCCGGCCGTCACCTCGGTCAGGCCGAGCATCATCAGGATGGTGGTGGTCTTGCCGGCGCCGTTCGGGCCGAGCAGCCCGAAGATCTCGCCCTTGGCCACGTCGAAGTCGACCGCGTCGACGGCGGTCGCCGTGCCGTAGCGCTTGGTGAGACCGCGCGCCGTGATGACGGGGGCGTTCATCGGCGGCCGAACCGCGCGACGGCGGCCACCATGAACAGCACCGCGACGCCGATGATGCCGACGCTCGCCACCACCCAGGTGTTCGCGGTGAGGACCTGGACGCGGAACTGGGTCGAGGCGGTCTCGCCGCCCGCGGTCGCCGTCATGTTGGCGATGTAGTCGCCGGCGAGCGAGGTCGCGGTCGGCGTGATCTGCGCCTGCACCTCGGTGTCCTTGCCGGGGTCGATGCGCGCGATCGTCTTCGGCTCGAACTCGACCTTCCAGCCGCTCGGCGCGGTGGAGGAAAGCTCGACATTGTCGGCGGGCGCGCTGCCCGTATTGGTGACGACGATCGGCACGGTGCTCTGCTTCGCCGCGTAGGCGCTGGCGCTGACCCGGCCGTCGCGGCCGGCGAGCGAAAGCTGCGGCTGGCCGACGATCTCGAGCGACATGTTGGTCTTGGCGCTCGCGTCCTCGGCCGAGACCATCACGCCCAGCTGATAGCGCTTGGCGTCGGCGGTCGAGGGCGGCCGCACGTGCAGCTTGATGTCCTTCGACTGGCCGGCGTCGATCGGGATCGAGGAAATCTGCTGGCTGCCGTAGTTCTCGGTGAACGAGGTCTCGAAGTTCTTCGGCGCGTCGGCGACGAAGCTGACCGTGAGGTTGCGCCCGCTGTCGTTCTTGATGGTGAGCTGATAGTCGAAGCTGGACTTCGGCGTGCCGCGCAGCGCCGGCAGCGGCGACTCGACCGTGAGCTTGGCCGGCAATTCCTTGGCCAGCGTCACGGCGATCGGCAGCGAGATGGAAGTGCCCTGCCCTTCCGCCTTCACGGTCAGCGTCTGCGTGCCGATCGCCGCATTGGCGGGCACGTCGAGGCGAAGCTGCAGGCTCACGCTCTGGTCGGTCGCCGGCATCGCGGCCGCGACCGGCTGGCCGCCGCCGAGCAGCGTCGCGCTCCAGCCTTTCGGCACGTCGGCCACCGAGAGCGTGTAACGATCGGGGCTGAGCCCATAATTCTGCAGGCGCAGCGCGATGGTCGAGGTCGTCCCGGGCCGCACCGACATCGCCGGATAATCGGTGAGCAGAAAGAGCCCCTTCACGTCCTTGGGCGCGTCAGCCGCAAGGACCGGCGCTGCGGCGAGGCAAAAGGCGGTGGATACGAGGGCGATCAGCGTGGCCCGCATGGCGACTTCTCCCAACATCTGGTCTTGCGTCAGAGGCCGCCCCCACCGCCGGTGACCGCAGGGGCGCCGTCGGATCGAGGCGGCTTGTCGTGCCCGATCGTGACGAAATCGGTACGAACTTAAGGATTTTTTTTGGCGAAAGCGCAAGTGCGACTTTGCGCCGCCGCCGGGCGCGACGCGCAGCAGGGTTGCGGCGAGCAAGCGCCCACGCCGCGGAGCCGTTAAGACGAAAACGCCGGGTCACACGCGCCGCGCCAGCGTGTATGTTGGCGCCGCAGTTGGTTAACGGCGTGCCCCTGCGCGTTTGCCGGGCATGCCGGCGAATTGAGCTTACCGCGGCGAACCGATCGTTTCCTCCATCCGCCCTGCGCGCAATCGGAGTACATGACATTATGACCGTCACCCACGGCTTCGAGCTGCTGCGCGAAGCGCCATTGCCCGAAATCGCCGCCACGGCGCGCCACTACCGCCACGTGCGCACCGGGGCCGAGCTCTTGTCGCTGCTCAACAAGGACGAGAACAAGGTGTTCGGCGTGAGCTTCGCGACGCCGCCGTCGGATTCGACCGGCGTGCCGCACATTCTCGAGCACTCGGTGCTGTGCGGCTCGCGCAACTATCCCGTCAAGGAGCCGTTCGTCGAGCTGATGAAGAGCTCGGTCAACACCTTCCTCAACGCGATGACGTTTCCCGACATGACCTGCTATCCGGTCGCCAGCCAGAACGTGCGCGACTTCTACAACCTGATCGACGTCTATCTCGACGCCGTGTTCTTCCCGCGGCTGACCCGCCAGACCTTCGAGCAGGAGGGCTGGCACTACGAGCTCGACGCGCCCGAGGCGCCGCTCAGCTACAAGGGCGTCGTCTTCAACGAGATGAAGGGCGGCTTTTCCTCGCCCGACGCGGTGCTGGAGATGCTCGCGTTCTGCTCGCTCTATCCCGATACGCCCTATGGCGTGATGGCGGCGGGCGATCCCAAGCACATTCCCGATCTCACCTACGAGCAGTTCAAGACGTTCCACGCGCGCCACTACCATCCGTCGAACGCCAAGGTCTTTTTCTACGGCGACGACGACCCGACCGAGCGGCTGCGCCTGATCGACCGGCGGCTCGCCGAGTTCTCCCACGTCGACCTCGATTTCACCGTGCCGCTGCAGCCGCGCTTTGCCGAACCCAGGCACCTGACCCGCACGTTCGCGGCGCCCGCCGAGGACGGCGCGGCGCCCGCGCGCAACGCGATGATCAAGGTGAGCTGGATGCTCGACGAGGCGACCGACGCCGCAACGGTGCTCGGCCTCAATCTGCTCGAGGAGATCCTGCTCGGCTCGCCGGCGGCGCCGCTCTACAAGGCGCTGATCGATTCCGGCCTCGGCGAAGGGCTGACCGGCGCCGGCCTCGAAGAGTCGCCGCGCCAGCCGATGTTCACGGTCGGCCTCAAGGGCATCGATGCGGCCGATGCCGCGAAGGTCGAGCAGCTCATCGACGACACGCTCGGCAGGCTCGCCCGCGACGGCATCGATCCCGCGACCGTCGCGGCCGCGCTCAACACGGTCGAGTTTCGCCTGCGCGAGAACAACACCGGCCGCTGGCCGCGCGGCCTCGTGTTCATGTTCCGCGCGCTGCGCAGCTGGATGCGCGCGCGCGACCCGGTGCTGCCGCTTGCCTTCGAGGCGCCGCTCGGCGCCGTCAAGGCGCGCATCGCGGCCGGGCGCTACGGCGAGGACCTGATCGATCGCCACCTCGTGCGCAACCGCCATCGCACCATCCTGCTGCTGCGTCCCGATCCCGCCCAGGGCGAGCGCGAGGCGCGCGAGGAGGCCGAGCGGCTCGCTCGCGCCCGCGCCGCGATGACGGCGGCCGATCTCGCGGCGGTTGCCGAGGAGACGCGCACGCTCAAGCGCCTGCAGGCGACGCCCGATCCGCCCGAGGCGCTGGCGACGATTCCGGCGCTCACGCCCGCCGACATGCCGCCGCGCAACCAGGTCATTCCGATCGAGGCGACGCAGCTCGGCGAGACGCGCGCGCTCTATCACGACCTCTTCACCAACGGCATCGTCTATCTCGATCTCGCGCTCGACCTGCGGCGCCTGCCGGCCGATCTCGTGCCCTATGTCGAGCTGTTCGGCCGCGCGCTCCTCGAAACCGGCGCCGGCGGCTACGACTTCGTGCGGCTGTCGCAGCGCATCGGCCGCTCGACCGGCGGCATCCGCACGACCTCGTTCAGTTCGGTCACCGCCGACCGCAAGGGCGCGACCGCGTGGCTCGTGCTGCGCGGCAAGGCGCTGCCGGCGCAGACCGGCGAGCTTCTGGCGATCCTGCGCGACATTCTCACCAGCGCGCGGCTCGACGACCGCGAGCGTTTTCGCCAGCTCGTGCTGGAGGAGAAGGCCGGCTTCGAGGCGAGCCTCGTCGGCGCCGGCTCGGCGCTCGTCGATCGGCGGCTGCGTGCCGCCTTCGACCCGGTCGGCTGGGCGAACGAGCAGATGGGCGGGCTCGCCTACCTGCCGTTCCTGCGCCGGCTTGCCGAGCAGGTCGACAGCGATTGGCCCGGCGTCGTCGCGGCGCTCGAGCGCATGCGCGGCGCCCTGGTCGACCGCAGCACCATGCTCGCCAATGTCACCGCGCAGGCGTCCGATTGGGCGGCCGTGCGGCCGCAGCTCGCCGATCTCCTCGCCGCGCTGCCGCGCGGCGCGACGGCGCCCGCAGCAGCTCCGGTGACCTGGCCGGTCGCCGCATTTCCCCGCGCCGAGGGGCTCACGATGCCCTCGCGGGTCAACTTCGTCGCCAAGGGCGCCGACCTCTATGCGCTCGGCCTGAAACCGACGGGCGCCAACCTCGTGGTGCAGCGCTATCTCGACACCTCGTGGCTGTGGGACCAGGTGCGCGTGCAGGGCGGCGCCTACGGCGTCGGCTGCAATCTCAACCGCCACAGCGGCATCTTCACCTTCACGTCGTTCAGCGACCCCAATCTCACGGCGACGCTCGACACATACGACCGCTCCGCCGAGTTTCTCGAGAAATCCGCGCCCGACGCCGCAACTCTCGCGCGCGCGATCGTCGCCACGATCGGCGACCTCGACTTCTACATGCTGCCCGACGCCAAGGGCTTCGTTTCGATGCAGCGCCACCTGATCGGCGACACCGACGCGGCGCTGCAGCGCCTGCGCGAGGAGGTCTTCGCCGCCAGCCGGGACGACTTCCGCAATTATGCGGCGGCGCTCGCCCGCGTCGCGGGCAACGGCCGCATCGCCGTGCTCGGCTCCGAGCAGGCGATCGCCGCCGCCAACAAGGAGCGCGGGGATTTCCTCGCCGTGTCGCGAGTGCTGTGACGCCAAGGTTTCCCGTCCCGACTGGATGTCCGCGGCAAGCCGCCATATGCTGGCATGACCGACGCGCCGCCCATCGAGGAGGACCCCATGGACGCCCCTGCCCGCACGCTCGTGCACCACGACATCAAGCCCGTGACCGACCCGGCCCTCGCCTCGCGCTATCTCGACGTGCCCAACATGCCGTGGGAAACGACCAAGTTCCCCGGCATCCGCATCAAGGTGCTCTACAGCGACGACAGCGGCATCACCACGGCGCTGTTCCGGCTCGACCCCGGCGCGGTCGTGCCGCTGCACGAGCACACCGCGCTGGAGCAGACCTATGTGCTCGAGGGCACGCTCGAGGATCACGAAGGCGTCGCCGGGCCCGGCCAGTTCGTCTGGCGGCCGGCCGGCAACCAGCACGAGGCGGTCGCGCCCAACGGCGCGGTGCTGCTTGGCTTCTTCCTCAAGCCGAACCGCTTCGCCTATGGGGAGAAGTTCTTCACCGAGGAGCCGGCGAAGTAGCGCGGCAGCGTAGCCCGCATGGAGCGAAGCGGAATGCGGGGAAGGCCTCTCCGCGGATAGGGGGATCCCGGATTACGCTTCGCTCCATCCGGGCTACGCGTCGTGTCAATCGACGAGCTCATTTCATCATCGCTTTACCGAGCAGCAGGCGAAGTAGCTGCCTCAACGGTGATGCTTGCCGAGGAGCTGTTCGTTCAGGATGGCCTTGCGATTGGCACTGAGATCGTTTCGCCCGCTCCCGTGCTTGCCGAAGAGCCTTTTGCCAAGATCGTAGGCTGAGACTTGCATGCTTGGCTCGCGGCCCATCTTCTCCGCGATTGCCTCACGCACGAAATCGGCGAGCGCAACGCGGCGTCGGGCGAGATGGGCTCGCAAAGCATCATCGAGCCGCTTCGGTAGACGGACGGTGATCGTCATTTGCGCTGCGTCGCTTAGTGAACTCTTGCGGCACGGCGGCGAGCGGCATGCCTGCCGCTCAAGATAGCATCTCCTTCATGATCGCATAAAGCGCCGCCTGCCCCTCGAAGCCGATCCCCGGCCGGTCCGACAGCGCGATCGCGCCGCCCTCGACCTTGGCGTCGTCGGCAAAGCCACCGAAGGCGCCGAACACGCCCGGATAGGATTCGGCGCCGCCGAGGCCGAAGCCGGCCGCGATCGCGAGCGACATCTGGTTGCCGCCATGCGGAAAGAGCGAGGCGCGCCGCCACCCCTCCTTCTCCAGCATCGCGATCGTGCGCGCATACTGCGCGATGCCGTAGGCCTGCGGCGGATCGACCTGGATGATGTCGCGGTCCGCCCGCATGCCGCCGAAGCGCACGAAGTTCTGCACATCCTGCGTCGAATAGAGGTTCTCGCCGGCGGCGAGCGGGGCCGCATAGGCCGATGCGATCTCGGCATAGAGCGAAAAGTCGAGCGGGTGGCACGGCTCCTCGAACCAGCGCAGCCCGAACGGCGCCAAACCCTTGGCGTAGGCAAGCGACTCGGCGCGATCGAACTTGCCGTTGGCGTCGACCGCGAGCTGCGCCGCGTTGCCGAGCACCTGCTGCACCGCCTCGATGCGGCGGCAGTCCTCCGCGAGCGGGAGGCCGCCGACCTTCATCTTCACCATGGTGTAGCCGGCATCGAGATGGCGGCGCATCTCGTCCTGCAGGTCCTTGATGGTCTGGCCCGGCCAGTACCAGCCGCCGCCGACGTAGCAGAACATCTTCCCCGGCACCTTGCCGTCGCGGTACCGCTCGGCAAGCAGCACGTGCAGCGGCTTTTCGGCGATCTTCGCCACCGCGTCCCATACGGCGACCTCGATGGTGCCGATCCCGATCGAGCGCTCGGCATCGCCGCCGATCTTCTCGCGCTGGCGCATGACGGCGACGATCTTCTCCGGGTCGAGGTTGTCGCCGCTCGCATCGACGAGCGATTTTGGATCGGCGCGCAGGATGCGCGGGATGAAGCGCTCGCGCATCTGCGCGCCGCAGGCGTAGCGGCCGGTCGAGTTGAAGGCGAAGCCCGCGACCGGCTTGCCGTCGCGCACCACGTCGGTGATCACCGCGACCACCGAGGTGGTCATCTCGGAGAAATCGAAGCTCGAATTCTTCAGATCCGACTTGAGCGGGATCGCCCGCTCGCGAATGTCGACGATGCGCATGGGGTGATTACTGTATCTTCAGGTTGGCGGCGCGCACCACCTTGCCCCATTTCTCCATCTCGCTCCTGATGCGGGCCCCGAATTCCTCCGGCGTATCGAGCACCGGGGTGAAGCCGATCTTCTCCAGCCGCTCGCGGATCTCCGGCAGTGCGCCGATCTTCACCATCTCGCTGTTGAGCTTGGCGACGATCGCAGGCGGCGTATTGGCGGGCAGCACGAAGCCGGTGAGCGTTTCGGCCTCCTGTCCCGGTACCCCCGCTTCCGCGATGGTCGGCACGTCGGGAATGGTCGGCGAGCGCGTCTTCGCCTCGATCGCGAGCCCGCGCAGCTGGCCCTGGTTGATGAGGCCGATGGTCGGCGGCAGCGCCGTGAAGCCGATCGGCGGCTGGCCGGCGAGCACGCCGTTGACGGCGAGCCCGGCGCTGTTGAACGGCACCATCACGAGGTCGAGGCCGAAAGTCTGCTTGAACAGCTCGGCCGACAGATGCGGCGTCGAGCCCATCGCCGGCTGCGCATAGGCATATTTGCCCGGATTGGCCTTCACCAGCGCGATCAGCTCCTTCAGCGTTTTGGCCGGGACCGACGGATTGACGAAGATCACGTTGGGCGACACCGCCGCGAGCGTCAGCGGCGTGAAGCTCTTGACCGGGTCGTACGGCACCTTGGCGTAGAGACTGGGGTTGACCATGAAGCCGGTGCTCACCGCGAGGATGGTGTAGCCGTCGGGCGCCGCTCTTGCGGCCTGGGCGGTGCCGATATTGCCGCCGGCGCCGGCGATGTTCTCGACGTAGAATTGGTGGCCGAGGCTCGCCGACAGCTTCTGCGCGAAGATGCGCGCGATCACGTCGGTAGGCCCGCCCTGCCCGAACGGCACGATGACGCGCACGTTGTGATCCGGATAGGTCTGCGCCGAGGCGGCGGTCGCGAACGCCGCAAGGCCGGCCAGAAGACGAACCACTGCTCTCAAGGCGCTCTCCCCGGTGTTTCTTTTTAACTTGGCGCATGTCCTTGTCGGCGAACCGGCGTCCACTTCGCCGGGACATGCGCTAATGCTATCATCGCGCCAACCGGTGGCGCCGTAAACCCATGTCCCGCTGGCTGTCCCGCCAGCTGTCCCGCCCGCTGCGCCGCCTCTCCCGCTACTCGCACGCAAGAGGAAACGTCCATGCCGGCCAGGAAATACACGCGTCAGGACCTGCGCGACGCCGCCGAGAAGTACAAGAACTGGGGCAAGTGGGGGCCGAACGACGAGATCGGCACGCTCAACTTCACCAGCGCCGCCGACATCATCGCGGCGGCCGGCCTCGTCCGGAAGGGCAAGGTGATCTCGCTCGCGCTCAACTTCGACCACACCGGCCCGCAGGGCGCGAAGAGCAAGTACCCGACCATGGGGCGCACCAACCCGATCCACACCATGCTGCGCACCGGCACCGATGCGTATTCGGGCGTGCTCGACCAGCGCGGCATCCGCGCCGCCGACGACATGGTGACCATGCCGCTGCAATGCGGCACCCAATGGGACGGGCTCGGCCACGTGTTCTATGAGAACTACATGTGGAACGGCTACGACTGCCGCGAGGTGACGAGCAACGGCGCGCAGAAGTGCGGCATCGAGAAGACCAAGAACAAGATGGTCGGCCGCGGCGTGCTGCTCGACGTCGCGCGCCACAAGGGCGTCGACTGCCTCGACGATGGCTACGGCATCACGTGCGCGGATCTCGACGAGACCGCGAAGAAGCAGAACGTTCAGATGAAGCGCGGCGACTACGTGATCGTGCGCACCGGACAGATGGAGCGCTGCCTCGCGGCCAAGAGCTGGGACGGCTATCCGGGCGGCGATGCGCCGGGCTTCGCGTTCGAGACGCTCGAATGGATCAGCCAAGTCGAGCTCGCGGCGCTCGCCTCCGACACCTGGGGCTGCGAGGTGCGGCCAAACGAGACCGAGCCCGGCATCAACCAGCCCTGGCACTGGATCACGATTCCGATCATGGGCATGACCATGGGCGAGATCTTCAACCTGAAGGAGCTGGCCGACGACTGCGCGGCCGACAAGGTCTACGAGTTCATGTTCGTCGCCCCGGCGATCCCGATCACCGGCGCGGTCGGCTCGCCGGTCAATCCGCTGGCGATCAAGTGACGCGCGGCTCCGCCGCGCGTCATTGCGAGCGAAGCGAAGCAATCCCGCTTCTCTTGCGCATGCGCCTGCGGATCGAGATTGCTTCGTCGCGCTTGCGCGCTCCTCGCAATGACAGAGAAACACCACCATGCTGATCGGACATAACCGCCGGAAGATGACCGGGGCGCAGTGCCTCGCCGACATGCTGAAAGGTTACGGCGTCACGCACGTGTTTCACGTGCCCGCGGTGCTGCGCACGACCTATGCGGAGATGGAGCGCCGCACCAGCATCAAGCGGCTGCACGTGCACGGGGAGAAATCCGCCGCCTACATGGCGGACGGCTATGCGCGCGCCTCGGGCAGGCCGGGCGTGTGCATGGCGCAGGTGATCGGCGCGCTCAACCTCGCGGCCGGGCTGCGCGACGCCTGGCTCGCCCATTCGCCCGTGATCGCCTTCACGGGCGGGCGCGAGGCCAGAACCAAGTTCCGCAAGGTCTACCAGGAGGTCGACGACGTGCCGGCGTTCGAGCCGGTGACCAAGTTCAACGCCACGGTCGATGACGTGGCGCGCTTTCCCGACATGGTGCGGCAGGCGTTTCGCTCCGCCACCACCGGCACGCCAGGGCCGGTGCATCTGCAGTTTCGCGGCAACGAAGGCCAGATCGACATCGAGGAAGCCGAGATGGAGCCGCTGGTCGAGGAACGCTTCGCGCGCGTGCCGCCGTTCCGGCCGCAGCCCGACCAGGCGAGCGTGCTGGCGGCGCTCCAGCACCTGCAGGCCGCCGCGCGCCCCGTGATCGTCGCCGGCGGCGGCGTGCGTGCCTCGGGCGCGGCGGCGGAGCTGGTCGCGCTCGCCGAGGCGCTGCAGATCCCGGTCGCGACCTCGCTCAACGGCAAGGATTCGATCCCGGGCGCGCATCCGCTGTCGGTCGGCGTCTGCGGCACCTATTCGCGCGAGAGCGCGAACCGCGTGGTCAACCGCGCCGACCTCGTCTGCTTCATCGGCACCGAGACGGGGGGAATGACCACCCATTTCTGGGCGGTGCCCGAGATCGGCCGCCCCGCGATCCAGATCGACATCGACGCCGCGGCGCTCGGCCGCAACTATCCGCTGGTCGCTTGCGTCAATGGCGACGCCAAGGTGACGCTCGCAAAAATGGTCGAGGCGGCCGACCGCGCGAGCGCCGCCAAGCGCAAGCCGTGGGTCGCGGAGGCGCAAAAAATCTGCGACGAGTGGCGCGACAAGTACAAGGCGGCGCTCGCCTCCGACGCGGTGCCGATCCGGCCCGAGCGGCTCTGCCACGAGCTGTCGCAGCACGTGCCGGACGATGCGATCGTCGTGGTCGACACCGGGCACGCCGGCATGTGGATGGGCGGCATGTATGACCTGCGCACGCCGCGCCAGAGCTACATTCGCAGCGCCGGCCATCTCGGCTGGGCGTTTCCGGCCGGCCTCGGCGCCAAATGCGGCTGCCCGGAGCGGCCGGTGGTGACGTTCACGGGCGATGCCGGGCTCTGGTATCACATCGGCGAGCTCGAGACGGCGGTGCGCTGGAAGATCAATGCCGTGACCGTCGTCAACAACAACGGCGGCGGCAACCAGTCGAAGCGCGGTTTTGACCGCGTCTATGGCGGCAAGCAGACCGAGCAGGCGCGCGAATTGTGGACCTTCAGCAAGATGAACTTCGCCCGCATCGCCGAGGACATCGGCGCGCTCGGCATCCGGGTCGAGAAGGCGGCCGCGTTCCCGGCCGCGCTCGCCCAGGCGCTCGCCGCCAACCGCCCGGCGCTGATCGACGTGGTGACCGACATCGACGCGCTGGCGCCGACCGCGGTGACGTAAGGCACCCTGCTCCCCTGACAAACCCTGGCGCCGCAGTCACGTGAGACGCGGGAACCTTTCGCCGCACGGCCGGTTGTTCCTCTGCAACGACAGGAGAGGAACATGGACAAGGACCGGGTCAAGGGATCCGCGCACCAGGCGAAGGGTGCCGTCAAGGAAGTGGCCGGAAAGCTGACCGGCGATGCGAAGCTGCGGTCCGAAGGCAAGGCCGAAAAGACGGCCGGCAAGGTGCAGAATGCGGTCGGCGGCTTGAAGGACAGGCTGCGCGGCAAGTAGGCGCGCGTCGAACGATTTTCCGAGTATTACTGGCGACGTAAGAAAAGGCTCGGTTCACGCCGAGCCTTTTCGTTTTTGCCGTCATTGCGAGCGAAGCGAAGCAATCTCGTGCCGCGCCCTCATGCATCTGCGGATCGAGGTTGCTTCGGCGCGCTGCGCGCGCCTCGCAACGACGTTCACTTGACCCGCTTCACCTCGGGCCAGTCGACCTCGTCCTCGGCCAGCACCCACTCTTCCTTGAGCGCGGCGGCGAGCCATTCCTTCCACGCCGGCAGTGCCATCATGGCATCCATGTAGGCGCGCGACGACGGGCCGACGTCGACCGCGAAGGTGTGGAAGCGCGACACCACTGGGGCATACATCGCGTCGGCGGCGGTGAACGTGCCGAACAGGAACGGCCCGCCCTTGCCGAAGCGGGCGCGGCAATCGCTCCACATCGCGTCGATGCGCCGGACATTCACCGCCGCCTCCGAGGTGAGGTGCCGCGTCGCGACCGGGCGCCACATGCACATCGGCAGGTGGCGGCGCAGCGGCAGGAAGCCGGCATGCATCTCGTTTGAGATTGCGCGCGCATGGGCACGCGCCGCGCTGTCGGCCGGCCACAGGCCCGCTTGCGGAAACTTTTCCGCGGCGTATTCGAGGATCGCGAGCGACTCCCACACGTGCGTGTCGCCGTCGATCAGCACCGGCACCTTGCCGGTGCCGGAGATCTTGGCCAGCCGCGCCTTGAAATCGGGCGCCTCGAGCGAGATCACCGTCTCGTCGAACGGAATGCCGGCGACCTTGAGCCCGATCCACGGCCGCATCGACCACGACGAATAGTTCTTGTTGCCGAGGACGAGATGAAGGCCCATTGCCCGCTCCGCACGGATTGCCCCGCGCAGTGATGCGCGGCGCGCCCGGCGCCGGCAAGCGAATTATGTTGATCGCTGCGATCAACGGCGCGCAAGTACGCAAGGACGAGCGCCGGGCGGCCCTGACTGACAAGCGGCCGCCCGGCCTCTGCACGTGGCGCGAGGGGGGTTACGCCACGTCGATCTAGCTACGCGCGAGCCGCGCCGCGGTTTCGCCGAGCTCGCGCGCGAGCCGCGACGGGTCGACGCGGTCGGCCGCCATCACGGCGCGGATGAGCGGGTCGGCGAGCGCCTCCTGGAGCGACATGTCGGGCGCGCCGGCGCCGATCCGCCCCTTGCAATCGCTCCACATCAGGCAAGCCCCGGATAGTCGACATAACCTTTCGCGTCGCCGGCGTAGAAAGTCGCCTGATCGGCCTTGTTCAGGGCGGCGCCGCGCCGATAGCGCTCGGGCAGATCCGGATTGGCGAGAAACGGCACGCCGAAGGCGACGAGATCGGCGCCGCGGGCGATCGCCGCGTTGGCGGACGCGAGGTCGAAGCCGCCGTTGACGATGTAGGTGCCGGTGAAGGTCTCCCGCAGCAGCGGCGAGATGCGCTTGTCGCCATCGGCCAGCGGATCGACCGCGTGCAGGTAGCCGATGCCGCGGCGATCGAGCTCGCCCGCGAGATAGGCGAACGTGCGGCGCGGATCGGAGTCGCTCATCGCGTTGAACGTGCCGTTGGGCGAGACGCGATAGCCGACGCGCGCCGGTCCCCACACGCTCACCACCGCATCGACGACCTCGAGCGGCAGGCGGGCGCGGTTCTCGACGCTGCCGCCGTACGCGTCGCTGCGCCGGTTGGCGCCGTCGCGGGTGAACTGGTCGAGCAGGTAGCCGTTGGCGCCGTGGATCTCGACGCCGTCGAAGCCGGCCTGCTTGGCGTTCGCGGAGCCGGCCTTGAATTGCGCGACGATGCCGGGCAGCTCGGCAAGCGCGAGCGCGCGCGGCGCCACCATCGGCTTGGGGCCCTGCGCCGTGAACACCGTGCCGTTTGCCGCGATCGCCGACGGCGCGACCGGCAGCGCACCGCCATGGAAATCCGGATGCGAGATGCGGCCGACATGCCAGAGCTGCAGGAAGATCGTCCCGCCCGCCGCATGCACCGCATCGGTCACCTTGCGCCAGCCCGCCACCTGCTCGGCCGAGTGGATGCCGGGCGTGCGGACGTAGCCGACGCCTTGCGGGCTCACCTGCGTCGCCTCGGTCACGATCAGGCCCGCGGACGCGCGCTGGGCGTAGTAGGTCGGGGCGAGCGGGCTCGGCACGTTGCCGTCGACCGCGCGGCTGCGCGTCATCGGCGCCATGACCATGCGGTTCGCGAGCGCGAGGTCGCCGAGGCGATAGGGCGAGAAAACGGTCTCGGCGCCCGCGTCGGGAAGGCGATCGGCGCGAACGGCTGCGGTGACGGACATTTGCGAAGCTCCTTATCGGGGTCATCTGGACGGGTCGTGACTTGTCCGACCGGCTATGGTACCGATCGGTAACGTCACCTATATAGGTACTGACCGGTAACACCCTGTCAAGAGCAAGCCATGAACGTTTCCGTGAAATCGGCCACAAGTCACTCAAGGAGCGATGGAATTCCGCCCCGCGCGCGCATTCTGGCGGCCGCCGGCGAGCTGTTCTATCGCCACGGCATCCGCGCGGTCGGCGTCGAGTCGATCGCGGAGGCGGCCGGCACCAACAAGATGACGCTCTACCGGCACTTCCCCTCCAAGGATGAGCTGGTTGCCGAATACCTGCGGCAGGAAGCCGGCAAGGCCGACGCCTATTGGGCGCGGCTCGAAAGCGAGCACCCCGGCGATCCGTTGGCGCAGGTGCGCGCCTGGCTCGCCGGCATGGCGGCGCATGTGGCCGACTGCAACCAGCGCGGCTGCGCGCTCGCCAATGCGGCGGTCGAATTGCCCGAGAAGGACCATCCGGCCCGCGCCGTGATCGAAGAATGCAAGCGCCGCCAGCGCGGCGCCCTGATCGGCCTGTGCGACCGCGCCGGCCTGAGCGAGCCCGAGATGCTCGCGGACGAGTTCCTGCTGCTGATCGAAGGCGCGCGCGTCACCGCCCAGAGCATGGGCGCCGACGGCCTCGGCGCGCGCCTCGTGCGCATGAGCGAGGCGTTGATCGCGGCGCATGATCGGCGGATCCGTGAATAGCGTGGATAGATCGAATTCCGCTTGCATTCCCGGCACGAACGGCGCATGGCAGTAAGTGCAGAGTGACCTTCGCGCGTCTGGAGCCCAACCCGCTTCGGGCGCGTTTTGCTTTTCAAACGCAAGGTCGCCGCAAAGGATTTCGTCGTTGCGCGCGTTTGCCGATTGTCGTGATGGCAGAAACAGCAAGCTGAGAATTGCACCCAGGCTTACCCGCAAATCCTGCAAGCAAACTTGATCCGCCGGCAGCAACTCGCGCGCAACGCGGTCGCCTGTCACCCGGCGTCAACCGGACGTAGGCCCTCGTCCGGGTTTTCCGATTGTTTTCATTGTTCCGCGCATTGTTTTTTTCATTGATCGCCATTGTTCCTGCACTGGCGGCTTTTCTTAAGCCCGCGCAAGGCCTTGCATTGTAATTGGCGCCGATTTTCCATTGCAGACCGATTGTATTTTTGCCGGGAGGGCGGCGGACGCGCAAACAACAATTCTGGAGCGCGGAGGCGCGGTCACCATCGGGTCACGCGGCGGGCAGCTCGATCCCGTCGTAGAGCCAGGCGAGGCAGCGGAAGAGATCGTCGTCGCCCCAGCGCGCGCAGGTGTCGTTGCGCACGTCGCGGGCGATGCCCTCGGCGTGGTAGAAGCTCCAGATCGCGCGCGATTCCAGCGCGAGGCGCGCGGTGCGCAGGAGCCGCGCCTTGGCGTAGCGCGCGAACGCCGCCGCGAGATCGCCGTCCGCCTGCGCGACCAGCTCGCCCAGCACGACGCCGTCCTCGATCGCCATGCAGGCGCCCTGGGCGAACGACTGCAGCACCGGATGGGCGGCGTCGCCGACGAGCGTGACGCGGCCGCGGCCCCAGTGGCGGATCGGATCGCGGTCGGCGATGATCCAGCGGCGGCCGAGATCCATCATGTCGGTCAGCGCCTTCATCACCGGATGCGCGTCCTGGTAGGTGCGCCGCACCTCGGCCACATAGGCGGCGGGGTCGAGCCGCTCCGCGAAGGTCGCGGTGCGAAACACCGCGACGATGTTGAACAGGGTGCCGTGGCGCAGCGGGTAGTGCACGATGTGGAAGCCCGGGCCGCCCCACAGCACCACTTCCTCGCGATACGGGATGTGCGCCGGCATCTCGTTCATCGGCACGATGGTGCGATGGGCGACATAGCCGATCGGCGTCGGCTCGCCTTCGCGCACGAGGCCGGCCCGCACGGCGCTGCGCAAGCCGTCGGCGCCGATCAGCGCCGCGCCGGCGACGCGGCGCCCGTCCTCGAGCGCGACCTCGACCCCCTGCCCGTCCTCGGTGAAGCCCGCGACGCTAGCGCCGCCCTCCATCGCGACGTTGGGCAGCGCCGCGCAGGCCTCGATCAGCACGCGATGAATGTCCTCGCGGTGGATGATGATGTAGGGATGGGTGAAGCGGGCGCGAAACGCGGGCCCGGTCGGGATGTGCGTCACCTCGGCGCCGGAGAGGGCGTCGAGCATCAGGATGTTCTTCGGGATGGTCGCCTCGCGCATCACCGCCTCGGTGACGCCGAGCCGCGCGAACATCGGAAACACGTTGGGGCCGAGCTGGATGCCGTAGCCGATCGGCGCGAATTTTGCCGCCTGCTCGAGCACTCGCACGGAAAAGCCCTTGCGGCCGAGCGCGAGCGCCGCGGTGAGCCCGCCGAGCCCGCCGCCCGCCACCAGGATCGGTCGCGCGTCGCCCACCGCCCGCTCCCCTTTCATTCTGGTCGCATTTTCTGCGGCGAACCGGTGACCACTTCGCCGGAAAATGCTCCGGCTACTTGCGCGGCTCCGGCGCCTCGACCGGGCCGCCCGCCGCCTTCCAGGCGCTGAAGCCGCCGGCGATGTGCGCCACCGGCTTGAGCCCCATGCGCTGCACCGTCTGGGTCGCCAGCGCCGAGCGCAGGCCGCCGGCGCAGAAGAAGACGAAGCGCTTGTCCTCGGCAAACACGGGCTTGTGATAGTGGCTCTGCGGATCGACCCAGAACTCGAGCAGCCCGCGCGGGCAGTGGAACGCGCCCGGCACCCGGCCCTCGCGGTTCAGCTCGCGGATGTCGCGGATGTCGACGAAGACCACGCCGGGGCTGCCGTGCAGCTTGACGGCGTCGGCGACCGACAGCGTCTCGATCTCGCGCTCGGCGGCTGCGACCAACGCGTCCACATGCGTCGTGATGTCCTGCGGCATGGCGGCTCCCCGTCCCACGGTGGCGCATTGTGGCACCGCGCCGCGCCAACGAAAAGCGGCGCGACCCACCGGCCGCGCCGCCTTACGAAAACTCACGCTACGCGTGCACTCAGGCCATGTTGAGCCAGTACGTGAACGCTACCATGGCAACCACCGCCGCGCCGATCCACAGCGACAGCCACACGTCGCCGGGCTCGGAATTCTCGACGTGATGGTCCGGACGCATCGACATGACCACCTCCAGCGGTACGCAGCGGCTATCCTAGCGGTTCGGCCGCGATTCCACGGGGATGCCCGCCTTATTTATTAAGTTTTGGTAAACAAAAAGGTTCCGCGGTGACAATATTGCGGCAAGCCACGATTCAAAATGTCGCGGCGCCGGAGGTAGCCCGCGATGAACCTGTTCGCGCCCATCGACCTCGTCGCGCTCGGCTGCTTCGTCGGCGCCTGGCTCATCTATGCGTTCGTGGTCGAGTGGACGCCGCTCGGGCGCGCCGGGCTCTCCGCCTACATGGACCGCTACCGCGAGGTGTGGGTGGAGCGCATGCTGCACCGCGAAGCCCGGATGGTCGACATGCAGATCATGACGGCGCTGCAGAACGGCACCGCCTTCTTCGCCTCGACCTCGCTGATCGCAATCGGCGGCACGTTGAGCCTGCTGCGCTCGACTGACGACGTGCTGACCGTGATGGGCTCGCTGCCCTTCGCGATCCCGACCACGCGCGAGCAATGGGAGGCGAAGACGATCGGCCTCGTGATCATCTTCGCCTATGCGTTCTTCAAGTTCGCCTGGTCGTACCGGCTCTACAACTACGTCGCGATCCTGCTCGGCGCCATGCCGCTCGCGGCCGAGAAGGAGACGCCGGAGGCGGCGGCGCATATCCGCCGCACCACGCAGATGTTCCAGTCGGCCGGCCGCCACTTCAACCGCGGCCAGCGCGGCTTCTTCCTCGCGCTCGGCTATCTCGGCTGGTTCGCCGGGCCGTACGTGCTGATGCTCACGACGGCGGCGGTGGTTGCGGTGCTGTGGCGACGGCAGTTCATATCGCAGGCGCGGAAGGCGGTGATGGAGGTGTGAACCCGGACCGCATCCGGCTTGATCCGCCGCTTCCCGCCAACACCTATCACGACAGCTTCGGCAATTTCTGCCACGTGATCCGCGCCGGCAAAGGCCGGCTGACCATGTCGACGGCGTTCGTCGCGCAGGATGACGGCAGGCCGGACGCGGTCGCGCCGCTGGCGAGCCAGCACCCGCTCGAGGAGCTGCCGGTCGATACCTTGATCTTCCTGCTCGGCAGCCGCTACTGCGAGACCGACCGTCTCATGAACACGGCGTGGTCGCGCTTCGGCAAGCTTCCGAAGGGCTGGCCGCTGGTGCAGGCGATCTGCAATTTCGTGCACGAGCGCATCGCGTTCGGCTACGAGCACGCCAATCCGACCAGGACGGCGTCCGACGCCTATACGGAACGGCGCGGCGTGTGCCGCGATTTTGCCCACCTCGCGGTCACGCTGTGCCGCTGCATGAACGTCCCGGCGCGCTACTGCACGGGCTATCTCGGCGACATCGGCGTGCCGCCGGACGCGGCCGCGATGGACTTCAGCGCCTGGTTCGAGGCCTATCTCGGCGACCGCTGGTACACGTTCGATGCCCGCCACAACACGCCGCGCATCGGCCGCATCCTGATGGCGCGCGGCCGCGACGCGACCGACGTCGCGATCGTCACCTCGTTCGGCCCGTGCACGATGGTTGGCTTCAAGGTGGTGACCGAGGAGATCGCGGCGAGTACGCCGGGGAAGCCGTGATTTCTGGCAAGCGGGGCCACGATCAGCCGGTGAGGTCGTGACCTCGCGCCATGGCAAATGCCCCTGCGTGCGCCATTGGACGACGCACCCTTGTCGCGATCATCAGGAACTATCATACTAGCGCAATGTATCTTCTCGGACGCGGTAGCCTCACGACCAATGCCTGCACCTTCGATCACGTGTCCAGACTGCGGGAGGCCTGTCGGCTACTGGGAGGTCCATTGCAGGTGCGGACATTTCCTCGGCTTCCCTAATCAACGCGAAGCCTTGGCTGAACGTGACGTGTTGGGCCGGCGTTATGACTTGGCACGGGACGATGCCACGCGGCGCGGCGTGGCACACCTGCTGGGCAAGCTCGAAGCGTTGGTCGCTCAATCGCTACCAGTTATCTGCATGCCTTTCGCTACGTGTGACGACATACTACGCGCCGGAAAATACAGAAACTACCATGAGCGCGTCGAAAGCGGTGAACGCAACCCGGCTGGTGCACAAGACCATGCCGACCGGAGCATGGTCGGTGATCGTTTGTTTCCAAACTACAGCAAGCATATCTACTACGCGGCGCTGTCGCCGGCCGGACGCGGACTCTCAAGCTATGGGCCGGTCGCGATGCGTTGGCAGGTCACACCCGTCTATCTGGGCCGGCGCGCATCGCTACTGGAGGAAAACTCGTTCACCTTTTACGATCATCATGGACTCGGTCGGCGCGGCGCGAGTGTGCCGCTGGGGTATCGATCTGTCTGGGCAGACAGGGCGATGCTCGCGGCCGCAAAGCTCACGTCCCGCCTGACGACAGCGACAAGCGAGAGCGCCCTTCCGGGCGTCATGATGACGGCCGGTAAGACACGCCCGGACGACGACTTCATAGAGATATCCATCTATTCGGATGGTGGCGTAGACACCGAGGACGTTGATATGGTTACCATCCAACTTCCGGCGACGACCCCTGAGGAAGCCCACAGGCGGGATTTGGTGCGGGAGGTGTGCGCCAGTCGTGGGATTGCATTTGTCGAGTGAGCCTTCAATGCAGGTCGGCGAGGCATTCGTTTCTGGATCACTCGGCCAGGCGATTTTCGCCGCCGATGGCGCGTTTTGTGTCATCGACGCGCCGGAGGGCGAGCCGCGCGAAGCACTGCCTAACGAAGTTCAGTGGTTTCGCCACGCAGCCCGCGAAGTCGCGCCTGCCCACCCCCAAGGACTGCCCGTATCAATCGAAATGGTGCGCTCGCGTCTCAGGGAGGAAATCCGATTTTTCAACGGCCTTGATGGGCTCCTGGTCGGGATGGATCGCGACATCTCGGATGCGTTGCGGCGACGTGCGATTGCGCGCGCTGAACAGACCATCTCGACGGACGATGGTCTGGCACGCCGCGTTCGCGCGCGGTTTCTTATTCCCGCCAACACGCAGGAGTGGGACCCTGCTGGGGCCCTGATTTTAGCTCTCGCCCTCGGGGCCAAGACCGCCAGCGCCTGCTATCGGCCGCTGGCGACGGGGATCATCGATCGCCTTAGCGATGATGTTGCCAGTGTCGTACTTGAAAAGCATGGCGGCGGCCTCGACGCAACACGCGTACGGGATGCCGTGTTGCGTTCCGGACTTCTTGCCGAACTCGCTTCGATTGAAGCGCGCGCCGACCGGCGGAGTCTTTCGATGCTCTTTTTTCAGCGCAACGACTTTTCGAAGCTGCGTGCGGCCGATCCCTCAGGACAAATCTTGACGGCGATCGTCCGGCGCGCGGAAAGGCGAATAGGCGATACGCCGGTACAAGCGTCCGACACCGCAGCGTCGTCGAAGGGAGGCGGGTCTTACGAGAACGACGCGATGGAAACGGACGATCCAATCGTGGCCGCGGTGGAAAGAGCGATCGATACCTACGAGGCTCGTCGACGCCGTTCAGTCGAGGGCAGCGCCGGCGACCTCCCCGGCATACAGCGTGAGATTGCGTGGATCGGGAGCAGGCTGAAATCCGGAGAGGCAATCCGCGCCGAACAGGCATTTATCAAGCTCATTGATCGCCAGGGTCAACGAAGCCGACCGGAAGACATTCTCAAGACCCTCACGTCGGTCGCCGATATGGCGCGTGCCGCACGACTGTTTGATCTCACGTGGCGGATTCTGGCCGCGGCCGAATTGCTTGGAGTCCAGGACGCGGCGGCAATGAACGTCCGCGCCGAGACCCTACGCGAGCTCGGCCGCCACGATGAGGCGCTCGCCGCCCTCGAGGAGACCATGCGGCGCTTCCCACAAGACGAGGTTGCGCCGACCGCCCG
>Ga0335081_10000739_pt1 | contig 53607 bp, 41 predicted proteins | sample Lox_Sample_35_FD_206713 | JGI IMG/M metagenome (GOLD analysis project Ga0335081, IMG submission 206713) | Soil microbial communities from Loxahatchee National Wildlife Refuge, Florida, United States - Lox_Sample_3.5 | ecosystem: Environmental > Terrestrial > Soil > Wetlands | place: USA...
CAAGTTTTACGACAACCCGGTCGAGCGGTGTGCACCGGCGGGCGCGCGGGTGCCCGCATCCGTCTCGCTGGGTGGGGTGGAAATCCGTCCCGCGACCGTGCTGGCGCCGATGGCGGGCATCACCGACACCGTGTTCCGCCGCTTCATCCGAAACCTGGGCGGCTGCGGCCTGATGATGACCGAGTTCACCTCGGCCGACGGTATCATCCGCTACAAGGACAAAAAGGCGAAGCAGTACCTGACCTTCTACGGCAATGAGCACCCGATTTCGGCGCAACTGTTCGGCAGCGATCCCGCGACCTTGGCCGATGCCGCCCGCGTCGTGCAGGACCTGGGCTTCGATCTGGTGGACCTGAATCTGGGTTGTCCGGCGAAGAAGGTAGTCAAATGCAATGGCGGCTCGGGATTGTTGCGCGACCTGCCGCTCATCCGCGGCATCTTCGAGGCGGTCCGCTCCGCGGTGACCATTCCCTTTACCGTGAAGTTTCGCGCCGGCTGGAGCGACCGGGAAGTCGTACATGTGAACCTCGCAAAGATCGCCGAGGACTGCGGCTTGGCGGGCGTGGCGCTTCATGCCCGGACCCGCGAACAGGGCTACAGCGGACAGGCGCGTTGGGAATGGATCGCCGCTGTTAAGGACGCGGTCAGGATTCCTGTCATCGGCAATGGCGATGTGCGCTCGCCCGAAGATGCCGCCGCCATGGTTGCGCAGACCGGTTGCGATGCGGTGATGATCGGACGCAGCGCGGCATCGAACCCGTGGATCTTCCGCCAGATCGGGCAGTACACAGATACCGGATCCTACGACCTGCCGACCGATGCCGATCGCTATGCCATGATCCGCACCTACTTCGCCATGCTGCTGGAAGAAAACATGGGCGGCGCCGAGGGCAAGATGAAGCAGTTCGCATCCTGGTTTACCCACGGCGTGCCGCACGGAGCGCAGCTGCGTAAGGCGGTGTATGAGGCGAAAACCGGCGCTGACATCCTCGATGCGGTTGACCGCTTCTTCGGGATGCTGCTGCGCGGCGAAGCAGCGGCGGAAAGTGAACGTCAGTCCCTGACGAGTGACATTCATGAGCCCTGCGTCAGTTGCTGAAGCGCCACTGACGAAGAAGGCCTCAACTGCGCGCTCGCTGGGGCTGCTGGCCGTGGCCACCGTCCTTTGCTTGCTTCCGTTTTCGGGCCGCGCGTTTAATATCGACGACCCGCTTTTTTTGTGGTCCGCGCAACATATCCTTCACCATCCCTTCGATCCCTTCGGCTTTCAGGTCAACTGGTATCAGCAAAGCCTGCCGATGTCGCAGGTCACGGAGAACCCTCCTCTCGCCTGCTACTACGCGGCCCTGATCGGCAGCATTGCCGGCTTCTCCGAACGTGCGCTGCATCTGGGATTTCTGCTGCCGGCTTTGGCAGTTGTGCTGGGCACCTACCGGCTGGCACAATGCTTGACCCGTTCACCGCTGGTGGCAGCAGCGGCAACGCTGTTCGCTCCAGGATTGCTGATCTCCGCCGGCAGCGTAATGTGCGACACCCTGATGCTGGCCTTCTGGATGTGGGCGGTCGTCCTGTGGGTGGAAGGTCTGGATGGCCGCAGGCAAGGTTATCTGCTGGCAGCGGCGCTCCTGACGTCCGCCGCGGCGCTTTCGAAATTCTTCGGCATCTCTCTCGTGCCGCTGCTGTTCGCTTATTCGTTCGCCAGATTTCGCCGCGTGGGACGCTGGGCAGGATACCTGGCTGTTCCTATCGCCGTGCTTGTCGGTTATCACTTCTGGACGCACGCCCTGTACGGCGTCGGAATGTTTGGCACGGCGATGGCATACGCTCCGCAACGTATCCTCCAGGGCCGGCTGCATGCGCTGTTCTATCCGGTGGTCTGCGCCAGCTTCATCGGGGGCTGCGCATTGCCGGCGCTGCTCATGGCGCCCCTGCTGTGGTCGCGCAGGTCCATCGTCATCACGTCGCTGGTGGTAGGAGTGGCGGCGGCTTCGGGCCTGTACCTGCTGCGCTACCACCTGCCTATGGCGTCAACCGGCACGCTGCTTCAGCAGCACTCCACCAGCGTCGGGCTGCAGCTCGCAATCTATGTTGCCGGCGGCATTTCCGTGCTCGCCCTCGCCGTCGCCGACCTGCGGCAACATCGCGATGCTGATTCCCTTCTGCTTGCACCGTGGGTCTTCGGCACCTTTGCTTTCGCTGCTTTTCTCAACTGGACAATCAATGCCCGTTCCATTCTTCCGCTGATTCCACCGGTTGGGATCCTGCTTGCCCGCCGGCTCGACGCCGTCCGTCCACGCGCAGGCGTGGCGCATGCAGGAAAAACTGCCGTCGCGCTGCTCGTGTCGGCAGGGCTCGCGCTCTGGATCGCACGCGCCGATTTGGAGCTGGCTGCGTCGGGCAAGCGCGCCGCCGAGGTCCTGCGCGAGCGGACCAGAAACACTGCCGGGACCGTTTGGTTTGAGGGCCATTGGGGATTTCAGTACTACATGCAGCAGATGGGCCTGCATGCCTTCGATTTCACCCACACCAGCCTGCATCCCGGCGATGTCGTGATCGTTCCGCGCGACGACTTCACCACGGTCGGGCCGCCGCGGCAGTTCGTGTCATTGGTAGAGACGCTGCAGTTGCCGTTGCGGGAGCCCGTCACAACCTTGAGTTCGGAGATGGGAGCGGCATTCTATCACTCGGGTTACGGACCGCTTCCTTTTGCCTGGGGAAAGGTCCCGCCGCAGCAATATGCGATATACCATATCGCGGTGCCGCTACGGCCGGAGCAGTGGCCGCCGCTGCGACCAAAATAGGATGCGCCCGGCCCGGGATGCAGGCCGATAGGTTAGACTTCCAGTTGTAGAAGCGTCTCACTTCCCTGGAGGGACTCATGCCCCATTGCACAAAGTGCGGAGCGGAAGTTGCGGCCAACGCGCAGTTCTGTCAGGTGTGCGGCCAGGCGCAACCAGCTGCGGCGGCACCGCCGCCGCCACCTGCCTCGCCACCTGTCGCCTCCACCGGCAGCGGCCTGAGCGAGAACACCGCCGCGGCCTTGAGCTATGTCCTGGGCTGGATCACCGGCATCATCTTCTTTCTCATCGACAAGCGTCCCTACGTTCGCTTCCATGCCGCGCAATCCATTGTGACCTTCGGAGCGCTGCACCTCATCCGCATCGTGCTGGGCATGATTTTCGGCGTCGGATTCATTTTTGGCGGCTACGGACACTGGGGCTATGGCACGTTGGGCGGCTTCGGCCTCGGCATAGCCCTGCTCAGTCTGCTCGGGCTGTTGATATTTATTGTGTGGATTGTGTGCCTGGTGAAGGCTGCAAGCGGGCAGCGCTTCATGGTACCTATCGCTGGCCCGATTGCGCAGAACCTGGCAGGACAGTAGGCAATTGCAGATTGTTAATATCCCCGGGTCAGTTGCCAGATAGTCGCTGAATCAATTGCTCTGCTTCTTGTGCGTGCTGCCTTGCCCTTGCTGGCCGCCTGATCTCATGCAAAAATGAAAGCGCGTCCCGGTGGAAGGGGACGCGCTTGATTTTCGTTGCGACCCTGGAGCTACTTCTTCACGACGTTCTCGCCAAAGCGGAAGGTCGGCCCCACGGAGAACCGCACGCTGTTACGGCCCCCATTCAGCAAACCGGAAAAAAGATCGTAGTGAACGAAATCGGCTGCCGTACGCACCGCAAAATGCTGGCTGAGGTTAAAATCCAGTCCTCCGCCGAAGCCATAAAACACGATCGTGTCGGTCTTGTGCATGTTCGAACCCACCAGCGCCTGGACAAGCCCCTTGGTGAGGGGGTCCGTCGGCCTTAGCGACACGGACTCGTGCAGCGCTCCCAGCGCCGGGCGCACGAAGATGGTCACAGCTTCCATTTTGCGGATGTTGATCTGCGGTCCGGCGCTATAGGTGTAAGTCGTCGAATTGATCGGAACGGCAAAACGATATCCCGGAGGAACCAGTCCATCCAGTAACGCCAGCCCTCCCGCCAGTTGCTGCTGCACTCGTGACGACAGCATGTTCGGAGTGATGCTGGTGTCGCCCGTAAAAACGCTGAAGTCGCCGCCCAGCGCCAGCCAGGTGTTCACATTGACGCCGAACTCGCCATTGAATCCGTTCTCGAACAGATTCAGGCTGGGTGTACTGAAGAAGGAATATCCCGTGAACGCGTCGAAACGGCTGACATAGCTCTGTTGTGAGAAACCGCTGAGGCAGCTCAGAAGAACAAACAGGACCACTGCGGAAAGTACTTTAGGCCGCATAAAAAGTCTCCTTGCCACTCGCCCAAGCTTGGGGAAGTCGGCCAAATAAGTTCGATTCAGTGTCTCCTTTTTCCCGATTGGAATCAGTAACAAAGCGTGAATTTGTTACGGCGCTCCCGAATTGGAACAAAACCGCTGAGACACTACGCCGAGACTACAGGAGGGTTTTACCGGCTTGCAATATGCAGAGCGGCGCTCGGCTACGACTTCCGTGGTAGAGCAGGAACAATGCGCCGGCGAGAATGCGGGCCGCTAGCTGCGGGCAGAGCACGCCCCGGCCAGGCGCCGGGCGATGACGGCATAAGCCGACGCGTTGAAAGCCAGGCCGATGTGCGTGCCCGGCACTTCGAAGTCGTTGTTGGGATCTCCGGTGGTGCAATAGCGCCAGTCGGCAATGCCGTCGCTGCGGGTGTAGATGGCCGTCTCCATCACCGAGCATGTCATCCTGCGGCGGAGCGAGCAGAGAAAATCGCAGGTACAACTGCCGGTGTAACAGGTGGGAAGTACTCCCTTGCCATGCTGCTCCAGTATCTGGCGACGGACCGCTTCCGCGGCGCGCAGGATGGTGGGATGCAGCACGGTGCCGCGAAATGGCGACGCCAGCGTGATCACCGAAGCCACATCGGCGGAACGCTGGCAGGCCAGCGCGCGCGCAATGATGCCGCCAAGGCTGTGACCGATCAGGTGGATCTTCCTGCCCGTCTCCGAAACCGCTTTGCTGATGGTGTCGTTGAGTCGCCGCTGGATGAGCAGGTTGGGACATTCCGCGTTCAGCCCGATGCCGGAAAAATACGGCCGGTATCCGATACGCCCCAGCCAGGAATGCAGCTGTGTGAGGTACGCGTCGGTGCCCAGAAAACCCGGAACCAGCAGCACCGCCGAGCCGTCACCGTGCGGAATTCCGAGCCCGTAATAGACCGGTGAGGCGTGGAGGAGGAGAAGATCGGCGGCGAACAGCGCTTCCTTCCAGATGCTTATGTCGGCTTCGGCGATTTCCTGGTAAAAAGCAGCGGCGGGCGGTGGCGCCATAGAGGAGTGCGTGCTCTCCCTTTATTCGTTCGCTGGAATCGCCCGCCTCAAGGGTTCCCGAAGAACTGCAACGCGAGTAGCCGGTCGGAGGCAGCTTCCGGGTGATTAGTGTAAATACATGCCGCGCGGGTTGCCAAGCAGGATTTCAGGGGGTACCCAGGTTACACCTTCCAGAGTGGCCTGTATGGACAAGTACAGATTCTAAAGGGGATACTCATGAAAGCAGATGACGTGCCGCCGCGGTCAACGGCACGTCACCGAGGCGTGCGATTCGCTCCCGGTTTGGAGCAAGGCCACGCCTCACATCTGCTTACGCGGTTTTATGCGGTCGCGCGTGCCGCTTCCACCTTGATGGTCCGTACTGGCCGCTTCCGGCGGGCAGTCGTTCTGACCGGGCGCTTGGGCTCAGGACGGTGCATCATGGTGTCAATCAGCGCCTTCTCCGCGCTGACGAAGTTCTTTACTCCCTCCCTGGTCAGGTCGGGAATGGGAATGAACGGGAAGGGCGCGATCATGTTCATGGTGCGTCCTGCCGCGCGCATATTGGCTTTCACCTGCCGGCCGGCCACGTCGATCAGCTTCTTCTGGGCGTCGATATAGGCGTCGGTGGCTTCCTTGGCCAGTTCGGAGAGCTCCGTCTTCTTCATCTTGCGGACGGGTTCCTTGCCGCTGGTCGCTTTCGAGGTCTCCTCGGCAACCATGTCGAGAAACTTCTTCTGGGTGTGGACGAAGGTGTCCATGCCCTCGCGCGCGAGCTCCACCAGGTTATCCGGGTCGAAGCCCCTGCCGTCTTTGACCGCGGTCAGCCAGGCATGGGTCTGCTTGCTCGCCATCTTCAGAAATTCCTGTTGCATGTCGACGAAGGTGTTGAAGCCACGCTGTGCCAGCTCAGTCATGGCTACAGCGGCCTTGCTGCTGGAGACACGCTCCTTGACTCCATTGGTTACGATTTCGTGCTCCCGCCGCGCCAGGCCAAGGAGCAGCTTCTGCCCTTCGATGAAGTTGGAAATCGCTTCTCCGGCCAGTTCACTGGCGATGGCCGCGGGGCAAAAGTCCGGACCGGCAAAGCGGCTGCGGACCATGTTCATGACGTTGGCGTTCTGGCTCATGGCCAGATCCACCAGGATTCGCTGGGTGGCGAAGAAGTTTTCTACCCCCTGCTGCACCCATCCCGACAGCAGAGATACAAAGGATGAATCCCCGGTATGGACTGTGGAGGATTCCGGCTTTCCGTTCCTTGGCATTATGACCTCCATTTTGCTGCAGTGCAGCATCAACTAGAATCTAGTATTTTCGCTGGTGCATGTCAAGCGTTTTGTGAGATCATTGTGCGTTGCAACAGGAGCGGGCAGATGGCCGGGCAGAAGGTCGTCATCCGGAAATATCCAAACCGCAGACTCTATGACAGTTCCAGCAGCCGCTATATCAACCTGGAGGACATCGCGGCGATGGTCCGAAACGGGAAAGATGTGCAGGTACTGGATGCCAATACCGGCGAAGACCTTACCCGCGTCACCCTCACCCAGATCATCGTCGAAGATGCCAGGGACCAGCCCTCGGGGCTGCCGCTGGAACTGCTGCGCCAGCTCATCGTGACCACCGACCATGTCGGCCAGGAGTTCATCCTCTGGTATCTGAAATCCGCCTTCGATACCTACCAGAAAGTGCAGAGTTCATTGCAGGACCGCTTCAGCCAGATGCAGTCGGCGGCGCTGTCGCCCGTGCAGATGATGAAGAACTTTCTGCAAAGTTCCGGAGCGGAGAAGACCAGCGACAACGGCGAGGAGATGCGCGAGCTGCGGCAGCGGATCGCGGAGCTGGAGGCCCGGCAGCAGCAGAAATCGCGGCCGCGCCGGAAGGCCGCCGCGCGAAAGCCCAGGTCCAGATGACACTGGAGAGGGGCGGAACCCGGAGGAGTGTTGACCGGCGAAGCGGACCAGATTGATGGTTCGGCGCGTCACCGCGACATCGGCGGCAGAAAGCAATGGGCAATGCTGGCTTGACAATTGCCTTAACAGGGTACAGGATTCCCTTATTCCGGAGTGGCAGAATTTGGCGCGACTCGCCGGAGCGCGCCAGGGTCGGGTATTCACATCTTTGGCCCGAACCGTCGCGATGGAGAGGACTGTAACGGCACAGCGGCTGCCGTCGCCAGTCCTAAGGGGAACGATGGAAAAACGTCTCGGCTTGGCCATGACAGGGGGCGGCGCTCGCGGAGCCTATCAGGCGGGCGTGTTGAAGCGAATCGGTGAGATAAGACGTATCCAGCAGACGGGGAATCCCTTTCCTATCATTGGCGGCGCATCCGCCGGGGCGGTCAACGGGGCGGCTCTCGCCGTCGGCAGTGACGAGTTTCCCGCCGCTACCAGGATCCTGGCCGACCTGTGGGCCAACCTGAGACCGTCCGATGTTTTCCGCTGCGATCTCGTCTCCCAGGCGCACAACTCGCTCATCTGGATACTCGATCTTTCTCTCGGCGGAGTCATGGGTGGCGGCAATGCCCGCTCGCTCCTGGATGCCACTCCGCTGCGCGAATATCTCTCCGCCCGCCTCGACTGCAGCCGCATTCAGGACAATATCCGCCGCGGACACCTCTACGCGCTCGCCATCTCGGCCACCAACTACAACTCCGGCATGAGCTATCTGTTCATTCAGGGAAAAAAGGGCCATCCCATCTGGAACCGTAGCCGGCGCGTCACCCTGGCGGCCAAAATTACCGTCGAGCATATCTGCGCCTCGGCTGCCATCCCGCTGGTCTTTCAGCCGGTACGGCTGGAGACCGCCAATGGGACGGCCTTCTTCGGTGACGGATGTTTGCGCCTGCAACAGCCGTTGAGCCCCATCATCCGGCTGGGGGCGCAGAAAATATTTGCCATCGGCGTGCGCTGTGAAAGACGCGCACACGAGGAAGAAGCTTTGGACCTGCGAAATCCCTCCTTGGCGCAGGTGCTCGGCGTGGTTTTCAACGTGATGTTCCTCGACCACCTGGCGACCGATGTGGAGCATCTTGAACGCCTGAACCAGTTGCTCAGAGATGGCCACATCGGCCAGACTGAGGCGAACGACTGCGAAAGGATGCGGCCGCTCACCGTTTTGCTGGTCACCCCCTCGGTCAACCTCACCGAAGTGGCGGCGCAGCACCAGAGGGACATGCCCTATCTGATCCAGTATTTCGTGAACGGGCTGGCGCGGGACGCGGCTTCCTGCTCGGACCTGATGAGCTATCTGCTGTTCACGTCAAAGTACACGCGGGAACTGATTCATCTCGGCTATCACGACGCGGACAGGCGTATCGATGAGATCGAGCACTATCTGCTCTCGTCAGAGGCCGGAGACAGCGAACACGCGCCGGCGGGACGGAACGGCAAGGCACGTGACGCGGGAAACGGCAACCGGCGTGACAGCGCGCGACCCCTGCCCCAGTCGCGAGTACAGTAAGCTCCTGGCGTTCAACCCGGGAACAGATCCCGGGCATACGTCGGCTGCACAACCAGGACCAACTCCCTACAATAGGCTCAGGCTGGTGGCCAGATGGTGCAAACCGCCAACATGGTGACGCTGAAGCCGCAGACCCTCCAGGCTTTCGAGGATTACATCCGCGAAGCCGAGGAAGGCATGCAGCCATCGCTGCGCGGAGAAAGCGCCTTCCTTGAACTTGAATCCCAAAGGGCGCAGCAGGTCCGCCAGGGACATGTTGTGGCGCAGCTGTGGTCGGGCGACTGGCCGGTCAGGATACCCAATGGCCTGATCCACGACTGGACGGGAGCGGCCTTTCTGCCCGACGTTACCGTCGAGCAGGTGCTCAGCCTGGTGCAGAACTACGACGACCACAAAAACATCTACCGCCCCGAAGTCATCGATTCACGGCTGATCAGCCGCGAAGACAACGACTTCCGGATTTTTTTGCGGCTGCTGAAGAAGAAAATCATCACCGTCGTGCTCGACACCGACCATGACGTTCACTATGCGGCGGTGGAGGCGAAACGCTGGTTTTGCCGTTCCTTTACCACGCGCATCGCCGAGGTGGAGGATGCCGGCACGCCCAAAGAGCGGGTGCTGGAGCCCGATACCGGATACGGATTCCTGTGGCGTCTCAACTCGTACTGGAAGTTCGACGGCAGAAAAACGGGAGCGCCGCCTGGCGAGGAACGCCGCATGGCCACACGGTCGGGCGACGGCGTTTACATCGAGTGCCGCGCCATTTCGCTGACCCGCGACATTCCCACCGGCCTGGGATGGATCATCGAGCCCATCGTCCGCAAGCTGCCCCAGGAATCGCTGGTCCATACCCTGGAGTGCACGCGCAAGGCGCTGCAGAAACCCGCGTATGTTTCGCCGGGTCCAAAGCCGTAGCTCCTCGCGGCGGCAACCCTGAACCGCAGCCCCCGTATCGGGGCACGAGGTTACTCGTGCCGAGCACCGCTTTAATTTTTAGTGTCATCCCTGGCCGAGTGAGGTCGCCTTGCGCGACCGAACGCAGTCGAGGGACCTGCTTCTCGCCCCGCGGGCATCACGGTCAGCGGCATGCCCCATGCTCGCGCAGCTTCATGCTTCGGGGGCGAACGCGTGCGGCTCGATCTGCGCGAAGTACCGCGCTGCCGATTGCGCTGGCATGGGGTCGCCGGTCGTCCCCGCAGTTTCGCAGAGCAGTGCGAAGCCCAGGGTCTGGCTCAGGCGATGCAGCAGCCTGCGCGCATGCCGTTGCGCACTCTGCTCGTCGCGCAGGGTGACGGCCACCGCTTCCGTGTCCTGCTGCATTCGTCGGTGCAGGGCCTCGCGCAGATTGTCCAGGCTATGCGGGAGCTGCTCCCGGATCTCTTCAACCCGCGAACGATACTGCTCCCAGCCGCCATAGCGCGCGGCGAGCAGCCGCAGCAATTCCAGCGCCTGGATGTTTGCCGGGCCTTCCCACACGGTAAGCACCTGGGCGTCACGCAGCAGCCGCGCGATCGGATAATCGCTGGTATAGCCGTTGCCGCCCATCAGCTCCAGCGCTGCTCGGGTTGCGGCAATGGCGTATTCCGCGGTGAGATACTTGGCCAGCGCCGTCGTAAGGCGCAGCCATGTGCGGCGCGCGGCATCCCTCTGCACTTCGTCGAAGGTGATTGCCGCCTCGAAGGCCAGCAGCGCGCCCGCCTCGAACTCCACACGCAGGCGCAGCAGCTCGTCCTGCACCATGGGATATTCCGTCAGGAAATGCCCGAAGGCGCGGCGCGACTCCGCCCAGGCGAGCGCCTCGCGCAACGCCCGGCGCTGCACTCCCGCCGAACCCACGGCGTTGTGCACCCGGCTGTACTCCAGCGCCTCCATCATGAGCTTGAATCCCGCCGGCGGAGGCGCAATTTCCACCGCTTCCGCGCCCAGCAGGTCGATTTCCCCCGTGGGCAGGCCCTTGGTCCCAAGTTTGTCCTTGAGCCGGCGAATGCGGTGGTGATTGGGCCGGCCGTCGTCCAGATGGCTTGGCACCAGATACAACCCAAGCCCGGCCGAACCGCTAGCAGCGCCTTCGGGCCGCGCCGTGGCCACGGCCAGTCCGCTGTTGGCGTTGCTGGTGAACCACTTCAGCCCGTGCAGTGCGAAGTGATCGCCACGGGCAACCGCGGTGGTGGTTGTCGCGCCCACGTCGCTGCCGCCGTGCTGCTCGGTGGCCCATGTGCCGCCGGTCTTCGCTCCCCCATCCATTCGGACCACGTCATGCAGAAACCGCTGCCGCACGGCATCCGGCGCGTGCGAGCCCAGCACATAGGCCACCGCCCCGGTCAGGGTCACGGGACAATGCAGGCTGATGTCCGACTGCGCTAGAATGTATCCCATGGTGAAGCTGAGCACGTGAGGAGCGCTGCCGGTATAGGGCAGGCCGATGATCCCGCGGCGATACAGTTCGGCGTGCTGCCCCTCGTACCACGGATTGCAGACGATGCGATTCACCACTTCGCCATTGCGGTCCCAGGTCTCCAGTGCCGGAGGCGCGTAGCGGTCCGTGTAGTTCGCCTGCGCGTCCACATCGGTCCGTACCCAGTCGTGAAATTCGGCGAGCTGGCGGGAGTAGGCTGCCATGCACGGGACGCGCCAGGTAAGCCAGGGCTCAAGCCAGGCATCGAAACTGCGGTTGGAGTTCGTCATGGCTCTCCGCCGGCGGAAGTGCGCTTCAGAACATAAAATTCGGTGTCGAGATTGTCGTTCGGGAACAACAACTGCAATCGCTCCTGCTCAGGAGTGCGGAATATTGCGGCCTTCTGGTATTCGGTCGTCAGCCAGTAGTTCCCCGTCCGCAGTCCCCGCCTGTATTCCATCGGGCGCAGGGCAATGTAGTCGGGTCGAAAGTACGCAAGCATATCGATGAGGTTGCGTTGTTTCGGGTGCTGGTGTACGAAGCGCACGACCTCGCGATTGCACATGCCCGGATAGGCATAGACGACGTGCCTCGAGTAGTAGCCGATGTAGCCCAGAGGCTCACAGCCGACGGTCTGCTTCGGACCCATGACTGAGGCAAGATACAACCCGACTTCCTTCCGTACTCCTTCCTCCACAAATCTCTGGACATCTCTCTCGCCGCGGAAAGTTTGCGGCATGATGGCTGCCAGAGAAGCCAGATAGGCGAGGGCCACTGCATATCCTGCAATCGCGCGCCAGCGTCCGCGAAAGCAGGCGTGAAGCATTGCATTCACGCCCAGACCGGCGGCCATTATGGCGATTGCTGCCAGCGGAATGCAGTACCACAGGGCCACAACGCTGACGAGGAAGAGATAGTAGGCTGAGTACACGACAACAAAGCCGGCGATGGCCAGCCCGGGAATGCTCCTGGTCCGCCACGCCACCACCGTTCCTGCCGCGGCGAACATCAGAACAACCACGGAGATCGTCCCCCGTGGGTCGAAGGAGAAGAATGCGTAGCCGGTACCATTGCCTCCATAAGCGGGGCTGAGTATGGCAAATATGAACCGCGTGCGCTCCCACAGCTTCAACACAAAGGCCGATGGCGACAGGCTGGCGTACCAGCTGCCGAATCCCCAGGCTTTCGCCAGAATCGTGTTCGGAATCGGATTCCCGTAATACCAGGTAGTAAAGACGATCCAGGGGCCGTAGATCAGCAGCAGAGCGACTGCGACCGTTTCCAGTGCGCCCCAGTCATGCTTCTTGCGGCAACGCCAGCCCACCAATCCGGCAACAAGCAGCGTCCAGAAGCAGAAATCGGGACGCGCGAGCATGCATAGAGCGAGGCTGACGCCAATCAGGATGGGCCTGAAATCGAAGAGGCTGTAGATGGAGAGCAGGAGAACGGTTACGGCGATCTGCGTCTCCATACCTGCCATGCCAAACAGAAGCTGCTGGTGCTCGATTGCAAGATAACCGCCAACCAGCAGGGTTATGGGAAAGGCGGCTCCCAGGCGCTGGCAAATTCGCATCGCCAGCCAGACGGTAATGCCGCCGCAGATCGCCGACACGAACTTCAGCAATGGCAGTCCGAAGCCGTGATGCACCCACTCCCCCAGCAGCGGTATCAGTACACTCAGGGGACTGGTAAATCCGTGGATGCGTGGTCCGCCCGGCACATGAGTGAGACCGAGGCCCAGCGCCGCGTTTTCCGCGTGCTGGACCGTAATGAGAGCGTCTTCCCACGTCCGCCGCGTGTAGTACCAGAAGAAAAACCGGAGCGCGACCGCCAGAACAGAAAGGGTTAGGGTAGCCGCCGAAGCCCAGCGCTCCGCTCGAGGTGCAGCGGCCCTCTGGCCGGACCGCTGTGCATTCACAGCAATGTGCAGGTTGCGAGGGGCCGCGAGCTTTTCTCCAACAGACATGGACGCAGGACGCAAGTATACGCGGCGGGCGCCCGTTTGAGTGCTGGGAGAAGGACCTTTCCTGGGTCAACCGGGAGGAAATCCAGAGCGCGAATCATCGCGTACTGCGTCATTCAGGACGCAAGGTCGCGATCGGGCAGGCCGACCTGCTCCGCCCCCGGTGAACAGCATAAATCTCCACCACAGTTGCTCTCGACACGTCGCGAACATATCCCGTGAAGCCGGTGAAATTGCTGCTCACCGGCCTGCCGGCGTGGCTGCTCTCGGGTCGCCAGTCTCCCACTGCGCCAAATCCTGCTATGACGCCATCGCCGGCAATGACAATTTCCGACGGCGGTCGATGGACGGTTGGGTCCCATGCCCAGCCCGTAATCCGGAGCGATCGCGGCCAGCCGGTGGTGATTGCAGTCGAGGACTCAACTTTCCCCGAACAATCGTTGGCGGATGTCACGGCAAACACCGAAGTGAGTTGCTCGCCCAGAAGATTCGCCTCGGGTTGCGAAAACACCGACAGCCGTTCCTTCCTCATATACGGAACCAGCGAGCGCGGATACTCGGGATGAGAATCGGCCCACAGCAACTGCGCCGTGTCCGGAACGTCGGTCATCAGGGCAAAAGCTGCGGCACGAAGGTTGAAGGCCTGCCATCGGGCTTTGCCGAGGGGCGCTTCAGCTTTCGTTGCCGCCAAGAGCAGCACAGCCAGCAGAAGAACTTCCATGCCTACCATGGCCGCTGTTTGCCCCTCGACGGTCGCCAATCTGCCAAGCAGAATCAGCGCCATGCAGCCCCAGAACAGCAGCGCGAAGGACTGATAGCGTCCCGAGAATGCCTGGTCAATGCCAAAGACGAAGCGGCCCGGCGCCGTCACAATTCCCGTGCCCAGCGCGAACAGCAGGGTGAGCAGAAGCTGCGTACACAGCGCGGGCGAAGTCCGGAACCACGACGGTACCTGCCAGAGCACGAACAGGAAAAGAATGAATCCCGCAACTCCCAGCATCTCCGCCACGCGGATGTTGCTCTGCACCCAGGAACTTCCGAAATAAACGGCTATGTACTTCAGCAGTGCGAGCAGTGTCTCACGCGAATCGACCAGAGAGGAGGCGCGGATATAGACGGTGTAGTTATAAAAAAACGCGGCAATGCCGATGACCGCAGCGCTGGCCAGAGTCACGCTTGCCGCAAAACCCACCCGAAGCAGAACCGCGGCCCCGATCAGCAGAGGCCAGAGCAGATTTCCGTTCGACAGCGAAAACGTCGCGCACATCGCGGCAGCAATACACAGCACCAGGTATTTCCACGCGCCGCGGCTGGCGACCGGATCGCGGGATTTTTGCCGGTAAAGCAGCAGACCGATGAATGAAACGGTGCCGAAGAGCGGCGGCAGATAGCAGCACAGCCCGGTAAATCCCATAAGCAGGTTCGGCCATTGCGACGGACAAAACAGGCAGAACGCCGCCAGCCCGGTGCCGGTACGCCATAAGGCGCCTCGCCAGCCGCCGAAAACCCGCATGCTCCAGGCAAGCAGTGACAGGTGCAGGAACTGGATCAGCAGGTTGACGATGAGAAGGAATGTTTGGGTCGCATGAAACCAGCGCAGATCGGCTAACAGGAACAGCTTCGGGATGAGCACGCGGTGCTGATTGAACTGCCGCCACAGCCAGTCGAAGGTGTGGGCCGGACCTTCGTTGGCGGCGAAGTCGATCTGCATCCATGCATCCCAGAAGGGAAGTCTGGAGTGGCCAAGCACTACCAGATACACCGCGACCGCGACCGTCGCGGCGCCGCCGAGAAGTATCGCCCAGGAGAGGACGTGGGCGGCTCGCGCCAGCGGAGCCCTCCCGGCGTGCCCTGCCGGGTGATGCTGACGGATGGATGCTGTTACCGCTGGATTCACCCGCTTTCCGCCCTCGCCTCTTGCCCTTCTACTTGCGTTTGTCAGCTCCCTTGCGGCGCTGCCTCCTATAGCGGGCGAGCGCGTCCTCAATGACGGGCAAGGCGTGCTTCGCCGCTTCGATCTGGTCCACCTCCACCGCCTTGTTTTCCAGTTGCTTGTAGTCCAGAAAAAAGCGTCGCAGCATGGCCAGACGGTGGTCCGGCATTTCGGAAGCTTCCTTGTAGGAGTTGAACTCGGGATCATGGGTGGCGACGGCAATGATCTTGTGGTCGCGCTTGCCGCTATCGATCATGGTCATCAGCCCAATGGCCCGTGCCTGGATCAGGGTAAGCGGCACGACAGCTTCCTGGCAGAGGACCAGCACATCGAGAGGATCGTCGTCCTCGGCAAGCGTCTGCGGAATAAACCCGTAGTTCGCCGGATAGTAAACCGCCGAGTACAGCACGCGGTCGAGGCGGATGAGCCCACTCTGTTTGTCGAGCTCGTATTTCACGCTGGAGCCGAAGGGGATCTCGATTACCGAAAAAAACTCCAGGGGAACCTTATCCCCGGGAGAGATGTCGTGCCAGGCATGAGTCATGTGCAGGGCGCCAGCGGGCGAAAAATGCGAGTGTCAATTGTAGCCGAGGATTGGCGGTATTCACCCATTCGGACATTGGCGCCGGCGCCCGTCGATGAGCTGCGGCCGAATAGCCCTGGCTGGAGTGTCCGGTCCCGGAAGCAAAGACAACGAAGGCGCGGAAAAGCTCGTGTGCTCTTCTCCGCGCCTCCCAGAATCCTGTTGGCGGCTCAGTAGCGATGCGGCAGCTTCTGCTCGGTTTCCACCGAACTCGTCAATGATCCGACCAGATAACTCACCACAATCACGCTCACTACCGCTATCGTCACCAGATCCATGTGGCACCCCATCCCGGCGGCTGGCGCCGGGCCAATTCTCGTCCCAACATCCGCTTTGCAGCAGGGTCTCAAACCCTGCATCGCACCGAAAGTTGTGCAATGTTTGTAGCACAACTTTTCTCCGGCTGCACCTTAATTCGGAATCAGGGGAGTAACTTTGGTCGCAGACTATGCCCCACACCTTCACCTCTGGTTCTATTTTGTAACACTTTTGAAAACGTTGGGTGGCTGGAGAAACGGCCGGCGTTGAATGACGCGTTCGGGTTGACGGACGCCGGCAAATCGGTGTTCACGACTGCCGGTCCGCAAGCCGGGCCAGCCGGGCCGAGCTTTCGGCCACACCATCGGCCACGTTGACTTGAGTGTAGAGGTCCCGGGCCTGCTGCCAGAGTACCTTCACTTCGGCAATGTCCCCGGTGTTGTCTTTCAACACGGCCATGCTGCGGATCACGTTGGCCAGATCGAGGGGCGCAGCATCGCTCCGGGCGCGATAGAGATTCAGCGCTTCTTCATAGCAGGGCTCGGCCAGGTCGGCGCGGCCAGCCTGCTGATGCACGTCCCCGAGGTGGCGAACGGTGTGCGCCAGCACGAGCGAATCGCCATGTTGGCGACAGAGGCCCACCGCTTCCTCGTAGTGCCGGCGTGCGGACGGGCCGTCACCCGACTTTCTCTCGACCTCAGCGAGCAGCCGAAGCGCCCCTGCCAGCTCAATGGCATTGTGCTGCTGACGCAGCACATCAATGGCCCGCATCACGTCGCGCCGGGCATCGGCGAGGCGATGCTCTCTTTTGGCTCGCGCAGCGCGTGCCACCAGATCTGCAGCCGTATCCGACATTGCTGATGATGTTAGCAGGCGTCCCACGCGCCACCAGGCCCCATGCTCCGGGGCACACACCAGAGAGGCCCAGCTAGGCGGTTGCGTGCGGTCCGGTTTCAGCCACCACCCGTAGCAGGGCATCGGGTCCGTCGGCTCCCACCACGTAGCGATCGGCCTCCACCTCGGGCCATTCGCCATAGATGTGCGCGATGTACACGAACTTGCCTTGGCATTTGCCGTCGCGGAAGATGCGGATGATCTTGCGCGCGCTGGCGTCGGGCAGGCGATGACAGACGAGGGCGACATCGAACGAAACCTTCTCTTCCGCCGCCTCCAGCGCCTCTTTTTCGGTGTTGAAGGTCACCACTTTATGGCCGGCCGACTCGAGTATGCGCTGGCGCAGCAGAGCCACTTCCGGATCGGTGGTCAGAATAAGAATCTTCATCGTGCGGCGATTCCGGGGTGTGAAATTTACTCCTGCGGGAGGATATCAGAAGCGGCGCAGACCGGCAGCAGAATTCCGGCCGAAGCACGGGCCCGGTTATAACCGGCACAGCAGGAGCCGTCGGGCCGCCTGCAGTGGGCTGCCGCAGGTCCGCTCCGGGGGCCTTCCGTGTTATATTTGCGCCAATAATGCTCAATGCGCTCCTTTGGTGGCTGCATGACCATGCCCTCCCGCTGGAGGTTTTACTGGTCATCTGCAGCGGTCTGTTCGCCCTCTATGCCGATACCGTCCGGCATTTTGTCTCCCTGCCTCCGCAGCGGCTGGGCACCTGGATCCTCAAGGCGCGGCTTCTTTCGGTCAACTCCAAGCTCTTCAATCTCTGCGAATGCCACAATAATGCCTTCGCTACCATCGTCTACGTGATGCGGGCGCTGGTTTTCATCTTCCTGCTCATGGGCCTGTTCCTCGGCGGAATCTTTCTGGAGGTCGTAGCCATCCGGTCCGCCAACCGTCTCGGCACGGAGGAAGCGTACAGCCGCTTTCACGCCAATCTGGACATCTCGGTTGCTCTGCTCTTCATCGTGGTTGTCTGTTGCCGGCTGTTGCTGTTGGGAGAGTTCCTGTACCGCCTGCGTAACTTCAAAGGCTATGACCACTACCTGATGGAGCACGTCGCCGAGTTGGAGGAAAAACTCGTAGTCGCGGAAAATCCCGACTCAGGTTCCCTTCCCGACTGAGATGACTCCGCCGCGCCAGCCAAAGCGGGACCAAACAGGCAGAGACCAGAGCAACGTCAAACGCAAAATTATTGTCCGCCTCGCCACCAGTCGTCCCCGGCAGGATGACAAGTACCCGCTTCCCGTAGCATCCTTGAAGCCAGCCTCATGAGATGTTGGGCCATCCCGCCTGTGGGCCGGTTTGCTGCCGGGTTCCTGCTGCTGTATTCGCTGAAGGCACTGGCGCAAGCCGGCCCGGCGCCTGTGTCACCCCAGCCGTCGCCCCAGGCTGCGGCCAGCCTGACCTCCGGACCTGTCCTGCCGCTCTACCGCGCGCTGGCTGGCGTAGGACTGGATCCGCAGCGCATCTTCAAAGTCCGTGAAGCGGAGATCGAGCGCGAGGACGTGCATCTGTGGCTGACCGACGGAACCATCGGCTTTACACAGGCCGTCGATGGTCGTGTCACCGGCGCTTACTTCGAAGGCGAAGGCGAAGTGCTGGTTCGCCCGCCTGATCGTATGGAACGCGCCTCGCTTGGCCTCTTTATCAATGCCGGCGTGCTGGAGGAGAAGTTCTCGTCGGCGTATCTGCGCTTCAACGACAACACCGCGAAAGAGCTGGAGCCTTTTCTGCGGCCGCCGGAAGAGGCCGCCGATTTCCTTGCGCGCAATGACAGCAAGGCGCGCAAGCTCGCCCAGATGGATGCAATGCGGCTCTGCATATCGTTTACCAGCACAGGTGTAACCCCACCCGTACCGGATCGCCTGTTGCACGCCCGGGTTGCCGGTGAGCACTACGGTGTCTTTGATGTTTTCTTTGATACCCGCAGTCCCGAGCAGATCGTGGTCGGCAATACCTCGTCGCACGAGGACGTCACCTATTACGACCTGTGGATGAGCTTTCCGATGCGCTCGCTGCGCAAGACGCCGCTCTCCGACACCCGCTTCGGCGGTCCCAGCGGCCCGCTGTGGACGCCCGAGGTGCTGTCCATCGGCAAGTACACCATCGACGCCACCCTCGACCGCTCCCGCAACCTCTCGGCCGACGCCGTGCTGGACGTCAATGTGAAGGACGGTGGCGCGCGCATCGTCCTGTTCGAACTCTCGCGTTATCTGCAGGTACGCACGGTGGAGTACGAAGGAAAGCCGCTGGAGTTCATCCAGAATGAGGCGCTTGAAGGCAGCGAACTCTCCCGCCGCGGCAACGACACCATCGCGGTCGTCTTTCCCGCGCCGCTGCAGCCGGGGACGCATTTTCTCCTGCGATTCGCTTACGCGGGATCGGTCCTGGCGGATGCTGGCGGCGGGCTGCTGTATGTAGGCGCACGCGGCACCTGGTATCCTAATCGCGGCATAGCCATGGCCAATTACGATGTCACCTTCCACTTTCCTCAGCCGTGGTCGCTGATTGCCACCGGCAGGCGGGTGTGGCTTGAATCTCAGGGCGATGGGTTCGTGGGTCATTGGGTGAGCGAACAGCCCATACCGATTGCGGGCTTCAATGTCGGCGATTACGTGCGCAGCAGCGTCCGGTCGGGGAACATCGAAGTGGACGCCTATGCCGCCAGGGGAAGCGAATTTCAGCGATCGGCACCCAATGCGGCAACCGGGCCGTCCCCCCTGCTGTCGCCGCACGCGCCGGGGACCGTGGATCCCGTACCCATGCCGCCGCCCCTGCAAAACCCCGCCGGCACGGGAGAGTCGCTGGCCGAACGCGCGGCACAGACCCTGACCGCGCTGTCACAGATGCTCGGTCCGTATGCCTTCAGTTCGCTCTCGCTCACAGAGAATCCGAGCGCGGAAAGTCAGGGCTGGCCGGGACTGGTCTTCCTGTCGAGCTATGCCTATCTGCAGCCCGAGCAGCTGCGTGCCATGAATCTGTCGCAGGCCGATGCCGTCATCTACAGCGAGGTCATGATGCCGCACGAGCTGGCGCATCAATGGTACGGCGACAAAGTATCGTGGGCGAGCTATCACGAGCAGTGGCTGCTGGAAGGGCTGGCGAACTACTGCTCGCTGCTGTTGCTGGAACGCACCCGGCCCGCCGACGTTCAGCTCACGCTGGAAAACTACCGGCAGATACTGGCCAGCAGGTCGCGCGAAGGGCGCCTTATGGTGGAAGCCGGCCCGGTGACCCTTGGCAGCAGGCTGTCCTCTTCGCATTTTCCTGACGGCTACGAGATCATCACCTATGGACGCGGCACCTGGCTGATTCACATGCTGCGCTGGATGCTGCGCGATGCATCGCGTACCCCGGCCAACCCGGAAGGCGACGACACAATATTTCTCGGTCTGCTCCGCAATCTGGTTGAGCGCTATCAGCAGAAGGAGATCACAAACACCGATTTCGAAGAGGCCGTCGAAGAGGTGTTGCCCCGCTCGCTGTGGTTTGAAAATCGCAAATCGCTCGACTGGTTCTTCGATGGCTGGGTGAACGGCACCGCATTTCCGCAACTGGAGGTCTCGGGCGTGAAGTTTGTCCGTAGCGCGCGAGGAGCGACAGCGACTGGCGTCATTCGCCAGAACTCGGCGCCTTTCGATCTGGTGACCAGCGTCCCGGTGTACGGCATCGCCGGTGAGCGCCAGCTCTACATTGGCCGTGTCTTCGCCGAAGGCGCCGAAACCCGCTTCGCCTTACCGGTTCCGGCGGAGGTGAAGCAGATGGTGCTTGATCCCTACCACACCGTGCTGACGGAACCGTAAAGGATGGATCAGCTCTCCTGGAAATGTTGTTGTGGATGCCAATGGCAACGTCTACGGCACTACGCTGGTGGGAGGCCACTATAACAGCGGCGTCGTCTTCGAGATTACCCCATAGAAGCCTCGATAACTTCGTTCAACCGCAGCCCGGGTGGGTTGGAGAATTGCCGCCGTTTCGCGCAAAGTCACGACGCTTTTCTCCTGAAAATGTGAATGGACCAGTGCGGCCCGGACTGGAATTCCTCGGGCACTCCCTGTTCCTCGGGATTGGGTATGCTGACCTTCTGCATTTCCTCGTAGTAATCGGAAATGTAGCTCTTCGACCAGGGCAAAAGCAGGGTAGGTTGGGGAGCGTGTTCGAACCAGGAGCTGTCGACCATCACCAGGACCAGAAATTCGGGGCGCGCCGCCTCCACTTCATTCGCCATCTCCTCCTGCATGCCTGACGCGTACTTCTGTTCCTCCAGCAGCGGATACGTGTAGATGTAACCTGTCGCCGAATGGCGGTGAGCGTAGAAATAGATTTCCGGTTCGGAGCCCATTACTACAACTCTGGCGGACGCAGGCGAGTGCTCCCTGAGGTACTGTCCCACCGTGACCGCCTCCGGAAATGGGTTCGAGCCGTACGTTTGCCGCGTCAGAGCGTAGGGTGACATCTCAAACAGGGCCGCTCGCTGCTGGTAGATGCCATACGCGAAGATCATCACGAACATACAGGCAGGCAATGCCTGCAGGGCCTTCGATGGAGCACCGGCGGCAAGCTTGAGCGTCATGTAATGAACGGCAGCGCCGGCCAGAAGCGACACTGCCGGCAAGATCAGGATGAAGTAATGCGGACGGAAACGGGAGCCGAGGCTGACGGCTATTACTGAAAAAATAAGTAGCGTCGTCAGCAGGAAAGCATTTTTCCGGGCGGCCGCGCACCAGGAAAACGCAGTCAGACCTGCGGCTGCCAGTACCCAGAGCAACAACGCCGGCTGGATCACGTCAGGAAAAACACTCCAGAAGACCAGACCGACCTTCGACAACGGAACAACCGACGCGTATTTGACCGCATAGACGAACGTCCAGAACCAGAACTTCTGAAAAACCCCGAACTTCCACAGAAGAGCGCAGGTGACGGCGAAGGGTAGAATGCCGCCTGCCAGCAGAAGAAACAGGCTGCGGAGCCTGTCTTCCCATGGAACGTTCCATTTGACCCTCACCAGCCAGACAGCCGCGAACACCAGAAACATGATGCCCGGCTGTTTCATCAGGAAAGCCAGCCCGAAGAGCACGCCGCTGCAAAAGACGAGCCACCGGCTTTCAACTTCGACGGCGTACAGCATAACGAGTACTCCTGCCGTGGCTGCAAGCACAACGAAATGTGTTGCGTGTCCGGCCAGGCCCAGAACGGACGGGCTGGTAGACACAAGCGCGTAAGCGGCGGCGCTCACAATTGCTGCCAGCCATCCGAACAGGCGTCTGGCTAGGAGAAAGATCAGGAGCGTCTCACCGGCATTCACAAATATCATGCCGAGGTGGATGCCGGTGGGGTTCTGCCCAAAGCACGCCAGAATCACGGCATATGCGGCATAAGTTCCCGGCAGCTTCATGTTGTAAGCCAGCCTGTAGGGCGGAATTCCCTCCAGCATCAGTTGTCCCGCGTACGCATATTCGCCTTCATCACGTTCTAGGGGCATCGTGCGCAGGCGGTATCGGATGGAGGCAAACAGCAGGGTCACCACCACGAGACAGGCGTAGCAGAGTACCACCCGATTACGTGCGAGAAAGCCGGATCTTGCGGCGTCTGCCCGGCGCTGGGGAGAAGCTGCTACGGATGTGGTGTACACGGCTGGCATTCTACCCCGAGACTGCCGGGGGCCACCCTGCGACATTGTGCGTCGCCGAAGGCTGCCGCTGGGAGATAATGAGAGTAGCCGGTAAGTTGCCGTTCCACGGAAGCCCATATGCCTATCCAGCCGTCGCTTGAAGTTCTCGCTGCAAGGCGCATGGCAAACGTGCGCTATGCCATTCGCGATCTGGTCGTTACCGCCGAAGAGGTCGCGCGTCAGGGCCACGAGATCCTCTATCTGAACATCGGCGACCCCTGCAAGTTCGACTTTCATACTCCGCCGCACATGATTGAGGCCGTGCTGAAGGCCATGGTTGACGGCCACAACGGCTACGCCGAGTCGCTGGGCATCAGGTCGGCCCTTGACGCCATTCGCAACCAGGCCGAACGCAACGGCTTTCGCGAAATTCAGAGCATCTTTACCGGCTATGGCAGCAGCGAGACCATCGACAGTTGCCTGACCGCGCTGCTGAACCCTGGCGACAACGTGCTGACACCGAGCCCCGAGTATCCACTGTACGGTGCCATACTGGCCAAACTGGACTGCCCGCCGAACGCCTACGATCTCGATGAGGACAACGGCTGGCAGCCGGACGTCGCCGACATCGAGCGCAAGATCAACTCGCGCACCCGCGCCATCCTGCTGATCACGCCCAATAATCCGACGGGGGCAGTGTACTCGAAGCGTACCCTGGAGCAGATTCTCGAGCTGGCACGCCGGCATGGCCTCGTCATCTTCGCCGATGAAATCTACGACAAGCTGATTTTTGATCCTGCGGAGAAGCACGTATCCATCGCGACGCTGGCCACCGACGTGCCCGTCATTAGCTTCAATGGGCTGTCGAAGGCCTATCTCGTGCCGGGCTGGCGCATAGGATGGGCAATCGCCACCGGTCCGCGCGAGGTGCTGCATCCCTATATGGAAGCCGTGCACCGCCTGCTGCGTGCGCGGCTGTCGGCGCCGCATCCGTTTCAGCACGCCATCCGGCCCGCGCTGGAGGGACCGCAGGACCATCTGGAAGAGGTGCTGCGCAAACTGCGCCGGCGCGCCGAACTCACCGTCGCCTGGGCAAAGCGCACCCCGCGGGTGAAGCTGACGCCACCCAAGGGCGCGTTCTACGCCCATCCCATGCTGGAGATCCCGGACGACGATCTCGCCTTCGTCACCGACCTGCTGCGGCAGAAGCATGTGCTGGTGGTGCACGGTTCCGGCTTTGGCCAGAAGACGGGCACACGGCACATGCGCATCGTCTTTCTTCCACCTGAGCCGGGGCTGGGCGTGGCCTACGACGCGATGACGGAGTTCATGCGCGAACGCTATCGATAGTTCCGAATGGTCGACATTCACTGCCACATTTTGCCCGGAGTTGATGACGGATCGCGCTCGTGGGAGATGACCGCCGAGATGTGCCGCATGGCGGCGGATGACGGCATCACCCATATCGTCGCTACGCCGCACAGCAACGACGTGTATGCATACGACCGCCAGCGCTATACCGCGATGCTGGGACCGCTGCATGATGCCGGTGGCGGCAGGCTGACCTTCAGCCTGGGCTGCGACTTCCATTTTTCCCCCGAGAACATCTGCAGCGCCCTGGACAACCCGCGGTGCTACGTCCTTGGCGACACGCAGTATCTGCTGATCGAGTTCAGCGATTTGGAAATCCCTGCCCGCGCCATGCGGGATGTACTCGCCATCTGCAGCAGGGGAATGGTGCCCATCATCACCCACCCGGAGCGCAACCCGCCGCTGCTGAAGGATCCTGACCTGGTGCTGAAGCTGGTGGAGCTGGGCTGCCTGGTGCAGGTGACCGCCAATGCGGTGACAGGCGCATGGGGTGAGCGATCAAGGAGAATGGCGGAGTGGCTGCTCAGCCGCGAGGCAGTCCACGTCATCGCCAGCGACGCGCACGATCCCGTCTACCGCAGACCGATCATGTCGGAGGCGCGTGATGTGGTAGCCGGAATGGTGGGCGCCGGGATCGCGGAAGCGCTCGTAACCCTCAATCCCGAAGCGATTGTTGGGGGAAAAAGCCTGCCCTGGCAGCCGCTGTGCCGATAGCTTCAGCCGCGTCCGCCGGTGCAGTGCATGTGGCCGACATCGCGGCCGTTCACCGAGACAATTCCCGTGCGGGCCCTGGAGGACGGAGTAGCGTCGCGCTCCTGCTCGGGATCGGAATGGGCGGAGATGGGTAGGGTTGAGGTTGCCGCCCGGTGGGAGCCTGGTGAACCGCTGCCGGAGCTTTCCTGCCGCTTCCGGGCTTCAGCCGGCGAAGGCCGGGATTTTTTTCTACCGTGCGATCGGGAACTGCGAAACGCATCTGCCGGGGCCATGTCCGCCTCCGCTTGGAGAAAGATGCTGACGCCACAACATTGGAAACTGCTGGAGGCAAGAAATCAAGGCCGGCCGTCACAAACCCCGGGGCTTTGGGCGATCATTGAGCCGGTAGGGCTCAGGTCACCCTGAATCCAGGCGGGTCGCCAGGGTGAGGCCTAATTCACTTCGCCCCAGCAGTTCCAGTCCGGACTGGGCAGTCACTGCTTTTCGCGATGTCGATTTTGTGTTATCCACAGCAAGTCAGACACTTTGTCGGGGCCCAGCGAATGCGGAGGTCGCCCATGGACCGGAACAGGGTAGTTTTGCGGCTGTTGCTGATTTCTGTCGCACTCACGATCGCTCACGCCACTCTGCGCGCTAATGCGTCGTTTCAGGGTCCCTCTGCCCGGGAGCAGCCGGCGTCGCAGGATCCAAACCAGCTGAAGAAGGAGAACGACGATCTTAAGCGCCAGCTTGGAGAGTACAGGAAGATAGAGGAAGACCTTGTCTCCCAGCGCATTGCAGACAAAGCTGAAAAGCAGGTTTTGTGGTGGCTTGGGATCGGCGGGCTGGCAACGGTTGTCATAGGCCTGATCGGGTTCAGGACGGTTGCTGACTTCACGACAAAACTGCTGAAGGACGAGGTGGAACGCCTGATGGAGAAGATCGGGCAGCCGCTCATTCAGGAGAAAACCGAGGAGATGGTGGCCCAGCGCGTGAAGGAACTCATGGCGGAAAAGGGCGAGCCGCTGATCCGGCAACAGACGGAATGGCTGATTCAGGCGCAGGTCAAGGACTTCACACTTCAGGAAGGTCAGCGCCAGGTCACCGAACTGGTAGCGCAGCAGAAGACGGAATTGGTGGCGTTCGCAAAGCAGCAGTATGAACGCCTGATCGTCTCTATGGAACCGGTGGGCGCCCGGCAGCCCAAGCTCTCCGAGGCAGGGACGCTTGCGCGGCACGTTGACTACTCGCCTGAGATGGGCCCGGTCAGGAACCAGGGGCAGGAGGGTAGCGTAGTGGGATTTGCGGCAGCGGCGGTCGTGGAATACCAGATCAGGAAAAAGTTGGGGGAACAGGTAACCCTTAGTCCTCGCTTCATTTACTACTCCGCCCAAGTGCTGGATGGCACAGCCGGAACCGATTCGGGAGCAAACATACGCAGCGTCCTGCTGGTGCTGAAGAAAACCGGGGCCGTACCGGAGGAGGCCTGGCCATACAAGGCCGGGGAGTTGAGGGAGACACCGCCTGAATCGATCAAGGAGGCGCGGCATTACAAAATAAAGAAAAGCGTTCGGCTCTCCACACTCATGGAGATCAAATCCGGCCTGGAAGAGTTTGGCCCGCTGCTGGCCGGCATTACCGTATATAGCTCGATGATGAACGATACGGTAAGCAAGACTGGCGAGGTCCCGCTACCCGCCACCTCCGAAGGAATCATGGGCGGCCATGCCGTATGCGTGGTCGGCTACGATGACGGACGAAGCGTATTCAAGGCCAGGAACAGTTGGGGCGAAAATTGGGGCGATCATGGATACGCTTACTTCCCGTACGCCTATGCGGAGCAGTTCTTCAGTGAGACCTACGCCCTGATTCTCTGAGCGGATGGCCGGTCAATTAGCCGTTGCCGCACCTGTGGCCCGTCGAGGCAGCCCTGTCCCATGTGCATTGCGGTCTTTACTGCCGAATCCTGGGGTTGAAGACGGAGTACAGCAGATCGGTGAGGAAATTCACCACCACGTACGTCAGTCCGATCATCAGAATACAGCCCTGGACCAGGTAGTAGTCGCGATTGGAGATCGCCGTGATGGTCAGCCTCCCGATTCCCGGCCACGAAAAGATTGTCTCGGTGACAATTGCGCCCGCCAGCAACGCCCCGAACTGCAGGCCAACCACGGTGAGGATGGGAATCATCGCGTTGCGCAGCGCGTGCCGGTAAACCACCGTCCGCTCCGGCAGACCTTTGGCCCGCGCCGTGCGGATGTAGTCCTGGCCAAGCTCTTCCAGCATCGAGGTGCGCACCATGCGGGTGAGAATTGCGGCCAGCGCCCCGCCCATGGTAATCGCCGGCAGCACGATGTGCGCCAGCGAGCCGGAGCCGGAGACGGGCAGCCATCCCAGCTCAATGGCGAAGAACAGGATCAGGATCGGTCCCAGCGCGAAGTTGGGGAAGGAGAGGCCGAGCAGCGAAACGAAGCTGAGCACCCGATCGTCCCAGCGGTTGCGGCGAAGGGCGGAACGGACTCCGGCGGGAATGGACAGCCCCAGCGCGACCAGCAGTGCGGCCACCGTCAGCTCCATCGTCGCCGGATACGCCTGCTCGATGATGTGTCCCACATTCTGATTCAGACGCAGGGAGCGTCCCATGTCGCCGTGCACAATCCCGCGGCAGTAGTTCACATATTGCTGCCCGAGAGGAACGTCGAGCCCATAGGCGTGCCGTGCTGCGGCTATGTCGGTGGCCGCCGCGCCCTCTCCCAGCATCTGCTGGATGGGATCGCCCGGCACCAGGTGAATCAGCAGGAAAACTACCGAGACCACCAGCCACACCACGGGCAACATGTAAAGCAGCCGGGAGAGCAGGTAGCGCAGCATCAGCTCGCCATCGGAGTTGCGGAGGAGGCCTGCGCTTGCGGCGGCTGGGTTTCCACCTTCACGGACTCCACCCGCAATCCGTCCATACCGGCGACAGTATAGCGGTGCCCGTCGTGCTCGAAGCTGTCTCCCACCGCGGGTATCTTCTGCAGTCGGGCCAGCACGAAACCGGCAAGCGTCTCGAAACCCTCATCGCGCGGCAGCTCAATGTGGTACTGCGATTCCAGATCGCGGATGTTGACCGAGCCTTCCAGCACCATGGAAGCGGCTCCCGGCGCGAACGGCGGTTCGCTGATGTCGAACTCGTCCTCGATCTCGCCCACCAGCTGCTCCAGTACATCCTCCACCGTAACCAGACCCGCGGTTGAGCCAAACTCGTCGACCACCACGGCAAGGTGCCGCTTGCGCGTCTTGAAGTCGGCGAGGAGGTCGGGGAGCGGCTTGGTTTCCGGGATGACGAGCACCTCCCGCATGATGTGCCTCACTTCCAGCCCGCTGGGCCGGGTTACCGGCCGTCCCGCTGCGGTCAGGTTCACACGGTAACGCAACCAGCGCATCAGGTCCTTCGCGTACAGCACGCCGATGATGTGCTCGGGGCCGCGCTGCGGGTCGTAAACCGGGACCCGGGAGTGCTGCTCATCCACTACCTTTTGCAGCGCAGCTTCCAGAGACAGGTTCCCCGGTAACGAGAAAATATCGGGGCGCGGCACCATGATCTCCCGCACCGAGATGTTTTCCAGATCCAGCGCGTGATGGATCAGCTCCTCCTGCGCGGGCCCCAGTAGCCCCAGGCGCCGGTTGGCAGAGACGATCAGCTTCAGTTCCTCGGGCGAATGCACGCCGCCTTCGCGCACCGGCCGCATACCGAAAGCCTGCAGGACGACGTGTGTGGATGCCGTCATGAAGGCCAGAAATGGCGCCGCCACGGTCATGAAGAAGTCCATGGGGCCGGCAACCGCGAGCGCCACGCGATCGGTGCGCTGCAAGGCGATGGACTTGGGAACCACCTCGCCGAGAATCACTACCACATAGGTCATCAGGGTGAAGGCGACAACCACGGCGACGCCGTGCGCGTAAAAGCGCGAGTGCGGCAGGGGGCGAAACAGCGGCTCCAGCATGTGCGCAATCGAGGCCTCTCCGATCCAGCCCAGGGCGAGACTGGAGACCGTCACCCCAAACTGCACGGCATTGAGAACGTGGTCGAGCCGCTGATGAAGTTTCTGGACGGTGCGCGCACCGATGCGGTGCGCCGCGATCATCTGTTGCACCCGCGTTTCGCGCACGCTGACCAGAGCGAACTCGGCCGCCACGAAGAACGCATTTGCCGCGACGAGCAGTACCACCGCTACGATGCGCAGCACAACAAATCTCACCATCGGCAAAAATCTTAACATCCCGGCAGGCGGAAGACGCCCGCAGCGTGCAATCACGCGACAACGGCGCAGTCGGGGAGCGTGCGCAGTGCCGGGTCCGCAGCCCGCCACCTTAGTTCAACTCTGGATTGCCGCAGTCAAAGTAGGTCACTCCTCCAGGCAGAACGCCCGATTTGCCCCAGGAACAAAGGACGGGATACTCGCTCATCGGCTGCTGGTTGTGCGTGCGGCCTCATGCGCGAGAAGTTCCTGGCCGAATTCAAGTACGGAGGAACAGAAAGGATGAAACATCTACTCTGGTTGACCGCCGCTTTCCTGAACCTGTCAATGGCGGCTGCCGCCGCGGTACACGTCACTGTCACGACCCCCACGAACAATTCGCAAGTCGGCTCTCCTTTTAATGAGGCAGCGCATGCCTCCAGTTCATATCCCATCGTCGGGTGGGCAGTTTATCTTGACAGCCGCGCCGTGTACACCGCCGGCCGCACACAATCCATCAACACCAACCTCAACGCACCCCAGGGACACCATCAACTGGTCACTCGCGCCTGGGACAGCACCGGCGCCTACGGCGACGCGTGGGAGCAGATCACGGTCACCTCGGGTGGTGGCGGCGGTGGCGGTGGAGGCGGTAACGGCCTGCCTACCCCACCTCCGGGAGCAATCGTGTTCAACCACATCGAGGACAGGGGGAACTGGCACTCCTGCCATGATCCGGCGTGCTCCGGCGGCAGCGGCAGCGGCACCGACTGGATGGCGCAATATCAGGGTTCACCCTCGCGTGATGGCTCCAGCACCGAGTTCTACAACTCAGGCTCGTGGGGCAACACGCTCTGGGTACAGAAGCTGGGAGCCAACAACGGTGTGCGCAATTTTCTCTGGGACTTCTACTTCTATCTCGATGGCAATGCCCAGAATTATGCCCAGGCGCTGGAGTTCGATGCCTTCCAGTTTATCGGCGGATACAACTACATGATCGGCACCGAGTGTGACTACGGCTCAGGAAAGTGGGATACCTGGGACGAGGCTTCCGGGCACTGGATTCATAGCTCGATTTCCTGCCCCAGGTTCAGCACCAACACCTGGCATCACATTCAGTGGTACATGACCACCAACCCCTCCGCACATCAGTACACCTACGTGACCTTGGTGGTGGATGGCCACAGCACGCCCGTCCACATCACCCGCAATGCCAGAAACCTGCATTGGGGCGACAATCTCGGAGTGCAGTGGCAGCTCGACGACAATGCCAGGGGCGGCGGATATCACGAGTGGATCGACTCGGCGAAGCTCACCATCTGGTAAGCGCAGGTAATTTGCCGCGAGAAAGACTGGGGCTCCCTTCTGGGAGCCCCTTTTACCGCGTCTGGCCTGGGGGAGGGCCATCACGCAGGAAGAATAAGCGTCAGAGGCAGTTGCCTGTTCGATTTACGGAGCCATCCCTCCTTTTACAGCCGCTACCCCGGGCGCCTGCTCCGCTTCCGCTACCTGCTTCAGGCTGGGCACCCTGGTCTGGAGCAACAGCTCCGAGTCCGTCGCCGAATACGGGAAGAAGCGGCTCGTCTGTACATCCACGGGCTGCACCTCGATATCAATCCGCCGGTTATAAGCCAGCCAGACTGTCCGGGGCTTGTGCTTGCTCGCGGCGTTGTCGACGTTGAACGGATTCTCTCCGTCCAGCTGCTTCACCGTCGCCTCATCCAGCATCTGGGTCTCTCCCAGGGCATCGATGGTAATTTTGTTCTCCGGGATGCCGTGAGAGACGAGGAACGCCTTCACGATGGCAATACGCCGTTCGCTGAGCGCCATGTTGCGTTTGCCTTTTCCGCGAAGGTCGGCATACCCGCGTATCAGGATTTTGGCATCCGGCGTGTGCTCCGCGTACAGCGGGAATATGCTGGTCAGCTTCATCAGGCGCTCCTGCTCACTGGCAAGCAGACCCGCGTCCGGGTGCTTCCTGTCCGGATAAGCGGTGGGGAAGAAGACGCTGAGCACATAAGGCTCGATCATGCCTTTGGTCCGCAGTTGTGCCGTCTTCGTGTCCGAGCCCCCGCAGACATTCGTCGCCGTCAGCGTGTAGGTCTGGGTCTCGTCCACTGGCCCGTTGGCAGCTGACTTTGGCTCAGCAGTTATCTTCTGCTCTCCGCTTGCAGCCACAGGACCCATTGGCGTAATCGACATCGTGTCTGCATTGGTGGTGGTCCACTTCAGGTCGGCCGCGTCCTGGCGGAGGATTTTGTTGCCCACCTTAACGTAGCCCATCTCGGCAGGCGTGGCCTCGAGCGTGGACGTCACTACCGGGTTCACGTTGACCGTGGCCTGCTGTTTCGCCAGCCCGCCTGGCCCCGAGGCCTGGAAATCGTAAGTGGTCGTGTGCTTTGGCTGGACGCTCATTTCACCCGACAGATTGGGTAGCGGCTTCGCCTCGGCCTCGTCCTTCATGGTTGTGTGCAGCGCATCCACGGAGGAATAGGCCAGCTTCGAAGTGTCGTTGCAGTTGATGTTCCCTGGCGTTGCGGCCAGGGTGGCGCTTACCGGCGCGATGGCAACGGCAGCGCTGGCGAGAGCGGCGGTGAATCGCGGCTTGGGTCCATTGGTATTGCTGACCGACTGCCGCGTGATTTCACCCTTCGGAATGCGCAGGATGACGCGCTCGCCGGCATTGATCTGCACCGGACCGGACCATACCGTGGAACCGTTGCGCGTGACCATTACCTGATGCGTGCCCGGCAATAGCAGCAGTTGCTGGAACCACCCGATATGGTTGTTGAACATGTCGACGTGCCCGACATGGTATTCCGGCGTGGTGCCGTTCAGCAGCACGGCGGCGCGCTCGGGGCCTTCGATCTGCAGATAACCAAAGTTTCCCGGCACGGGATCTCCAGCCGGCTTCAGGTTGAAGCTCTGGGGCTCATTCTTGCCCGCCTGGAGTGTGACATCGCGCACCTCGCCGGTGAAGCCGTAGTTGTAAACCGCGATGGTGTGCTTGCCGGGAGTCGTCTTCAACATGACGTCGCCGTCCTTGATGGCGACACCATCGAGGAACACATAGGCTTGGGAAGGATTGACCTTTACCGGTAGCTTGGCCTCCTGGGCAAAGACAGCAGCCGCGCAGAAGGCGATTAATGCGATTGAGATGATCAGCTTGCGTAGCGACATTACGTCCTCCTGTCATGCCTTCAGCTCTGACATGGTGTTCAAGGAGACGGACCCACGGTGCCGTAAAGCCTCTGAGTTCGGGCGGATGTGCTCGGGTATTGAATTGCAAGAACTGGCCCTGACTATCAGTCCTGCAGACAACCTCCCTACGGAGATCACGGACACCGTTGTTATCGCCTCGACTGACAGATTCTGGGGACGGAAACCCTCTCCGAATGATTCACGCGCGAGATGTGCAAATCGCGTTGGGAACGCTAATTCGTTGGCCATGCACCCTCCAGTGCGAGCCCGTCCAGGGCGACTCACGGAAGGAATCCACGGGTTCTGTAAGGTTGCTTCGAACTCTGGGTACCTCTATTCTCCGCTCGTAGAGGGTGTCGGCACAATTACTACGCGCCCGTAGAGTTCAGAAATTGCTCTGGGTTCCCATTTTGGAATGCCTGGGCACAGCTGTGCGGGAGCACAGCGGAACTCAGTGGCTGGCGATTCGCGCTCCTCGAAGCGACTACTCCGGCCGGTCGATCTGCGCCTTCTGCAGCTTGTCGGAGTAATCTACGTAAACCGACTTCCACTCCGTGTAGAAGTCAATCGCGCCGATACCGCCTTCGCGATGGCCATTGCCGGTGGCCTTTACGCCGCCGAACGGCAGGTGCACCTCCGCGCCAATGGTCGGCGCATTGATGTAAGTAATCCCGGCGTACAGATCGCGCATGGCGGTGAACGCCTTGTTGACATCTTTGGTGTAGATCGAGGACGAGAGTCCGTACTCGATGTCATTGGCGATCGCGATAGCGCTCTCGAGGCTGTCGCAGGGAATAATGGACACCACCGGGCCGAAGATCTCTTCCTGCGCAATGCGCATTTTGGGATCGACATCCGTGAAAACGGTGGGCGCGACGAACCAGCCGTGGTTGTACGGCCCGCCTTCCAGGCGATGGCCGCCGCACAGCATCTTCGCTCCCTCGTCCCTGCCGATCTTGATGTATTTCAGGTCCGTCTCCATCTGCGAGGAATTGATCGCCGGGCCCATGTCCACGCTCTCGTCCAGGCCGTTGCCGACCTTCAGCTTCTGCGCCCGCGCCACCAGTTGGTCGACGAACGTCCGGTACACGCCCTTCTGCACGATGATGCGGCTGGTGGCAGTGCAGCGCTGGCCGGTGGTGCCGAACGCGCCCCATAGCGCACCCTCCAGCGCGAGGTCGAGATTTGCGTCGTCGAGCACGATCATCGGGTTCTTGCCGCCCAGCTCCAGCGAGCAATGCTTGAAGGTCTTCGCCGCTTCAGTTCCGACAACGCGACCCACGGCCGTCGATCCGGTGAGCGAAACCGCGCGCACCTCGGGATGTTCGACCACCGCGGAGCCGATCTCGCTGCCGAAGCCGGTGACGATGTTGACCACTCCCGCGGGAATGCCGCCATCGGTGAGCGCCTGCACGAAGTTGAAGGTGGAGAGCGGTGTGTCCTGCGCCGGCTTGATGACGGCGGTGTTGCCGGCGACCAGCGCGGGGAAGAGCTTCCACGACGGAATGGCCATGGGGAAGTTCCACGGTGTGATCATGCAGCACACGCCCAGCGGCTGGCGCACCGCCATGGCGAACTTGTTGGGCAGCTCCGAGGGAACGGTCGGGCCGAACAGCCGCCTGCCTTCGCCGGCGGTGTAATAGCCGCAGTCGATGGCCTCCTGCACGTCGCCGCGCGTCTCCTTGATCACCTTGCCCATCTCGCGCGTCATCTGCCGCGCGTAGTCTTCCTTGCGCACGATGAGGATCTCGGCGGCCTTGTACAGCATTTCGGCGCGGCGCGGCGCGGGCACCAGGCGCCACTTGTTGAACGCCTGCTTCGCCGCCTCGATGGCCATGTTGACGTCTTCGCGGCCGGATTTCTGGAAGATGCCAACGACCTCACGTGTGTCGGCGGGGTTCAGGTTCTCGAAGGTGCGGCCGGTGCGGCTGGGGACCCACTCGCCACCGATGAAGTTCTTAAAAGTCAGTTCCTGAGCGCCCGCGCCGATGCTGGGCGCCTTCTGTTCCATGGTCGCCATCGATGATTGCCTCCTGCTGGAAGATCCAAACCTTTTAATGCTAAAGGGTGGCGCGGAGGTTGTCACTTTGGGAGCTGTCGGCTCGCACTGAGATGGTTCGCTCTTCGCCATTTTGCTGTTCACCGGAGGCGAATTCGTTCTATGCTTGAGTCACACTCCCTTTCACTCGAAAAATCAGGTCCGGAGGTGAAATATGCAACACCTTTCTCAGGGATCTCACTCTCCGCTGCCCGGGATGAATGCCAGGGCGCCAGTACGCGTTCCGATGTGTGCGCTGCTGATTACGCTGATTCTGCTGCCCCTCTCGACTGCTGCCGCTCAATCCGACCGAACCTACACAAGACAGTCTTCCGGCACACAGAATCCGGGCGAGCCGAACCAGACGGTGATTTTCGTGCAACCTCCAGTGTCCTTTGGCAGTTGCCCGTTTGGCGGCTCCAATGTACCGGGCGAGTCGGAACGCCGGGCACAGCTTCTGGACAAACAGGGCCCTCAGGTGCCGCCGCTCTACAGCATGAGCACGTTTTCCGTCATGGGATTCTCCAAAGGCAACTGGCCCGTGGTGGTCGACTACACGCTGGAGCAGGACAGTCTGGTGCTGGTGGTAATCGCTCCCGAGGGCCAGAAGCCGCAAATGTTCCGTCTCGACGGCAAGAAAGGGCACTGGCAGACCCGCCTTCAACTGCCGCAGGAGATCGGGAACCAACTGCGGGTTTCGCAGTACCTGGTGCAGACGCTGGACAACAACGTAGGGGCCGTCTCGCCCTCGCACATGCACATTAACGGCATTGCCGCCGGTCCGCAGGCCGTGGGTTCCATCGGGATCGATCAGGTGACTTTTGCGCCCGCCACCATTCAACTGGCGCAGCATCAGAAAGCGCAGTACAGCTTCCATTCGCTCTTCGATTTCAAACACACGGAGGTGACCTTCGTGCGCCTGGCGAAATCGGGCAATGGAGAGATCATTGCCGCCGCGGTTGGCGAGAAATCCATGGGTAGCATCATGCAGAACGAGCGCAAGAATGGCGACTGGGACGGGAGCACCAAGCCGCCGGAAGTGGTGAAGGAGTATCCTCCCGAGCTGCAGAAATGGCTGCTCGCGCCCAACGGCCAGCACACCCTCCAGGTGCGCGCATGGTATGGCATCAAGGAAGGCGGCGACTGGGTTACCGCCCTGTCGGGCAACATTGTGTCGGTGGAGTAAGCCACAAATGCCTGAAGCGCGCCAAATGCGCGATCCTGCCGACAAGCGCCCCGAGCCCGTCGCGGCCCGCGGCGGAGTTTCGGCCTGGCGGAAGCCCATGGGCGGAAGAATCGCATCGCTGGCCTGCCTGCTTGCCGCTGCCGCCCTGGAGTATTACCTGGTGAACATCCCGCTGCCGCAGGAGGTGAGCGGGCAATTTCCCGTGACGGTTCGGGCGCGTGCTGAAGGCATAAGCTTCGAGAAACCAGGACTAACCGACGGTAGTACCTTCTCGTTCGAATACACGCCTCCGACGGAAGCCCAGCCGGTACTGGTGGACGCATATTTCGAAAAGGCCCAACTCTCGCCGGAAACGCTCCAGAACTTCCGCTCACTTCAGGTCTCCGCACCCTCTTCCCCCGATTCGATGGCCTATCTGACCAGCACGGTCAGACAGGGGTCGTGCAGTACGAAAATTGAGGTGGCGCCAGTGTCGCCTCCCGCAAGTGCGCGATTCTCGCAGACGGACAACGACTCCCTTGCCGGATTTCGCAGCGTGGCGATCGCCTTCGCGGGCAGCGATGCCGAGGTGACGCTGACCTCGCAGGGCGCAATGCAGGACCTGCTTTCGCCATGCAGGGTGGAGCTCTCCGTGGGAAGCTGGAAACAGACCACCGGAGGATTCTTTCCCATCAAAATTCGGGTGCCCGCGGGAGCCAACTTCCGCTTCCGCTGGCAGAACCTGAGCGAGAAGTCAGACCCATGGCGCAACCGGAGCGCTGCACTGAAGTTGCTGCAATTTGGAACTTCAGCGGGCGACCGGTTTACCGCCAGCGGGATAAAAATAGGCGGGCTCAACCTGAACACCGGCGCCCTGAATTCAGCAACATTTGAAGCTGACGCCGAGCGGAAGTCTCCACTGACCGTGTCGTCGTTCGCCATCAACAAAGACCAACTGGAAATCAGCGCCTCCGGCAAGGGAACGGTGACCAGGAACGGAAGCGTGGTCACCAGGACCGATGTCATTGGAATCCTGAACCGGAATCCACTCGCCGCGGCGCTGTTTGGGGCAGGAAATCTGGCGCTGCTCGGTTGGGTGGGCCGGTCCTGGTTTCCCTCACGGCGCAGGAAGCGGTCTGGGCGGTGAGCGGGGGATGGTTCATGAATTGAGCGCGCCGGCGGCGGGATAAAAGCGCGGCAGCCAGACTTGGACGTTTCCTGAAGCCTATCAATCCGCTCCCGCGGCCCTGACCAGTTTGCCCGCAGGCGCCGGTGCGCTGTCCAGGCTCAGGTTCTCCATCCATCCAGCCATGGACAGGGAGAAAATAAAGGAAGTTGCCGGGTGTGGCGCTTCCGTAGCAGGGACGCCGGTGCAACCCCGTCCGACAGCTCTCATCTGATTGGTAAAGCCTCGCGGTTGCGGCCTTCATGTAGGATGGTCTGGACCCAGGAGGATTCGTGGTCTGTAGCGCTTGTGGATTCGAAAGTCCGGCAGGGATGCGCTTCTGCGGAATGTGTGGCATACCTCTGCCTCATCCACCGATTACTGCGCCCGGCGCGCAGAGCACCCTGAGCCTTACCCGCGTGCCGCTGGAAAGCGGCTCCGGAAGAAGCGGGCAGAATGCCCCCTCGACCGTGACGCGCGAGGCGGGCGCCCTGGCGGAGTCGCCGCAGACGGGTGCCGGTCTGACGACCGCGGCCGCACCAGCGGCCAGCGACACGGCAGTCAGAGCTCCCGCAGCCGTCGCGGACGAGCCGCCGGCGGTGAAGGAACTGGTACCAGACGTTTCCCTCGAAGATTATGTGCAGAAGTTCAGGTACGAGCCGCCAAACGAAAGCGCCGAGACCACCATGCGGGGCGAGGCTGCGGTTGTGGAGCGGGAGCCATTGCATGTGGTTACTCCGCGGCCGGCGCCCGGAACGGATGTAGCAGTGTCGGCCAGGCCGGTGCGCGGCGACGCAGCCTCGAATGTCATGGACGCGCCCGCTTCGGGCGATTCCGTGGAAGACCGCCTGGGTCTGGAGCCCGGAACTCCGGCGGAAGCGCGTGTGCCACGTCCGCGCTTTCTCGACGTTAACGATCCGGCGCCGGAGAGCAAACCTGTAGGCCCAGGCACTTCCACCATCGTCGGGCCTTCATTCCTCGGACTCAGCGACGCTCCGCAGATCGGGGTCGAGCCTGCGGGCGTCGATGAAACACCGCGCACCAGCCACTGGCGAGCGTGGTTTGCTCTCGCGGTCCTCATGATCTTTGCGGCCCTTGGAGCGATGGAGTGGCGTTCGCAGGTGCGCCAGACCAACCGCGGTCCGGTCGAAGTCATCAGGGAAAAAATTCGCGACTGGCGCAGCAGTCAGGCCGGCCCTGCAGCTCAGTCCGCGCCTGCGCCAGCCACATCCCCCGACAACAATGCCAAACCGGAGATGCAGGTCCAGGAGCAGCCCAAACCGCAGGCGCCGGGAGAGACCACTTCTGCTACGGGCAATGGTTTGGGAGCCAATGCTGGGGGTTCCACTCCGGCACCCGCGGCGGCGCAACCCAACCCGCCGTCGAGCACAGCCTCCCTGGCAAGCGCGCCGAGTGCTGCTTCAGGACAGAGCGCATCAGCGAATTCGCAAAAACCGCCGGCTCCATCGAAACCGCCTGCGGGACAGACGGCGGCCGCGGGCGAGACTGCCAACCGGGAGAATTCAGCTGCGGCAGCAACCCGGCAGAACGCGGCCGAAAAACCAAAGCCGGCCCGGCCTTCCCGTGAGACTCAAGAGTCTGAAACTCAGGAAGTCACTGTCAGGCAGGTCACTCCCGGTGCGGAGGAGATGACCAAAGCGCGCAATGCCAGCGATTCTGTGGCGGCAGCAGCGTGGCTGTGGAAGGCCACGGCCAAAGGCAATCCGGACGCGCCGGTGCGACTGGCTGAGATGTACATGAAGGGTGATGGCGTTCCGCGCAGTTGCGAACAGGCGGTGGTCCTGCTGAAGACTGCTGCGGAAAAGGAGAACGCCCGCGCGCGCAACCGGCTGGGCTCGATGTATGCGACAGGTAATTGCGTGCAGCGAAATCGGGTAGAGGCTTATCGCTGGCTCAGTTCGGCGCTGGCTGCCGACCCCAACAGCGACTGGGCGCGGCAGAATCGCGATCTCATGTGGCAGCAGATGACCCCCGACGAGAGGTTGATGGCCGCGAAGTACCGATGATGTCCCGGGGCTAGAGGGTATCCTGCCTGCCCCGCGTCTGTATTAACACCGTTCCAAAACGCGTGCCGGAGCCGCGCGGCTCAATCGATACCAGGTGCTCGTTGTCGCTGGTGCCGGACTTGATCTCCCAGCCATCGCCGTGAGCGTCGGAGCAGCTAAGCTTGTTGTCCTCGTTCTTGCCGTGCTTCGACATGTGTACATCCGAGCCGCCGTTGTGTCCGTTGCAGACGAGGACGGTCCCGAAACGCTTCATCTTGTCCTCGTAAAAAGCCTTGACCTTCTCTGGCGGGTCGTTGGTTTCGTACTCGGCGGCGATGACCTTCAGTCCGAAGCCCGCGGCGCCAATGTTGATGTTGGCGGAATGACTGTCGCCATTCTCCGCGGGACGCAGGTGCGCGCCAGGATACACCGGAATCCCGTTATCGGCTGCCTTCTCGCTGCCGTCCACCTTCAGGTTGGCAAAGGGCGTCTCAATGTCGACCTTTTCGTTCTTTTTGTCTTTGTCGTCTACGTGGACGCTGCAGGCGCCCAGCAGCAGTATGGCCGAAACGGCGACGAGAAGTGCGAGCAGCACTCTTGTAGCAGGGTTTTTCATGGTGGTCCTCCGACGAAGGGAAAACGGCTGAAGCAGCGCCCAGACCTGGGATGACTCTGGCCCTCCTATGTTCATGGTACGCATCCGGCGGCGAATCGGTTCCATTCGGCATAACCGTCGGGACTCCTGAGCTTGCGGACGAGTATCGGGTTTACAGACCTAAGTGGCTGTGGGCCGTGCAGTTTTGGCAACAACCATTTCGGCAGCCTGCCTGGCAATGACCGGATCGTCGCCGAAGCCGTCCAGCCATACGACATCGGGTTCGCTACGGAACCAGGTCATCTGCCGTTTGGCGTAGTTGCGATGACCCTGTTGCGCCGCGGCGATCGCCTGCTCAAGCGTCAACTCTCCCTTCAGAAACTGCATCGCCTGGCGATATCCCAGCGATTCCAGCGGCATGACGTTTTGCGTCGGACAGCGCGCCGCCAGCGATCTGGTTTCTTCCACCAGGCCGCTGTCAAACATCTGCTTCGCACGCATGTTGATTCGTGCATACAGTTTTTCGCGCGGCGGATTGAGCCCGATCCGGAGAATCCGGAACCCCCGCAGGGGATCGCGTCCCCGCTGCTGCCACAAGTCGCTCATGCGCGCGCGGCTGGTCAGGCATACCTCGATGGCGCGGATCAGCTTCGCTGCGTCATTGGGATGGACGTGTGCCGCCGCCGCCGCATCGAGGCGAATTAGGATCTTATGAAGGTACGGCGAACCGCGTTCCGCCGCGCGCGACCGCAGACGCTCGCGCACCTCCTCGGAGCGTTGCGGACCGGCAAACAGGCCCTCGAGAAGAGCGCGCAGGTACAGACCGGTTCCACCGACGACGATCGGCAGTTGTCCACGCCGGGCGATGTCGGCGACAGCCGCGCGCGCCTCCCGTGAGTAATCGCCCGCCGTGAATGATTCGCCGGGCTCCGCGACATCGAGAAGATGGTGGGGAACAAGAGCGCGCTCGGCGGATCCGGGTTTGGCAGTGCCGACTTCAAAACCGCGGTAGAGCGCGACGGAATCGCAACTGACGATCTCTCCGGAAAACTGCTGCGACAGGCTGATGGCAAGCGCCGATTTGCCGGAGGCGGTTGGTCCTAGGATGACCAGCAGCGGCGGATCAGCACCGGGAGGAGAATTCATCGGATGGCGCCTTCATCGCGCGCCCCATGGAATGGTCCTGCCAAAACGGATGAATGCCAGCGCGAGAATCAACAGCACGATGGCGAGCACGCCAATCACCTTGCGGCGATCACGGGCGTGTTGCCGATGCTGCAATGCGAGCTCGCGGTCCTCCTGTCGCGAAAACCTGGCCGGGTGCTGCTGATCGTCGCTCACTGCACAATTCTACGCGCAGCCGGCTACTCGAGATCGCCCTTGCCCGGGTTGTAATAGAAGTGGAAGCGCAAGGCGAGATAAGGCCCGTGAAACTCGTTGGGCAGGGGAGCAAAGGGAACGGAGGCGGTAATGCCGCCCCACGCGGCGCGATCGAGAGCGACATCGCCTGAGGGGCCCCGCAGCACCATGCCGGCAACCTTGCCATCTTTGAGAATGACAAACTCAATGGATACTTTGCCTTTTTTCAGCAGCGGGGGCCGCGCCTCTTCCGGAATCAGGTTGTACCAGTTCATGCGCACGGCCTGCAGAACCCGCGACAGATAAGGGCCGAAATCAACCCCCTGGGTGTCGCTGAGAACTTCCAGATTTCCCTGAACGCGAGCGGCCGTTCCGCCGGGTCCAACGCCGTAGTCGCCCCCGCCACCGAAGGTACCGCCGCCGCGACGGGCCGCAACCGCGCGGGCCGCCTGCTCAATCGAGGAGCCCGGCGACATGATCCCCGCCAGATTCCCGGGGAACTTTGGCGTGTCCTGCTGTTGCGCGGGCAGCCGCGGATTGTCCTGCGGGATTGCCGGCTGCAGCTGCGCCATCTGCTGTCCCCGTCCCTGGTTTTGCTGCTGTGGCGCTTGCTGCTGCGCCGACTGCTGCGGAGGCGTCATCTGAGCCTCCTGCGCCGGGGTGGAGGGAATCTTCGGCGGACCCGCGCGCTTCAACTCCTCCAGCGTCTTTCGATCGAGCGTGGGATGCCTGCTCTCGGCGATGCGGTTCTTGTCCGAAAGCACGTTCGTCTTCGGCGCGACCTTCGGCTCCTTCTGCATGTCCGGGGGCAGGTCGAGATAGGTCATCTGCTGGTTGCGCATCAGGTCGGCGGGCGAGATCAGCAGGACGCCCTTGGTCCCAGGAAAGATTTTCGGGGACATCACCAGGAGGATGACGACCATCAGGTGAACGGCCACGGAAATCCAGAACGCCTCGCGCATGCGCGAGCGCTCAAGATCGTCTTCCAGCTGAATCAGCAGGTGGGGTGTTAGTTCGGCATCGGCGGGCACACTGCCGTCCCAAAGCGCAAGTTGCCTCTCGTCGCGCGCGGAAGCAGGAACGGGCGTTTCGGGCGGGATGAGGATTGAAGCCATCCGTCTGGATCACGTACGCCTGGAGCTCATTACATTAGACGCCGCCCAGCCTTCGAAAGCCCAAGGCTTCCAGGGGATGGCGCAACCGTAGTAAACCCGGGGGCCGCTTGCTGGTTCTGGTTACTATTTTCGCACAGCCCGGCCCCTAAAGCGATTCGTCCCCCGGCGCCGGAGAGTTCCGGAAAGTGTTCGGTAAACTATAGCTATGAAGGCCGTTATCGTCGGAACCGCGGGTCACATTGATCACGGCAAGAGCGCCCTGGTACGTGCCCTTACCGGCATCGATCCTGACCGGCTGCAGGAGGAGAAGCGGCGTGGTATCACCATTGACCTTGGCTTTGCCCATCTGGATCTGAGCGGTCCGGGAGGCGAAGCGATTCGCATCGGCTTCGTGGACGTCCCGGGACATGAGCGATTCGTGCGCAACATGCTCGCCGGTATCGGCGGCATCGATCTTGTCCTGCTGGTGGTCGCGGCCGACGAGTCCGTCAAGCCGCAGACGCGGGAGCACCTGGATATCTGCCGCCTGCTGTCGGTGCAGCGTGGGATAACTGTCCTCACGAAATCAGACCTGGTCGACGCGGAGACCCTTGAAGTGGTCAGGATGGAAGTGGCTGATTTCCTGAAGGGCTCGTTCCTCGACCCGGCGTTTTCTCCCATGGTGGCAGTGAGCTCCAGAACCGGCGCAGGACTCGAGCAGCTCCGCAGCGAGCTGGCCCGCGTGGCGGCGGAAATCCCGACGAAGGATTCGACCGCCGCTTTCCGCCTGCCTATTGACCGCGTTTTCAGCATGAAGGGCTTCGGGACGGTCGTGACGGGAACGTTGGTGGCGGGGACCGTGCGACGGGACCAGGAGCTGGAAGTGCATCCTGGAGGCAAACGGTTACGCGTCCGCGGAGTGCAGGTGCATGGGGCAGCGGCGGATCAGGCCATCGCCGGACAGCGCACCGCGGTGAACCTCGCCGGGATCGAGACCTCGGAGCTGGGGCGCGGCATGATGCTGACGCTGCCGCAACTGTTTCGACCTACCACGCGCATCAGTGTAGCGCTCGACCTTCTGGGCTCGGCCAAACCGCTACGTGATCGCGCACGCGTACATCTGCACTGCTTCACGGCCGAAACCGTCGCAGAAGTGAGCCTGCTTCGCACAAAACAGTTGCAGCCCGGAGAATCCGGCCTCGCTCGCCTGAAGCTGGACAGTCCGATGTTGCTGTTGCCAGGCGACCGATTCATCATCCGTCAGTTTTCGCCCGTCATCACCATCGGGGGCGGACGGGTGCTGGATGCGACGGAATTTGCGACCAGAACGAAGGTTGCGGAACGGTTTGCATTCCTGGACACGCTGGTGAAGGCTGGCCCGCGGCAATCGCTTCTGGCGCGGGTGGCTCGCCGTGGCGCACAAGGCTTGGGGATCAACGATGCGGTTGCGGAGACGGGACTACCACCGGACAAGCTGGAGCAGCTTGCGGCTGACGCTGCACAGGGCGATGGACTGGTGCGTTTCGGCGACGTACTGGTATCGCGCGAAATGGTGGATTCGTTGCGCGAACGGATCGCGGCCAGGGTGGAACTTTTTCACCGGGCAAATCCCCTGGTGCAGGGGATAAGCAAGGAGGAGCTGCGGGAGACGCTGGAGCTACGGGCCGAGGTATTTCGCGGAATTTTGGATTCGCTGGTGCGCGACGGAAAGCTGGAGATCGATGGCGAAGTGGTGCACGCCGCGGGAAAGGGAGTCGCCCTGCGCGATGAGGAGGTGGAGTCGAAAGCGCAGATTGAACAGACGTTCGCACGCGCGGGACTGAAGGTGCCACTGCTGAAAGACGTATTGGCTTCGCTACCGCTGGAAAAGACGCGGGCACAGAAGATCGTCACATTGCTTTTGCGCGATCGCGTGCTGGTAAAGCTTGGCGACGAACTGGTCTTCCATCGGGATGTGCTGGAAGGGTTGCGGCGCCAGATCGTGGCGCAAAAGGCGAAGACCCCCAAGCTCAATGTCGGAAACTTCAAGGACCTCTTCGGGATCACCCGCAAGCACGCCATTCCTCTGCTGGAATATCTCGACCGCGAGCGGGTGACCCGGCGGGTGGGGGATGAGCGCCTGATCCTCTGACTTATCGGCGGTTTTTTCTCACTTCCTCCAGTACCTCCTCCGCGTGTCCCTCCGGCTTCACGGGCGAGAAGGTGTAGACGATGCTTCCGTCGGGGCCGATCAGGAACGTAGTGCGCACAATACCCATCGATTTCCTGCCATACATGTTTTTCTCTTTCAGTACCCCGAACTTGCTGGCGACTTCCTTCTTCTCGTCGGCCAGCAGGGTGTACGGCAGGTCGTGTTTTTCCTTAAACTTGAGTTGTGCCTTCGGGTTGTCGGCGGAGATGCCCAGGACAACCAGCCCGGCCTTCTGCAGCTTGCTGTATGCGTCGCGGAACCCGCACGCCTCAATGGTTCAGCCGGGCGTATTGGCCTTGGGATAGAAAAACAGGACCACGTTCTTGCCGCGGAACTGGTCCAGCGCAACCGGGTTTCCATTTTCGTCGGGCAGGGTGAAGGCCGGAGCTTTCGATTTTTCCATGATCAGATATCTATACCGCAATCGGCCAGTGTTCGAACACCCCCGGCGAGGCAGAAGAGGCCCGGCCAGCACCACGCCAAAGCGGGGCATATGTCGCCGGTGGTTCGCGCTTGCGGCCACGCTTGCGCTCTTCCTGCCCGGGCAGAGCGGTGTGGCGCAAATCCGTGACCGGACGCAGCACGGCGATCAGCAGCCGCCAGTATCGCAAGCCAGCCCGAAGAAGAGCAGACGTGGCCCGCGCGCAATCGCCGTGGTTGAGTTCCTGCCCGGCGGCGGCACGCGGCTGGTACCGGTGGCATTGTGGATTGACAATCGCTTCTACGATGCCAGCCTCTACGGCGCGAATCCCCAGCCGATGGCGCTTGAGCCTGACACCGTGTACGAAGCCACAAATTATGGGGAGCCAGTGGGGCTGTTCACGGTGACCACTCCGGAGGAGCTGAAGGGCAGCTGGATTGCCCAGGGAAAATGGAGTCCCCGCCGCCCGCTCGACGAGCAGCTCGCCCAGCAGGCAGCGAAGCAGCCCAAACCGAAGCCGGCGGGCAATGTCGACGACGAGCGGCCAATCCTTCGGCGCCCCGGATCGGGCGCCTCTTCCAGCACCCCAGCCACCGGCAATAGCGCGGGACAGGGCGCATCAGCGCCACCTGGGGTTGCTGGCCAGGCTTCACCAGTTGATAGCGATTCCGGTCGTCCGACGTTGAAGAAACCACCCGAATCTTCCGCACCACCGGCACAAACCGCGGCTGCCGGCCATGCGCCTTCCAGCGCCGCCTCACCGGATGAAAACGATCCCAATCGGCCGGTCCTTCGACGCGGCAAGCCCGCCTCTCAGGCGGCTGCTACAGAGCCTGATATCGCTCCCACCGTACCCACGGCAACTCGGGCGGAAGCGGCACAGCCAAATCTCGTCAGCACCCGGACAAAATCCTATGCAGCCGTGTCGGATGCCGGCCCCTATGAAACTCGCTCGCTGCTCTATGCCATGAATTCCGCCGAGCAAACCGGGAAATCGGAGCAGATGCGCTCGCTGGCGCTGGAAGAGATTCGCAAATTCATGGCGACGCGCAACGCGCCGGCACTGCCGAAAAACGTCACCATCGCCCACTATGATCTCCGTGCCTATGATCTCGACTACAGCAACTCGCCCACGCTGGTGCTTACGGCCACGCTGCCGGTGGTAAGCGCCCGGGCTCCTGGCGGGAGTGAGTTCGACTACTTTGTCACGGTCGTGGCGCGCGAGGACATCAACGGGACGCCAATCAAAATTTTCAGTTCAGTGACCGATAGCAATCATCTGGATGCCTATCCGAGGTTGGAGATTGTCGATGCCGTGGACGCCGATGCTAACGGACGTGGCGACCTGCTCTTCCGCCAGTATTCCGACACAGGAATCAGCTATAGCCTTTTTCGGGTTTATCCCTACGACATGAAAAAAGTGTTCGAGGGTGGCTCCGGAGTGTGAGTGGTCAACCCGGTGCTCAGCACCAAAGCGCTATTGCCTGTGCAAAACTCCGCAAATCAAAAACGGATACAAAGCACGTCAAAGAGTCCCGTCGAAATTTTGAATACTGTTCCGTACTGCATTGATATTGCGGGGGTTAATTCTGCCGCGCGGAATGGAGCAACGCCGGTAAGTAGCTGAAAAATAGGAGCTCCGTTCATCGCAATCCACTCTTCCACATAGTTTTCCACAGGACCGGAGGAGTTCTGGAACCTCGCTCCGTCCAGCACGTTAATGGAAACCGACCCAGAACCGCCCTGCAAGCGGAGTTCGAATGGCCCGGTCCCCGAATCGCGTTCTGCAGTGGGCCACAGAGGAGGGTTGGGGCACGGTGTAACCGCTTTCAGCTTCGCTTTGGTGAGAGAAAAGCAGGAAAGAAAAGGGCCGCCATTCGTGGCGGCCTTATCAGCAATACGAAGTTCGCCGCCTTACGGCTTGGTGGCCGTCGCCGTCGAAGCCGGCTTACTGCCTGGAGTAGTGGCCGCCCCCACAGGCTTGCCCGTGGTAGCTCCCGGAGAGCCAGCCGGCTTGGGAGTCGCCGCCGGAGGCGCCACACCGGATTGCGCGTTGTAAGCGTCGACAATGGTCTTGGTCAGGTCCACGCCCGCCGTCGCCCACAGTAGCGGCCCTTGCGGCCAGGGGTTGGAGGAATCGAACAGCAGGCCGTAGCCGTTGGCCTTGGCGTACTTGTCGATCACCGGCGCCATTTTCTGCAGGATACGCTGCGCGATCTCGTTCTGCTGTTGCTGATATTCATTCTGCGCGTCTTCCACCGAGCGCTGCAGGCTCTTCTGCTTGGTCTCGATCGATTTCACCAGAGTAGCCCGGGCTTCCTCGTTCATCTTGTCGCCCTGGGTGTTGAGCTGCTTCTTCAGGTTCTCGACCTCGGTGTTCAGGCTCGCCAGTTCGTTCTTCTTGGGCTCGAATTTCTTCTGCAGCGCCTCGAAATCGCGCGCCCCTTCATGGGTGGCGACGATGGCCTGCTGGATATCGATAATGCCGACCTTGACGCTGCCGGACGGAGTGGCGGCCGGGGCGGTCGGTGTGGTTGACGTGGTAGTGCCGGCGGGCGTGGTGGGTTTAGCGGCGGCCGGGCTCGATTGTGCCAGAGCCGCAGTTGTCAGGGCAATTGCGAGCACGGCTATGCCTGTGAAAGTGCGCTTCATTGAGTTGGTGTAGCTCCTTGAACTGCTCCGGGAATTCTTCAGGCGTCCCAGGAATGACGGCGGTTGCGGCTGCGTCTTGTCTGGACTGACGGGCACTGACGCTCGGCCTGAAACACGGTCGGACGTCTCCCCGACCGGAAAATTCGGCGGTGCGGATGCTGGAATTATAGAAAAACCGCCTTCTCAGCGTCAAACCGGAACGTTGTCTCCTGAAGGTACATGCTATAGCACATGACCAGCGGGACCTGCCCTCCTGCGCCATTTCTCCTAGAATGTCGTGGCCACCGTAAAGCGAAACGTCCTCAGCGGTTCCGCCAGATAGTATTTCGGCTGATAGATCGAGATCGTCTGGGCGTACGTGTAATCGCCCGCCGCTCCAGGTGGAAACATGGAGCGGGTAATCGGATTCGGCGAATTCACCACTTCATTGATGCGCAGCGGATTGTACGCCCAGTACACGCGGAAGGGAGCGTTGACCACCGGGAGGATCACCTGCAGCTCCAGCCCCGTCGACATGCGCGTCTGGTAATTGGTACCTGAAACCGGCCGCAGCACGGGACTTATCGGCAAGGTCGTGCCGCCCACGCACTGGAAGCTGGAATTCACCCCGGGGCAGCCGAACACCGTGGTCTGCAACGTGGTGACCTGCGTTTCGGCGATTTGCAACTGCGACGATCGGGAAATGAAGTCCCAGCCGGTGTCGACAAACGGTGCGATCGTAACCGGCCCGATGATGGGAACACGGTATTCCAGGTTGGTCACCAGATTGGTATCGCCGCCCGGGAAGATGATCTGTTCCACCGGGATGGTGATGTTGTAGTTGCCCTGCCGCGGGTTCGCCGGATTCAGCGGGACAATGCTCCCGTCGGGGTTCTGCAGCGGCACCACCACTACGGTGGGGAAGAACGAGACCGGCGAGATGGCGCGGATATCGAACCCACGGATATCCGTATCGCCTCCCATGTAGAAGCGGTCGAACGGAGGAGCTACCTGCCCGCCGTACCCCGTGATCCACGAGCCCAGCATCCGGAAACCGAGGGTATTGCGGCCCTTGTTCACGGGATGGAATTTCTTGTACTCCGCAATCGGCTTGAGGTATTTGACGTTGCCGCCCAGGCCGGCAAACTCGGTGGCCAGGTACAGGCTTTGACCCGTGTGCGGCCGCTGCGGGTTGTCGATCCTGGTAAACGAGAAATTCGGTACCACCTTGCTGGTGATAATTCCATTGAGCGCATTGGGACCTGAGATGCCGCGAAATGCCAGGGCTTCGAAGTAGGCCGTCGAGGCCGCGCTGAACGTTTGCACCGAGGAATTGTCGAACGCGTAGGTAATTCCAACCCGTTTGAAGGTCCGCTTGATGGGATAGCTGAGGGAAGTGGTGAAGCCGGTGCTCGTCTGCGTGAAGTTCTGCAACAGTGCCTGATAGCTTGCTGGCAGGTTCAGCGTCTGGTTGAGCTGGATCTGCGTCAGTGCCGCCTGGTTGTAGTTGTAGCTGTTGTGATACACCGACCAGCCGAACTGCAGCGGCCGGTCGAAGAGATAGGGCTGGGTAAACGAGAGCGTCTCGTTGCGCTCGTACTGGCCAATCTCGAACTGCAGCGTCAGGCTTTCGCCCTTGCCGAACAGATTGTTGGTCGTGTAGTTGAGGCCGACGAAAGCCCCGGCCAGCCCGCTGACACCGCCCGTCAGACCGATGCTGTTCTTGCCCTTCTCCTTGACTTTCAGGGTGATATCGACAGTGCCGTCCTGCACATTCTGCTTGATCTCGGAATCCTGCTCCGGCTTGAGCTGGTCAAAATACTGCAGCTGGTTCAGCCGCAGCAGACTCAGTTCCCAAAGATTTCCGTTGTAAACCTGCCCTTCTTCCAGCGCCAGCTCGCGGCGGATGACCTTGTCGCGCGTCGTGGTGTTGCCCTGGAACTCGATGCGGCGGACATAGAACTGTTTGCCCTCATCCAGATCGATGCGCAGGCTGATCAGGCGCTTCTCGTCGTCAGCTTCGGTGTTCGGAACGGGGGTGAAGTTGATGTAGCCCAGGGCGGCGTAGGCTTTGCGCAGCGCCTCGAGGCCTTTGCGTATCGCCTCGGTATCGAAGATCTCGCCATTCTTGATCTTGAACAGCGCGCGCAGCCCCTGGGTGTTCTTGACCGCCTTGTTGCCGCTGAAGGTGATCTCCTTCAGCCGGTACCGCTGTCCCTCCTCCACCGGCATGGTGATGTCCACCGCCTTGCCCGGCGACGACTTGAAGGGGAAGTACCATCGCACACCGCTGGTGTCGTGGATCTGGGTCCTGGGGTCTCCGACCAGCGCCTTGAAGTAGCCCTTCGTCTGGTAGAAGTAGCGCACACGTTCGGCATCCTCGGTCAGCTTGGTGGAGTCGTAGGTCCGGGCGAAGAGGTTCTCGAGGATGATGGAGTGCGGGATGCCGATGGGCTTCAGGTTCTTCATCGCGCGCTGCAGGTCCCGGCTCTTCAGCGCCTTGTTGCCCTCGAACCTGATCTTGCCTACTTTGACCTTTGGTCCTTCCTTCACCACGAAAGTCAGCGACACGGCGGCCGGCGGAATGGGCCGCACCTCGGATTGCACGGTGGCGAACTGGCGCCCGTGCGCGGCCAGAAGCTGTTTGATGACCACCTCGGCATGCTTCACCTTCGTCGGATCGTACTGGCTCTCCTGGGTAAGACCGACCTTCTGCTCCTTGAACTTGTCGAGCACGTCGCTCTGCGAGACCGAGCTCAGGCCCACGTACTTGATCTCGCGAATCGTAGGCTTCTCCTTCACATAGACGTGAATGATCCAGCCCTGCGAGGATTGCTCGCGCTCGATCCGCAGATCGTCGAAGTAACCGGTGTTCCACAGGGAATTGAAGTCGCGCTCCAGCGCGGCCTGGTCGTAAACGTCGCCCGCCTTCGTAAACATACGGGCGCGGATGGTTTCCGCCGGAATGCGGCGGTTGCCGTGGATCACGATGTTCTGGATCACCTCCTGCTGCGCCAGGCAGCTGGCAGCAAAAAACAGGAGCGCGAGAAAGCAACTGATCGCCGTGGCGCAACCACGAACCCCGCGAACCAACCGCATCGCAGGCCTTACCTGACGGTGGCAGGAAATGATGAAACCCTCAGCTCGGTTGATAAAAGCGCAATTATACGGTACGCGTACTCTGGTTCGGAAACCAAAGTCGCAGCCTGACGGCTACGCTAACCCTCACTGTCGCTGGAAGTTGCGTCCGGCACGCGCGTCACCCGCTGCCCTTGCCGGTGGCGGCCGGGGCGGCCCGTTCCACTTCCACCAGGGTGGAATAAAACGTGGCGCCGGCACCGAGGTCGGTGAGCCGCGAGGAGGTCAGCACGTTGACGTTTACCCCGCCCTGCGACAGCTTCGCCCAATGGAGTCGCGCGCCCACCACGCCCGGCTGTACCGCGCCATCGACTCGTGCGCGCAGGAAGATTTCGCCGCGATCGTTGAAGATCCGTACCCGGTCACCATCGGCGATGCCGCGGCGTTTCGCGTCCGAGGAGCAAATTTCCAGTTCGTCCTGGTGGAGCTCCATTCTCTGATGCGCCGGAAGGTTGACGAAGGTTGAGTTCAGGAAGTTGTCGGCCTTGCGCGCCAGCAGTTCCAGTGGATAACCCCTGCTCGCATTGCGCCGCGACTCTTCCGGCGGAACGAACGAAGCCACCGGATCCATCCCGCTGGCGATCAGATTCCCGTCATACAGTCGGGCCTTGCCGCTCGGCGTGGGAAATCCATTCGCGAATGGAAGCCAGGGCCCGCTGGCGTTCCCGGTGAGGTTCAGGCGGACATGCGGATCGCTCTCCAGCCGCTCGCGGGTGATGCCCTCGAGCTGCGCCACCCCCGACGAAAGCGCGCTGTCGATCATGGCATCGACACTTTCGCGGAAGCACTCCTCCTCGAAGCCCATGCGCAGCGCCAGCTCACGGAACAGTTCCACGTTCGACTTGCACTCGCCTGGCGGCTCGATGGCCTGATGCGATACCTGCAGGTAGTAATGGCCGTAAGCCTTTACCAGGTCTTTCTGCTCAAAGAAGGTCGTGGCGGGCAACACCAGGTCGGCGTAGTCGGTCGTGTCGGTGAAGAACTGCTCGTGCACCACGGTGAAGAGGTCGTCACGGCTGAGACCCCGCCTCACCAGATGCTGGTCGGGACACACCGCGGCGGGATTGGAATTATACACCACCAGCGCCTTGATGGGAGGGCTATCCAGCCCGGTCAGCACTTTTCCCAGCTCCACCATGTTTACGATCCGGGAAGCTCTCTTCAGCGGACTCTTCAGCATCAGCTCCGGCTGTTCCATCGCCTTGTCGTTGAGCTGGAAACCGCCGCTGGTGGAGAGCTGCAGGCCGCCGCCGATTTCTTTCCACGAGCCGGTAATCACCGGCAGCATGCAGACCGCGCGCACTGCCGCGCCGCCATTCTGGCAGCGCTGGATACCATAATTCAGCCGGATCGCTGCCGGTCTGATGGTCGCATATTCGCGCGCCAGGCGCAGGATCTGCTCGGCGCTGACTCCGGTCCACTGCGCCACCCGCTCGGGTGTGTATTCGGGCAGACGCTTCTCCAGTTCCCCGAAGCCCTCGCTGTGGCGCGCGATGTAGTCTGCGTCGTGCCAGCCCTCGCGCACGATCACATGCATCAGCCCCAGCGCCAGCGCGACGTCCGTACCCGGATTGATGGCGATGTGCCAGTCGGCCACACCGGCGGTGCGCGTGCGGTAAGGATCGATGACCACCAGCTTCGCTCCCTGGCGCCGCGCCTCTTCAATGAACGGCCACAGGTGAATATTGTTGCCGTGAATGTTCGCGCCCCACGCAATGATGTACTTCGAGTGCCGAAACTGCTCCGGCTCGGTACCGAGCTTGCGTCCGTAGATGGAAATCAGGGCCTCGCCGCCCGCCTGCGAGCAGATGCTGCGATGGAGCTGCGAAGCCCCCAGCCGATGAAAGAAGCGCCGGTCCATCGCAGCCCCGTTGAGGACGCCGATGTTGCCGCCGTAGGAGTACGGCAGAATCGCCTCCGGCCCGAATTCGGCGCTGACCTGCTTGAGCCGGGCGACGATCTCGCCGAAAGCTTCGTCCCACGTGATGCGCTGAAAAACACCGTCACCGTGGGTCCCCTTCGCAGCCATGCGCCGCATCGGATACAGAACGCGATCCGGCGAATAAACACGGTGCAGATATTGCGCAACCTTGCCGCACAGGAATCCGCGCGTGACGGGGTGTTCGGGATCGCCTTCGATCTTCGTGGCGCGTCCTTGCTCGACCGTGATGAGCACCGCGCAGCCATCGGGGCAATCGTGCGGACAGGCGGCATGAATGATTCGCTTCATGGCAGATGCGATTATGCCATGAGCCAGGAAATGTCAGACCAGCTCCTGCTGCCCAGCGACGGGGAGGGTCCATAGTGACCAATTGCGTTTTTTGCGGGACAAACCGCGACCCAAATTGTGTCTATCCATTGACATCCGGCTTCTTTTCGCACCCTGAATAGCAGTATCATTCCTGAAACCTGCTTGGCCGAGTCCTGCGGTTCCGGGAGAAGACACATGACTCGCAGATTACTTGCCGTCCTGTTGCTACTGGTCACCGCTTTTTCCCTGCCGTCGTGGGCAGGACCGCGATGCACTCCGACATCGGAAGATCGCGAGCGCGTGCTGGAGTATACCCGCAGCCTGGAAGAGCATCCGCTCGCCAAGGACAGCCTGCAGAAACGGATGTGGCTGACCGAGTGGGTGGTTAACACGCCCGAGGTCACGGTGGACGTCTGTTGTAAGGAGCTCCAGTCGCTCGACGCGGTCAATAACACCTACTCGCATCAGCTGCGTATGCAGGCCATGTACTCTCAGGCCGCCTTCCAGTTGCAGCATCCTGACGTGAAGGACACGGCCGCCATTCAGGCCGCCGGGCTCGCCGGCACTCTGCGCGCCTATCGCGCCATTCAGCGCTTCGATCCCTCTGCGAAGTACCCGCTGCTCGACGATTTGATGTCTCTGGAGAGAAAGGGCAAACTCCAGAAGTACGTTGAACGCCGCACGCGATGTATGGAAGAGTAGAAATACTCGGGTTTCAGTGAATGGGTGCGCGCGTCGCGCCCTTTTTATTTTGGGATACGGCATTCTGCGCCCCGGCTGATACATTGCTGGTGGGTTCAGCCCTTATCCACGTGGAGAACTACTTCAATTACTTCACGGAAATCGAGGAGCATTTCCAGCGCCGCCGTGGCACGCTGCTCCTGCTTTCGCCGCTCGATTGGGCCCTGATGGAGACCTGGAAAGATGCAGGCGTGCCGCTGCAGGCGGTGTTGCGCGGCATCGATGTTACCTTCGAAAAATGGGAGCGCCGGCCGCGCCGGACACGCAGGGTAAACGGCCTGGCCTATTGCGCGCAGGAGGTGTTGGCTTCGGCGGAGGAACTGAAGGAAGCTGCTGTTGGGCAGCCGATGACAGAGACTCGAAACACCGGTCTGGAGCAGGCTGCGGTTGCCGGGTATCTGAGACGCAACGCGGAGCAGCTCGATAAGCTTCAGCTGCCCGGTTCCGTCGAGTTGATCGCCCACGATACCGCCGCCGCACTCAGAGAACTGGCGGCGTCGCTGGGGCCGGAAAGTACCATGCACATGGAGGATCTGGAGCGGCGGCTTACGGTCGCTGAAGAGAAGCTGCTCGCCGCGCTCATGGCCGCCACGCCGGATGCCGCCCTTTATGGGGCGCGTTCTGAGGCGGATCGCGATCTGGCGCCCTATCGCCGAAAAATGAGCGCTCCGCAGATCGAGCAGCTCCACAAGCAATACATCTACAAACGATTGCTGGAGCAGTACCGGGTGCCACGACTCAGCCTTTTCTACATGTGAGCAGGAACTGGCAACCAGCATTAGGATTAGTGAATGTCGGCTGTACCGCGGCTTTGGCAGGAGACGGGTGCGGCGGATCCGCGTCACCAGCGGGGCAGTGGAGCGGGCGGCTACGGTGGGGAGCGGTAGGGGCCTTTGCAACTGGAGATCGAAAAGCTGGTCTATGGCGGAGACGGTCTGGCGCGGCTGCCGGCTGACGAG
>Ga0335081_10000741_pt1 | contig 53527 bp, 45 predicted proteins | sample Lox_Sample_35_FD_206713 | JGI IMG/M metagenome (GOLD analysis project Ga0335081, IMG submission 206713) | Soil microbial communities from Loxahatchee National Wildlife Refuge, Florida, United States - Lox_Sample_3.5 | ecosystem: Environmental > Terrestrial > Soil > Wetlands | place: USA...
TGAAGGCGTTACCGGAACTGTTCGCGGCGTATGCGTCGGATGATCACGTCCGGCTCGAATACGACACCAAGATTTATTACGGACATCTCGACCGATGAACGTCGCCGTCGCAGCGCGGCAGCGCACCATCGCCGCTTCGCCTCTGGCGGTCATGATTCGGCAGCACGTGTTTTCCCCGGCCGAGCAACTGCTGCTGAAGGAGAGCATCTGGCCGGATTACTCGTCGCGCAGCAGGCGCACCGGATCGATGTTCATCGCCCGCCGCGCGGGAATCCAGGTCGCCAGCATGCCCATCAACAGCATGGTCAGAGCAGCCCCGGCAAGAACGAGAGGATCGCGCGGCGTCGCCTGATAGACGATCAAGGCGAGTACCCGGCTGGCGAGTATACCGAGGATCAGGCCTGCCGTGGAACCCAGAGCCAGCAGTTTGAATGCGCGCCCCAAGGCCGCGTGTAAGACCTCGCGGCGCTGCGCGCCGAGGGCGATGCGAATGCCCAACTCGCGCAGCCGCTTACTGACCGAGTACGCAGCCATGCCGAAGATGCCGGTGATCGCCAGCATAGCGCCCATTACTCCGAGCACAGCGAGTGAGATGGTGGCCATGCGCGGCCCGAACAGCAGCACGTCCATCTGCTGGAAGCGCGGTTCGATGAACACCGGCAGCCCCGCATCGAGCTGATGGAAGGCAGCCCTCATGGCGGCCGCGACTTGCAGCGGATCGCGGTGGTGGCGCACCACCAGGAGCATCTGGGTTCCCGGCCATTGCAGGATGGACAAAAACATGGCCGCATGCGGCGTTTCGTTAATGCTGGAATACTTGCCCTGCTCGGCGATGCCCACCACCTGGACACGGCTGCCATCGGGCATCTTGAAATAGCGGCCCATGGCTTTGTCGGAAGAGCCGAAGATCCTGCGCGCGAATTCCGGGTTCACCACGGCGACGCGCGGCGAGTTCGGGTCGTCATGCCAGGTGAACTCGCGGCCGGCGAGCAGCGTAGTGCCTGCCGCGCGGAAATAATCGGGCGAAACCTTGTACATGAAGGGATCGTCGGCGGCGTTGGCCGGCCGCAGGTCGGCGGTGTCGTCGCGGAAGACGTTGGAATCGGATGAGCCGTCACCGAGGGGAACGTTATCCCCGAATGCTATGGCCTCAACCCCCGGAATCCCCGCCAACGTCTCGACGATGTGCTTCTGCATCGTCAGGACCTGCTCGCCCCGGTAGCCGGCCATGGTCAGGTCGGTATCGGCCAGCATGTTATTGTGTGGCTCGAAGCCGAAGTCGTTGTGCAGCGAGCGTGCCAGCCCGCGAACCGCAACCAGCGACGAGGTGATGAGCACGGCGCAGATGGCAACCTGCACGCCCAGCAACAATTCGCGGATGCTGATGCGCCGCCCCACGGTGCCCGTTGAGCCCAACTTGACCACTTCATAGGGACTGGTGCGCAGCACCTGGCGCACGGGCACAGCGCCAAACAAAAAGCCGCTGGCGATCGTTAAGAGCAAAGCCAGCGCATAGACGTGCGCATCCGGCGTGACCGCCAGTTGGATAGGCCAGCGCGCGATTGGCTGCCACACGCTCAACCAGCGCAGCAAAGGGATGCTGCCCAGAAGTCCCAGCGTCCCTCCTACCAGCGAAATCAGCACCGCCTCGGTGAAGAGTTGCCGCAGCATCCGCGTGCGCGTGGATCCCAGCGCGAGCCGCAGCGCCAGCTCGCGCGAGCGATCAGCGGCGCGCGCGGCGAAGAGACTGCCCAGGTTGGCGCAAGCCGCCAGCAGGATCAGCGTGGATAACAGCATCAGCCCGGTCATGAAGGCGCGCACCGGTTGACCCAGGTAGTCGCCATAGAGGCTGGGACGCGCCAGCGTAAACGTCACCTTGCGGTCGTCCTTGGGATAGGTCTTCTCCAGGTATGCACCGATCGCGTTCAGGTCGGCGGATGCCTGTGCCGGCGTAACTCCTGGCTTCAGGTGTCCCATGGACATAAAAAGCCAACGATCTCCGCGGTCCTCGAACGGACTGAGTTGTTCCGCTGAGGGCTTTAAGCCCGGGCCGGAATAGGCGCCAAGGAAATCCTGATGCTGCACGATAGGCGCAAAGGAGTCGGGGTGGAAGAAGAGCAGGGTGCCGTGGAACTCCGGCGGAGCAACGCCAATGATAGTGTACGGGTGCTTGTTGACCAGGACGATGCGTCCGACCACACTGGGGTCGTCGTGAAAATGGGTGTGCCAGAAGGCGTACGTCAGCACCAGGTAGGGAGCGCTGCCGGGGCCATGTTCGTCCGAGGCATGAAAGAAGCGCCCCAGAAAAGGCCGTATGCGCAACTCGTCGAAGTAGTTCCCTGTAGCCTCCTCGATCCAGGTTCGCGCCGGCTCGCCGCCGGTATCCAGTCCAGCTATGGCCAGATTGTAGGCGACCAGATCATCGAAGCTCCGATTGCGCTGGCGCAGGTCAACGTAGTCGGCATAGGATTCCCCCATGTCGTTATCGGGCGAACGCCACAGTCCATAGAGGCTCTCGGGTTCGGGCACGTTCAGCGGGCGGAGGATGAACGCATTCATCACACTGAACACGACGGCATTGGCGCCAATCGCCAGGGCGAGGGTCAGCACGGCGGAGATGGTAAAGCCGGGAGACTTACGCAACACGCGCAGTGCGAAGCGGAGATCCTGAAGTAAAGTCCCCATCGGAAGCCTCCGGCCATTCGGCCCGCCTAACCGCAGTCGAACTGAGAATCGCAATTGTGACACCAAAAAGCCGGTCAGAGCTATACGATTGAAAACGATGCGCTGTTCGCCTGCAAGACGAGGTTCGGCTTGGCCATAGACTGTACATTACCGGACAGCCATGTCCGAATGGAGTGCCTGTCAGGGCAGAAAGCTGCGGCATCGATCTGGAACGATCGCCATCTATAATGGTTGAGTTAGCTGCTGGGCCGGACGGTCGCTGCGGGCGCAGGTTCGCAGAGGAAAGTCCGAACTCCACAGAGCGGTGTGCCGGATAACGTCCGGGCGGCGGTTCTCAAAGGACCGCTGACGGCCAGTGCCACAGAAAACATACCGCCCCGCCTGACCACCCCAGCGCGCAGCGGGTGAATTCGAGAGGAGAAGCGAAGCCCCTCAGCGGCTGAAGCCGAATTCGGAGACTGTTTCGGCGCGGCTGAAGCCGCGCCCTTTCAAAACCAGCGTGTGCGTTGAGGTGGGTGGGCGGGGTAAGGGTGAAAAGGTGCGGTAAGAGCGCACCGCGCCGCCAGCAATGGCGGTGGCAAGGTAAACCCCACACGGAGCAAGACCAAATAGGGGAGGATCCGACACCCCGACAAATCCAGAGAGGGACTTGTCGGGGGCCCGGAATCCCGCCGTTCTTTCGGTGCACGAGATCAATCCGCGGCGGGGTCATGTGCGTCGCCGTCCGGTGATGTTCGTGAATCGAAAGAACGGCGGGGACGTGCCGGCTCGGCGCGTCACCACTCCCGGGTAGGTCGCTAGAGCCGTGCAGTAATGTACGGCCCAGAGGAATGACCGTCCCTCGCCCGTTCTTTTCACCAATGTTCTTCTGAATAAATTGGTGAGCGGAACGGGCGGGGACAGAATTCGGCTTACAGGCTCGGCAGCTAATCTATCAATCACTTGCAGTGGTAATGACCACGCTGGTTCGCCTGTGGACTAAGGGGACTCTTTGCCGGCGGAAGCTGGACAGCAAGTTTTTTTATTCGCCGCGAGTCGCAATCGGCGACTGGCAGCAACAAGCAGCGAGAGAGGCCACAGCACGCTTTCTGGCCACGCCCAACACCCCGCTTGAGACTTTATTATCGTGCTTGCACGAGGCCGTAGCACGGAACAGCGGCGGCAACCTACAAATGTCTTATCCGCACGAGGGCACGCTGAACAAGTGATAACAGGAGCGCGTCGCTCAGTTGTTCCAGGACGGATACGAGCTGCTTAGGCGGGTATTTCTGGCGATTCGCCTCCTCGACCTCATCTCCGAGAACCGCTTACAAGTGCTCTCAAACAGACCCCGAGATTAGCGCACGAAGATTTCGTTCATCGGACCACGAAAAAGCCGGTGAAAGCTTGCGCTCCCACCGGCCGTTGTAGGTTCACCCTTGTCTTACTGCTGCGCCGTACCACCAGCTGGAGGCGCTTTCTTGCGGTGACGAGGAGCAGGAGCCGCACCAGCGCCTCGCGGCCACTCTTTCTGGTTCGGCTTCACCACCGATTCATCGACCGGCGTGGTGTTCTGCAGTTGCGGACAAGTCGTCGCGTTGTTCTCATCTGCGCCTTGCGGGACCCAGATGATATCGGCCGTCATCGACTGACCGGTGCCGCTGCGAACATCGATCCGGCTCGGGTCGATGCCCTGCTGCTGCACCAGGTAAGCCTTGGCATTGACCGCACGCTGCGCCGCAAGATCCATCGGATGACGCTTCTTGCCGGTGCCGACCATCGGCGCCTTCTCGCCATCGGCGTAACCGATGATGGCGATCTTGGCGTTCGGGTCCTGCTTCATGCGGCTGGCCACGTCGTCCAGGATGGCCTTGGCCGTGTTGTCCACGCGCCACGGACGTCTCTTATCCGGGAACAAGATGGAGTTGATCTTGCTGCACATCGGCGGCGGCGGCGGAACTTCGACCATCACCGTCGCGGTGCCGCGGCCACTCAGGTTGCGAGCATCGGTTGCCGTTGCGGTCACCGTTACCGGTCCAGGTGGTAAGCCTGCGGTGTCGAGGGTTGCCGTCGCTCCGGTACCGCTGATCGTGCCCGCGGTCGTGGCCCACGCATAGCCCACGATGGGCGAGTTATCGGGGCTGGTCGCGGTCGCCGTGAGGGTGGACGGCGTACCGGCCTGCACCGTGCTCGGATTAGCCGTGACAGTCACCACTGGCGGATTCATCGGCTTCGCCTTGACGCTGAAGTTGGCCGCGCACGTCGCCGAGCCGCCCTTCTTCACCTTGGGATCGCTGATGGTCGCATTCGCGGTGTAGCTCCCCGCTGCCACGCCGGTGGTGTCGATGTGCGCCGACTGCGCGTTCGCCGTATCCAGCTTGCCGCCATTCGTCGTCCACGCGTAGGTGACGGTGTGCTTGGGATTGAAGTTGCTGCCCGTCGCCGTAACGGTGATGGGCTCGCCCTCCGTCACCTCCGTAGGCTGCGCGGAGCAGACTGCCGTCGGGGTCGGAGTGTAGTAGCTTCCGATGTTGTACAGCAGGCCCGCCGAGAGCCGAACGCTGTTCCACGTTGGATTGCGGATTTTGAAGAGTTGGCTGTAGTTGCTGTAAATGTAATCGGCTTGGGCTACGCGAATGGCCAGGTGATGTCCGACGTTGTAATCGAAGCCGCCGCCCACTCCCCCGGCAAAGTTCCACTCATCAACGTAAGTGGGCGCGACCTGTCGAACCGTGCCCACAAATACGCGGAAGAATGGGGAGAATGTGTCGGTATGATACTTGTACTGCAACCCGCCCAGAACGTAGTAGATGTCCTGTTCCGTGGTGGCGAAATGCTGACTGCTATCGAGCAGCACGCCAAGATTATGGGCGGACGGCAAGTAATAGACGAACGATTCGTCGATACCCGAGGTGTGGTCCGTGGTCGGTATATTGAAATCGTAGTACCCGCCCGGGTGCAACCACGAATAGCCGGCGTAAACTTCAGCTCGCGGCTGAATGGTAACCTGCCCTGCGGCGAACGTCCCCAGCAGACACAGCGAAGCGACAAGGGCGAACGTTGTCGCGAGATAGCCTCTCGGCACTACTCCAATAGGCAGAGACATTCCTGGTCCTCCGAACTGCGTAGTATCGAAAGCAACCCTGGCCAGCTCAGTTGCGTTGACAGAACGGTGAGAATACCACAACAAAGCCGCTAACAGACCTCCGTACTGCGGGCCGCATCGATTCTGCTAACGGGGATTCGTTACTGCGAAAAAACCGACGAGAACTTACGCTCCCGTCGGCGATAGAGTTCCAGCTTGATCTATTGCTGCGCAGCGCCTCCAGCCGGAGCCCTTTTCTTGTGGTGACGAGGAGCGGGCGCCGCGCCTTCACCCCTCGGCCAAACTTTCTGGTTGGGCTTCACCATCGACTCATTGACCGGTGTGGTGTTCTGCAGATCCGGACAACTCGTGGTATTGCTCTCGTCGGCTCCCTGCGGCACCCAGATGATATCCGCCATCTTCTGCTGGCCGGTGCCCGTGCGCACGTCAACGCGGCTCGGGTCGACGCCCTGCTCCTGAACCAGGTAGGCCTTGGCATTGACTGCGCGCTGCGCCCCCAGATTCATCGGATGACGTTTCTTACCCGTGCCCTCCATTGGCGCCTTCTCGCCATCGGCATAGCCGACGATGACGATCTTAGCGTTCGGGTCTTGCTTCATGCGGCCGGCCACATCGTCCAGGATGGCTTTGGCCGTGTTATCCACGCGCCAGGGACGCTTGAGATCCGGGAACTGGATGGAGTTGATCTTGCTGCACATCGGCGGCGGCGGCGGCACTTCGACGCTTACCGTACAGGTGCCGCTGCCCGTCAGGTTGCGGGCATCGGTCGCGCTCGCTGTGATTGTAATGGGGCCAGCCGATAAGCCGGCCGTGTCGAGGGTTGCCGTCGTTCCCGTGCCGCTGATTCGGCCCGCACTCGAGGTGTACGAGTAATTCGTAATCGGCGAGTTGTCGGGGCTGGTCGCCGAGGCGGTAATGGTGGACGGGCTGCCCGATTGCACCGTGCTCGGATTGGCCGAGCAGCTCACTTGCGGCGGATTCATCGGCTTTGCCTTGACCATGAAGTTGGCCGCGCAAGTCGCCGAGCCACCCTTCTTCGTCTTGGGGTCGCTGATCGTCGCATTCGCGGTGTAGCTGCCCGTCGCCACGCCGGTAGTGTCGATGTGCGCCGACTGCGCGTTCGTCGTATCCAGCTTGCCGCCATTGGTCGTCCAGGCGTAGGTGACGGTGTGCTTGGGATTGAAGCTGCTGCCCGTCGCCGTAACGGTCACGGGCTCGCCCTCGGTCACCTCCGTTGGCTGCGCCGTGCAAGCCGCGGTCGGCGTTGGGGTGTAGTAGTTACCGAGATTGAGGACCATTCCTGCTGACAACCGTACATTGTTCCACTGCGACGAGAGGGTGGTTGGCACGCAGGCAAAGTTCACCACGGCTATGCAGTAGAGATGGTAATTGGTGTAGACGTACTCCGCCTGCGCTACGCGCAGCGATAACCAGCGATTGATGACATAGTCAAAACCACCGCCGACGGCGAAAGCCGCGTTCCACTCGTTGTTGCCCGACGGAGGCGTCGGGGGATAGGCGGGCGAAAGATTGGCAACGCCTCCCATGATGTGGACGAACGGGGAGAACGAGTCCGTGTGGTACTTGTACTGCAATCCGGCCATGACCAGACCTACGCCTACGTACTGGTGGTCTCGGTTGAAGTGGCCGCTGCCATCGACAATGATTCCCAGATTGTGCGCTCGGGGAAGATAGTACGTGATTGAAGAGTCGAAGCCCCGTGGAATGTCTTCGACGTTGACGTGAAAGTCGGCGAATCCGTTGATACCTAGCCAGGAGTAACCGCCGAAAATCTCAGCCTTGGGCTGAATCGTCACCTGCGATGCCGCGTAAGTACCCCACAGGCAGAACAGCAACACCAGCACAATCGTTGCCGCAAGACGGTGATTCAGGACTCCATTGCGGGAAGACATTGTTGTTCCTCCGGCACCCAGCGCTACCAAGCAAGATCGACCCCGCCTGGGTTTCGCGCTGTACAGTGCACCGGCGCAAGCGCAATGTGGCCCGAACATATTACAACGGATCGCACGTAAAGTGCTCATCCGCTGCAGGAGGTATTCACCCTGATAATGGGCCTCAATCAAAGAAAAGACCGGTGAGGGCTTATGCCCTCACCGGTGATTGAGTTACTGCCTTACTGCTGCGCAGTGCCTCCAGCCGGAGGCGCTTTCTTCGCGTGATGATGGGCCGGAGCGGCTACCTTCTTGGGTTTCGGATAGGCGTTCTCGCTCGGCTTCACCACCGATTCGTCGACCTGCGTGGTGTTCTGCAGTTGCGGACAAGTCGTCGCGTTGTTCTCATCTGCGCCTTGCGGGACCCAGATGATATCGGCCGTCATCGACTGACCGGTGCCGCTGCGAACATCGATCCGGCTCGGGTCGATGCCCTGCTGCTGCACCAGGTAAGCCTTGGCATTGACCGCACGCTGCGCCGCAAGATCCATCGGATGACGCTTCTTGCCGGTGCCGACCATCGGCGCCTTCTCGCCATCGGCGTAACCGATGATGGCGATCTTGGCGTTCGGGTCCTGCTTCATGCGGCTGGCCACGTCGTCCAGAATGGCCTTGGCCGTGTTGTCCACGCGCCACGGACGTCTCTTATCCGGGAACTGGATGGAGTTGATCTTGCTGCACATCGGCGGCGGCGGCGGAGCTTCCACCGAGACCGTGCAGGTACCGCTGCCCGTCAGGTTGCGAGCATCGGTCGCCGAAGCGGTAACCGTCACCGGTCCGCTGGGCAATCCCGCAGTGTCGAGGGTGGCCGACGTGCCCGTGCCGCTGACCCTGCCGGCGCTGGCCGTGTAAGAGTAGCTGGTGATCTGAGCGTTGTCGGGGCTGGTAGCCGAGGCCGTAATAGTCGAAGGCGTACCCGCTTGCACCGTGCTCGGGTTGGCTGAGCAGCTCACCTGCGGCGGATTCATCGGCTTCGCCTTAACGGTGAAGTTGGCCGCGCACGTCGCCGAGCCGCCCTTCTTCACCTTGGGATCGCTGATCGTCGCATTCGCGGTGTAGCTCCCCGCTGCCACGCCGGTGGTGTCGATATGCGCCGACTGCGCGTTAGTCGTATCCAGCTTGCCGCCATTGGTCGTCCAGGCGTAGGTGACGGTGTGCTTGGGATTGAAGTTGCCGCCCGTTGCCGTAACCGTAATGGGCTCGCCCTCCGTCACTTCCGTAGGCTGCGCGGTGCAGGCTGCCGTGGGCGTCGGAGTGTAGTAATTTCCGATGCTGTACAACAGGCCTGCCGACAGGCGAATGCTGTTCCACGTCGGACTCCGAACCGAGATGCGCTGGCTAAAGTTGCTGTAAATGTAATCGAATTGGGCTACGCGAATGCCCAAATGGTGGCCGACGTTGTAATCGAAGCCGCCACCCGCTCCCCCGGCAAAGTTCCACTGATCGGCAGTAACGGGCGAGCCCTGCCGGGCCGCGCCTATGAAGACGCGGAAAAAGGGCGAGAAGCTGTCTGTGTGGTATTTGTACTGCAGTCCACCCAGGGCATAGCCAACTTCAGAATACTTAACGCCGAAATGCTCGCTGCCATCGGCTAAGACGCCCAAGTTGTGTGCGAATGGCAGGTAGTAAACAATAGACTCATCCGCACCATCGGTATGGTCTTGTGTGGGTATACCGAAGTCGTAGTGCCCGCCCGGGTGCAACCACGAGTACCCAGCATATAGCTCCATTTTAGGCTGGATAGTAACCTGCGCCGCAGCGAATGTGCCCAGTAGGCACAGCCCAAACGCAAGTCCGACGATTGTCGCAAAGTAGCGTTTCGGGACTACTCCAATACGCAAAGACATTCTTGATCCTCCGGAACTTAGCAGTACCGTAAGCAAATGGCCCAGCTCGGTGTCGCGAAATTTCTTAGGGTACAAATGCAGGGATAATATCCTGCTCGAAACAGCAGGTCATTGTACAGCAACCACGAAGATTAACAAACCTTTTATCTTGGGGGTCTGAATCCGCCGGCGGCGGGCTATTTACTAAGTTTGTACTTGGGTTGCACTGGCGCTCGCTCCCTGGTCTGCGGAAGCCGCTATTCATGCCCCTCGCAGGCCACCAATTCGATTCCGGGGCTTGCGCGCGCCGATGGGGCAGCGATATCGACACCTCTGTTCCCGTTCCGGGAACGAGGCATGCCCGCTTGTCAAAAGAGGCCAGATGTTGGGCTCTGCTCCGGGATACCCGTATTCGGCTACCCGGCTTCAAACGCCCGAAAGTGTTACCTTAATCAGAGGTTGTTCACCACGGCCGACGCCGCAGACGCACATACGGTCAGGCACCATACCCGCGTTCGCGCATCTAAGTTGCTGATGAACCGGCAGGAAACGAGGGCCTGATTTGCTACCCTGCAAACCACGAGACGCTCTCATGGCGCATGAAAAAGTCCTAATCGTTGAAGACGAAGAAAACGAACGCTCCGGATTGGCCGAACTGGTGCAGGCTTGGGGCTATGACGCCTGGACCGCTAGCGATGGCGTCGAGGGCTTGCAGGCGATGGAGGACTGGAATCCTGGCATCGTGATTACCGACTTGCGCATGCCACGCATGGATGGCATGCAACTGCTGGAGGCCATCGCTGCCCAGCCGCGGCAAGTCGCCGTCGTCCTGCTGACCGCGCAAGGCAGCGTGGATGCTGCCGTGACGGCGATGAAGAGCGGCGCCTTCGACTTCATCGAGAAGCCGGTCAATCCCGCGCGGCTGCGCAACATCCTGCAAAACGCCTCGCGGCTGCGCGGTGCCGAGCGCGAGCTGGAGGCCAGCCGCCGCAAGCTGCGCGACGTTGGTGTACTGGGCGCGCTGGTGGGTCCCTCCAAGCGCATGCAGGAGGTTTTTCGGCTGATTGAGATGGTCGCGCCCAGCACCGCGTCGGTGCTCATCACCGGCGAGAGCGGTACCGGCAAAGAGTTGGTGGCGCGCACTATTCATTCCCTCAGCAATCGTAAGGCGAGGCCTTTTGTCGCCATCAACTGCGCGGCGATTCCCGAGACCTTGATTGAAAGCGAAATCTTCGGCCATGAAAAAGGCGCGTTCACGGGGGCGCTGGAACGCCGCGTCGGCTGTTTTGAGCTCGCCGAAGGCGGGACCTTGCTGCTGGACGAAATCGGGGAGATGCCCATTGGCACACAAGCCAAGCTGCTGCGCGTGCTGGAAGACCGCAAGCTGCGCCGCCTGGGCAGCAAGACCGAAACTGCGGTCGATGTTCGTGTCCTGGCGGCCACCAATAAGGTCCCGGAAGAAGCCGTGTCCAAGGGGCAGTTGCGAAATGATCTTTACTATCGCCTGAACGTCTTCAATATTCACCTTCCCCCTCTACGCGAGCACAAAGAAGACTTACCCGAGCTGGTGCAGGCGCTGCTGAACGAGATGAACGAAAAACACAACCGCAGCGTCGCTGGCATCAGCGATCCGGTGAGCGGCGCGTTTAATTCCTATGCCTGGCCGGGAAATGTGCGCGAGCTGCGCAACACGCTGGAGCGCGCCGTGATCGTCTGCGATGGAGCGGTCGTCGAAGTGAAACACCTGCCGCCGGGGTTTGGGCAGGTGATTCCACGCACCCCGGTGCAGGAGGCCAATGCCATCCGCCTGGGCGTGGGCACCACAGTCGACGAGGCCGAACGCCTGCTCATCCTGAAGACGCTCGAGGCGACCAATAACAACAAAACCCGCGCCGCGGAAATTCTTGGCATCAGCCTGAAGACGCTGCACAACAAGCTGAAGGAATACGGTGCCCAGGCCAGTGAGGCCGACGCTGCGGCAAGCTAGAAAAGTCCGCTGCTCGTTCTTCACTATTCGCTTCCCACCAGATGATTTGGGTGCCCCAGGTCTCGCGCCGTTCGAGACCTGGGCCATCCTGCAGCATCGCCGAAACCCAGGTCTGGAAAACCGCCAGACCTGGGGCACCCGCGCATGTTCCATTCGCCTTCTCTGGCCAAAGGCGAAGAGCGTCGTCATTGCGAACTGCCGCTTCCCGCCTGTACAATCAATTTGCTTCCTGAACCGCGAGTTGCGTTTGCAGCTCGCATCCACCGTGCCGAAGTGGCGGAATTGGCAGACGCGCATGGTTCAGGTCCATGTACCCGCAAGGGTGTGGGGGTTCGAGTCCCTTCTTCGGCACCAATCGCTCTGCGGTCCCCCGGCTGCGCTCGGGATTTCGGCTGCGGGCTCAAACGCCCGCAAAGCGCTGCCATAACGGCGTGCGCGCCGAGACTCCCACATTACTCACACATTACTATGTGTAACGCTTTACACATGGCTACCAATTTGGCGCTCGATGACCGGCTGATCGAAGAGGTCCGCAGCATCGGCAAGCATAAGACTAAAAAGGAAGCCGTCACCGCGGCCTTGCAGGAGTACGTCCAGCGGCGCAAGCAGATGGGAATTTTCAAACTGGCGGGTACCATTGACTACGACCCGGCCTACGACTATAAATCCCGACGCTGGCGTAAGCCCCGGTGACGGTCCTGATTGACACCTCGATCTGGTCGCTAATGCTGCGACGCGATCGCCACCGCCTGTCCCGCGAACAGGAGACGCAGGTGGCTGCTCTCGAAGAACTGGTCGCCGCAGGAAGGGCACGATTAATGGGTGCGGTTCGGCAAGAACTACTCACCGGAATTCGGCACAAACATCACTTCTTACGTCTTCGGCAGGAGTTGCGCACTTTCCCCGACGTTGAGCTCCAGATAGAAGACTATGAAGGAGCGACCGAAGTGAGCAATGTTTGCGAGGCGCACGGCGTAATCGGAAGCTCGGTTGACATGCTTCTCTGTTCCGTTGCGCTACGTCGCGGTTGGGCCATTTACACCTCGGACCGCGATTTCCAGCGCTACGCGAAATATGCTTCTATCGCGCTCTTTTCCTGACCAGCTATAGCGGGTTTATACGCATATGGCTCCTGCTTTTACAAGGCGCTGAGGGACCGAATTCCCTCAGCGGCTAAAAGCCGGCTTCATTTGCGCTGAAGGCGCGCCCTTTCAAAACAGACAACACCAGTGCGGAAAAGTTTAGTCGTTTACCCCACCGGCGCATACTGGATGGCCAGCAACGTCTCGTCATCGGCCCGCTCTGCGCCGCCGCGAAATGCCGCGAGGTTCTGCTTTACTGCCTGTACCAGGCCGTTGGGACCGCGCAGGCGATTCTCGCTAACCAGCTTCATCACCGCGTCGATGCCGTACTCCTCGTCACGATGGTTCGCGGCTTCCGAGATGCCGTCGGTATAGAGCACCAGCGTGTCGCCCGGCGACATCTGCGCCCTGGTGACGCATAGCGTGTCATCCGTAAACATGCCCAACGGCCGGCAGGTGCTTTCGAATCGGCTGATTTCATTTTTTCCTGCCAGCAACACCGGCAGATGGCCCACATTCAACAGCTCGACTCCGCCCTGGCTTGATGTCCTGCCAAAAACCGTGGTGGCGTATTGCGAAGGCAACGCGCTCTCGCGAAAAAGACGATTGGCCCGCAGCATGAACTCCTCGACCCCGAGACCCTGCGGAATCAGCGAGCGAAACACTGCCCGTAGGTTTGACGCAAGCATGGCCGCGGCCACGCCCTTGCCCGAGACATCGGCCATGATGAAATACAAATGCCCATTCTCGCGGATGACATCGCAATAGTCGCCGCTTACTACTCCGGCCGGCTGGTAGTAGTGCGCGATTTGCCACCCTTCAAAGCTGGTATCGGCAGCCGGCAAAAGCCCCTTCTGCAAGTGGGCCGCTACTTCCAAGTCGTATTCCAAAGCCCGCTGCTGCTTCGGCGTCATATGTTCGAGGCAGACCGTGGTCAGCGGGTCCTGGCGGAGCCAGTCTTCGCCGATGTCGGTGTGGCACTCCTCGCAGATGCCAAAGGTGCCGTGCTCAATGCGCTGCAAGGCCTCATCGACTTGCTTAAACAAATGTTCGAACTGTTGCCGCTGCCGGCCCACCAGCACATCGGCCAGTCTCGCCCGCCCCGCCAGCAGTTGCTCGCGGACGCTGTTCACGTAAGCCGTTTCGCCAATCGCCATGGATAACCACCTTACGAGTATTAGAAGGTTATGACGGACCGGCGGATGCAGTCTTTTCGCTCCGCAATCGTCCGGTGACCTTCACATCCCCTCAACCGACAGATTAGCGCCAGCAGGGCGGAGATTCACTCCGCCGCTTGCGGCCAAAACAGTTTTGCCTTGGCATCTAGGGCCAGCACCCTCCAATTCGCATTTGGCGCTTGGCAGTTGGCCAAGACTGATCGTGAGACGCTGTGGCACAAATGCTAAGTGCAAAATGCTAAGTGCTGATCTTCCGCGATTGACCGTCGCAACGCCATCCCGTACCCTAGGAAGTTCGCATTCTGAGCCCATGAAAACTGCTGAGATGATGTCTTTACGGGTCGCCGAAAAGATCACCGAACTGGTCGGCGAAACCCCGGTTTTACATTTGCGCAAGCTCTCTCCCGCCGGCGGCGCCGGTGTGTACGCCAAGCTCGAATACCTGAATCCCGGCGGCAGTATCAAGGACCGCGCTGCCCTGGGCATGATCACCAAGGCCGAGCGCGCGGGTACGTTGAAGCCCGGAGCGACGATTTTCGAGGCCACCGCCGGCAATACCGGCGTGGGGCTGGCGCTCATCGCCAGCGGTCGCGGGTACAAGACCGTGCTCGCCGTGCCTGAAGGTTTCTCGCAGGAAAAAGTCACGCTGATGGAGGCGCTCGGCGCTGAAGTGATTCGCACATCTCACGCCGGCGGTATGCAGGAGGCCATCGACTACATCAAAGAACGTGCCGCACGCACTCCCAATTCTTTCATCGCCGGCCAATTCGAAAATCCGGACAACCCCGACTTCCATTACGAGACCACGGGCCGCGAATTTTACGAGCAGCTGGGCGGCGAGATCGACGCCATCGTCATCGGTTGCGGCACCGGCGGAACGTTTACAGGCGTGGCGCGCTACTTGAAAGAACGCAATCCGCGCACCCTGGCGATTGCCGTCGAGACGCAGGGTTCCGTGCTCGGCGGCGGCCCGCATGGCGAACATGAAGTGGAAGGCATTGGCGCAAGCTTCATCCCCAAGACCTTCGATGGCTCGCTGGCGGACGAGATCATCGCCGTCAACGATCACGATGCATTTGACATGGTAAGAAAACTGGCAGCTGTCGAAGGCGTGCTAGCGGGTTCGAGCGCGGGGGCGAATGTCTTCGCCGCAATTGGGATCGCGAAGCGGCTTGGCCCAGGCAAGCGCGTGGCGACAATCATCCCCGATTCGGCGGAAAGATATCTGTCGAAGGACATCTTCCACTTCAACGAAAAACATTAATCAACCACAGAGACACAGAGGTTTGGAATTCAGAGTAGCGCTTCCAGGTTCTCAGGTCGGGGAAAGAGAGGTTGCCGCTTGGGAACTCCAGATAATTGTACGGCACCTGGAATTGCTTCGAGGGCCGCGCTTCCGGCTGATGCCGAGCAGGCGCTCACCAGAAACATCATCTCAGCGGCCAACGACGTCCATCGGGCGCTCGGTCCTGGACTTCTGGAATCTGCCTATCAGGCGTGTCTATGTCGCGAACTGGAGCTCCATAACCTGAGATTTCGTCAACAGGTCGAACTGCCGCTCGTTTACAAGGGGCTGAAGCTCGATTGTGGCTACCGGATCGACTTCATCGTCGAGGAGAAGGTTGTGGTCGAGTTAAAAGCAGTCGAAGGAATTCTGCCTGTTCATCAGGCGCAGCTCCTAACGTATCTGCGCTGGTCTGGGTTGAGAGTGGGTCTACTGATCAACTTCAATGTTCCCGTACTGAAGGATGGCATACGCCGAAGGGTCCTCTGACTTAAAAACCTCTGTGTCTCTGTGTCTCTGTGGTTAATTGATTTTTCTATGTCCAAGCAAAACTCGGGTTTCTCCACGCGCGCCATCCACGTCGGCAACGAAGCGGATCCGTCCACCGGAGCCGTTGCTCCTCCCATTTTCGCGACCTCGACCTACGCGCAGGAGGAGCTTGGCAAAACCAAGGGCTATGACTACTCGCGCGCCGGCAATCCCACGCGCACGCGGCTGGAGGAGAATCTTGCCGCGCTGGAAGGCGGCATCGCCTCGCGGACCTTCGGCAGCGGCATGGCCGCGGTCGGCGCGATTTGCCATCTGATGAAGGCCGGCGACCACATCGTCGCCTCGAACAATCTCTACGGCGGCGTGCCGCGCCTGTTCAACCAGATCATGACCAACTTCGGCCTCGAGTTCACCTACGTGGACTCGTCCGACCCGCGCAACGTGGAGGGCGCCATCCGCAAGAACACGCGCTACGTCTACATCGAGACGCCAACCAATCCGCTGATGGGGCTCACCGACATCGCCGCCGTCAGCGAGATCGCGCACCGCCGCGGCTGCGAGGTTGTCGTCGACAACACTTTCATGTCGCCGTATTTTCAGCAGCCGATTCGCCTTGGCGCCGACATGGTCATGCACTCGACCACGAAGTTTCTCAACGGTCACAGCGACGGCCTGGGCGGCGTGCTGGTGTGCACGACAAAGGATCAAACGGAGCAGCTTGCGTTCGTGCAAAAAGCCGCAGGCGCGATCCTCTCGCCGTTCGAGTGCTGGCTGGTGCTGCGCGGCACCAAGACGCTCGCCGTCCGCATGAAGCAGCACGACGAGAACGGCCGCGTGATGGCCGACTTCCTCTCCAGCCATCGCAAGGTGAAGAAGGTGTTTTATCCCGGGCTGAAGAGCCATCCGCAATACGAGCTGGCCTGCCGGCAGATGTCGGGTTTCGGATCGATGATCACGTTTGAGACCGGCTCGCTCGGCAACGCCAAGCGCCTGCTGAAACGCGTGCGCCTGTGCACCATGGGCGAGTCGCTGGGCGGAGTCGAGACGCTCATCTCGCATCCCGCGACGATGACGCACGCCGCCATCGGCGAGAAGGGCCGCAAGGCGATCGGGCTGACGGATGGCATGGTGCGGATTTCCGTCGGCATTGAAGATGTGCAAGATTTGATTGCGGATTTGGAGCAGGCGCTGAGTGGAGTATAGATTGAGGTAATGGCCAGAAAATCCTCCTACACACCGCCCCCGTCCACACCTCCGAGGGTTGGACCTGAGCAGGGCATTCAGTTGCTACAACGCCTTATTGAAAAGGCCAAAGATCTTTTGCAATCTCGACCGATAGGCTCGGCCAAAGAAGATGCTTGGGAGGTTGTTGCTCGTGACTACCTTGTTCGGACGTTCGGCTCGGATTCTCCGAACACAGACAGTGTCTTGGATGTCGGAAAGTTCGGCTCGTTTCCACGGAACGCCGGTGAGCAGTACTGGGAGAACCATCGCGTGAAAACACTGGAAACGAGAGTAACAATTCTGCAGAGCCTCATTGAGACGTTGCAAACCGCAGTGGAATTGAACCAGCCAGATCATCTCGTCACACCACAGAGTCTCGGAGAGGGGGTTTTTCTTGTCCATGGACACAATGAAGCGATTTTGCATGAGGTAGCCCGCTTCCTCGAAAAGCTTGAGCTGAAACTCACGGTATTGCGTGAGCAACCAAACTCCGGCAGAACAATCATTGAAAAGTTTGTTGACTATTCAGATGTGGGTTTTGCTGTTGTCCTGCTAACGGGCGATGACCGGGGCGGAGCCGCCGACTGCGCCTACGAAAATCAATTTCTCCGCGCCCGTCAGAACGTGATTCTTGAGCTTGGATTCTTTTTGGGGAAGCTTGGAAGAAGTCGTGTGTGTGCTCTCTACCAAGAGGGGGTCGAAATTCCATCCGATTACAAAGGCGTCCTCTTTACTGTATTGGATGAGAGCGGAGCATGGCGCCTCACTTTGGCCCGGGAACTAAGGGCCGCCGGATTCAACGTCGACATGAATAGGGCGCTGTGAACACTTCAACTCGAACCCCTTCGGCCACAGTGCAATGACCAAGAACCAATCCGACCGCATCACCGAGCTGCTGAAGACCGCGAAGAACATCGCCGTCGTCGGGCTCACCGACTCGCCGCTGCGGCCCAGCTACGGCGTGTCGCATTACATGCGCTCGCAGGGATATCGCATCATTCCAGTAAATCCCAACATTACGGAATGGGAGGGCGAGAAGGCGTACGCCTCGCTGCTCGAGGTTCCCGACAAGATCGACATCGTCAACATCTTCCGTCGGCCCGAGTTTGTGCCGGAAGTTGTAGAACAGGCGATTCAAATCAAGGCTCCAGCGATCTGGATGCAGGAGGGCGTCATTCACGACGAGGCAGCGGAGAAGGCGCGACAGGCAGGCGTCTTCGTCGTGATGGACCTCTGCATTCTGAAAGAGCATCGCAAAAGAAATTAACCACAGAGACACAGAGGCGATTATGAATAGAGTTCGTGATCAATGGCAGAGTGCGGCAGAAGTCGGCGCATTGTTATCTGCCTGATGCCTTTTCCTCTGTGTCTCTGTGTCTCTGTGGTTCATTCGCCTTTGCCTTTCGTATTTCTTCCAGCCGGTGCTTGATCCGCTCCTCCACGCCCTCGTTCGTCGGATGGTAATACACGCGGTCTTTGAGGTTGTCGGGCAGGCATTGCATGTCGGCGACTTTGGCTTCGTAATCGTGGGCGTAGCGGTATCCCTCACCGTAGCCGAAGGCCTTCATCATTCCGGTTGGCGCATTGCGCAGGTGCAGCGGCACGGGATCCTGAGCGGTGCGCTCGACGTCCTCCTGTACGGCGCCATAGGCCAAATACACGGCGTTCGACTTCGGCGCCGCGCAGAGATACACGACCGCCTGCGCTAGCGCCAAGTCGCCTTCGGGGATGCCCAGAAAATCGAAGGCATCCTTCGCGGCGAGCGTCACGGCCAGCGCGTTGGGATCGGCGAGCCCGATGTCCTCGACGGCCATGCGCACCACACGTCGCGCAACGTACAGTCTGTCCTCGCCGGCCTCGAGCATGCGCGCCAGCCAATAGAGCGCGGCGTCGGCATCGCTGTTGCGCACGCTCTTGTGCAGCGCGGAGATGAGATTGTAGTGCTCTTCGCCGGCCTTGTCGTACATCAGCACGCGCTTTTGCAGCGCCTCGGTAACGATGGCATCGGTGATGCGCGGCGTGTGCTGTTCGGTCGCAAGCGTGGCGGCTACTTCCAAAGCGTTGTAGGCGCTGCGCGCATCGCCGCTAGAGTAGGCCGCGATTTTCGCCAGCGCGCCGTCGTCAGCTTCAGAGTGCAGCCCGCCCAGACCGCGTTCTTCATCCCGCAACGCGCGCTGAAGCAGGCCGACAATCTGCTCTTCCGTCAGCGGCTTCAGCACGTACACGCGGCAGCGCGAGAGCAACGCGGAGATCACCTCGAACGACGGGTTTTCGGTGGTCGCGCCGATGAGGCGGATGCTTCCCTTCTCGACGTACGGCAGAAACGCGTCCTGCTGGGCCTTGTTGAAGCGATGCACTTCGTCGACGAAGACGATGGTGCGGGTGCCGTACTGCCGCGCGCGCTCGGCATCGGCCATGACCTGCTTGATTTCCTTGATTCCGGCAAGCACGGCCGAGAACTCGATGAAGTCGGCGTGGGTCATGCGCGCGATGATCTTCGCCAGCGTTGTCTTGCCCACGCCGGGTGGACCCCAGAAGATGAGCGAGCCGGTATCATCGCGTTCGATCTGCACGCGCAGCGATTTGCCCGGCCCGAGAATGTGCTGCTGTCCGACAAACTCGTCGAGCGTGCGCGGACGCATGCGATCGGCCAGCGGCCGAGTCTTGTCGACCGCTTCCTCGCGCGGCGCGTTGGATTCAAATAGACTCACAGTTATGTCTAACCACAGAGACACAGAGACCCAGAGATTTTACGGCCTCCTACTGACACGCGCGCCGTTCCGAGACGTGCTCTGAGCAAGCAAATCGCAATTCTGAGAGTTTTCATTCCTCTGTGTCTCTGTGTCTCTGTGGTTGATTTTTTTGTCTCGCGGCTTCATACAGCACCACCGACGCCGCGATGCCCGCATTCAGCGACTCCACCTTCTCTGCGTGCGGAATCGCAATCAACTCGTCCGCCTGGGCAAGAATTTCCTTTGGCACTCCCGCTCCTTCGCCGCCGATCACGACCGCTACCGGCCCGCGCAGGTCGGCATCCCAAGCCGGCGTTCCCTTGTGAGATGACGTTGCAAGCACGCGGATTCCGCGAAACTTCAGCTCGGGCAAAGCGACGCGCAGCGGGGCTTTGGCTGTCGGCAGGCGAAAGAGCGATCCTGCGGACGCGCGAACCGCCTTCCAATTCCACGGGCTGACCGTTTCCTCGCCCAGCAACAAGCCCGTGGCTCCAAAAGCCTCGCCGGAGCGTGCAATGGTGCCGAGGTTTCCAGGATCCTGAAGACCGACAGTCATCACCAACAACGCCGGTCCGCTCGCCAGCACATCTTCGAGCGAAAGCGACTTGACGCGCACCAGCGCAGCGATGCCTTGCGGAGTTTCGCTGGGCACTGCGGAGGCAAAAACCTCGTCCGGCAAGCGCAGGATTTCCGTGTGCGCGGAGAGTTGTGGCAGCAACTTGTGCGCCTTTGGCCGCGCCGACTCGCTGAAGAAGACCGTCGCGAGCCGCAGGCCGCTGCGAATGGCTTCCTCGACCAGGTGCATGCCTTCGACCGCAACCTCACCCTGCTGGTTGGGTGCGGCCTCGCGAAAGGCGCGGCGCAACTGCATAACGCGCGCGTTGTGCCGGCTATCAACCCGCCGCAAACGCGCTTCGAAGTTGCTGTCACTTGGCATCGTACTCCGCCGTCGACTATCGTACATTGCCGGCTGCAATGCCCATCCCCGCGCGATGCGCGCCGTCGTGGTAATCTGCTGCTTGCTGTTGTGCGGAGTCTTATGTTAGGTTCGCTCCGCGAATACCTCGCAGGCGAAGAGGCAGGCTTGCGTCCTGAGATCGTCAAAATCAATAGTCAGCAGCCGGAGAGCTCGCTGGTGACTTACGTCGCGGAGAAGATTCGCGCCGGCGAGGTCCTCGGCATGCCGACGGACACTTTCTACGGCCTGGCAGCTGATCCTTTCAACCTGCACGCCGTCGATCGCGTTTACGACATCAAGAGCCGCTCCCGGCACAAGCCGTTGTCCTTACTGATCGAATCGGTCGACCAGGCCGCCGACATGGCCTGGCCCCTGCCGGAGATCTTCTACCTGTTGGCGCGCCGCTTCTGGCCGGGACCGCTCACGATCATTGTTAAGGCCGATCCCAAGCTGCCGCTGAAAGTGACGGCGAACACCGGCAACGTCGCCTTGCGCGTGCCGTCGGCCGAGGTGGCGCTGGCCATTGTTCGCTCCGCGGGACTGCCCATTACCGCGACGTCGGCCAATCTCCATGGCGAGATGGAGTGCACCTCCGCTATGGAGGTGCGCGATCAGTTGGGCGACCGCCTGTCGATCATCGTCGATGGCGGCCAGGTCCCGGGCGTGATGCCGACCACGATTGTCGACCTCACCGGCGATGGCGGCTGGCGTGTGCTGCGGCACGGCGCCATTCCGGAAGAGCAGATCGTCGAGCTGCTGGGGCGGGAGTAAGTCGCCACGCCTGTTCGCACTGACAAATTTCATCCCCTCCTCTGGGTCCTGCTGCTGATGATGATCGCCGCGGCCGCCTTTTTCTCCTACATCAGCGTGCAGATCATGCGCGAGGCGCGCGTAGACGAAGAGCACCCGGCGGGGGCCATCGTGGTCTTCGGCGCGGCGGAATACAGCGGACGGCCGTCGCCGGTTTATCGCGCGCGGCTGGACCACGCCTACACTCTGTTCGAGCGCGGCCTGGCGCCGGTCATTATCACCACCGGCGGCGCCGGCAACGACCCCAAATTTAGTGAGGGACAGGTGGGACGCGATTATCTTGAAGCGCGCGGCATTCCCGACGCCAATCTCATCGCCGAAACCCAGGGCGGCGATACCGACGAGTCCGCGCAACGCGTGGCCGTCATCCTGCGCACCAACGAAATGCATAGCTGCCTGCTGGTGAGCGATGCCTACCACATGTTTCGCGCCAAGCAGATGATGGCCGCACAAGGCATCGCGGTCTACATCTCGCCGCGTCCGGGGTCGATACCGAAGACCATTTTTGGGCGCTATCTGGCAGCGCTGCGCGAGAGCTTCAGCTATCTGCTGTATAAGGCGCACGTGCGATAGCGGAATTATTGACCCCTGATTGTCGGATATCCCTTGTCCACCCAATCCGTACCGAAGTTGTCGGCGATGTAGAGCACCTTCACATCACGGAATCCCATCTTGTGCAACTCGTTAAATGCGGGACGAACGTTGGGGCAGTGGTTCCAGGGGCAGCATCCGCAATACAGGACAATGAAGGTGTTCTTCGGCAACGCCTTCACTCGCGTTCGCAGCGACTGCATTCCCTGCGGCGTCGAAGCCGCTCCGCTGTACTCGGCGCCGGGAATATGCGCCTGCATGTAAAGCAGCGACGGCCCGACGTCGAGAATGAGCGGCCTCTCGCCCTGTGGCGCCTGCAGCAGCTTCACCATTTCTTGTGGATTGATGAGCTGTGAACTCCCGGGCGGTAGCTCGGATTGCGCGAACGCAAAAGTGGCGGCAATGAGTGCGAGACTAACCGTCACCAGGCCAGGCACGACGTGCGGCTTAGCGCACCGTTTCATGTGGTTGCTCTTTCGCGACGGGAAGTTCACAGGATGTCTCTTCCGTTTCAGACCCGACCGGGCCCTTGCGCTTGGCTCAGGTAGAGACGCCGAACTTCGGCAGCACCCATTGCGTCAGCACGACATATGCGACGAGTATGAGGATGATTACCAGCCAACCCGGCATAGTCACCTCTTAGAGCAATTATGCGCCTCCCACACGGCAGATGCACTTGCACTAAGGTTGCATGCTATTCTTCACGACGGCTGACTTGGGGCTTCGCCATGTACACCTTGTTCGCCACGCTGATCCTGCTTCCGGTCCTACTAGGCGCCGCTTCCGGCCAAGCCGATAAATCTCAGGACAAGGCGCCTCCGCCGTGCCGCGTTTCCGGCCGTGTGGTCTCAGCTTTGGATGGCGCTCCCCTCAAATCCAGCCGGGTGGCCCTCGTGCAGGAGGAGACAAAGTCCCATCCCAAGGTCTTTGCCGCGACGACGGACAGTGACGGCCACTTCGACATCAAGAATGTGATTGCCGGCCGTTACCAGTTCTTCGCCCAGCACGTCGGCTATGTCGATCAGCAGTATCGGGCCAAAGGCACCGGTGAAGGCGCGGTGCTGGCGCTGCAACCGGGCCAGGAGATCACGGACGTGCTGTTCCGGTTGATTCGAGCGGGCGTTATTACCGGACGCATTGTGGACGAGAATGGCGAGCCCATGGCCAAAATACTGGTTTCGGCGCTGCGCCAACCGACGGCCGAAGAGGAAGAAGACGAGGGTAAGCATCGTTCGCACAAAGAGCGCCTGCGCCCCGAAGCCCGAACCATAACTGACGATCGTGGCGAGTACCGGCTCTATGGACTGAAGCCGGGTGACTATTACATCAGCGCCTCCATGTCGGGCGCGGAGATGTACCTTCGGGTCATGGCGGGCGACGTGTTCCTGGAGCAGGCGCTCTGCAGCGAGTACGTGCCGCTGTACTACCCGGGCGTTGTCGCGTTCGATCAGGCGCAGCCGGTTGCGGTGCGAGCAGGTGACGAAATCGCGGCCGATTTCACCATGCGTCGCGTGCCGGGCGTGGAAGTCGCGGGGAAGGTGATCGGGCCGGATGGCAAGCCGGCCGTTAATGCCTCCATTACGATTGAGTCCTCGCAGGGCGGAGCGGGTTTGCCAGATGATTTGCGCGCTCAGATTGACAAAGGAGAATTCTCGTTCAAGAACGTTCCGCCAGGCAGTTATGTCATCATTGCCAGGCAATACGACGAGGGCAAGACCTGGCAGGCGCGACAGAGAATCGAGGTCGGCGAGCGCAAGGTCAATTCGCTGGTGCTGGCGCTGGGAAAAGGCATTACGATTAGCGGCCACATTTCGTTCGTTGGTCCGGGCAGCCCTCCCAGCGCGAATCGCATATATGTTTACCTGTCGCCCACCGAGGAATCCGTGGATAGCACGGGAGGTTTCGCACGCGTCGGGAAAGACGGCTCATTCCAGGTTCTGGATATCTCTGACGGCAGCTATGCCGTACGCGTTGGCATCTCCGAGGGAGGCTGGTACGCCAAGTCCATTCGTTTTGGCGCCGACGATGTGCTGGAGAAAGGATTGCAAATCGAAGCGGGCTCCAGCGGCGCACCGCTCGAAATCGTGATGAGCTCCGCGACGGCACAGTTGGAGGGCTCCGTGATAGAGGACGACAAAGCTGTTGTCGCCGCGCAAGTGCGACTGCGTCCCGATCCGGAGACCCCGTACAACGAATCACGCGGCCGCGAAGCGACTACCGACCAGAACGGCCACTTTTCCATCACCGACCTGGCGCCGGGAAAGTATCGCGTCACCGCAAAGCTCACCGCCGAGCCGGGTCTTCCCGCTCCCAAATCGGAAGCCCAGGCCGTTACGCTGCATGAAGGTGATCGGCAGTCGGTGCAATTGACGCCGGAAGAACCGAAGGGACAATGAGGCAGATTTGGGTCACATGAAGCCGTGACGAGCATGCTTGTTTGTGAACCAGACTGGGATTAACTTACGTAGGCGCATGAATATCATCCGCTACGGCGTGCGCTTCTGCTTGATCGCTTTCGCCATAGCACTGCCTGCCGTAACCCACGCTCAGTTGCAAAAGGATGTCGATGCAAGAGACAAAATGGGTTGGACCCAACTGATGCATGCAGCATCGCTCGGGGCCGCTGACCAAGTGAAGAGGCTGATTGCACTCGGCGCCAACGTCAACGTGACAGACGAAAGACCTCTGTTTTCAGACGACTACACGCCGCTTATGCTTGCGGCATTCGACAACCACGACAGTGCGCGTACGGCAGAGTTGCTGCTCCAGGCGGGGGCCGACCCGGACGCCGTGGACCAGCCGGACGGAAGGACAGCGCTCCTATGGGCAGTGCTGCTAAGGCATGCGGCTGTCGCAGGGGTACTGATCGATGCTGGCGCAAACGTGAATCTAGGCGACCATCGAGGGAAAAGTCCGATGATGGCTGCTGCGTATAACGGCAACCCGGATCTTGTGCAGAGGATGATCAATGCCAGTGCAGACGTAAACCACACGAGTGCTGACGGTACTTCACCTCTCATAGCTGCGGCCTATGGCGGCAATCCGGATGTCGTGCAGATGCTGCTCAAAGCCAAAGCCGACGTGAATCGCACGAATAACAACGGAAACTCAGCTTTGATGTTCACGGTGTGGGGATGCCATCGTGATGTAGCGCAGGTGCTGCTCGACGCAGGTGCAAGACTTGGGCCGCATGACTGGAAGAAGGTCCGCCCTCCACAGATGAGCGATTTCCCGGTCACGAAAATCTACAAGGGGAGGCCCTCCGCAGTTGCCCAAAACAGCAGCCCTATTGCCAGAGAATATAAGACTCGAATAAAGGAGGCGGCAAAAGGTGGTCCCGACTTCGCTGGGCATTATTCCGTCGCCGAATGGGGCTGCGGGAGCAATTGTCAGGCTTTCGCATTCATAGATTCACAAACGGGAAAAGTCTTCGACCCCGGGGGGAGGGAGGGGGCAGACAGAGGATTTTCCTTTACTCTGAATAGCACCCTGTTTATCCAGGACCCACCTAATTCGCCGGATTCTCTGGCATACGAGGACGACATCTCCGACACGGTTCCGGTGCGCTACTACGTCTGGAAGGAGCCTAGCCTTGTGCAAATCTATGAGGAGCCCTGTATCGTCGAGGGACATCAGCAAAAATGCGGGTGTATGGATTTGCAGCAGATGGTATTGAATTCGGCCGCCAAGTAGAAGCTTCTACTGGTACGTCACCCGTTTCTCGCCCTTCACTACGCGGCCAATCGTGTAGGCCTTCTCGCCGCAGCGGTCGAGGATGGTCTGGGCCTTCTTGAACTTTTTCGCAGGCACGATCAGGATCATGCCGATACCCATGTTGAAGGTACGCAGCATCTCGTCCTGGTGCACATTGCCAATCTTTTGCAGGTGCTCAAAAATCGGCGGCACCGGCCAGGAATGCAATTCGATGACGGCTCCCGTGCCTTTGGGCAGAACGCGCGGCAGGTTCTCCGTGATGCCGCCGCCGGTAATGTGCGCCATGCCGGAAACGGCCTCGGCATCGATCATGCGCCGCACGATAGGCCAATAGCTGCGGTGCGTCTTCATCAGCTCCGTGCCCACCTTGCCCTTGATCTCGTTCACGTAAGAGTCGGGAGTGTAGTTGGCGACCTCGAAGAAGAGCTTGCGCGCCAGAGAGTAGCCGTTGGTATGCAGGCCGTTCGAGGTCAGTCCAACCAGAACGTCTCCCGCTTCCACCGCTTTGCCGGTGATGATCTTGCCGCGATCGACCACGCCCACGATGAAGCCGGCCAGGTCGTATTCGCCATCGGCGTAGAACCCGGGCATCTCCGCGGTCTCGCCTCCAATCAGCGCGCAGCCGTTGTGTTTGCAGGCGTCGGCGATGCCGGCGATCACCTTCTCGGCGACATCGGCTTGCAGCTTGCCCGTGGCAAAGTAGTCCATGAAGAACATGGGGGTCGCGCCCTGCACCGAAATGTCATTAACGCAGTGATTCACCAGATCGGCGCCGACCGTGTGGTGCAGGTTCATCTCAAACGCGAGCTTCAGCTTGGTGCCGACGCCGTCGACGCTGGAGACCAGCACCGGGTCGGCATATTTCTTCTTGTCGATGGCGAACAGGCCGCCGAAGCCGCCGATTTCACTCAGCACACCGCGGTTGAAGGTTTTGTGGGCGAGATACTTGATGCGCTGTTTGGTGCGGTTGGCGCGCTCCATGTCAACGCCGGAATCGGCGTAGGTCATGCTGCGGGGTTCGGTCGTGTGCGTTGGCAAGGGTAGCCCGATCAAGGGCGCGTTACCGCAGACTGGTTATGCGGAGCCTTCATTGTAGCAAAGCAGTTGTCGGTTGTCGGTGGTCAGCAACGAGCGCCGTGCGCCCGAACGATGTACGGATTCCGATAGGGAGATTCCAACTACCGATGGGTGACAACTGAGAACTGACAACCTACAACTGCTTCATGCCGGTTGCTGCTGGGTCATGCAGTGAATGGCTCCCAGGCCCCAGACGAGATCGCGGCAGTAAACGCCGATGACCTCACGATCATCAAACAGCTGGGCCAGCGTATCGAGTGCGACGCGATCCTTGGCATCGCCGAAAATCGGTACCAGCACCAGCTTATTCGCAATGTAGAAGTTCGCGTAGCTGGCGGGCAGACGCTGGCCTTCGAAGTACACCGGTTCCGGCATGGGCAGCTTCACCACCTTCAGCGGCCGTCCCGATTGATCGCTGCTCTTCTTCAGCCAGCGAAAGTTGTCGCTGAGCGGCTCGTGGTTGGGATCGTCGGGATCGGGCTCGTACGCGGTGACCACGGTGCGCGGCCCGACGAAGCGCGTGATGTCATCGATGTGTCCGTGGGTATCATCGCCCACGATGCCGCGCTCCAGCCAGATGGCCTTCTCGATGCCAAGATAGTCGGCGAAGAGCTCTTCCAGGTGCTGGCGCGCCAATCCCGGATTGCGCTGCTGCACCTCGCTCAGAAGACACTCTTCCGTGGTGATGAGCGTACCGCGGCCGTTGACCTCGATGCTTCCACCCTCCAGCACGACACGGTGGTGCTGCTCGCTGTTCAGGCGCAGCTCGGGCTGCCACACCGGCAGGCGCAGCCGCCTGGCGATCTCTGCCCCGGCGGGAGCGTCAAGTTGCCAGTCGTCGTACTTGGCCCAGGCATTGAATTTCCAGGCGGTCGCAGCGACCGCGGGAAGATTGTCTTTCCGCGAGTCACGGCGCACGAAGATGGGACCATAATCGCGAGTCCATCCGCGGTTGGTGGGAATCTGCCAGAAGCGAATATTGCCGGCGCGCTTGCCGGGCTCGACAGCGCGTTCGGGCAGCACGTGCGAGCGGACGAGCACCTGCCGCGCCTCGCTTTCCGCTCCCTCGTCGTTGATCAGAATCTGCACGCGTTCAAGCCGCGCGAGATGGCGGACGATCTCGGCGTAGATCCAGGGAATCGCCTCGAACTTGCCCGGCCAGTCGGAGCGATTGTGCGGCCACGCGATCCACGTCGCCTCGTGCGGCTCCCATTCAGCCGGCATGCGATAGCCGAGCGCGGCGGGTGGTTGCGACAATTTGTCGGCTGTGCGAGCCATGATCAGAGCATGAACCGCTGCGTGATGGGCGCGTAGGCGTCCACGCGCCGGTCGCGCCAGAAGGGCCAGTTGCGCCGCACCTCTTCCATGCGCCGCAGATCGACCTCGGCCACCAGCACTTCTTCCCTGTCGTGCGGCGCCTGCGCCACGATCTGTCCAAACGGATCGGCGATGAACGAGCCGCCCCAGAACTCCAGGCCCTTGCCCGGTGCTTCATTGCCGCGAATGTTGCCGGTCTCGAAGCCGACGCGATTGGGCACAGCAACATAGACGCCGTTGGCAATGGCATGCGAGCGCTGAATGGTTCGCCACGCATCGTATTGCGCTTCGCCGTACTGCGCCTTCTCGTCGGGATGCCAGCCGATCGCTGTGGGATAGAACAGCACGTTTGCGCCCTGCAGCGCGGTCAGCCGCGCGGCCTCGGGATACCACTGGTCCCAGCACACCAGCGTGCCGAACTTGCCGAATTCGGTCTCGAAGCACTTGAAGCCAAGATCGCCCGGCGTGAAGTAGAACTTTTCGTAATACAGCGGGTCGTCGGGGATGTGCATCTTGCGATAGATGCCCGCGAGCTTGCCGCCCGCGTCGATAACCGCAGCCGTGTTGTGATAGATGCCGGGAGCGCGGCGCTCGAACAGTGAGGCGATGAGCGTGATCTTCAGCTCGCGCGCCACTCCGCCGAGGCGTTTGGTGGCCGGCCCGGGAATGGGCTCGGCCAAATCGAAGAGCGCGACGTCTTCACGCTGGCAGAAGTACTGTGTTTGAAAAAGCTCAGGCAGGCAGACGATCTCGGCGCCCTTTTCCGCAGCGCTGCGGACGTGCACACCTGCGCGCTCCAGGTTCTGCTCCGGATCCGACGTGCACGACATTTGCACGATGCCGACGTGAAAGTTGCGCTCTTGCAAAGATGCTCCTGCGGAAACGAATGGGTAGGATAGCACCGCACGGTTGTTGATTTGTGAATCTCTCTGACGCCCTCAGCTGCGGCGCCCCAGGTTAGCCCAGAAGATGGACGAACCTGGGGCACCAAGTCATATTCGTTCGGGCGCGAGCAGATCGTCGATGCGCTCGCGCCGCCGAATCAACCGCGCGCGGTTGCCGTCCACCAGCACTTCCGCCGGCCGCGGACGCGAGTTGTAGTTCGAGGCCAGGGACATGCCATAGGCGCCCGCATCGAGAATCGCCAGCAGATCGCCCTCTGCTACGCACGCCATGTCGCGGTCGCGCGCGAAGAAATCGCCGCTTTCGCATATTGGGCCGACGATGTCCACCGGCTCCCGTTTTTCGTGCCCGCGTGCGATCACCGGCACAATTTCGTGATACGCGTCGTACAGCGAGGGCCGTATCAGGTCGTTCATGGCCGCGTCGACAATCACGAACCGCTTGCCATCATTCCGTTTGCGGTACACCACGCGCGTGATCAGCGCTCCCGCCGGCGCGATGACGGCTCGTCCCGGCTCCAGCAGCAGATGCACTTCCAAACCGCGCAACGGCTGCATCACGGCCCCCGCGTAGCGTTCGGTTTCTGCGGCAAAATTTCCTTCCGGGTGATTGCGGTACGGAATCGCCAGTCCGCCGCCGGCGTCAACATACCGGATGTCGTATCCATCGGCGCGCAAAGAGCGCACCAGCACCGCCACGCGCTGTAACGCCTCGCCGAAGGCATCGATACCATCGATCTGCGATCCGATGTGAACGCTCACCCCACGCGCGCGCAAGTACTTCTTCCCTGCTGCCTGGCCATAGAGTTCGGCGGCATCGCGCCACGGCACGCCGAATTTGTGTTCATGCAAGCCGGTGGAGATATAGGGATGGGTGTTGGCCGCCACGTCGGGATTGACGCGCACGGCAAAGTCCGCCAACTTGCGCAAATGCGTGGCGCGCGCCGCCAGCACCTGCAGCTCACTTGCGCTTTCCACATTGAAGAGCCGGATTCCAGCACGCAGGGCGGCATCGATTTCGGCGGCCTGCTTGCCCACTCCGGAGAAGACGACGTTCGCAGCCGCTTTCTTCTCGACCGCCAGGACACGCTGCAGCTCGCCGCCAGAAACAATGTCAAATCCGGAGCCGAGTTTGGCCAGCAACTTCAGAATCGCGAGGTTTGAGTTGGCTTTGACGGAGTAACAGACGGTGTGCGGAAATTCCCGGAATGCCTGTTCGAAGGTGCGGTATCGCTGGCGAATGGTCGCGGCCGAATACACGTATAAGGGTGTGCCGAAGCGTTGCGCAAGCCGCGTTAAAGCCAGCGATTCGGCCTGCAGCTCGTGAACGGGGCCGCGCAAGACGCGCGCATGTCGCATGAAGGTAAAGCCCGGCGCTCGCGTCCCTACACTGTCGGACAAATCTGCTTGTTGGTAGCGCTTCGTACTCATTCCATCTCAAGAAATAACCACAGAGACACCGAGACACAGAGGTTGTGAAGCCAGGCTTCTCTGTGCCTCTGGGTCTCTGTGGTTATTTCTTTCCCGCCGGCCCTTTCACCTTCAGCGCCACAATGGTTTGATCGTCGAACGCCTCTACACCTTCGGCATGACGGGAGACCGCGTCGAAAATCGCGTCCACCAACTCCTCCGCGCTGTTCTTGCAGTTCTGTTGAACGATTTCCTCCAGCCGATGCCGGCCGAACATCTCGCCCTTCACGCTGGTGGCGTCAAGTATGCCGTCGCTCAAGAAAAGGAAGACATCACCACGCCGGCAGCGCAGATTCAGCTCGTCATAAGTAGCGTTCGGGAACAGGCCGATGGGCAGGCCGGTCGCCTGAATTTCCTCCACCGTGCCGTCATGGCAATAAATCGGCCGCGGCAAACCCGAGTTGGAAAGTTGCAGCGTTTGCTGCATGTCATCCCAGATGGCGTAGATCATCGACACGTACTGCGCGGCGATGGGACGCTCGGCAAGCGAGAGATTAATCGCTTCCAGCATAGCGGCCGCGCTCGGCTCTTCCATGGCATGCGAGCGCGTGATGCCGCTGACTAGCGCAGCGTAGATCGCCGCCGGCGCGCCCTTGCCGCTCACGTCGCCGACGGCAACAGCGGTGACGCCCTGGCCGCTGTACTTCAGCAAATCGTAGAGGTCGCCGCCGATCTGGCGCGCGGGCACGAAGCGCGAGGCCACCTCGGCGTTCTTCAACACCGGCAATTTCTGCGGCAACAGGCGGAACTGCAGCTCGCGCGCCAAAGCCAAATCCTGCTCCAGCCGCTTCTCCTGGCGGGCGATGCGCTCGTACAGGGTCGCGTTCTCGATCGCGATCGCCACCTGCGCCGCCATGGTGGTCATGATCCGCACATGGTCTTCGTTGAAGTAGTTACGCCGCGTGTGCTCGATGTCGAGTACGCCGATCACCTTGTCCTTGTAGATGAGCGGGATCGCAAGCTCCGAGCGCGTCTCCGGATTGGCTTCGATGTATCGCGGGTCCTTCTGCACGTCGGGCGCAAGCACCGGCTCGCCATGCTCGGCCGCATAGCCGACCAGGCCGCGACCGAGAGGGATGTCGCGCTTGAGCTGCACGCTCTCCTTGAAGCGCAGGGAGAAACGATGTTGCAGCGTGCTACTGCTGGGATCGAGCAGCAGGATAGAAAACATCTGGTAATCGATGATCCGGGTCAGCAGGTCAGCAATGCGCTGTAGCAATTGATCGACATTGAGGATCGACGTGAGCTCGCGGCTGATTTCGGTGAGCAGCGTGAGCTGGCGCGCCTGCCGCGCCACGCGCGTGTACAGGCGCGCATTCTCGATGCCGACGGCGATGCGCGAAGCAAACAGCGTCAGCAGCCGCTTGTGTTCTTCGGTGAAGGCGCCGGGCTGGTCGGCCTCGACGTCGATCACGCCGATCACTTTGTTTTTGGCGATGAGCGGAACGGCCAGCTCGGAGCGCACTCCGGGCGCCGAGTTGATGAAATTATCTTCCGCGGCGACGTCATTCACCAGCACAGGTTTGCGAATCTGGACCGAGCGTCCGGTGACGCCCTGGCCAACCTTGATGCGGATGCGCTCGGCGACCTCGGGAGGATGCCCCACCTGAAAGCGCACGCGCAGTTCCTGCGTCTTTTCATTCAGCAGCAGGATGGCGAACACCTCGTAGTCGATGAACCGCTTCAACATCTCCGCCACGCGCTGCAGCAGCGTGTTGAGGTCCAACGTCGTATTGACCGCGTCGGCGACCTCCAGCAAGTAGGAGTCGAGCGTCGAGGAGACCAGGGGCTGTGGGGTGACAGAGGACATCGCGGCTCGCGTCTCCTGATGATAGCAGCGGTTTCGCGAGTTGCGGCACGCTCGGGCGGCACACTAGAATTCTTGCCGGCGAGGAACCGATGGACCTGAAAGGCAACCAGCTCACGTGGCTCGGCCATGCCACATTTCGCATTCATAGCAAAGACGGCGCCGTTGTTTATGTCGATCCCTGGCTGAGCAATCCGCTCTGCCCTGACTCCGAAAAAGACGTGAAGAAATGCGATGCCCTGATTTGCACGCACGGACACTTCGACCACATTGGCGATGCCGTGAAGATTGCGCAGCAACACAATCCCGTGGTGGTCGGCATCTTCGAACTGTGTGCGTGGATGGAGAGGAAGGGTGCCCAGCAGATCGCGCCCATGAACAAGGGCGGAACGCAAACGGTTGCCGGAATCAAGATCACGATGGTAAACGCGGTACACTCGTGCGGCATTCAGGACGACGACGGCAGCATCGTCTACGGCGGCGAAGCCTGCGGTTACGTGCTGGAGCTTCCCGGCGGAGTGAAGCTCTATCATGCGGGCGATACCATGCTCTTCGCCGACATGCAACTCATTCGCGAGCTTTGGGCCCCGGAGATCGCGCTGCTGCCCATCGGCGACCACTTCACCATGGACCCACGCCAAGCCGCCTATGCCTGCAAGCTGCTTCAGCCGCAAACGGTCATCCCGATGCACTTCGGAACGTTCCCGCAGTTGACCGGACGGCCGGCTGATTTGCAGAAGTTACTCGGGGCCGGCGGGCCGCAGGTGTTGGAGATGAGGCCGGGACAGACGGTGTAAAGCAGCACTTAGCAGTCAGCACTCAGCATTCAGCCATGGAAAGTTCTCGTGTTGATCGGGGAGACCTTCAAGTTTGCACAAGAAAATTCCAGGGCTGAGTGCCGATTGCTGACTGCTGAACGCTTCTTATGATCAGCTTCACTGAACAACACGTCGAAAACTACCTCTACGCCATGCTCCCGCCGCGCCCGCCCGTGTTGCAGGAGATGGAGCGCCAGGCGAAGCAGCGCGACATTCCCATCGTCGGGCCGGCGGTCGCGCGGCTCTTTTATCAATACGCCAGGGCGATCGACGCCAAGGCCGTCTTCGAAATGGGCTCGGCGATCGGCTATTCAACCATCTGGTGGGCGGAGGCCGTGGGCAAAGGCGGCCAGGTCCATTACACCGACGGCAGCCGCAAGAACGCCGAAGAAGCCCGCGGCTATTTCCAGCAGGCCGGCGTGGCCGATCGCATCGAGATCCATACCGGCGACGCGCTGGAGTTGCTCTCCGCGCGCAAAGAACAGTTCGACATCCTCTTCTGCGACGTCGACAAGCACGACTATCCGCGGGTCTTTCCTATGGCCGCAGCACGCGTGCGCAAGGGCGGGTTGTTCATCACGGATAACACGCTGTGGAGCGGGCGCGTGGCTTACGCCGCCGGCAATCCCGACGTGCCTCGCCCCGAGCCGGACCGCCAAACCGAAGGCGTGGTGGAGTTTAATCGTTTGCTCTATTCTTCGCCGGATTGGTACACGACGATCATTCCGCTGCGCGACGGAGTAACGGTGGCGCTGAAGATTTGATCTGCGAAGCCGACGCCTGATCCGTTAACGGCAACGCCATTTTAAAATTGTCATCCCGACCGAGCCGAGCCGAGCCGGTTCGCAGAACCGGCTGGGCGAGCGGAGGGACCTGCTTTTTGCTCGAGTAAGCAGGTCTCTAGACACCGTGAGGCGCCATGCCACCCGACTCACTTCGCTCGGGATGACAACCCATAATTGATTCCCAGTGTTGGCATGGCTGAAGCCATGCTCTGATACGAAGTGTGACCACATATAATTTCGGCGACATGGATCAATATCAAGCCGACATCCTGGCCGTCGCCGCGCATCGCGATGACGTGGAGCAGACCTGCGGCGGCACGCTGCTGAAGATGGCCGAGCGCGGCTATCGCACTGCTATTCTCGATCTCACGCAAGGCGAGATGGGAACGCGCGGCAGCGCCGAACAGCGCGGGCGTGAAGCCGAAGAAGCGGCGCGCATCCTGAAGGTTGGATCGCGACAAGCGCTCTTCATTCCCGACGGTCGCGTCGAAAATATGTACGACAATCGCGTAATGGTCGCCGGCGTGATTCGGCAACTGAGACCGCGCGTGCTCATTCTGCCCTATTGGCAGGCGCGACATCCCGATCACGCGACGGCATCGACGCTGGGCTACGAAGCCGCGTTCCTCGCCGGTCTGGCAAAGCTCGATCTCGGCGGGCCGCCGCACAGGCCGTTCAAGATTATTTATGCCAGTCTCTACGCCGACGTGCGGCCGACTTTCGTGGTCGATATCTCCGAGCAATTTGAGGCGCGCTTCGCCGCGCTCATGGCCTATCGTTCGCAGTACGAAGACCAGCAGGCCGGCAGCGGACTTTTTCCGCGCCAGGCGGAAATCCGCGAACGCGTCGCCGCCATGGCCGGCTTTTATGGATTGCTGGCGGGTGTCCGCTACGCCGAACCGTTCGTGTCGAAAGAAGTTGGGCTGGTCGATGATCTGCTACAGATTCCCGTGCAATCGATCTGATTTCCCGCGCGGAATAGACCTATCATGAGCAGCTGAGCATTGCTGCATGACCGTGAGGCTGGCAACCCGAACACAAGCGTCGGGTTCGTCCGACGGAGATGATGTCCAGCCAGGGACATCTTTTAACCGGGCAAGTGTTTACTCGTCCCGAAAGCTCCCCTTCTTTCCCTCGAACCGGCTTTCAGCCGGCGCCACGGCTAACCAAAGACTCTCTGCGGTAACAATTACGGTTAATAGCGGGCCTACAGGGTTGCGAATCGCGGGACGTATGGCACAATTACGTCTCACCCGGCAGGGACCCTGAAACGTTGTAACCTCGGGTGTCCTGCGAGCCCACGATGCCGATCCCGCAGAATGCATCATCCCATGACGCCGAAAGAAGGGGCATCGCCGGCGCGCCCGACTCCTCATTGGTGGGCGAAGTTGTCTGCTCCGGCAAAACAACTTCGGCGCCGGAGCTTCAACCACAGCCGGCCAGCCGCATCACTCTGAGCCGTGCCGGCCTGCGCATCTTCCGGCTGGGATGGACGGTGTGGATGGTGGTGGACACCTCGCTTCCCTACCTGTGGAATTTCTTCGTCCGGCCGCAGGGCTCGCGCTATGCATGGATCCTGCCGCCGTTTCGCGACGATTCGTACGGCTATATGGCGTGGTCGCAGCAGGCGGCGCACGGAGCGCTACTGTTCAAGTTGAAATTCACGGCCCTGCCGCACTCGCCGTTCCTGTTTCAGCCGTTCTTCCTGCTCTGCGGATGGGCGATTCGACTCACGGGCGCGAATCCCGGCGTGGTGCATTTCGTTGCGAAAGAGATCGGCGTCGTACTGTTCTTCCTGCTCTTCTATCGCTACACCGACTACCTTCGCCTGAGCGCATTCCAGTCGCTGGTGGCGTCGGTGCTGGTGGGAATCTCGTCTGGTGTGGGCGGCGCGATCGCGATGATGTTCGGCCGACACGAACCGCCAAACATCTCGGCCGACCTGTGGATGCCTGAGGTCAGCACGTATTGGTCGCTACTGTGGAACCCGCTGTTTCCCTGGTCGCTGGCGCTGATGCTGCTGACCATTTACCTGCTTGACCGCGGCACGCGCGACGAGCGTCCGCGCGATCTGTGGCTGGCGGGATTGGCGGCAGGCGTTCTGGTGTTGATTCATCCCTATTCGCAGCCGCTGCTGCTGGCGTTGGCGGTTCTGGTAATTGCGGTGCGCAGACGCCAGCGCGGCCTGGGATATCTCGTGCGCTACCTGCTGCCGCTCGCGCCGTTCGTCGGCTACATCGTAGCGCTCACGCTATGGCAGCCGCTGGTGTCGAAGCACAGCACCAGTGGCACGATGGACAGCCCATCGTTGTGGCTGTACGTGACGGGCTTCGGCCTGCCGCTGTTGATCTGGGCAGCGGGCGTTGCCATCGATCGCGGGCGATGGATGAAGCAGTACTGGCAGCTTGCGGCGTGGTTCGGGTTGTCGCTGGCGCTGGCCTATGCGCCGCTGTGGTTCCAGCGCAAGCTGATCCTGGGGGCGCATATCCCGCTGTGCGTGCTGGCGGCAGTCTCGTTCGACCTGCTGCTGGCCAAGTGCGGGAGCCTGAGAACGGTGAAATGGGCCTTGGCTGCGGCGACGGTGGTGCTGGTTCCGCTGCTGGCGCTCACGCCGGTGTACCTGATCGTGGAGCTGAATCGCGAGGTGCAGGTCAACGTCTTCGGGGTGTACTACATCAGCCCCGCAGTGGATGCCGGACTCAACTACCTGAAGCGGCACAGCAAGCCCGACGATGTGGTCATGGCTTCGCTGGGCATGAGTTTAATGATTCCGGCGTACGCGGGCAACACCGTCGTCTGGGGGCATTGGGCAATGGCGGTGGACACGGAAGAGCGCAAGGCGTGGTCGCGCGCCCTGTTCTCGCCCCCACAGAACTGGTACGACGAGGCACGGGCGAAGAACTTCTGGGGCAGTGGGATCGATTATATCTTCGCCAGCGGCGTCATCAAGAAAGGGATGGAAAAGGCGGAATTCTACAAGTGGCAGATCATTCTGGATCACGCGCAGGAGGTGTTCCGGAACGATGAGGTGGTGATTTACCGGCACCGCACGGGACCGTGACCACTGCCTTCGTCGAAGCCGATTCTACAGGAGCTGCCGCCGAATCGTGACCGCGAGACCAAGCAGCCCGGAGGTTATCACCACCAGGGTCCCAGGTTTGGGCGCCTTGCTTTGCTCGTCGCCACCTTTCGAATAGATGCCGCGGACGTCGAACGTCTCGGACGGAATGGTGCCCACCTGGGTCTCCGAAGCTAACGACGGGCAACCGGGCGAGGTACAAGCGTAGCCGCTGTTCTCATCCCAATAAACGGGGTCGTGCATCGCGGTAACGGCGTTGCTCAGGTTGAGCCAATACGTTCCTCTGGTCAGATTAACGTCGAGACCGGTGAGGGTGACCTTGTCCACGTAGAAGCCATATTCGTTCAACTGCCCGCCGTGGTCATCCACCAGCGCGGTGCCCCTGCCATAGACAGTCCCACCGTTTTCGCTGGAGGTGATCGACCACCCGAGCCGCAGGACCCTATCCATGGGAAATTCCCAGGTCCAAATATCGAAGCCAGTAACCCGGGCCTCAGCGGTGAGAGTTATGGTGTCGCTGGTCACGTAGCCTTGGTTGATGTCCCAGGCATCGGTACATCCGCCCTCGCACGGCAACATGCCGTTGTTGTACACAATGTTTCCATTCTGGGCTGAGGCAGGCGCCACCAGAAATGCCAGAGACAGCGCGGAGAGCGAAATAAGTAGGGTTCGCATGGAAGTCCTCCTTCAGGCGAGCATTGCGGGGGCCCAAAATGAGCGGAGGACATTCTGATGCGGAATCGGAGCCAAGTCAATGGCGAGGAGCCAGGGTCCGATCGTGCGGGTTGTACGGCAGCAGCGCCCTAAGCTCCGCGGCCACCTTCCAGTTGCGCGAAGGTGCTGCGCAGGAATTTGTGGGGGTTCACCGGCGTGTCGTGGATGCGAACTTCATAGTGCAGATGCGACCCGGTGCTGCGCCCCGACATGCCCACGTAGCCGATGACCTGACCCTTTCGGACCGTCTGCCCATCGGTGACCGCGAAGCCCGAGAGATGTCCGTAACGGGTGGTCACGCCGGCACCATGATCAATCTCGATCATGCGGCCATAGCCGTTGTAGAAATCGGCGTAGGTCACCGTGCCATCGCCGGGCGCCCGCACCGGCTCGCCATAGCGGCAGGAGATGTCGACGCCGGAGTGGAACGCGCCCTCACCATTGAACGGATCGATGCGCTCGCCGAAGGATCCGGTGATCGGACCAATTACCGGCCACAGCGTAGGAGCGTTCACGGCATTCGTCCACTCCGAAAGCGTGGCGTTATGGGTCAAGCCCATATTCAAGCCCGCGGTGGCCGCACCGGTAAGGGCGGAAGAGCGCAGGGCATACAACTGGTCCATGGAGTACTTGACATCGTCCGCCTGCACGGGACCTTCAGCGGCCTTTAGCAGCTTGGCGTTGGGCTTCAGCCCGTAGATGACCGAGACTTCGTTCGCCAGCAAGCCCAGCGATGCGACCTGGATGTCCTTTTCGTGTTTCGCCTTCTCCAGCTGCTGATAACGGGTTTGGAGCGCCGTCTTTTCGGAGCGCAACTGGTTGAAGCTGGCTACCTTCCACAGCATGCGCGCGTAGGAGCCCGCCATGCCGGTGATGGTGAACATGCCGATCAGGGCGCCGGCAAGAAACACGTAGAGATAATGAAGGGGGATGGGAATTTTTCGTAGCTGGCCTTCCGCATCGCGGGCTACGAAAAGAATATAAAAGCGTTTTCGCAAATCAATAGCCCTCAGTTGGTAATCTGGCTCCGGGTATGATGCGAACAGCTATGAAGTCCGGAACCATGAGCCCTACCGACTGTAAACATCGGGTGAACGGGGGTGCCGCGGGTTAACGGCTCCCCTCCCCGGCGGTAATTCCGTCCGGGTACCAGGGTAATTCGGGAGCGACATGAAACCGTAACAGACGGCACAAATGTGTGTCAATCAATCTCGGATGGGGCGGTACAACTAAAGTAATGTAAACAAAGTAGTAACGCCCAAAGGCAGTTTCGAGTTTCAAGTTCCGAGTTTTCGGGTTGCCAGGACGCGAGCGGCCATTCTCACGACGGCAACGATTATGCCACCGTCGAATTTTGACAGTTTCGTCAATGAGAATCGCCTGGGACCGGTCGGCAGCTTCATCGCATCGAGTTAACTTGCTATCACGAGGGCATGTGACCACTGCTCTCGCCTTTTCTGGCGGAAGGGTTCCATCATACTTGCAGATGGATACGCCACTGGCCAGTGCTGTGATCGTTCTCGTCTCGATGTTACTGTCGGTCATCGGCCTTTTGTTCGTTCGCCGCAATGTGTCCACTGAGTGGTTAGAGCGCCATCGTGAACTCGCCAGCTACTACTTTCTTACCGTTGGGACGATCTACGCTGTTCTGATCGCGTTCGCCATCTACATCGTCTGGATGGGTTTCAAAGATGCGGCAACGAATCTTGAGCATGAAGCGACGGAGGTTGCCGACTTGTCCCGCCTCTCCACCGCCATGCCTGAGGAGCATCGCAGGGCCATCACGTTAGCCCTGATGGAGTACTTGAAGGCTGTGGTGGATGACGAGTTTCCGGCCATGGCCCAAGGACGTGACAGCGAACGCGCCTGGACGGCAGCTACCCGCCTCTGGAATGCCTACGGCAGCTTGCAGGTAAATGATCTTAGGCTGCAGAGCTATCTCAGTGAATCCTTGAAGCACCTGACCCAGCTATCCGATCTGCGGCGAACCCGGCTCTTTACCAGCCATGGAACCACGCCCTGGGTTCTATGGGTTCTACTGACCGTAGGCGGCGTACTGCTCATCGGATTCAGCTATTTTGTGGGACATGAGAGCGTCACCATGCACGCGGCCATGACCGCGTGCCTGACGGCTGTGATCGCGTTCTGTATGTTCCTGATCCTGTCGCTCGATCGACCTTACTCAGGCATTGTGAAGGTCACGCCGCAGTGTTTTGAAGTGGAGTTGGCACACGTAGCGTCGAGAGTGCCGAAGTAGGCCTGCCAACCGTTACCCTGGTTAACCTCGCGCATTACGCAATCTTCTTCTTGAAACTTGAATCTCGAAACTTGAAACTAGTCTTCGTGCCACTAAGAGAGAAACACCTGATCTCGCGCATTCGCCGGGCCGCCGGTTCGGGCGGTAAGGGCGTCATGGGCATTGGCGACGACTGCGCCGTGTTGCGGATTCCGGCAGGCGAGGAAGCGCTGGTCACGACCGACTTCAGCCTGGAGGGCGTGCACTTCCGCCGCGAGTGGCACCCGCCGGACTCGGTTGGGCACCGCTGTCTGGCGCGCGGGCTGAGCGATATTGCCGCGATGGGCGGAACGCCGCGCGCCGCGTTTCTCTCCTTGGCACTACCAGAGGAGTTGCCGCGGAAATGGGTCAATGCGTTCATCGCGGGATTTCTGAAACTGGCAAGAAGGTACTCGGTGCCACTGGCAGGCGGAGACACGGCGCAATCACCTGACGGGATTTTGGCCGACATTGTGGTCCTCGGTTCCGTAGCCGCGGGCGAAGCGGTCCTGCGTTCCGGCGCACGGCCCGACGACAGGATATACGTCACGGGTACGCTCGGGGCTGCAGTGGCCGATCTGGAGCAGCTACGCGAGGGCAAGAGGCTGCCCCCGCAATCGCATCGGAAGCACTTCTATCCCGAGCCGCGGGTTGCGATTGGTCGATTCCTTCGCGAGAAGAAACTGGTTTCGGCAATGATTGACATCAGTGACGGTCTATCGACTGACCTCAGCCACATCTGCGAAGAAAGTGGCGTGGGAGCGATGATTCGCGCCGACAGGATACCCGGCGCGGTCCGCGGTAAAGATAGCCTTCGGTTCGCGCTGCACGGCGGCGATGAATACGAACTACTCTTCACCGCAGGCCCAGAGCGTCGCCTTCCTGATCAGGTTGCCGGCGTGGCGATCACGCAAATCGGCGAGATCGTTCGCGGCAAGCAGATGAAGCTGGTCCGCCGCGATGGATCAACCGAGCCGTTACTCGCTCGCGGCTGGGAACATTTCAAGAGGAGCGGATAATCGTTGCCCGGGCTTTGTTGCGATCCGTTAACAGTAATCAGCCTTGAGGTTCAGCTTTAAGTGGGCGCACCAATCCTACTTATGCGCAGAACTCTCACATCCGTGGGCTTGTTGTTGTGTTCCTTTGTTGCGGTGGGACGAGCTTACGGCCAGCCTTACCTCGACGACACTCCAGACGGTGCTACATACACCGACGCCGATGTTTACAACGGCTGCGCGTGGGCATCATAGCGATGATTCTCTGTGTGGACATCCTTGGAGGGGAAATGCCGGATAGCGGGTGATAAATTCCCATTCGCGCTCAAAATCCCTCAACGGATATGTCCGCCAGACGAGCCTTACTGATGCGGCGTCTAAAGCCGTGTTCAAGCTGTTGCAGCTTAGGCCAATCTTGAAACTCGAAACTTCCATTCACTAACACTATCCTCTGTCTTTAAACAGGCCCGCCCAGGAATCGTCGAGATTGTTCCACCGCGCGCGCTCCAGCCAGTTGGCTTGCGAATCGGGCAGATAGAGCACGCCGTGACCCTCCGAGCAGACCATCTCTGTTCCTGACCAATCCAGTAGCACGTGCCCCGGCGCGCCAATGGCAATCGGCGTACCCAGCCGCCGCAAGCAAACCCGGCAGCGCCGCTGCTGATCGCGGATGGCCCACGAGAGCGGCGCAAGCGAGAAGATGAGGAAGACCCAAAGACCTACGGCGTTCGTCATGGGATGGATTGAGCCATAGATGAAGATCGAAAGGTGATGGGCAACCGTCCATGCGAGCAGCCCGGTTGCCGTCAGCAGCAGAACGGTCTTGGTCACGAAGAAGGACCACCAGCGCATGCGATCGCACACAGAGAGTGCCGCGCCTTCGACTTCAGCGCCAGCACGCGCGTAGACGATCAGCATGGCGCAGGCAACGGCGAGCAGCACCAGCAGCGCATAAGTGCCGAGGTAACGCCGCACCTCCGCCGGTCCTGAGGTCACCGTCAACAGTGACGCGGGAAATACATAGCCCGCGTTCTCGCTCAGGTCGGCGAGTTCGGCTTCCACGCTGCGGCTGGTCGCACCCGGCGCGGTGCGCGCGACCGCACCGATGCGCTCGACGAAGTTCGAGTACGGCGGCTGCGCCCAATCGAGCAACATCCACGCCGAAATATTGGCCGGCAACAGACGGAAGTTACGGGGCAGAACTCCGATGACGGTTCTCGGATACCCGTCGAGCACGACCTTATGGCCGACAATCGACGGATCAGCATGGAACTGGTATCTCCAGATTTCATTGCTGAGCACAGCGCAGTCTTCGATGCAGCCGTTCTCATCTCCTGAGCGGAAGGTACGGCCGAGGGCGGCATTGAGTTGAAGCACCTGGAAGAACTCGGGTCCCACGCGCGCCGTCAGCACTGGAACAGTGCGGTGTTGCGTCTGCAGCTTGCCGGCAGCCCAGGAATAGGGTGCGACCGCAGTCAGCAGCTTGCTGCCCTTCCACGCACCCGCCAGGTCAAGAAGCGTCTCCGTGCGGACGCGGCGGAACCTGCCGTTCAAGCTGATGACTTGCACGCGCTCAGGATCCGGAATCGGCGACGAGACGAACGAGCGGGTCGCCGGGATGATTCCACCAAACAAAAGGATGAGAACGAGGGCGAGACTGATCGCACCCAGGCTGAACGAGGGTGTGCGCAGCAGGCGGTCGCGGCGGCGGAAGAAAGTTTCGCGGTCCACGCGCCGCCAGAACGCGGCCGGGAACGCACTCCAGCAGAATCGCGCCAGCTCGAGCTTGTTTGTTCGATTGAGAGCGCCGGTTTCGGCAAGGAAGAGGCACCAATGCCAGGCCTGCCGGTTCCACTCCGTCTTCCAACGCTTCCTCTCGTCAGCCGGTGCGAACCAACTCGCCAGCCAGATGATGGCCTGACAAGCCGCGAACGTTCTCCGCACTGGACCCGGAACAGGCATGGGCTACTCAACTGAGATGAGCAAATCGACCAAGGGGCGCGCATAAATTGTTACGCGGCCATCGGCGCTCTGCAGTTGCCTATTGCGATTCGGCGCGCGTTTGCCCGCGCCGCTTGGCTATTGCAAAAGCTTCCCGTTCAGGGTATAAAACCAGACATTCTTTTCGAGGCACGCTGGCGGGTTCTCCCACGCTTTATTTTCGAGGCCAGTGCTAAGAGTTCGTGGGCGCAGCATCGTTCATTTTGGCGTTGTGGGTAGGTAACGCTTTCACGTAGAGCTTTCGGCTGTCAGTTAGCCATCTCGGGGTTCATGCACTCGTTCAACAGATCAAATGAAGGCAAGTCGAGCGGCTGGAGACGCCGCGCGATTGAGTTGACCCGTTGGCTTGCTCACGCGGTTCTGCCGGTGTTCGCTTTCAGCCCGTCACTACTAGCGTCGTCGCTTAACCCGTCGGCAACCACGATCTTCAACCCCGTATCCACCCCTGCGTTGGAGATTCACCATTTTTCGCTTTTCGTGCTGTCCATCTGCGCGGCCATTTTCCTCGTCGTTTTTACTCTCATAGCCTATGCCGCGGTGAAGTTCCGAAGGCGCCCGACGGACGACGACAGCGAACCGCCGCAGATCTACGGCGCCAACCAGGTCGAGCTGGCATGGACGGTAATTCCCATTCTGATCGTTGTGGTGCTGTTCCTGGCATCAGCGCGAGTGATTCACGCCGTCGAAGACGCGCAGTTCCCGCCCGATGCCGTCGAGGTCACGGCCATTGGGCACCAGTTCTGGTGGGAGTTCCGCTATCCGGGATACGGGTTTGTCACCGCGAACGAATTGCACGTGCCGGTGAGTGCGACGGGGCATCCGACGCCGACGCATATCGTTCTGCTGTCGGCCGACACCGACCATAGCTTCTGGGTCCCAAAGCTGGCGGGCAAGACCGATTTGATCCCGAACCGTAGAAACGAAATGTGGATTGACCCCCACGATGTGGGACATTACCTCGGACAATGCGCGCAGTACTGCGGTGTTCAGCACGCCAAGATGCTGCTGAACGTGATGGTGGACAGCCCCGAAGACTTCCAGAAGTGGGTGGCGAACCAGAAGGCCCCGGCAGTGGAGTCGGAGCAGGTGGCAGCCGGGCGGCGGGTTTACGAAAACAACGCCTGCGTCAATTGCCACACGATTGCCGGCACCGATTCGAAGGGGACCTTCGCTCCTGATCTAACGCACCTGATGAGCCGCACTACGATCGCCTCCGGCGCCGCGCCGAACGATGAGAAAAACCTGCGGCTGTGGGTCGAGGACCCGGATGCAATCAAGCCCGGATGCCTGATGCCGGCAATGCAATTGAACCAGCAGGATATAAACGCGCTGGTCGCCTATTTGATGACGTTGCGGTAGAGCAGGCCTTTAGGGCTGCGTCCGCCGGCGGTTGTAGATTTCGTTTTGCGACGGTTGAGGGTGTCGACCCTCAGCGGGGCAAAACCACCGAAACTGCTGACTTGAGGGGGCCGGAAGCCCACTCTCGAGCGGGAAAAATTCATGGCTGAAGCGCAACCCTTGATTCCGCAGATAGTGCTCTCGCCGGAGCGCGCGGGCCGGATGCCGTTCGTGCAGTTGCTGCATGACTGGGTTATCACGGTCGACCACAAGCGGCTCGGCCTGATGTACTTCAGCTACGGCGTCTTGTTTCTGGTGGTCGGCGGTATCGAAGCCATGATTATGCGGTCACAACTGGCGGTGGCCAACAACCGCCTGGTCTCGCCCGAGACCTTCAACCGCATGTTCACCATGCATGGCACGACGATGATTTTCTTCGCGGCCATGCCGATTGTTTTCGGCTTCATGAATTATTGCGTTCCGCTCATGGTCGGCGCGCGCGACATGGCCTTCCCGCGGCTGAACGCCTTCGGCTTCTGGATGAGCGCGTCGGGCGGCATCATTTTGTACTTCAGCTTCGTGGGCGGCTTCGGCCTCTACGGCGCGGGCAGCGCGCCCGATGTGGGCTGGTTCGCCTACGCGCCGCTGACCTCGCCGGCCTTCTCGGTGGGGCACAGCACCGACTACTGGATTGTCGGCCTTCTGGTGAGCGGCGTGGGCAGCATCGCAACTGCGCTGAACGTTCTGACCACGGTGCTGTGCATGCGTTGCCCCGGGATGACGCTGGGCCGGATGCCGCTGATGGCGTGGATCAACTCGGTCTCCGCCTTCCTGGTACTGCTGGCCATTGGGCCCTTGACCGCAGCGCAGGTCATGCTGCTCATCGACCGCTACCTCGGGGGACACTTCTTCGACACGCAGGCGGGCGGCTCGGCGATCATCTGGATGCACTTCTTCTGGGTCTTCGGCCATCCCGAGGTCTATATCCTGGTACTGCCGGCCTTCGCCATCATCTCCGAGGTGGTTCCGGTTTTCTCGCGCAAGCCCATTTTTGGCTACAACGCCATGGTTGGCGCAACCGTAGCAATCGGCTTCATCAGCCTGAGTGTCTGGGCGCACCATATGTTCACGGTCGGCATGACCTCGTACGCCAACGCGTTCTTCGTGGCATCAACCGCAGCCATCGCGGTGCCTACGGGCATAAAGATCTTTAACTGGGTAGGCACGATGTGGGGCGGCAAGATCAGGTTCCAAACCCCCATGCTGTTCTGCGTGGCGGCGGTGGCGCAGATGCTTATAGCCGGTCTGACGGGCATCATGCTCTCCGCCGCGCCGTTCGACTGGCAACTCAGCGGCTCCTACTTTGTGGTAGCCCACTTTCATTATGTGATTGTCGGCGTCATCGTCTTTGCGGTATTTGGTGGCGCTTATTACTGGTTCCCCAAGGTCACGGGCAAGATGCTGAACGAGACGCTGGGCAAGTGGCATTTCTGGCTGTTCCTTATTGGCTTTCACATGACCTTCGATTTCATGCACGTACCGGGACTGCTGGGCATGCCGCGCCGCATTTACACCTATGAGGCCGGCCGCGGCTGGGAAGGCTGGAACATGATCGTTTCCGTCGGCGCCGTCTTCCAGGCCATCGCCATTCTGCTCTGGGTGGTAAACGTTATCTGGGCGCTGTACAAAGGCAAGCCGGCGGGCAACGATCCCTGGGACGCCTGGACGCTGGAATGGGCGACCACTTCCCCTCCGCCGGAGTACAACTTCGCGGAGATTCCGGTGGTGAAGAGCCGGCGTCCGCTGTGGGACTTGAAGCATCCGGAAGATCCGGACTGGAAGTACGAGTAGCTTCGCAGGCGTGTCGCGGCGCTACATGTCAACCGCAGGCCGAGAAATGGAGTACTTGGATCCGTGTTGTACAGATATCTAGCGAGCGCCGTAGGCGCGGAAGATCTTAGCCCAGCGCTTCAGCGCTGGATAAACGTTGAAATCGCATTCGAGTCCCTTTAGGGACGGCAGATGAACAGCAGGCCTTCAGGCCTGCGTTCCAACGGAGAAACATTTGGCAGCCGCATCCATCACTCTTCCGCAACACGCGATGCCGCCCTACGCGCATTATCGCGGCAAGGTCGGCATGTGGTGCCTCATCATTGCGGAATCGGCCATCTTCAGCATCTTCGTCGTGGCCTATCTCTACTATGCGGGCAAGAGCATAAGTGGCCCAACGCCCGCGCAGGTGCTCGACATTCCAATTTTCACCTCGATATGCCTGTTCTCCAGCAGCCTGACGATCATGATGGCGGAGAAGGCGCTGGAGCACGGAAACGTTAAGCGCTTCGGCCTCTTCTGGTTCCTGACGATTGCCTTGGGAGTCATCTTTCTGACGGGCACGGCGCGCGAGTGGTATCGGCTGATTTATCACGAGGGGCTCACGGTCAGCACTAATCTCTTCGGCACCACCTTCTACTCGCTTGTGGGACTGCATGCGTTTCACGTGATTGTGGGCGTTACCGGGTTAACAACCATCCTGCTGTTAACCCTGGCCGGCGGCGTGAAGCAGGAGCACTCGCCAAAGATCAATGTGTTTGCCATGTACTGGCATTTCGTGGACGGCGTGTGGGTGGTGGTGCTGTCGGTGGTGTACTTCATCGCACGATAAATGCAGCGGAGAGCAATGGCATGAGTGCAGAACCACAAGCCAAGAGAAACGGCGTCTTCATGCCGGCTCCAACCGCCTGGCCGTTCACCCTGGCCATCGGCAGCGCGCTCATCTTCTTCGGCCTGCTCACCAGCCCTATCGTGAGCGTGCTGGGGGCAATTGTCGCCATCTTTGGTGCGGTAGGTTGGTTCCGTGAGGTGCTCCCGCACGAGCATGAAGAATTGATACCGCTGCGGGCCGATGAGCCCGTGCCCGTGCGTCCTCCTCGCGCGGTAGCGCGACTTGCGGTGGCGAAGGAGGTCCCGCGCGCTTATCTACCGTTGAAGACCTATCCCGTGTCGGCGGGCGTGAAAGGCGGGCTCGCGGGCGGCGTTGTCATGGCCATTCTCGCCATGATCTACGGAGTCGCCGCGTACCACAGTGTGTGGTATCCGATTAATCTGATAGCCGGCATGCTGTATGCGCCCGGTGCCATGCCTGGCACGGAAGCCCTGCTCCACTTCAACTTCGGCTGGTTCCTCTTCGCGCTGGCCATGCACATCGCCATGTGCCTGCTTGTGGGACTCCTCTACGGCGCCATGCTGCCCATGGTGCCGCGCGCGCCCATCTTGCTGGGCGGAATCATCGGCCCACTGCTCTGGACGGGCTTGCTTTACGAGATCATCGGTTACGTCAATCCGCTGCTGGATGAGCGCATTAACTGGTTGTGGTTTGCCATATCGCAGGCGGGCTTCGGCATCGCCGCCGGCATTGTTGTTACGCGGCAGAACAAAGTCTTGACGGCGGAGAACATTCCGCTGGCGATGCGCGCTGGCATAGAGGCCCCCGGCATCATGGAAGAACGCGACGGCGAGGACAAACACAAATGAATTTCCGCGCCGTCGTCGCTAGTGCTTGCTTCAGTGCGCTGCTGGCGCTTACCGGTTGCAGTTTGCCCGGCAAGCCAGCGGCGGCCGACATCGTGCGCCGTCCCTCGGACAATGTAGATCCCGTGACGCTGTACAGCCAGAACTGCGCGGGATGCCATGGCGCGGACGGGAAACTTGGTCCGGCTCCTCCCATCAGCGATCCGGTCTATCTCGCGCTGGTGGACGACAAAACCCTCCGCAATGTCATTGCGAAAGGCAGGCCGGGTACCCCAATGTCGGCCTTCGCGCAGAGCGAAGGCGGAATTCTGACCGGCAAGCAGGTGGACGCGCTGGTTAGCGGACTCCGCCAACGCTGGGGCAAGCCCGACGTCTTACAAGGTGTGACCCTGCCATCCTACACCGCTAAAGCTGCGGGTAATCCGCAGCAGGGCGCATCGGTATTCGTGACATTTTGTGCCGGCTGCCACGGCAACAACGGGACCGGGTCTGACAAAGTGGGATCTATCGTGAATCCGCATTACCTTACCTTGATTACCGATCAGGGCTTGCGGACCATCACCATCATCGGCCGCCCCGATTTCGACGCGCCGGATTGGCGCAACAATGTGCCGGGACATCCCATGAGCGATCAGGAAATCACCGATGTGGTCGCATGGCTGGCTGCGCAGCGGCCGAAGGGCGTGGCGACAGCGTCGGCGGCAACTTCTTCTTCCGGAGGGCAGCAGTGAGCGAGCAGGGTACATCCGGGCAGGCAGTAGCGCGCGCGCAGGACACCTCGCGGCGAGACTTTTTCGTGAAACTCGGCATTCTACTGAATGGCTTGGCCGTAGCTGTACTCGCGACCCCGGTGATCGGGTATCTGGTTTCGCCGATTGTACGCGGCAGCGGCGGCAAGTATCGCGACTGGGTCGATCTGGGCGCGCTCGACGAATTCCCAGAAGGCCAGACGCGACTGGCCACCTACAAGAATCCTATCTCCAATGCCTGGGATGGCCAGACCGACAACCTGCCGTGCTGGGTACGCCGCATTCAGGGCGACCAGTTTCAGATCTTCGCCATCAACTGCGCGCATCTCGGCTGTCCCGTGCGCTGGTTCCCGCAGTCGGGACTGTTCATGTGTCCCTGTCACGGCGGCGTGTACTACCAGGACGGCTCGGTTGCCTCGGGCCCGCCACCGCGCGGGCTGTTCCAGTACCCCTACAGAGTGGTAGACGGACGCCTGATGATCGAAGCCGGACAATTGCCAACGTTATCCACGCACGCCAGCCTCGTCAAGCGGAGCAAGGAATGTCAAGGCTAAGCCAGATCGGTGACTGGTTTGAGCAGCGGTTGAAGATCGAACCCGTGCTCAAGGAGACGCTGGGGCATCCCGTGCCCACAAAGTCGGCCAGTTGGTTCTATGTCTTCGGCAGCGCCGCGCTGACCGTCTTCCTCCTGCAGATCTTCACCGGCATCATGCTGGCGCTCATCTACGTGCCTTCCGCCGGCCAAGCCTGGGAAAGCCTGAATTACCTGAACCACGGCGTGCCGCTGGGATGGTTTCTGCGCGGCGTGCACGGCTGGGGATCGAACTTCATGGTCGCCATCGTGCTCATCCACATGGTCCAGGTGGCGCTATTCGGGGCTTACAAATTCCCGCGCGAGCTGACGTGGATTGTCGGCATTTTCCTTCTGCTGATGACCCTCGGCATGGCCTTCACCGGACAGGTGCTGCGCTTCGACCAGGACGCTTATTGGGGGCTCGGTATCGGAGCCTCGATCTGTGGGCGTGTCCCCTTCCTCGGCGCCTGGGTGGTCCATTTGCTATTGGGCGGACCCATCATCGCCGGCGATACGCTTTCGCGCTTTTTCGCGCTGCACGTGTTCGTAATCCCCGGCCTGCTGATTGCTTTGGTCTCACTGCACCTGCTGATGGTGCTGAAGCTGGGCATCAACGAATGGCCGATGCCCGGACGTCTGGTGCGGCGCTCGACTTACCTCCGAGAGTACTCGGAAATGACGCACAAAGACGGCATGCCCTTCGTGCCCGGCGCCATCTGGAAGGACATGATCTTCGCCTCGTTCATCATTGCGAGCATCATGTTTTGCGCGGCGGTATTCGGGCCATACGGCCCCAGCGGGCAACCCGACCCGACCATCATCCAGACGGTACCCAAGCCGGACTTCTTCTTCCAGTGGCTGTATGCCCTGCTGGCGCTACTGCCCCCGCAAATGGAAACTCCGGTGCTGCTGATTGCGCCGGTAGTGATCCTCGGTTTCCTGATTCTGCTGCCGTTCTTCGCGGGCGAAGGCGAGAAGAGCTGGAAGCGGCGGCCGATCGCCGTGCTGACCATACTGCTGGCCGCAGTTGCACTCGGCGAGCTGACCCATCTCGCCAGCTACACGCCCTGGAGCCCGATCATGGACGCGTGGAGCGGCGATCCCGTACCGGTGCAATATCTCAAAGGCCGTTCCCCGCTGGAGCGTGAAGGCTCGGCGGTGTTTCAGGAGAAGCAGTGCAGGAATTGTCATTCCATCGGCGGTTCCGGCGGGCAGCGCGGCCCCACGCTGGATAGCGTCGCCGTGCGCATGACGCACGCGCAACTGGTGCGGCAGGTCGTGCAGGGCGGCGGCAACATGCCCGCCTATGGCAAGCAGCTCAATCCGGCAGAGGTCGCGGCGCTGGTGGCGTTCCTCGATACGCTGCATCCCCCCAACCAGTCGCCGGCAAGCGACGCCGCGCGGAAGATGGCGGCGGAGTCAGACCGTCCGAAGGCACAACCCGCGAATCCGATCGAAGCTCAGAAATAGTTAGAACGGGCCTTCAGGCGGCTCCAAACAAGAACGGCGTGGTGAGGTCAAAGATCTCACCACGCCGACATCCGTACCGTGCGCATTGACGCAGGCCTGAAAGCCTGCTCTACCTCTTATCGCGTGGCCGCGGCCTCCTGCACCCCGTAGATGCTGTACCACGATGTGGCAGCCTTCAGGGCGTTGTTTACGTTCTCGATGTTTTTCACACCTTCATCTTGTAGCCAAGCTTCAAAGGCCTTGCCGCCCTGCTGGGAATAAACCTTGATGCCGTCCGCCCAGGTCGCGCGTCCGCAGAGCACGCCGTTGAACTTCACGCCGGACTCGGCAGCATACTCCAGGTCCTCAATGAACTCGGAGTTGCTCACGCCTGCCGAGAGATAGATGAACGGCTTGTCCGTCGCGGTCGCGGTGGCCTTGTAGTGGTCGATGGCTTCCTTCCTGGTGTACACCTTCGTTCCCTTGAACGACTTCGCGCCCTCGACGTACTGCATGTTGATGGGGATTTCCAGCTTCAGCACGTCGACGCCGTACTGGTCTTTTGTAAACTCGCGCATATAGCGGGTGACGATACCGGGTTTGAGCTTGGCGTACTCGGGGCCTTTTTCGTCCATGCCCTCCTTGTAACCAACGATCTCGAGGAAAAATGGGATGTCGTTGGCGCGGCACTCGTCGCCGATGCGCTCCACCCACGCGTGCTTCAGGTCGTTGATCTTCTCGTTGTCGTCGGGCGAGTAGTAAAGCAGGATCTTCAGGCAGTCGGCGCCCGCCGCTTTCAACCGCTTCACGGACCAGTGATCGAGCAGGTCGGGCAGGCGGCCCGGGGTCTGCTTGTCATAGCCGGTCTTCTCATAGGCCAGCAGCAGGCCCGAGCCCTTGTGGCGCGCACGAGCCGCGGGCAGGCCCCACTCGGGGTCGAGCAGGATGGCGCTGGCATGCTGGGTCAGGACTTGGGTGACCAGGGTCTTGAACTCTTCCAGTTCGTGGTCGCCGGCGTTGGGGCCGATGGCCTTCTTCAGCGAACCGCGCTGGTCCATAGCGGCGGCGGCGATCACGCCGCGCTGGTTGGAAACGGCTTTCATGCCCGCGAGTTTTCCAGGAGTCAGCTTCACGATGAAACCTCCATGGGCGCGATGGCCCAATTTGATGGGAAGGATAGATACCGCAGTCCGGCAGAATACGGCAGCGCGCCGGGAACCACAAGACAAAAGATTGTAAACGAATCGCGAGATGCATGCGAGGCGGGTCTGTAGGACCGACCTTATATACTGCGGTCTGCCTGAATATTCCATGCAAATTTCGCTGCTGAATCAGCTTGCCATAGGGGGCGACTCGTGCTTCGGGTAGCCCTCACCGGGGGCATTGCCTGCGGCAAGTCCGTCGTGGCCGAGATGCTCGTGCGCCGCGGCGCGCACTTCCTTGCTGCGGATACGCTTGCGCACCAGTTCTATGCGCCCGGTTCGGCGATTCACGGCGAGATTGTTCGCGCCTTCGGCAATCAGATCCTTGACCGGGACGGAAACATCATCCGGGCGAAGCTCGCCCAGGCCGTCTTCCCCAATCGCGTCGACGAGTTAAACGCGATTGTGCATCCTGCCGTGATTGAAGCGCAGAAGCGCTGGATGAACGAAATGCAGCGCGAAGCTCCGCATGGCGTTGCGGTGGTGGAAGCGGCGTTGATCTTCGAGGCGGGCGTGGAGAAAGACTTCGACAAGATCATTGTCGTGACTTGCGGGACCGAGCAGAAGGCCGAACGGTTTGCCCGCCGAACAGGGATGCGGCTGGATGAGGCGCGCGCGGAAGTGGAGCGGCGCAGCTCAGCACAACTGAGCGATGAGGAAAAGGCACGTCGCGCGGACTATGTTCTTGACAATTCCGGCTCGATCGAAGCATTGGAGGAGCAGGTGGAAACGGTCTGGCAGGAGCTGCGGCATCTCGCGGCAAAATGATCGGGTCGTTTTGAAGCTCTCATGAGCGTTGCCGAAAATCTCGCTGCGATTCATGAGCGCATGGCGCGAGCGGCCAAGCGCGCGGGCAGAGCTCCCGAAGACATTCGCCTGATGGCCGTCAGCAAGACCGTTCCCGCCCAGTGGATTCTCGAAGCGTATGAAGCCGGCCAGCGGTTGTTCGGTGAAAATCGCGTGCAGGAGTTTGCCGAAAAGCGGGGCGCGCTTCAGGGTCTAGAACACGCCGAGTTTCACATGATTGGACATTTGCAATCCAACAAGGCCGGCAGCGCTACGGAGCTGTTTCATGCCGTCGACTCGCTGGATTCGGCCAAGCTGGGCGATCGTCTGAATGTCGCGGCTGAAAAGCTGGGCAAGATTCTTGACGTGCTGATCGAGATCAATATCGGAGGCGAGAAGGCCAAGAGCGGGGTTGCGCCCGATTCACCGGAGCTGGAGTACATCGTCGCCACCGCGCACATGTGGCCACGCCTGCGGGTTCAGGGCCTGATGACAGTACCGCCGTTCACCGCGGCTCCGGAGGGGGCACGACCGTACTTTAGCGAACTGCGCCGGCTCCGCGAGCGGCTGGCCGCGCGGAAGTTGCCCTCCATCAACCTCGAAGTGCTGTCTATGGGCATGTCGCACGACTTCGAAGTGGCCGTTGAAGAAGGCTCGAACTGCGTGCGTATCGGGACGGCGCTTTTCGGAGAGCGCGCCAAGCCATGATGGTTCGCGACACGTCGGAGGGTGCGTGCTTGACAGTGAAGGTGCAGCCGCGCGCGAAGAGGAATGCGATCACTGGGCGCGTCGGGGACGCGCTCAAGCTGGCGATCACGGCGCCTCCGATCAATGGCCGCGCCAACGAGGCCTGTATAGAGTTTTTCGCGGAGCTTTTGAATGTGCCACGGTCGTCGGTTACGATAGCGACCGGGCGCAGCAGCCGCAACAAGGTGGTTCGCGTAGCGGGGATGTCGGCGGCAGAGGTCGAGAGACGGCTATTCGGGGCTGAAGTGGGTACTCATAAATGACGACGGTAACCGGCAACCCGCAACCCACGACTGCTCCAACCCTGGCGCAGCGG